>Ga0114974_10001684_pt1 | contig 17391 bp, 15 predicted proteins | sample S_130206_EF_Meta_FD_87318 | JGI IMG/M metagenome (GOLD analysis project Ga0114974, IMG submission 87318) | Freshwater microbial communities from Lake Simoncouche, Canada to study carbon cycling - S_130206_EF_MetaG | ecosystem: Environmental > Aquatic > Freshwater > Lake | place: Lake... | reverse complement strand
CGTGGGTGCTGCCGCAGTTTTTAGCAATCGCCCCACTTTGAGCGTCGACACCTTCATGCAAGAGCCTCAAGATTGGTTGTTAAAAAACAAAGCCATTCCCATGGAAGTAGAGCGTGCATGGCAAGTTGCTTGGCAACAAGCCATGGATGTGATGCATGCCAGTGGCTTGGGCGCTCCGCATGGCAGTGACTGGCCGAATTTTCAAATGCTGCGCTTGCACGGAGATTGTCACCCTGGAAATATTTTGTGGACGCCTGCTGACTTGCCTGGGGGTGGCCCTCACTTCGTTGACCTAGACGATGCACGCATGGGACCTGCAGTTCAAGATTTGTGGATGCTTTTGTCGGGCGATCGCAAACAACGCGCGGGACAGTTAAGCATGTTGCTGGAGGGTTATGAGCAGGTGCGAGATTTTGATCGGCGTGAATTGGCCCTGATTGAGCCATTGCGCACCTTGCGCTTGGTGCATTACAGCGCGTGGTTAGCGCGCCGTTGGGAAGACCCTATTTTTCCGATTAACTTCCCTTGGTTTGGAACGCCAGATTACTGGCGCAGCCAAGTACAAATGTTGGAAGAACAGATCGAGCAAATGCAAGAGCCACTCTTGCTGGTTTAAGCTTGCTTGGCTTCAACCAGCAAGGCATTCACGCGTCGAACATAAGCCGCTGGGTCTTCCGGCATGCCGCCTTCCGCCAGCAAAGCCTGGTCAAACAAAATGTTGGCCAGGTCATGGAAGTGCACAGAGCCTTCAAGTTTCTTGACCAAGGCATGTTCTGGATTCACCTCCAACACAGGCTTTGATTCTGGCGCTTGTTGACCCGCTTGTTTCAACATGCGAGCCAACTGCATGCTCATGCCGTTGTCGGTCACCACAAGACAAGCAGGAGAGTCGACCAAGCGACTGGTCACACGCACGTCTTCGGCTTTGTCCTTCAAAGCCTCTTTCAGTTTGGCAAGCAAAGGTTTGAAGGCTTCGGCCGCTTCTTCGGCTGCTTTCTTTTCTTCTTCGTCTTGCAAAGTACCCAAGTCGACAGCGCCTTTGGCGACACTTTGCATGGGGGTGCCATCAAAATCATGCATGAAGTTCAAGGCCCACTCGTCCACCCGATCGGTCATGAGCAACACTTCAATGCCTTTCTTCTTGAACACTTCCAGTTGGGGGCTGTGCTTGGCCGCTGCCAGCGTGTCGGCGGTGATGTAGTAGATGGCCTCTTGGCCTTCTTTCATGCGCGCTTTGTAGTCGGACAAAGACACGCTCACTTCGTCGGACGAAGTGGATGCAAAGCGCAGCAATTTGGCCAATCGATCGCGGTTGCCAAAGTCTTCGCCCAAGCCTTCTTTCAGCACCGCACCAAACTCTTTGTAAAAGCGCGTGTACTGACCTAGCTTGGCTTTGTCTTCTTCGCTCACCACATCGGTCACTTCGTCGGCCGCATGAGAGGGTGCTGCGTCGTGCTTGGCCAAGTCTTCCAACATGGACAACACACGCTTGGCGCAGCCTTCGCGAATTGCTTTGACATCGCGGCTTTCTTGCAATAATTCGCGGCTCACATTCAAAGGCAAATCTGCGGAGTCCACTACGCCTTTTACAAAGCGCAAATAGCTGGGCATCAAGGCTTCAGCGTCGTCCATGATGAAAACGCGCTTGACGTACAACTTGATGCCCGCTTTCTTGTCGCGGTTCCACAAGTCTTGCGGTGCTTGTGACGGGATGTACAAAAGCTGCGTGTACTCGGTGCTGCCTTCCACACGGTTGTGCGTCCAAGTCAGAGGCTCAGCAAAGTCTTTGCTAATTTGTTTGTAAAACTCTTTGTACTGCTCTTCGGTTACATCTTTCTTCGGCCGCGTCCAAAGCGCCGTGGCTTTGTTGATGGCCTCCCATTCGCCGGTTTTCACCATGCTGCCAGGCTGGCGGCCTTCACTTTCATCCTTGCCAATCAGTTCGCCATCTTTCCACTCTTCTTTTTCCATCAAGATGGGCAAGCTGATGTGGTCAGAATATTTGCCAACGATTTCTTTCAGTTTCCAAGTGTTGGCGTATTGCAAAGCGTCTTCGCGCAAATGCAAAATGATGCGGGAGCCGCGATCAGCGCGCTCGATGTTTTCTACTTCAAAATCGCCAGTGCCGCCACTGATCCAGCGAACGCCTTCAGAGGCGGGTGCGCCTGCGCGGCGTGTTTCAACCGTGATTTTGTCAGCCACAATAAAGCCAGAGTAAAAGCCCACACCGAATTGGCCAATGAGCTGTGCATCGGCTTTTTGATCACCGGATAACTTGCTCACAAAGTCTTTGGTACCACTCTTGGCAATGGTGCCCAAGTTGTCGATGGCCTCTTGCGCGGTCATGCCAATGCCGTTGTCGTCGATGGTCAGCGTTTTGGCTTCGGTGTCAAAGGACAAACGCACTTCCAAGTTGGGCTGACTCTCATACAGCGCGTCGTTGTTCAAGGCTTCGAAGCGCAGTTTGTCACAGGCGTCTGATGCGTTGGAGACCAGTTCGCGAACAAAAATTTCAGGGTTGGAATACAGTGAGTGTGTCACCAAGTGCAGCAGTTGGGCTACTTCGGCTTGGAAGGCATGGGTCTTTTTAGTCATCTTCTGGCGATTGGTTAGTAAGGGGTTGAGAGGATTTTGCCGCACAGGCGACAGGGGGCTGATTCAGCCGCAACCTCGAATTTGGGGGTGCGGTTGGAAATTTCAAGAGGTGTTTTAAAAGGACTCTTTGGGCCCCAGATAGCGCCATTGGCCCACCGGCAATGCCCCCAGATGGATGCGTCCCATTCGGATGCGTTTAAGGCCCACCACCTTCAGGCCTACTTGCTCGCACATTCGCCTGATCTGCCGTTTCTTGCCTTCTTTCAGCACAAAGCGAAGTTGCTCAGGGTTTTGCCAATCCACCTGAGCCGGCTTCAAAGGCTTGCCATCCAAGCTCAAGCCGTGCCGCAGCCTTTGCATTTGTGCCGCTGGAAAATGCGCTTGCACATTGACTGAAATATCGCCTTGTGGCCCAGCGCAGGTGACACGCACCAAGTATTCTTTCTCCATGTCGGCGTCTTCACCGATGAGCTGACGCGCCACGCGGCCATCTTGCGTCATCACGAGCATGCCAACGGAGTCAATGTCCAAGCGGCCGGCCGGCGCCAGGCCTTTGAACTGCGCAGGGCTGAATCGAATGTGTGTCGTGTCGCCCGACCATTGATTGCGCGCTTGAAACAAGACCATGGCGGGCTCGTGTCCGTCTTCCGCCTGGCCACTGACGTAGCCCATGGGTTTGTGCAGCAACACCGTCACTTGTTGCTCTTGCTGAGCTTGCGCTTCACGTTCAACCGTGATGCGATCGGTGGAACCCACTTGCATGCCCATCTCGGCCACTTGGCCATTGACCAAGACCCAGCCTTGTTCTATCCAGGCATCGGCTTCGCGGCGTGAACACAGACCCAGCTCCGCCATGCGCTTGTTCAGGCGCACCGTGGTGGCACCCGAGGCACTCGGATGCGCCGATGACACGGCATGTGCAGGACGAGGGGCTCTAACAAATGAGGGCTTGGGAGGTGCTTGAGTCATCAAAATTTCTCTTTGGACTGATTGTCCCTGTTTCTGCGGTCAATCATGCGAGTTCGAAGACCCTGCAAGTCCAAAATTCGCAGACCCCCATATTCAACCCGAATGAGATCTTCTTCCTGCAGGTGAATCAAGGCCTCGTTCACACGCTGCCGAGAGAGACCCACGAGATAGGCCAATTCTTGCTGGGTGATTCGAAGTAAGTCACCAACGCCGGAAAACAACACAGGGTTGAAAAGGGCTGCCAAATTTCGCGCCACTCTTAAATCAGTATTGCTCAATCGATCAAACTCACGTGCGGCAATGAACTGCGCCAAACGTTCATTGAGTTGGTTCATGATGAAGCGGTTAAAGCCCAGTGAGTTGTCAACCAGCCAATGAAAAGTGTCAAGCGGTAGGCCCGCCACCACACTGGCGCGCAGGGCTTGGATGTTGTAGCGGTAGGCCTCGCGTTTCAAGGCCGTGCCTTCGCCAAACCAACCGCCTGGGGGAACGCCGGTGAATGTGATGGTCTGGCCATCCTCGTTGTCAGTGCTCATTTTGAGCAGGCCCGACACTGTGCCAAACCAGAAGGTGACAGGGCGACCCACACGGCACACAAGATCGCCTTTTTCAGCATCACCCACTCGCAGTGCATTGACGGCGCGGTCACGCTCTTTGGCTTGCAACAAAGAAAGCCACGGAATATTGGTCAATTCCTCCCCAGTTGGGGGCCGTCTTCTTTGATACAGGTCAGATTTCATGTCATTTTGCTGTAAGACGTTGAAAATCCTAGGGAAAATCCTAGGGGAGGAGTCCTTGGATTGTCGTCGAAATGACAACTTGGCGTCAAATGAGAGTCTAGCATGCAGTCCAAGAAATCAACAAGTCTCTCTTTCTTGGATGAGACGGTGACCCAACAAGGATTCGGATGCAGACGACCTTCCCTAAACTGCTAATCAAGCACGCCGCTGAGCGCCCCGAGGCGGCTGCCATGCGTGAAAAAGAATATGGCATTTGGCAATCCATCAGTTGGCAAGAAATGGCCATCATGGTGGGACACATTGCTTGCGGACTCCACCAAGCCGGCTTGAAGCGCGGTGAGCACATGGTGGTGGTGGGTTCCAACCGCCCCCGTTTGTATGCAACGATGTTGGCTGCGCAATCTTTGGGTGCCATTCCAGTTCCGCTTTATCAAGACGCTGCCGCAGCCGAGTGTGTGTTTCCCATGACCAATGCCGAAGTGCGTTTGTGCGTGGTGGAAGACCAAGAGCAGGTCGACAAAATGTTGGAAGTCCGTGAGTCCTACCCTGCGCTCGAACACATTTATTTTGACAATCCACGCGGCCTGCGAAAATACGATGAGCCCGGACTCGGCTCGCTGGATGAATTGATGGCAGCTGGCGAAGCATTTTCCAAGCAGCACCCCCACTTTTACAAAGAACAAGTTGAAGCTGGCACCCAAGAAGACGTGGCGGCCATGTTTTTTACATCAGGCACCACTGGCAACCCAAAAGGCGTGGTCCACACGCACGGCACCTTGATAGACCGCGCGCAAGCTGGCGCAGAGTTTGACCACCTCACTTCCAATGAAGATGTGCTGGCTTATTTGCCACCCGCATGGATCGGTCAAAATATTTTCAGCTATGCGCAGTGGTTGGTGGCCGGTTATGTGGTCAATTGTCCTGAGTCGATGGCCACCGTCACCATCGACTTGAAAGAAATTGGCCCCACCTATTACTTCGCACCCCCTCGCGTGTTTGAAGGCATGCTCACCAGCGTGAGCATTCGCATGGAAGACGCCAGCAGCATCAAGCGCAGCATTTACAAATACTTCATGCGCTTGGCCAAAGAAGTTGGCCCTAAGCGCATGGATGGCGATGCCATTGGCTTGTTCAACAGCCTCATGTACGCCTTAGGCAACTTCTTTGTCTTTGCTCCTTTGCGCAACAACCTCGGCTTTAGCCGTGTGCGCGTGGCCTACACGGCCGGCGAAGCCATTGGCCCCGACTTGTTTACCTTCTTTCGCTCCATCGGCGTGAACTTGAAACAACTCTACGGTTCCACAGAGACCGCAGTCTTCGTGTGTTTGCAGCCGGACAACCAAGCACGTGCAGACACCGTGGGCGTACCTTGCCGCGGCGTAGAAATCAAAGTGGCCGATAACGGCGAGATCTTGGTCAAGTCACCTGGCTTGCTCAAAGGCTATTACAAAAATCCTGAAGCTACAGCTGAAGTGCTGACGGCAGATGGCTGGTACCACACCAGCGATGCTGGCTTCATAGACAGTCATGGCCATCTGAAAATCATCGACCGTGTGAAAGACGTGGGCCGCATCAAAGGCGGCAGCAACGATGGCGCCATGTTTGCGCCCAAGTATGTCGAAAACAAACTCAAATTTTTCCCGCACATCAAGGAAGTGGTGGCCTATGGCGACCAGCGCGAAAAAGTGTGCGTCATGATCAACATTGATTTTGATGCCGTGGGCAACTGGGCTGAACGCCGCAATTTGCCTTATGCCGGTTACACCGACCTGGCACAAAAACCGGAAGTCTATGCACTGATCAAAGAATGTGTAGAACAAGTCAATGCTGACTTGGCCGTTGACGTTTTGCTGGCCGGTAGCCAAGTGAGCCGCTTCTTGGTGCTTCACAAAGAGTTGGATGCTGATGATGGCGAACTCACACGCACCAACAAAGTTCGCCGTGGCTTCATTGCCGAGAAATACCTGCCTTTGGTCGACGCTTTGTATGGCGGCTTGACCACCCAGTTCATTGAAACGGTTGTGAAGTTTGAAGATGGCCGTTCAGGCAGTGTGAGTGCAACGCTCAATATTTCAGATGCCCAAACATTTGTCCCCGTGAAGGCTGCAGCTTGATCGCGGCGGGCCTCAACACAGAGAAAACAACATGACCAAAAAAATTGGCGACGTCATTTTGGATGTGAACAACATCAGCCTTCGATTTGGCGGTGTGAAAGCACTGACGGACATTTCTTTCAACGTGAAAGAGCATGAGATTCGCGCCATCATTGGCCCCAACGGTGCTGGCAAAAGCTCCATGCTTAACTGCATCAATGGCGTTTACACCCCTCAAGAAGGCAGCATCACGTTTCGCGGTCAAACCTTTGACCACATGGACAGCCGCCAAGTGGCCGAAATGGGCGTGGCCCGCACTTTCCAAAATTTGGCCTTGTTCAAAGGCATGAGCGTGATCGACAACATCATGACGGGTCGCAACTTGCGCATGAAGAGCAATATTTTTCTGCAAGCCTTGCGCATTGGCCCTGCTGAAAACGAAGAAATCAAACACCGTGCACGCGTGGAAGAAATCATCGATTTTTTAGAAATTCAAGCCTTTCGCAAAACACCTGTGGGCCAATTGCCATACGGTTTACAAAAGCGCGTCGACCTCGGCCGTGCTCTGGCCATGGAGCCCAAGGTGCTTTTGCTCGACGAGCCCATGGCTGGTATGAACGTCGAAGAAAAACAAGACATGTGCCGTTTCATCTTGGACGTGAACGATGAGTTTGGTTGCACCATTGTGCTCATTGAGCACGACATGAGCGTGGTGATGGACATTTCTGATCGCGTGGTGGTGCTCGATTACGGCAAAAAAATTGGCGATGGCACGCCTGAAGAAGTTCGCAACAACGAAGAAGTGATCAGCGCCTATTTGGGCACTTCACACTAAGCACAAGGACAACACAATGGGATTTTTTCTTGAAACCTTGATTGGCGGCCTGATGGCCGGCATGCTCTATTCTTTGGTGGCCTTGGGTTTTGTGCTCATTTACAAAGCTTCTGGGGTGTTCAACTTTGCTCAGGGTGCGATGGTGCTATTTGCCGCATTGGCCATGGCTCGTTTTGCCGAATGGATTCCCGTGTATGCCGGCATTAAAAGCCCTGTGGCTGCCAACCTCATCGCCTTTGTTTTGGCGGCCGGCGTCATGTTCATCGTGGCTTGGGTCATCGAATATCTGGTGCTGCGTCATTTGGTGAACCAAGAGGGCACCACTTTGTTGATGGCCACCTTGGGCATCACTTACTTCCTAGATGGTGTGGGCCAATCTATTTTTGGCAGCGACATTTACAAAATCGACATCGGTATGCCCAAAGAGCCCTTGATGGTTTTCCAAAATGCCTTCGAAGGCGGTCTCATGGTTAACCAAGAGGACATGGTGGCAGCTGCCATTGCGGCTTTCTTAGTGGCGGCACTCAGCTTGTTTTTCCAGAAGACAACCACAGGCCGTGCCCTTCGCGCCGTGGCCGACGATCACCAAGCGGCTCAATCGATTGGCATTCCTCTGAATCGAATTTGTGTCATAGTGTGGTGTGTGGCTGGCATTGTGGCTTTGGTGGCGGGCATGATTTGGGGCTCCAAGTTGGGCGTGCAATTCTCGCTGTCGTCCATTGCGCTGCGAGCCTTGCCAGTGGTGATTTTGGGCGGTTTAACTTCCGTTCCTGGCGCCATCATTGGTGGCCTGATCATTGGTGTGGGCGAGAAGTTGTCCGAAGTATTCTTGGGCCCTTATGTGGGTGGCGGCATTGAAATTTGGTTTGCCTATGTGCTGGCCTTGGGTTTCTTGCTGGTTCGCCCCCAAGGTTTGTTTGGTGAAAAGATCATCGATCGCGTTTGAACCTCAACGCCAACACTGAACAATCACGATCGCAGAAAGAATGTATGTTTTACAGAGAAAACGGCCAATTCAAAACCAGCTACAAAGCTGACCAGCAAATCTTTCCCATCGCGCAAGACCGTTGGGGTGTGTTGATCCTCATTGCCTTTGCATTTTTGGCCGTGCCATTTTTGGCAGACGAATACATGATGCGCGCCATTCTGATTCCTTTCCTTATTTTGGCGCTCGCAGCATTGGGTGTGAACATCTTGGTGGGCTATTGCGGACAGATTTCTTTGGGCTCGGGCGCGTTCATGGCGGTGGGCGCCTATGCAGCCTTCAACTGTTGGGTTCGTTTAGAAGGTATTCCTTTGATCGCCGCATTGTTGGTCGGTGGATTTTTTGCCACGCTTGTGGGCATCTTCTTCGGCATCCCCAGTTTGCGTGTGAAGGGTTTGTATTTGTCGGTGGCCACATTGGCGGCGCAGTTCTTTTGCGATTGGGCTTTCCTGCGCATCAATTGGTTTACCAACAACTCTGCTTCTGGCACAGCCTCCGTGTCCAACCTGACTGCGTTTGGATTTGACATCGTCACCCCGTTGCAAAAATACATTTTTTGCTTAAGTGTCTTGGTGGTGTTCGGTGTGTTGGCCAAAAATTTGGTGCGCGGCGCCATTGGCCGTGAGTGGATGGCCATTCGCGACATGGACGTGGCCGCAGCCGTCATTGGCATTCGACCCATGTACGCCAAGCTCAGCGCGTTTGCTGTGAGCTCTTTCATTGTGGGTGTGGCTGGCGCTTTATGGGCCTTCATTCACTTGGGTTCTTGGGAGCCTGCAGCCTTTTCAGTAGACCGTTCATTCCAATTGCTGTTCATGGTGATCTTGGGCGGCATGGGCTCCATCATGGGCAGTTTCTTTGGTGCCGCATTCATCGTGGTCTTGCCCATTGCCATCAACATTTTCCTGCCGCTTTTAGGTTCGCTGGTGGGCATAGAAGTAAGCACGGCAGCTTTAACGCATGCCGAGCAAATCATTTTTGGCGCATTGATTGTGTGGTTCCTGATTGTGGAGCCCCATGGCTTGGCCAAATTGTGGAGTGTGGGCAAGCAAAAAATGCGTGTCTGGCCTTTTCCGCACTGAGTTCATTGCATTTCACACGTCAAAGTTTTTTTCACCGCTTCTTTTCATTTTTTTAACAGGAGACAAACCATGAAGCTTCGTCAACTCGTTCTTGCTGCATCGGTGGTGGCTGCGGCCGCTTCCAGCGCGCTGGTCAGCACTGCTGCCTTCGCGCAAGCCAAGGAGCAATTCTTTCCCGTGTTGCCATACCGTACCGGCGCTTATGCACCGAATGGTGTGCCATGGGCCAACGGTTATTCCGATTACTTGAGATTGATCAACGCACGAGATGGCGGTATCAACGGCGTGAAGATCAGCTCTGAAGAGTGCGATACAGCCTACGCCACAGACCGCGGCGTCGAGTGCTATGAGCGCCTGAAGGGCAAAGCCAAAGGTTCGGTTTTCCAACCGCTGTCCACCGGCATCACCTTTGCGTTGACTGAAAAAGCGCCTGGCGACCAAAATCCCTTGATCACTGGCGGCTATGGTCGTTCAGAGTCCAGCGATGGCGGCGTGTTCAAGTGGAACTTCCCATTGATGGGCACCTATTGGTCTGGCGCTGACATCATCATGCAATTCATTACCAAGAAAGAAAATGGTAACTTGAAAGGCAAGAAAATTGCGTTGGTCTATCACGACAGCCCTTACGGCAAAGAGCCCATTCCTTTGTTGCAAGAACGCGCCAAGATGCAAGGCTATGACTTGCAACTGTTGCCCGTGACAGCACCTGGCGTAGAGCAAAAAGCCACTTGGCTGCAAATTCGCCAAGCGCGTCCTGATTATGTGTTGCTGTGGGGCTGGGGTGTGATGAACTCTGCTGCTTTGAAAGAAGCTGTGGCCACAGGATACCCCCGCGAGAAGATGTATGGCGTGTGGTGGTCTGCTGCTGAGCCCGATGTGAAAGACGTGGGTGAAGCCGCCAAAGGTTATAGCGGCTTGGTAGCGACAGGCCTTGGCGGCAAAGTGATTGAAGACGTGAAGAAGTTTGTGCACGACAAGAAGCAAGGCACCGGCCCTGCAGATGAAGTGGGCACCACTTTGTACAACCGTGGTTTGGTCAGCGCTGCTTTGGCTGTTGAAGGTGTGCGCGCTGCACAAGATCGCTTTGGCAAAGGCAAAGTGATGAATGGCGAGCAAATTCGTTGGGGCTTGGAAAATCTGAACATGGACGAAAAGAATTTGAAGAAATTGGGCCTTGACTCTGTCATGAAACCCCTTAGCACTTCATGCCTTGACCACGAAGGCTCACGCTCAGCCCGCATGCATTCTTGGGATGGCAAGAAGTGGAACTATGTGTCTGACTGGATTGAGGCCGACACTTCCATCATCAAGCCCCTTGTGAAGCAGTTTGCTGATAAATATGCCGCAGAAAGAAAGCTGACACGCCGCACACCTGCGGATTGCCAGTCTTAATCTGAACCGTGAGCGGGTGGCATTTTCAAATGCCGCCCCTCTACTTCAAACCTGCGTGCAGATTTGAAGCAGAGTTTCAAATTCATTGAGCAGGGTCATCATGGACGCTAAAAATATTGTTCTCAACGTCAATGGCATTGAAGTCATTTACAACCACGTGATATTGGTTTTGAAGGGCGTTTCATTGCAGGTTCCGCAAGGCAGCATCGTGGCCTTGCTCGGCGGCAACGGCGCTGGTAAAACCACCACTTTGCGCGCGGTTTCCAACCTGCTACAGGGTGAGCGTGGCGCGGTGACCAAAGGTTCTATTGAACTGCGCGGCGAGCGCATTGAAAATTTGTCGCCTGCTGATTTGGTCCAGCGCGGTGTGGTGCAGGTCATGGAAGGGCGTCACTGTTTCGCCCACCTCACCATTGAAGAAAATTTACTCACGGGTTCTTACACGCGCAAAGACAAAGGTGAAATTGCTGACAATTTAGAAAAGGTGTACAACTATTTTCCTCGCCTTAAAATGCGCCGCACTTCCCAAGCTGCTTACACCTCTGGCGGTGAGCAGCAAATGTGCGCCATTGGCCGCGCCCTCATGACGCAGCCCAGCATGGTTTTGTTGGACGAACCTTCCATGGGTTTGGCACCTCAAATTGTGGAAGAGGTGTTCAACATCGTGCGCGATTTGAACACCAAAGAAAAAGTAACCTTCTTGTTGGCCGAGCAAAACACCAACATGGCTTTGCGATATTCCGACTACGGCTACATCATGGAAAGCGGCCGAATTGTGATGGACGGCGCTGCCAAAGACTTGGCCAGCAACGAAGACGTGAAAGAGTTTTACCTTGGCATGGGCGGGGGCGAGCGCAAGAGCTTCAAAGATGTGAAGAGTTACAAGCGCCGTAAACGTTGGTTGGCATAAGAAGCCCAATCACAGACAAAGGATGGATATGAACACGCACATGGATGCATTGGAAACACGCGACCCTGCAGCGCGTGAGGTGGCCTTGCTGGCTGCATTGCCTGCGCAGATTGCACTCGCACAAAAAAACGCCCCCGCATTCGCAGAAATTTTTAAAGACATCCGTGCGGCGAATATCACGTCGCGCGCTGCACTGGCCACCTTGCCAGTGATTCGCAAACATGAGCTGCTTGAAAAACAAAAAGCTTCACGTGCAGCAGGCGGCAGTGTCTTTGGCGGTTTCAGTGCTGTGAAATATGGGCAACAAATGCCTCGCGTGTTTTCCAGTCCTGGCCCGCTTTATGAGCCTGAAGGCTCACGCGCAGATTACTGGCGCATGGCGCGTGCCATTGCTGCCGCCGGCTTCCAGTCGGGTGAGCTTATTCACAATTGCTTCAGTTACCACTTCACACCGGCCGGCTCCATGATGGAGACAGGCGCTCATGCATTGGGATGTACCGTGTTTCCGGGCGGCATCGGCCAAACTGAACAGCAAGTTCAAACCATGGCTGAGCTTCAGCCGGCGGGCTACATTGGCACACCCAGTTTCTTGAAAATCATTTTGGAAAAAGCGGCTGAAATGGGCGTGCCCTTGCTTTCTGTCAAAAAAGCCTTGGTCTCTGGCGAAGCCTTCCCCCCCAGTCTGCGTGATTGGTTACTGCAGCGCGGTGTCAATGCCTTCCAATGCTATGCCACGGCTGATGTGGGCCTCATTGCATACGAAACCAGTGCGCGCCAAGGGTTGGTGATTGACGAAGGTGTGATCGTTGAAATTGTGCGGCCTGGCACAGGCGATCCTGTGCGCGAGGGAGAAGTGGGTGAATTAGTCATCACCAGCTTGAATCCAGACTATCCCTTGATTCGTTTTGGCACCGGTGACTTGTCGGCTATTTTGAGCGGTCATTGCCCCACAGGCCGAACCAATCAGCGCATCAAAGGTTGGATGGGTCGTGCAGATCAAACCACCAAAGTGCGCGGCATGTTTGTGCATCCTGGGCAAGTGGCCGAGGTGGTCAAGCGCTTCCCCTCTGCGTTGCGCGCACGTCTTGTTGTTCAAGGTGAGATGGCCAATGACAGCATGTCTTTGCATGTGGAAACCACAGCGGCCCACGGTGCTGAAGCCGAGTTGAAGGCGCAGATTGCAGAGGCCATTCGGGATGTCACCAAGTTGCGCAGTGATGTGCATTTGGTCGCGCCAGGTACGTTGGCCAATGACGGCAAAGTGATTGAAGATGCGCGCAGCTATCAGTAAGTTTGGAGAGCCAGTTCAAGCCCAAGGCCGGCAAGGCCCAAAAGCACCCATGCAGTGCAGCGACATTTGATTTATCGCAAATGCTTTTGATTTTCTTGCCGATTAACCCCTGATTTCTTGGGTGCTCAGTGTTTCCGAAAGCGAGTATTTCACCTCGATGCGGCTACACTGTCTCGTTATTTCACAGGAGATGAAGATGAAACGTTTGTTAGTGATTGCCGCCGCCGTTTTAACTTTGGTTGCGCAAGCTCAAAATTTCCCGGGCACCAAGCCAGTGACCTTTGTCGTGCCCTTCACTGCAGGTGGCCCCACTGACCGGGTTGCTCGCGATTTGGCAGAAGCGATGCGTGCGCCTTTGGGGGGTGCTGTTGTGTTGGTAGACAACGCAGCGGGCGCCGGCGGCTCTATTGGTGCCAATAAAGTTGCCAAGGCATCACCCGATGGCCATACATTGTTGTTACATCACATTGGCATGGCCACCATGCCTACGCTGGTTCGCAACATTCCTTTCAAAGTCGACAGCGACTTTGAATACGTTGGCATGATCAACGATGTGCCCATGACGCTCATTGGCAAACCCTCTTTGCCTGCTAACAATTTTAAAGAGCTGGCTACTTGGGTCAATGCCAACAAAGGCAAAATCAATTTAGGCAATGCCGGCGTGGGTTCGGCCTCACACCTGTGCGGCTTGCTTTATCAAAACGCCATTCAAGTGGACATGACCACCGTCCCTTACAAAGGTACTGCCCCCGCCATGACCGACCTGATGGGTGGCCAAATCGATTTGATGTGCGACCAAACCACCAACACCACCAGCCAAATTGAAGGCAAAAAAGTCAAGGCGTTTGCAGTCACAACAGCCAAGCACTTAACAACGCCTGCTTTGAAAGACTTGCCTACCATGCAAGAGGCTGGCTTTAAAGGTTTTGAAGTCACCATTTGGCATGGCTTGTATGCTCCCAAAGGCACCCCCCCCGAAGTTTTGGCCAAGCTCAATGCCGCTTTGAAAACGGCTTTGAAAGATCCTGACTTCATCAAGAAGCAAGAAGGATTGGGTGCTGTGGTGGTTTCAGACAAGCGAGTTGAACCTGCGGAACACAAGAAATTTGTTGCTGCTGAAATTGCCAAGTGGAGCCCTATCATCAAGGCCGCGGGCGTTTACGCCGATTGAATTTTAGGCGGTGATCAGTTCAAAGATCTTGCTGCACCTAGGAGAGCGGGAGACTCCGACGCATTGATCACCCACACGGGGATATCTTTCAAATAGGCACTGAAGCGGCCTTTGGCTTCAAAGCGTGCCCTGAAGTTGGAGGTTTCAAACCACCCCAACCAACGGGGCACTATACCGCCACCCAAGTAAACGCCTCCCCGTGCACCCAATGTGAGAGCCAGATCACCCGCCACCGATCCTAAAAATCCTGCAAACATTTCGATGCTTTGCATTGCCAAAAGGTCTTTGTCTTGCAGCGCCCAGGTGGTTATTTCTGCCGCACCCGCAATGTCGATCGGTGCCAGTTTTTTCAACTGCCGCAAAGCTGCATATAAATTGACCAAGCCTTGTCCCGACAAAACACGTTCCGCCGAAACGTGGCCGTAGCGTTGCCTGATCAATTCGATGACGCGGTATTCGGTTTCATTGTGTGCCGCCAAAGTAGTGTGACCACCCTCGCCAGCAATGGCCACCCAGTGATCCATGTGATCTGTCGGTAGCAAGCCTGATACGCCCAAGCCCGTCCCCGCGCCAATGAGTCCCTTGGGGGCGAAGGGCAGAGGCAATTGACCACCGACTTGAACCAAATCGCTGTACGCAATAGAGGGCAGAGCCAGGGCCAATGCAGTGAAGTCGTTGATGACTTTCAATCGTGCTAACCCCAATCGGCTTTGCATTTCGGAAATTGAAAATGACCAATGGTGGTTGGTCATGCGAACCTCATCACCCGTGATGGGGTTGGCAATTCCCAGTGCGCAAGCACGTGGCGTGGGCAAATTTTTCAGTGCAAGGTAAGCCCGAATGGCGGCTTCCAGCGTTTCATGCGCAGCGCATGGCACCACCAGCACATGCTCAATGTTGCTGATGGCATTGGCTTGCCAACCGAACCGAGCGTTGGTGCCGCCTATATCTGCCAATAAGTGCGGAAAAGTTTCAATCACACATTAAATTTTCACAAGCTTTAATTTACAAACTGTTCTGAACCTACAATGCCCAGCTTGTTCAGACCCAAGCGTTGAGCGCTGGCCATCACCAGGACCACCGCTTCATATTTGGCTTTCGCATGAGAACGAATGTGCAATTCGGGTTGCGGTTGGATGGCCGCTGCCTCTGACAGCTTGGCCTCCAACTCTGCACGGCCTGTGATGGGCTTACCGTTCCAATTGATCACGCTCTTGGCGTCCACATCAATCTTGATCACTACAGGATCCCGTTTTTTAACAGGCGGTGTAGAAACAGGCATGTCCAAATTCACCGAGTGCAACTGTGCTGGAATGGTGATGATCAACATGATGAGCAGCACCAACATCACGTCAATCAAGGGCGTGGTGTTGATCTCCATCATGACTTCTGGCTCGTCGCTGCCAGAACCGGAACCGAGGTTCATTCCCATGGTTTTGTTCCCTTATTGAGGTTCCGTGATGAAGCCGACCTTGGTGATGCCAGCGCGCTGTACCGCATACATGACACGGCCGATCGATTCGAAATCACTCTTGCCATCGCCCCTGATTTGAACTTCAGGTTGCGGCTTCATGGCCGAAAACTTCTTCATGCGCTGCAGCAAATCATCTGAATTTTTTATGGGCGTGTCGTACAAAAAGATCTTGCCCTTGACATCCACCGAGATGATCACGTTTTCTGGCTTGGTTTCCCGCACCATGTTTTTCTCTTTGGGCAAGGCCACCTTGATGGACGTTGTTACCACAGGAATGGTGATCAAGAAGATGATCAGCAAAACCAACATCACGTCCACCAAGGGCGTGGTGTTGATCTCACTCATGATTTCATCGTCTTTGTCTGAACCGATGTTCATTGCCATGAAGGGCCTCCCGGTGAAATAAGCTTTGAAGTCTTGTCAGACTTGAATTACTTGTTGCTAGAAGCCAGCAACACAGAGTGCAAGTCAGAACCAAACGCGTTCACATCTTCCATCACTGCCTTGTTTCGGCGGACCAGCCAGTTGTAACCCAGGACCGCAGGCACGGCGACTGCCAAACCAATGGCCGTCATGATCAAGGACTCGCCCACAGGGCCTGCCACTTTGTCGATCGAGGCTTGGCCGGACATGCCAATCTTCACAAGCGCGTTGTAGATACCCCAAACTGTGCCAAACAAACCAACGAAGGGAGAAGTAGAGCCGACTGTTGCCAATACTGCCAAGCCGTCTTGCATCCGACTTTGAACGTTGCCAATGGCGCGCTGAATGCTCTGTGTGGTCCATGTGTTGAAGTCAACAGCCCCGAGCAAGCCTGTGTGTTTGTTGGCACTTTCTAGGCCTTTTTCTGCAATGAATCGGAAAGGGCTGTCTTCAGCCAAGGCGTCTGCGCCTTGACGCAGTGAGGCGGCGGTCCAGAAAGATTCTTGCGCAGCCTTGGCAAACTTAGCCGCCTTCGATTGCTCAAAGAATTTGGTGATGATCACGTACCAAGAGCCCATGGACATGATCACCAAGATCAGCAAGGTGCCCTTGGCCACGATATCGCCCTGAGCCCACAAGGCGCCAAGGCCGTAGGGGTTGTCGTCGTGTGCGCCAGCGGGCGATGCCGATTCTGCCGCTGCGGGCGCGGGAGCAGCCGCGGGTGCTCCCGCGTCGGGTGCTGGTGCGGTGGCCGCAGCAGGGGGAGCAGCAGGCGCCGCCTCTTTAGGCTTGGCCGCAAAGCTGCTGCTGGCCATGGCGATGCCCGCCAGCAAACCGACAGCGAGAACGAGAGTTTTGAGTTGCTTGATCATGGAAGGACTCCTCTGAAACGAATTCGATTCAATTTAAAAAATGCTCAACAAATATGTTGGGTGATTGGATTTATTCCAAGCGCCATGTGTATTTCAAGCTTGCCCAGCTTTGCTGAGGTTTGCCGTCAATCGTGGCGGGCTTGAATTGACATTTCGACAAACCAGCCCTTGCTGCTTCATCCAAACGTCTGAATCCCGAAGATTTTTCAACGGCTGACTCAATGACCTTGCCGTCAACGCCTACCAAGAATTTGAGCTGTACGGTGCCTTCCTCTTCCATGCGCTTGGCAGCGCTTGGGTACTCAGGCTTCTCGCAACTGGTGGCGCTGATCACTGCAGATGTGAACACAGGCGCTGCAGGCGGCGCAGGTGGTGCAGGTGGAGGGTTGATTTGCACGGGCAAAGGTGAAGGGGGGGCAATGGGCTGTGGCGCATTTGAAACCGCCGCAATTGCGTTGACTGGCGTTGGCGCGACCACCTGAATGACCACGGGCGGCACATAGGCAGGCGGAGGAGGGGGTAAATTCTTTGGCGGAGGGGCCGGTGGTGGCGCCGCAAT
>Ga0114974_10001683_pt1 | contig 17394 bp, 13 predicted proteins | sample S_130206_EF_Meta_FD_87318 | JGI IMG/M metagenome (GOLD analysis project Ga0114974, IMG submission 87318) | Freshwater microbial communities from Lake Simoncouche, Canada to study carbon cycling - S_130206_EF_MetaG | ecosystem: Environmental > Aquatic > Freshwater > Lake | place: Lake... | reverse complement strand
TGTGATCGAACACAGCGCTCCAGCTGAGCTGCAACTGGGACGTTTTTTACCCAACACCCCTATTCGTGTCTTAATCAATCAAGTACAAAAGGACGTCACCGAAGAATTTCCGCATCACAGTCTCATTGATAGCGGCATCCCATTTGACAAACACGCCATTACACTGTTTTTGGGTAAACAACGTGCGTTACTTCTAAAATTACTAGGCTTTGCGCAAGCACAAGCACAAGAAAAACGCGATATACTTTGCGAACACGCAACTCAATTGATGTTAGACTCCTTGACCACCGAAATTAAACGTCTTGTTCGTTTAAAGAAAGTCAATCCAAGTATTACGCAACATGAAATTGAAACGCTCAAAGATATGACGCTACTGATTCATGAAAATATTCAAATCGCACAACTACGCCTCGATGCAGTGCGATTTATCATTACACGTTAATTTTTATTAGCGTTTTAACATCTACTTAACATTTTAAACTTAAAAGAGAATCTCAATTATGTCTGCAATCAAATTATTTGAAGGTCATTTTTCAGCACAAGGTGGCAAATTTTGCCTAGTTTCATCACGCTTTAACAGCTTCATTGTTGAGCAACTTGAGAATGGGGCAATTGATGCACTTGTTCGTCATGGCGTCACTAAAAGTGATATCCATTTAGTCAAGGCGCCCGGTGCATTTGAACTTCCAATGGTTGTGCAACGCATTGCCGCAAGCAAAAAATATGATGCCATTATTGCTCTTGGCGCCGTGATTCGAGGTGGCACTCCGCATTTTGAATATGTGGCGGGTGAATGCGTAAAAGGGTTGGCACAAATTTCGCTTCAATATGATGTGCCAGTCAGTTTTGGCGTTTTAACTGTTGACAGTATTGAACAAGCTATCGAGCGCGCAGGCACGAAAGCAGGTAATAAAGGCGCTGAAGCGGCGTTATCTGCAATTGAAATGGTGAGTTTATTTAAGAATTTGGATTTATAAATGAGCAATCCTAAAAGCAATGCCCGTAAAGCTGCCGTGCAAGCGCTCTATCAATGGCAAATGACAGGGCAAAGCCTCAGTTTAATTGAACAGTATTTTATCGATCAGCAATTTTTTGTTGATGAGCCTAACGTACACAAAAACTTTTTTACGACGCTTTTTCATGGTGTACCGAAAGATTTAATCGCTATCGATGCACTGCTAAGTGAATTTGTCGATCGTGAAGTGGATGCGATTGATCCCGTTGAACGCGCTATTTTGCGTTTAGGGGCTTTCGAATTAATCCATTGCAGCGATACGCCCTATAAGGTAATTATTAATGAATCGATTGATTTGGCGAAATACTTTGGCGCCGATGGCAGTCATCGCTATGTCAATGGTATTTTAGATAAAGCAGCACAAAAACAACGCGCAGAAGAAATTCAACGCAAACAAAAAGTAAAAGAGTAGATGTAAACTGATTCAAATTATTTATTTTGAATCTTACTTTTAACCAATAGAGATTCAAACGAATGACGATTGATTTTACTGATCCACAACAAATTCTAGCTTTAAATGCCTCTCAAGTTGCTACACTGCCCTATTCTAGTTTACCTAGCGAATCTATTTCTAGTATTAGCTTGGCAGCACTTTCTGGATTACCCATTGAAAAGCTAAGTACTGATCAATTCAGTGCAATTACGACAACTCAAGCGGCACGTTTAAGTTATTTGCAAATCAGTAAAATCACGACCAAACAACTTAGCGTCATGACTCCTGACATACTCAACGCTATCGATGCACACTCCCTAGCTGCGCTGAATTTAAGCGCATTGCTACCGGAAATACTTAGTGAATTATCGCCTGACAATATTTCCATCCTCACTACAACGCAAATTGCCGCACTCAAATCTACGCAATACCCCTCGTTGACCGATGCACAAATAAACAAATTTAGCCCTACTCAAATTGGGGCATTAAAATCCGCTTATTTAAAATTATTACCTGATAGCGATATCACCGCAATCAATCTCAACGCACTCAGCGGACTGACCTCTGCAAGCATTAGTGCACTAAGCACCAGTCAAATTCAAGCACTGAGTAATCAGCAAATAACCAAACTCGGTGCCAATCAACTTAATGCGCTTAGCTCGGCACAAATCAATGCATTAACTAACGATCAATCCAGTCAATTAACCTCAACACAAATTAATTCACTCAAGCCTGCGTCACTAAAATTTTTGCCTACAGACGATATCGCCGCTATTGATGTCAGCAACATCAGCGGGTTAATTACTCAAGTTATTGCAGGCCTTAGCGCAGCTCAAATTAGCGCACTGACAACCGATCAAATTGCCAAATTTAACACAGCACAAGTCAATGCACTCGCATCACCGCAAATTGCCGTATTAACGTCCGACCAAATAGGACAATTTACCGCATCACAGCTGTCAGCGCTCAAACCTGCTTTTCTCAAATCATTACCTATTGCCGATGTTATGGCAATCAATCCAAGTGCTATCAGCGGCTTAACCTCGTTAAGTATGGCAGGTTTAACCACCGATCAACTGCATGCACTCAACAGCGACCAACTTGCTAAATTGACTGCATCGCAAGTTAGCGTACTCAAACCTCTACAAATTACTGCGTTCAGTGACGATGCCATTACAGGTTTAGCATCAAATGCCATTGCTGCACTAAACAAAAATAATATTGCTGCACTGCGTATTGATTTACTCACCGACGAGCAAGTCAATGCTCTGACGCCATTACAAGTTTCCTTGCTCAGTTCAACACAAATCGGTGCGTTAACATCAAGCCAAACACAAACTTTTACGTCAGCAAAAGTGGGAGCACTCACCAGTCTGCGATTACCTTTTTTAACCACTCAAGCACTCGCTCAATTACCCACCGATGCCATTGCAGGTCTTACATCAAAAAACATTAGTGTGTTAACGCCAGCTCAAATGAGCGCACTTACCAGTGATCAAGCAGCGTATTTGAGTAGTCTACAAGTTGGCGTGCTCAAAGCTACACAAATAGAAGCGTTAAATGATAATTCGCTACAAGCATTATCTGCTTCTGCAATAACTGGATTGAATAAAAATAACATTAGCGCTTTAGATATACACCTACTTTTAGCAAACCAAGCCAACGCGCTAACTAGCGCACAAATTGCATTGCTCACCACTTCTCAAATAAGCAGTTTCACGTCTGATCAAACGCAAGCTTTTTCCTCTGCAAAAATAAGCGCGTTAAGCAGTGTTCAATTACCTTTTTTAAGTACAAGTGCGCTCAATGCACTTCCAACAGGCGCCATTGCAGGTCTTACGACAAAAATCATTGGTACCTTAACCACGCAACAAATTGGTGCCTTGACGCCTGATCAAGTTTTTAAAATTACCAGTGCTCAAGCATCTGCGTTAACATCAGATCAAGTCACAGAATTAGATACCGCTGACCTTCAGACTTTTTTATCACCAGCAGCCGTCAAAGGGTTAATTAAAACCATTAAGCAGATTAATCTGAACGAACTCTCTTCCGATAGCATCGGCGCGTTAACTACCGCTCAAATAATCAACTTAGGCACTGATCAAATACATGCGTTACTGTCAGAAAACGCGTCTGCACTTCAAATGTTGCAATTAAGCGTACTCACTACCGCTCAGATTGGGGCATTAACGGATAGCGCGTTTTCTGCACTCAATCCGCTGGTTATGCAAAATTTTAGTTTACAAATGCTCTCGCCAGCGCAAATTAGTGCTTTGTCTCCTGAGCAATTTGCCAAAATCACTGCAACACAACTAGCTGGCTTAAGTAGCGACCAGCTTCATGCACTCACCATTGATCAATTCGGTGCATTAACTGCATCCGCATTAAAAGGTCTAACCGCCGCTAATATGGTACGTTTGAGCGACACGCTTGTTCCTGCGATTACCACTACAGAACTGGCAAAATTCAGCACGGATCAAATAGAAGGCTTCACCCCCGCGCAAGTTGACAAAATGACGGTTGAACAATTGACTTGGGTCGCAAGTAAAAAATACAGCACCATTGATACAGGAACCAATGGGATTGAAACATCACTCACCGTTATTGCTCCAACTAATACCGCATCCATTATTAATGGTGGTGCGGGCAATCAAACCATTACGGGTAGCACGCTAGATGACATTATTGCAGGTGGACTTGGAGACGATAATTTCACTGGAGGAAGTGGTGCAGACTTTTTTATTGTCAATTCAGGTAAAGATACCATTACAGATTTAGGTTCAACTGATACCGTTGAAGTATCAAGTGGAGCGATTGCTATTATCTACACAGCTGAATCTTGGAGTGCGCCATCAACCACAGATGCAGATGCAAGTTTCAACCAAGGCATTAGCGCCAAAATCATTACCTCCGGCACGGGTACCATTAGCGTAGCCAATACACAAGGTAATGGCTGGGATCTTCAAACCACTAATGCTACTGGAACGAATTTATCTGGTTCTGCGTCTGCTGACACACTTCAAGGTGGCGCTGGAAACGATACGTTAACAGGCGGCGCGGGCAATGACGCCTTTGTATTAAACAATAGTTTAAGCAATGCTGGTACTGACATTGTTACCGATTGGGGTTTGGGCAACGATATTTTCAGTGGTTTATATTCAGGTGCGGGAAAACTGTTGATTACCATAGATAATAACTGCACTTCTGCGCTGAATTTATCCACTGTTTTAGGACCTAGTGGCGTTGCTAGTATTACTGGCGGTTCAGGCGCGGATACTATTACTGGAGGTAACGGTAACGACACGATTATTGGTAATCTGGGTAATGATATTATTAGCAGTGGTGCTGGTGATGATTCTATAACTGCCGGCACTGGAGATTCCATTGATGCGGGGAGCGGTAATGACACTATTACTTTTGATACTGACAGCACCTTAGGTGCATTATGCAACGCCACCATCATTGGTGGTAGTGGCATAAATGATTCTATTAGTTTCACAACCGGTAATATTGTCAATATGATCACTATCACTGATACAGATGGTATTAGTGTGCAGTTAAGCAGCTCTGACTCAGATAACATAACACTGACCACTGGAACAAAAGCGACGATAACAGGCTTTGGCGTGGGTTCAGATGTATTGATTGCTTATGCAAATACGATTGCAAATATTACACTTTCAGGTTCAATTCCCTTATGGATTGCTAGCTCTGCGTCAATTGTCACCACTAACGCACAAGCCACTTTTTATACGTCGAGTTCAGCAAGCAATACGGCTATCAATCTAACAAACTTAACTGGGGCTGGATTATTAACTATTGATGCATCAAGTACTTCAGGTACAACCACTTTGACTGCAGCATCTAATGCAACCGTAATTTTAGGTGGAAGCGGCAATGACACTATTACTGGTGGCGCAGGTGCAGATACAATTACAAGTGGTTTAGGCGCCGATACAATCAATGCAAATGATGGCAATGACATCATTTATGCCTCAACGGGCGATAGCATAGATGGTGGACTTGGTGTTGATACTATTAATTTTCTTGAGCAAGTAACTGCAGTAACGGTAACCGGTGGAACGGGAAGTGATTTAATTGTATTAGGAAATTTTGCCAATACATTAACCATAACTGATACGGATGGTGTATCAATCACAGGAGGTACAGGAATTGATGCACTCACTTTTTCTAATGCAATTACAGCAACCACCATTGTAAGTGGAACTGGTGCGGACACACTCACCTTGTTAGGTGCAACAAATACACTGACGATTTATGATCAAGATGGCATATCAATTAATGGCGGTAGTGCCGTTGATTCCATCACGTTTGGAGCTGCCGTTGTTGCTACAACAGTTACCGGTAATTTGGGAGCCGATATTGTAACATTAGGTAATTTCACCAATGTATTAAGTATTAATGACACAACTTTATCTGTAGCAGGAGGAATAGGGAATGATGCGATTTCATTCATAAATGCAACTTTAGCAACAGATACGGTCAATAGTGGGGGCGGAGCGAATGATAGCATCGTGCTTTTAAATGTGGCGGCAAATGCACTAACAGTGTCGGATAGTGATGGTGTGTCTATTTTAGGTAATAATGCAATAGATACAATCATATTTACTACAGCAACTGTTGCCACTATTGATGGTGGTGCTTTAGTAGATATCGTCACATTAGGAAACTTCACCAACGTACTAAACATTAATGATCAAACAATTTCAATTACTGGTGGAACAGGTAATGATGCTATTACATTTTTAAACCTAACACTTGCTACAGATACTGTTGTTTGTGGTGCAGGTGCAGGTATTGACACCATCGTTCTTTCAAATCCAGGCAATAATATATTGAATGTCAACGATGGTACTCTTTACATTACGGGTAATTCTGGCAATGATTCCATTACATTTAGCACAACGGCATTAACTGCTGTCACCGTCAATGGTGGTGCTGGGACTGATTCTGTAACTGTCCCAGCAACGGCTAATACAGCTGTATCCTTCCAAGATGTAGAGAGCATATCAGCTGCAACAGGACTTACCGCTTCTATTTACACCATTACCGGTTCATCGGCCTCAACAATTTCTGTAGGCCCTACTACTCAAACTGTGACTAATTTAAGTTCAGCCACAACGACGGTGACTGCGGCTGCAACAACTACCATTTTAACTACCGGTGCTGCAACGGGAAATTACGCTATAACCGGTGGTGTCGCCCTTACAACAATTACAGCTACAGGCAGTTCAGGAACGTTAACAATTACGTCAGCAGATGCTACAGCTAATGCGTTAGCGATTACTACGGGCACAGGTAATGTCACTGTAGCAGGGATAGGTACAACCGATACAATTACCGTTACGGGTTTAGCTACTGTTGGACAAACATTTACAGGCACAACGACTACCGGTGTAACAGCAAAATTTGTTGTCACAGGTGGAGCTGGTGCACAGACCATTACCACAGGCTCAGGTGCGGACACCATTACAGGTGGTGCTGGTGCCGATATTATTGATGGTGGCGTAGGTAATGACGCATACAATATTACCGCAATAGCTCAAACAGGTGCCCCCGGAGCATCATGGACAGCTAATGCATCGGGTTCCACTATCTCAACTACATTGATGGATATTATTTCGGTTACCGCCGGTGATACTTTGAGTTTAGCTATCGCAACCACATTAACATCCATTACACGAGATAGCACTCTAATTACTAACGCTTTAGTATTTCCAGCTGCGGGTGCTGGCGCTATTGCATATGAATGGATTGGAACATATGATTCTGCAAATAACTTGTTCACCTCTGTTGCAACCGGCGCAGATACACTCCTTGTTTACGATAATAACGGCGCCACTGCAGCAGGCACATTAGAAGCAATTGTCTTAGTAGGAACGGGGACTGGAACTGACACCATCGCAGCGGGGATAATTACCATTGTATAAACTCAACTTTTTTGATTAGTACGAAAATCGCTATCTCATCAAAAATATAACTGCGCTATAATCTGAAATAGTTTCCCTTCCCTTCTATTTTAGGAGTTATACGTATGAATGTTGAAGCTTGTACTTATGTCATTTTTGGTGCTGCGGGGAATTTATCCCGCGTGAAATTAATGCCCGCGTTTTATCATTTAGATGAAGCCAATCAACTGCCGGAAGGGACAAAAATCCTGGCTGTTGGGCGACGAGATTGGACGCAAGAAAAATGGCTCAGTGAAGTGCGCGACATGATTAAATTGAAAACCAAAGAGGCTTTCGATGAATCTGTTTTTAAGCGTTTTTCTCAGCGGCTACATTATCATTTAGGGGATTTGCAGCAACCCGAATGTTATACCAAATTAACAACAATGCTCGAAGAGCCTATTTTTCCTAAAAACATTGCTTTTTATTTGTCCATAAGCCCAGCCGATTTTGGCTTTGTTGTTGAAGAATTAGATAAAAACAAGTTATTAACGCAGCAACATGGCTGGCGCCGCGTTATCATTGAAAAACCGTTTGGCTATGATTTAGAAAGTGCTCAAGCCCTCCAAAAACGCATTAGCCACTATATTACCGAAGAGCAAACTTACCGAATCGATCATTATTTAGGTAAAGGGACAGTTCAAAATGTATTAGTGTTCCGATTTGCCAATGTCATGCTCGAACCGCTTTGGAATCGCAATTATATTGATCACATTCAAATTACGCATTCAGAAAGCATTGGTATTGATAATCGTGGGGATTACTACAACAGCTCTGGTGCCATGCGCGATATGCTCCAAAGCCACTTGCTGCAATTATTAACACTTGTCACAATGGAACCCCCCGTTTCAATGGAAGCACAGGCGCTACACGACGAAAAAGTGAAAGTACTCAAATCCATTCGCCCCATTCCAAAGCAAGCCGTTCACGCTCAAGCGTTCCGCGCACAATATGCAAGCGGTGTCGTCAATGACGAAAAAGTCAAAAGCTATTTAGAAGAAGAACACATTCCCGAAGGCAGTATTACCGAAACGTATGCATCAATGAAGTTATATATTGATAATTGGCGGTGGCGTGATGTGCCGATGTATTTGCGCACCGGCAAACGCATGAAAAAAGGACAATCCATCATCTCAATTTGTTTTAGACAGCCGCCACTTCAATTTTTCCATGATAGTGCGCACCATGCCACGGTGGATCAAAATTGGGTCATACTCGGCATTCAACCTGAAGAGTGTATTCGCATCGAAATGACGGTGAAAGAACCCGGTCTTGAAATGAAAACCCGCACAAGCTCACTTGATGCCAGTTTTAGAAATTCAGATGAAAAAGTCGTTGATGCTTATGAAGATTTACTACTCGATGTTTTGAAAGGCGATCGTTCATTATTTCTTAATTTTGATGAAGTGGAACATGCTTGGCAAATTGTAGATCCTATTCTACAAACATGGGCAATCGAGCGCGATTATGTTGCGACCTATCCTGCTGGCTCATGGGGCCCTGAAGACAGCCGATTATTTGATAAAGACTGTCATGGCTGGCGAACGTCGTTAACACCCGAAAAATAACTAGCCATATATCACACTGCATGGGCATTCATACTTTACCCATGCAGTTTTTTTGTATCTTCATTACCCTTCAACCTAAATTTTATTCAACTAAAAAATTCGTCACATTTTATATTTATGCTAATTAATCAACATACCAATCAAATTGCTCAAACTGTCTGTGAGCGCATCTTAACCTTAGCATCGCAAGCCATTGAGCAGCGCGGACAATTTAAATTTGTCTTAGCAGGCGGACAAACGCCCGAGAAAGTCTATTCCCTGCTTGCTAAAAGTGACGCGCAGTGGTCAAAGTGGTTCATCTATCATGGTGATGAGCGTGTTTTACCTGTAAATCATACCGATAGAAACAGCGTAATGGCCGCGAATGCGTGGTTAAATCACGTCACTATTCCAACGTCGCAAATTTTTGATATGCCAACCGAATTGGGTACAAAAGAAAGCGCGGATGCCTATCGAGAAATTATCAAAAATGCCTTGCCATTTGATTTAGTTTTACTTGGCATGGGCGAAGATGGCCATATTGCCAGTCTATTTCCAGCAGAAGTACACGACGAAACGGATTTAGTCCATGAAATTTATCATTCCCCTAAACCACCTTCAGAGCGCGTTACACTTAGCGCAAAAGCGTTGAGTAATACCCAAACGCTATTGTTTTTAATCACGGGTATCAATAAAAAAGAGGCGTTCACTCGTTGGCAAAAGGGTGAAAAATTGCCCGTTTCAACTGTTAGCGCAATAGAAACGCTTGATGTTTACTTAGACAGCGTTATTGTTGATTAATCAACACTAGAATCCATTCTTTAACAAATTGCAGGGCTTGCATGAAAAGAACTATCGCGTTGTCGATTTCATTTTTAATATCATGCACAACATTGTGATGTAAAAACGTCTCAAGCGTATAAAACGAAAGTCCCATGTAAATCGTATTCAGTCCCATAATAATCATAATGAACGCGGCAAATTTGAGCATCAATCCACGAAAATGCGCGTTCATTTTACCAAACGCAACACTGATAAATAACATCGTCGGCAGTGTGCCCGCACCAAACGTCAACATCAACAGTCCACCATCAAGTAAAGTAGGAGCGGACGTCGCTTTCACCGCCATCGCAAATGTGAGTGGGCAAGGCATTAGACCGTTTAATACGCCCGCTAAAGACGCACCAAGTAGACCGCCTTTTGTCCTTGAAGTGGCAAAGCCTTTACGTAAAAAAGTCATTGGAATAAGTCGCATAGAACCTTGAAACTTAAACCAACCTAAAATACCAAAGGCTAAAACAATCACCACAAGGCCAATAAACATTTGCAAAAGGCTTTGCACTTTACCAAAAACACCACTCGACACCAGCGCCACGCCTAGCGTAGCGGCAGCAAATCCCACCAGCGTGTAAATACTAATACGGGCGAGTTGATAAAAAATATACGGTAAATAACTGCGTGTGGATGTGGAATTCATAAAATAGCCCGACACCAACGCACCACACATTCCCAAACAATGTCCGCTACCCAGCACGCCCGCCATAAAAGCTAAGCCATAATCAAAGCCACCCGATGCGGCCATGATGTGCATACTGTGATCCATGGTTGAATGATCCATACCAATTTCCCTTAGTCTTTATTCAAACGCCATGAATTTACAATAACCGATACCGAACGCCATTGCCGCTGACGCAATCATCGGATTCATCTACTGTTTAAAAAAACGAACCTATTACTGCTTTTCTAATGCAGCAAAACAATCCGTTCATTTAGTAAAGAATGATAAAACTGACTTTTCTTTGGACAATGTATCCATGTTATGTTGCATGACTTTATATGCTTGCTTCATTTTTAGCTCTCTTGCTTAACGTAAATGTCATTGAGGCATTACATCACTTTCATGGAGCATTTCATAAATTCCCTTGCAACCTTCGCAACAAAAGTTTTTTTCGCTCGTTTTCGTTTTTAATGTAAACCCCGAAATTTCAACAGTGAGTTGACATAAAGCACAGAGTTTTTTTTCTTCTTCTTCACTCATTACGTTGCCCTGTAAACAGTAACCTTATTTAAAATAGTAACAAAACTTTACCCACCTCACAATTAAAGGTTACTCCCCTGCACCTTCATGAACTATCTACTTGACGCTTTCATCAAAGCGATGCGCAGAGCACCTGTTAAACTCGCTCCAAGTCCAAGTCGCATCGCAAACGCAGGAAGAATAATCATCGATGTCACGGCAAGTCCCGCGCCTATAAAGTTACGTGCCATTATTATTTTTTGCCGATTTAATCGACTGCTCTTGGCTACTTTGAATGCTTGTTAAAACCTCGAAATGATACTAAGAGAATAGGGTTAACGCGTAAATACTAATCTCTATTAGTAACTTCACGAGCCATGCCATAAATTACTTATTTAATTTCAATTAGTTGAAAATATCATCATCCAAAATACTCAAAAAGTGCGTAATATGACACAGTTTCATTGCGACATTTGCCCTACTTTTTTAAAATTCACTTTTTCTTTTTCATCGAAAAAGCAACTGCATTGGTGTCAATGCCTTATTCGTGTCATAAAATTTGTTTATATTGGCATGAAAAAACGCAAGACTGCTCAACATCAGTTATAATTGCGCATTTATACTTACAAAACGTAAACTAACGAGGAAAAAACCACACAATGGCTAAAGAAGATCAAATTGAAATGGAAGGTAAAGTAATTGATACGCTACCTAACACTATGTTTCGCGTACAATTAGAAAACGGACACATCGTCACCGCCCATATTTCAGGCAAAATGCGCAAACATTACATTCGTATTTTAACGGGTGATAGTGTCAAAGTTGAAATGACACCTTATGATTTAACAAAAGGTCGCATCACGTTCCGAGTACGTTAACCTAAATTAACGCACTCTCACCTCATTTGCGTTAGTTAAGTTGTTAGCGCGTTTTCTTGGCTTTTTATCGTAAAAGTCAATTCGTTATTCTTCACGCTGATTTTGACATGTCCGCCGTGCGCGAGTTCGCCAAAAAGTAAATCATTGGCCAGCGGTTTTTTGATCCGCTCTTGAATCAATCGCGCCATTGGACGTGCGCCCATTCTAGCGTCGCACCCGTTTTCTGCTAGCCACAAACGCGCTTTGCTATCGAGTGTTAACGTCACATTTTTATCCGCCAGCAACGTTTCAAGTTCAAAAATAAATTTATCAACCACATGCCCCACTACGTTCACGTCGAGGGGTTTGAATTGGATAATGGAATCTAAACGGTTGCGAAACTCCGGAGAAAACCCTTTTTCAATCACTTTCATGCTATCACTGGCATGATCTTGATTCGTAAAGCCCATCGACGCGCGACTACCCTCTTCCGCGCCCGCATTGGTGGTCATAATTAAAATAATGTTTCGAAAATCTGCTTTGCGTCCATTATTGTCTGTGAGCGTACCGTGATCCATCACTTGCAACAATAAGTTAAAGACATCGGGATGGGCTTTTTCAAGCTCATCGAGTAGCAATACCGCGTGTGGATGCTTAGTCACTTGCTCAGTGAGCAGTCCACCTTGATCAAATCCAACGTAGCCTGGAGGCGCACCGATAAGACGCGATACCGTGTGGCGTTCCATGTATTCAGACATATCAAAACGAATAAGCTCAATGCCCATTACTTTAGCGAGTTGACGTGTGACCTCGGTTTTACCTACACCGGTTGGCCCTGCAAATAAGAAAGCACCAATCGTTTTTTGTGCATCACGCAAACCCGCCCGCGATAATTTAATCGCTGACGCCAGAGCTGAAATCGCATCATCTTGCCCAAACACGAGCATTTTCAGATTTTTTTCTAAATTAGCGAGTTTATCCACATCGTTTGACGAAACCGATTTCGCAGGAATACGCGCAATTTTCGCCACAATTTCTTCAATATCCACCGCTTCAATCACCGATTTACGCAATTCTTCAGCGGTCATGCGCTGCTTTGCCCCCGCTTCATCAATCACATCAATGGCTTTATCGGGTAAATGACGATCTGTAATGTAGCGATCGGATAATTCCGCAGCAAGGCGCAGTGCATCAGGCGAATAACTCACGTTGTGATGCTCTTCAAAACGGCTTTTTAACCCTTTGAGAATCAAAATGGTTTCTTCCACAGAAGGCTCTAAAATATCGACTTTTTGAAAACGACGTGCCAGCGCATGATCTTTTTCAAAAATACCACGATATTCTTGATACGTTGTAGAACCAATACAGCGCAACTGTCCCGACGCAAGCATCGGCTTAATTAAATTCGCCGCATCCATCACGCCGCCTGACGCAGAACCTGCCCCGATAATAGTATGAATCTCATCAATAAATAAGATAGCGTGTGGCTCTTTCTTGAGTTGATTAAGCAAGCCTTTTAAGCGCTTTTCAAAATCACCACGGTATTTTGTTCCTGCGACTAACGCGCCTAAATCGAGTGAATAAATCACGCAATCAAGTAGTACATCCGGTACATCTTCTTCCACAATACGTTTAGCTAAACCTTCCGCAATGGCGGTTTTTCCCACGCCCGCTTCACCCACAAGAAGTGGATTGTTTTTGCGTCGACGGCAAAGCGTCTGAATAGTGCGCTCAATTTCAGGTGCGCGTCCAATTAGCGGATCAATACGCCCTCTCGCCGCTTCTTCATTCAAATTAACCGTGAACTGTTCAAGTGAATTATTGGTTTCAGAGGCTTGTTGCTTGCCATTTGCGCTATTTTCATGCCCGAAATGCTCATCATCCGCATCAAACTTATTGATGCCGTGCGCGATATAGTTCACGACATCGAGTCTTGTAACATCTTGTTTGCTCAGCAAATACACTGCATGAGATTCTTGTTCGCTAAACAAAGCAATCAGCAAATTCGCGCCAGTGACTTCCGTTTTCTCTGAAGCCTGTACGTTAAATACCGCACGTTGCAATACCCGCTGAAAACCTAATGTCGGTTGCGTGTCGCGTGTCGTACTTTCGGGTAGGAAAGATGCCGTTTCATCAATAAAACGGGCAAGTTGTCCACGCAGTGTATTCACATCTGCGTTACATGCCATTAAAACGGGAATAACATCAGGATTATCTAGTAGTGCGAACAATAAATGCTCTACCGTAATGAATTCATGACGTTGTTTGCGTGCCGCTTTAAATGCCGTATTTAACGTAAGTTCCAATGCTTTGCTTAACATGACAATTCCTTAAAGTTCTTCCATTGTGCACTTGAGCGGATGTTGATGCTCAAGAGAGTAAGTGTTTACAATATACACTTTTGTTTCTGCAACGTCTTTAGAGTACGTTCCACAAACGCCAACGCCTTGCGTGTGAATTTGCAACATCACCGTTGTTGCTTTTTCTTCGGGCATCCCAAAGAAATTGATTAACACGTCAATGACAAAGTCCATGGGTGTAAAATCATCATTAAGCAAAAGAACGCGATAAAGTGGCGGCTTTTTTAATTTTGGCTGTGCGTTTTGAACAGCTAAATCATCATCTTGTTGAAAAAAATGCTTAAAATCAGGCATAAATCATCATTTTTCTTAAATTTCAGAAAGTAAACAACAGTGAACTGACGCAACAGCGTCAATCCTCCAACCTATAAAACGTTATTCTTGCGCTTTAAAGCAATGCACCCAAGCGCTTGCTTCATCATTCCACTGCATACCGCCGTGCATTTTCAAAATCAAATCGCGATACACGTCAAGATTGGGATACCCTTCGGCTAGCGCATCAGCGTCCGTCATATCGCCTAATTTTTGTTGAAACAAATCCGTCACGACAAATATTGTGCCTTCAAGCTCAAAGGTTTCATCAGGGTATCCATAGACTCCATTGCGACGTTGCTGTGTTTTACGTCCCGCAAGGGTGGCTTGAACCAATTTTTCATGCGTAACAAGGCGTTCAATCGAACATGTTTTTTCTGGGTAATCCATGATAGCAAACTCAATTCAAATAATAATTCAAAGTGTCATTGTGACGCAAAATGCCATGAAGTAAAAGTCTCTATGTACGCGGCATGAAGGATTCTTATAATTTATCCCAAATATCATTCACGCGAGTGATAATTTCAGGCGTCATCGTAATGGTTTTCCCCCATTCACGATTCGTTTCACCCGGCCATTTATTCGTTGCATCAAACCCCACTTTTGACCCCAAACCCGATACCGGTGAAGCAAAATCTAAATAATCAATGGGAGTGTTTTCTAAAATAGTCAAGTCACGCGCCGGATCCATGCGCGTCGTAATCGCCCAAATTACATCTTGCCAATCGCGTACGTTAATATCATCATCAACGACAATCACAAATTTTGTATACATAAATTGCCGCAAAAATGACCATGTTCCCAGCATCACTCGCTTTGCATGACCGGCATACTGTTTTTTCATTGAAATCACCGCCATGCGGTACGAACAACCTTCTGGCGGCAAATAAAAATCCACAATCTCAGGGAATTGTTTTTGCAGAATCGGCACAAAGACTTCGTTTAACGCGACACCCAAAATAGCCGGCTCATCGGGTGGGCGACCGGTGTAGGTGCTGTGATAAATAGGATTATTGCGCTCCGTGATCGTTTCAATGGTAAACACAGGAAATTCGCTCACTTCATTGTAGTAGCCTGTATGATCCCCAAACGGTCCTTCAGGCGCCATTTCATTAGGATAAATAAACCCTTCCAATACAATTTCAGCACTTGCCGGCACTTGCAAATTATTGCTCAAACAATCGGCTAATTCCGTTTTACTACCGCGCAAAAGTCCGGCAAATGCGTATTCAGATAAACTATCCGGCACAGGCGTCACGGCGGCTAAAATTGTCGCAGGATCTGCCCCCAAAACCACCGTCACAGGAAACGGCTCGCCGGGATGGGTATCTTGCCATTCTTTAAAATCAAGCGCCCCGCCACGATGCGCAAGCCAGCGCATAATGGTTTTATTTTTACCAATGACTTGTTGACGGTAAACGCCCATATTTTGACGCTCTTTATTGGGACCTTTAGTAATCACCAGCGCCCATGTAATGAGTGGCGCCGCGTCGTCAGGCCAGCAATGCTGAATAGGATAGCGCCCCAAGTCAATTTCATCACCACGCAATACATTCTCTTGGCACGCTGGATGCTTAACCATTTTGGGAGACATATTGAGCACTTGTTTAAACACGGGAATTTTTTCCATTGCATCACGAAAACCCTTAGGTGGTTCTGGCTCTTTGAGATAAGCCAGCAACTTTCCAATTTCTCGCAACTCACTAACACTGTCTGCGCCCATGCCCATTGCAACACGATGAGGGGTGCCAAATAAATTACCGAGTAGCGGCACGTTATAACCTTTTGGACGCTCAAAAAGCAGCGCAGGACCTTGCTGCTTTAAAGTGCGATCGCAAATCTCGGTAATTTCTAAATACGGGTCCGCTTGATAGAGCGTGCGTTTAAGCTCGCCTTGCTTATCAAGTTGATGAATAAAATCGCGTAAATCATGATATTTCATAAGGAATTTAAAATATGAATTCTAAAAAAAATTGTATTGTAACGCGATTTTTTTGTTAAGTTTTATTGTTTCATGCCGATAAATGTTTAGATAGGTTTTCAATACCAAGTAAAATAGACAAAACTCTCTGACTTCTTTTCTTTTTATGATTTAAGGATTAAAAAAATGGCCACGACTCCAGCAAAAAAATTTACAGCCAGTAGCACATTTGGAACTGGCGATGGCGAGTTTACCGCTGACGATTTCGCAAAATTCTCTGCAGCCGATTTTGCTTTAATAACAACCGCACAGGCAGCTACATTGACACCAGATTATTTAGCAACTTTAAATGCAGCGTCTATTCCTAGTTTGGCCAAAGTATTACCTAAAATCTCTGGTGATGCGCTCGCTGGAATTACCACTGCAGCTATTTCAAGCTTACCGGTTTCTACATTAACTACTGATCAACTACCTTCTCTTACGCTTGATCAATTCGCTGCGTTAAGTTCAACGCAAGTAGCGGCCTTTACCTCAAAACAATTAGTAGCAATTGACTCTGATCATTTAGGCGCCATCAGTTCAAAAAGCTTAGCGGGATTAAATGTTGCAAATTTAAAAGGCGACATTATCAACACACTTCCTGTAACGCAAATTGCCAATCTTACATCGGTACAAGTTAATGCGCTTGTTGCAGCGCAACTTTCAAAATTAGATTCAGATCATTACGCCGCATTTACTACAGGCTCAGGAAAAACCACTGGTAACTTAGCAGGCCTAAAAGTAGCTTTATTAGATTCAAGTGCCATTACCAATTTACTACCCGATCAAATTGCAGCCCTCACCTCATCACAAATTGCAACATTGACTTCAGTACAAATTGGCAACTTAACCGATGACCAAATTCCAGCACTCACATCAACGCACGCATTAAATATTACTAGCAAAGCGATTCCATTTATCCCT
>Ga0114974_10001682_pt1 | contig 17401 bp, 14 predicted proteins | sample S_130206_EF_Meta_FD_87318 | JGI IMG/M metagenome (GOLD analysis project Ga0114974, IMG submission 87318) | Freshwater microbial communities from Lake Simoncouche, Canada to study carbon cycling - S_130206_EF_MetaG | ecosystem: Environmental > Aquatic > Freshwater > Lake | place: Lake... | reverse complement strand
GCGTCGTTGATGGCCTTGTAGTGCTGGTACAGACCTTCCTGGTTCGGGCGGTTGTAATAGGGTGCGACCACAAGAGCGGCATCGGCACCGATGGCCTTGGCATGCCCCACCAGGCCGATCGCCTCGTCTGTCGAGTTGGCCCCGGCTCCGGCGATCACAAATGCGCGCCCGCGCGCCGTTTCGACGCAGAGTTCGACCACGCGACGGTGTTCCTCGAAAGTCAGAGTGGCCGTCTCACCCGTAGTGCCGACGGGCACCAAACCGTGCACACCCGCCGCTATCTGGCGCTCCACAAGCGCCACAAACGCCTTCTCATCGACCGCACCATCACGGAACGGAGTAATCAGCGCCGTAATGACGCCCTTGAAAGGGGGTTGGAACATGTCTTGTAATTCGCCGTGAGATGATATGCGCGCCATTGCGCGGGTGATGCTGTCGGGGACAATATGTCCGCGTCGGTGCAGGCTGCAACTCTTGAACGGCATCCTGCACAGTTGGAGTAGCGAGATTGAGTAATTCCGCCAAGCGTTCAATAGGCCGCAGCACCGCCTTCGCCGCGACCGTGATCGCCGCGTGGTCCGGCGCGAACGCACAACAGGCCTACGCCCCTGGAGCTGGAACCGAACCGACAGCCTATTCCAGCCTGGCCAGCCAGGCTAATCTGGGTGCCTTGCGACGCGCCCTCAACGCTGCCCGAACCGGCGACATCGCGGGGGCTCATACGGCGATGGACGCTATGCAAGACCCGACCGCACGCAAGGTCGCGCTCTGGGCCTTGGCCGACACCAGCGCCGATAGCCTTGGCTTTTCCGAAATCGACCAGGCGCGTCAGTATATGGCGGGTTGGCCCCGCGAGGCCCGTCGTCTCAACGCGGCTGAAAAGCAAATCGCCACCGCAGGCCTGAGCCCCAAAGCCATCATCGCCTGGTTCGGTAGCCAACGGCCCAGGACAGCCGAGGGTGCCATGACCCTGGCCCAGGCTTACATCGACGACAATCAGACCGCCCAAGCCGCCACCCTGATTCGTGACATCTGGCGCAACCAGACCTTCGAGGCTGATCCACAGTCCAAAATGCTGAGTCGTTTCGGGCTTTGGCTAACCCCGGAGGACCACGCCCGCCGCGCCGACATTCTGCTATACGGGGCTCAGGGTCCAGCCGCGCGCGACATGCTGCCGCTGCTCGATCCTGACACTCTGGCCATGGCCAATGCCCGCATCGCCTTGCGCAGTAATGCCTACGACGCCGAGGTAACGTTCGCCAGCCTCACTCCGGTCCAGCAGGTCTCGCCCGGCGTCGCCTTCGAACGCGCCTCGAACCTGCGAAAACGCAACCAGATCGACGAGGCCTTGAGACTCTCGGCCTATTTTCCAGCCCCGCCTCCCACCGACGAGGCCGCAGACCGCATCTGGATCGAACGCCGCGCCCTGATTGCACAAGCCCTAAAAATTGGCGACAGCGCCACCGCTTATGGACTAGCCGCCAATAGCCGCATGACCAGCGGTGCCAATGGCGCGGAAGCCCAGTTCTATGCTGGCTGGCTGGCCCTGGCCCGGCTGAAGAACCCGACCCTCGCCGAGGCCCATTTCGCGGTCCTGGCTGGAATTGGTGTTTCACCGATCACCCGCAGCCGGGCGCTCTACTGGCAAGGTCGCGCGGCGGAGGCTGGCGGAGATAGTCTTGCCGCAGCGGGCTATTTCGGCGATGGCGCGCGCTACCAGACCACCTTCTATGGCCAGCTCGCCGCTGAAAAGGCAGGTCTCAAGACCATCGACCTGGGTGCCGATCCAACGATAAGCCCGGCCGACCGGGCGATGTTTGAGGGCCGGGATATTATCAAGGCCGCCCGCATGCTCAATGCTGTGGGTGCCGTCGATGCCTTTAAGGCCTTCGTGCTGGCCGCAGACGACCTCCTGCCCAATGCGGCGGAAGAAGCCATGCTGGTCGATTTGGCTTTGACCACCGGCGATCAAGATCTTGCCATGCGCGCAGCCCGCACCGCGGCCACGCGCGGCTTCATTCTCCCCCAGCGCGGCTATCCCATAATCAGCCCGCCCGAGATTCCGACCAGCGCCGAGCCCGCCTTCACCCTGTCGATCGCCCGCCAGGAAAGCAATTTCACGCCCACCGCCCGCTCCAGCGTCGGGGCACGTGGCATGATGCAACTGATGCCGGCCACCGCCCGGCTGACCGCGCGACGTATTGGCGAGCCCTACGCCGAAAGCCGCCTGACCGATCCCCAATACAATATGCGGCTAGGCTCAGCCTATCTGGGGCGGATGATCGACACCTTCAGCGGCTCCTATCTTATGGCCGCCGCGGCCTATAACGCCGGGCCCTCCCGCCCTCCCGAATGGGCCGGGTTCTGCGGCGATCCGCGCAATAGCAGCAATGATCCGCTGGACTACATCGAGTGCATCCCGTTCAGCGAAACCCGCAATTATGTGATGCGCACCCTGGAGAGCACGGTGGTCTACCGCGCGCGTCTAAACGGCGGCACAGCCCCCTTGACCCTGTGGTCAGACCTCAAGCGAGGGTCCGCCCTGCGCGTCCCCTCCGCGCCGATAGAGGCCGTAATCGGTAATACCGTCGCGGACCCTGCAAAAACGGCTGCCGAACTGGCCGCCGCCGACACCACCGCTAATCGCTGACGAGTCCATCGAACATTCCGTCCAGCAGGGCCTTGGTCAGCTCATCTGCCGGTGACCATTGACGCCCCACCTGGGTGATCAGCAGCGAAGCAAGGCCGTGACCCGACGCCCACAACACCTGAGCCGCTGCCGCCGGGGTCGTGTTCCGCAGCCGACCCTGGGCGTCGATCTCGGTAACGACATCGAGTAGCACCTTGAATCCGCGTTCGCCCAACCGTTCAACCAGGTCCTGACTGCGCGGCGACAGGTGCCGACCATGGCTGCAAAACACTAGGCGATAGGTGCTCGGTGCCGAAAGCCCGAAATTGACATAGGCTTCGATCATGGCGCGCGCGCTCCACCGGGGGCAGAGGCTGCGCGGCGATGTCGCTGCCTAGTCGTAGCAAGGCCTCCAATGCCCCTTCGCAGATCTCGACCAACATTTCGTCCTTATCGCGAAAATGCATGTAGAGCGCGGTCGAAGAGAGGCCGACCTCCTCGGCAATGCGCCGGATGGTCGCCCCTTCATAGCCAAGGCTGTTGAAGATCTTCGCAGCGGCCACCAAGATCTCGCCACGCCGCTCGTGACCGCCGCCTTTTGGCTTACGAGCCGAACGTCCAGGCTGGGTCAAAACCAAATTGTTCATCTAATGACACTCCAACCAGAGCAGAATGCTTAGGACAGGGCGGGCATCGCCGCAACCGCGAGAAAGGTATCATCACGGATTAGACTCAAAGGCTTAGCCATCTTTAGTCCAGTGAATTTCGGCTGCATCACGCGGTGCGATACACCCTGCCACTGGACGGGCCTTTAGCGCGCAGCTTATCAAGCCCCATGGCCACTCCTTCCTCCGACCTCGGCAACGGCCCTACACGCGCCGACCAGCCCTTGGCGCTAAGCACAGCGGGCTGGGCCGACTACGCCCTCATCGACAGCGGCGGCGGACGTAAGTTAGAGCGCTACGGCCACTTCACCGTTATCCGGCCAGAGCCGCAATGCGCATGGCCACCCCGCCTGCCGCAATCGGTCTGGGATGCCGCCGACGCCGTGTTCGACCCAACCGACGAGGACGAATCCGGAAAGTGGCGATTTTCTCTCCAACCCCCTGAATCTTGGCCACTTTCCTATGACGATGTGACCTTTAACGGCCGCTTCACCGCCTTCCGCCACCTAGCGTTCTTTCCCGAACAGGCCGCCAACTGGGCCTGGCTCCAGCAGCGTATTGTCGCCGCCAAGGCACCGCCGCGGGTACTGAATCTATTTGGCTACACGGGCGTCGCCAGCCTGGTCTGTGCCGCCGCCGGTGCCAGCGTCACCCATGTCGACGCCTCCAAGAAGGCCGTCGCCTGGGCACGCGAGAACGCCGCGTTGTCAGGGCTGACCGACCGGCCGATCCGCTGGATAACTGAAGATGCGCGCAAATATGTGCAGCGTGAGGTTCGCCGTGAGTCACGCTACGAGGGCATCATCCTGGACCCGCCAAAATATGGGCGCGGGCCCGATGGCGAGGTTTGGCGGCTCTTCGAAGATCTCGAGGAAATGGCGCAGCTTTGTGCGACTTTGCTGTCGGAAAAGGCATCTTTCCTGGTGCTCAACGCCTATGCGGCGCGCGTCAGCGGCCCAGCTTTGGCTAGCGTCTTGGGCGAAGCACTCAAAGGCCGTGGCGGCCGCATCGAATGGGGCGAACTGACCCTGGCTGAGGAGCAGGGTCAACGTGAGATCGGCCTGTCCTTCTTTGCCCGTTGGACCGCATGACCGACACCCGAACGATCACCTCCCTGACCAATACAACGGTTAAAGCCGCGCGCGCCCTGCATATGCGCAAGGAGCGCGAGGAGACCGGGCTGTTTCTGGCCGAGGGCCTTAAGATCGTCACCGAAGCGGTCGAACTGGGCCAAGCCCCGCGCATCCTGATGTACGGTCGCGACGCCGTCGACCATCCCGTGCTTCAGAAAGCCATCATCGCCACCCGCGCTGCGCAGGGCGAGGTGATCGAGGTCAGTCGCGACGTGCTGGAAAAGGTGGCCAAGCGCGACAACCCCCAAGCCGTGCTGGGCGTGTTCGAACAGCGCTTCACCCCGCTGAACCAGCTTGAGCCCCACGCTGCAAGCTTTTGGGTGGCATTGGAACAGGTGCGCGATCCTGGCAATCTCGGCACCATCGTACGCACGGCAGACGCGGCCGGCTGCGGCGGTGTCATTTTAGTCGGCGAATGTTGCGATCCATTCTCGGTCGAAGCCGTGCGCGCGACCATGGGTTCGATTTTCGCGGTCCAAATTGCCCGCGCGACCACCGCAGAGTTCCTGGCCTTCCGCGCCGCATGGCCCGGATGCGTGGCGGGAACCCTGCTGACCGCGACCACAGACTACAAGGCCGCGTCCTACAACCGCCCTGCCCTGGTGCTGATGGGCAACGAGCAGCAGGGTCTCAGCCCCGAACTGGCCGCCGCCTGCGACGTGACGGTGAAAATCCCCATGCGGGGTCGCGCCGACAGCCTGAACCTCGCTGTGGCGACCGGGATCATGATCTACGCCGCGACCGCTTAGGTTCCGCGCGGTTTCGCCCGCGTCACCGGCAGGGCCGCCGCAGGGTCATCCGGCCAGACGTGGCGCGGGTAGCGGCCCTTCATCTCGGCCTTTACCGCTTTCCACGATCCGGCCCAGAAGCCGGGCAGGTCCTTGGTCACCTGAATGGGCCGGTGCGCCGGCGACAGCAGCGCCAAGGTCAGGGGCGTTGCGCCAACTCTCGGATGCTCGCGCAGACCATAAAGTTCCCCGACCCTAACCTCCACGCGTGGACCGCCCTCGGCAGCGTAGTCGATGGCAAAAGTCGAACCCGTCGGGGCCGTAAATCGCGGCGGCGCCTTCGCCTCAAGCTCGCGCTGGAGATCCCAGGGCAGGCTGTTGCGCAGAGCCTCTGCAAGCGCAGCGTCAGAAAGCTGGAAAAAACCGGATCTGCCAGACAGCAGCGGCGATAGCCAGTCCTCCAGGCGAGCTAGCAGTGGCCCCTCCTCCAGATGGGGCCAGCCCAGAAAGCCTGCGCGCGCCCTTAAAGCCCGACTGGAACCGCCGAGTGGCAAGGCCGATAGGCCCTCATCGCGCACCTGCCCCAGCAGGGCCGACAGCACCAAGGCAGGATCCAGGCCCTCTAGCGTCGCCTCGCTAAGCGTCAACCGACCCAGCCGACGAATACGAACCGCTTTCAGCCGTCCCTTGGCATCCGTCGACAGCCGTTCCTCAACGGTAATCCGCGCGCCGAACTCGCTCTCCAGCAAGGCGGGATCGAGTGGTGCCGCCAGTAGAATGCGATCCCGCGCCTCCCCGCCGCCCAGTTCGGCGATGGCCAGCCAGGGCTCTCTCGCCAGAATATCCGCCGGATCGAGCCAGGCACCCCGTCCATTGGCCAGTTGAAATTCTCCGGCCTTGCCCCGCGCCTTGGCGACCCGTTCGGGAAACGCCGTGGCCAGCAGCAATCCGTCGTCAGCCATCGGTAAGGTCACAGCGGCCTTAGTCGCCTCCGCCCAGCGTCCTGCCAGGGTCTTTGCATCTCGGGCGCGGGGCGAGCTATCTCGGCTGAAGGCCTGCCATCGACTGCGCAAGTCTATATCGCGGCCGCCCAGGCCAGGTTCCGACAGCAAGGCGGCAATCTGGGCGGCGCGGTCCTGTTGCCCGCGCGCGCCGGCGGCGACAAGCATATGCGCCAGCCGTGGTACCAGCGGTACGGCGGTCAAAGCCTTGCCATGTGCAGTCAGCGCGCCCTGCGCATCCAAAGCGCCTAGCCGCTCCAGAAGCCCCCTCGCCTCCGCAAAGGCACCGCTTGGCGGAGGGTCAAGAAAGTGCAGCCCCGTCGCATCACGGGCACCCCAACGGGCCAGGTCTAGGGCAAGGCCCGAAAGGTCGGACTCCAGGATTTCCGGCCGGGCGAACGGCACCAGGCCCTTGGTCTCCGCCTCGTCCCACAAACGATAGCAAACACCCGGTTCAGTGCGCCCCGCCCGTCCGCGCCTTTGGTCCGCTCCCGCGCGTGACACACGCACCGTGACCAGACGCGTCAGGCCGCTCGAAGGGTCAAAGCGCGGCACCCGCGACAAGCCAGAATCGATCACAACCCGAACCCCCTCCAGGGTCAGGCTGGTCTCTGCGATAGAGGTTGCCAGCACCACCTTACGCTCGCCCGGCGCAGCCGGTGCGACGGCGCGGTCCTGTTCGGCCAGGTCCAGCGCGCCATAGAGCGGCGCGATACGCACGCCGGCGGGCAGTCGCCCGTCCAACATTGCGCGGGTACGGTGGATTTCCGCCTGACCGGGCAAAAAAACGAGAATTCCGCCGGTCTGTTCGGCCAAAGCCGTGCCTACCGCACGGGCCGTGCGCTCTTCCACCCGCAGGCGGTCATCGCGACCGACATAGATCGTCTCGACGGGAAAGGCCCTGCCGTGGCTTTCCACCACCGGTGCCGCAAGCATTGCGGCCAGGCGCACGTCGTCCAGCGTCGCCGACATCGGCAACAGTCGCAGATCAGGCCGCAGCAGAGCTTGACTATCCAGCGCCAGCGCCAGCCCCAGGTCAGCGTCCTGGCTGCGCTCGTGAAATTCATCGAACAGCACCCCGGCCACGCCCTCTAGCGCAGGGTCATCCAGGATCATGCGGGTGAAGACCCCCTCGGTGACCACCTCGATTCGGGTCGCGGTGCTGACTTTTGATTGTAGCCGCACGCGCAGACCAACGGTCTGGCCCACAGCCTCACCCAGGGTCGAAGCCATCCGCGCCGCGGCCGCCCGCGCCGCCAGTCTGCGGGGCTCCAGCAGCAGCAGCTTGCCGCCCGATACCCAGGGCTGATCTAGCAGAGCCAGCGGCGTGACCGTCGACTTTCCCGCCCCGGGCGGCGCAACGAGAACGGCGCTGGGGTTTCCCGCCAGCGCCGCCTTCAGTTCGTCGAGAACAGCATAGATCGGAAGCAATGGGCCCCGTCCCTACTCCGCCGGCACCGTCAGCTTCTCGCGGGCGCGGGAATGCCAGTAGGCGTAGCCGAAATAGACCACCATCCCGATAGCCATCCAGATGAACAGACGCAGCCAGGTCGGTCCCGGCAGGCCACTGATCAGGAAGATGCATCCGCCTATGCCAAGTGGGGCCGTGACCCAGACGAAGGGTGTCTTGAAACTCCGTGGCAGGTCCGGCTGACTGATCCGAAGATACATCACCCCGGCGCAGATCAGGCCGAAGGCCAGCAGGGTGCCCATCGACACCAGTTCGCCCAGCACGGAAATAGGAAAGAGTCCGCCAACGATACCGGCACAGAACGAGGTGATAACCGTTCCCCACACCGGGGTGCGAGTCTTTGGGTTTACTCGGCCAAACATGGGGGGCAGCAGACCATCGCGGCTCATGGAATAGAAGATACGCGACTGGCCATAGAGCAGGCTCAAGATGGTCGAGGCGAGGCCAATGGCAACGGCGATATTCACCGCCTGCCGTAGCCACGCCAGACCGGGAATGGCACCCAGGGCAATTGCTACCGGCGCTTCGTTGTTGAGTTGGCTGTAAGGCATGATGCCCGTGATCACGAGCGACATAAGCAGGTAAAGCACCGTGCAGATCCCGAGTGACAGCAGGATGGCGATCGGCATGGTCTTCTGTGGGTTCTTGGCCTCCTGCGCGGCGGTGGAGACGGCCTCAAACCCGATGTAGGCGAAGAAGATCACCCCAGCAGCGGTGAGGATGCCACGATACCCGTAGTGGCCGAGGGGGTCGGCAGCGGTTGGCTCGATCCGAGCTGGAATGAGTGGGTGCCAAAGATCGGGCCGGATATGGGCGAAACCAAAGGCGATCACAGCCAGCACGACCAAGACCTTGAGGCTGACGATGAGATTGTTGACCAGGGCGCTATGGGTGATGCCGCTAATGAGAACTACGCCCATCAAGAACACGATGCACATCGCCGGCAAGTTCAGGTAGCTGCCGGTCTCGACCAAGTGATTGCCGTCAAATGTGAAGGGCGCGCTACTCCAGGCCGCTGGTATACCAACGCCAAATCCCTTTAGCATGTCATTGAAGTGTCCCGCCCATCCGGCCGAAACTGTTGCGGCTGCAAGGCCATATTCCAGGATAAGATCCCAGGCGATCAGCCAGGCGACGAACTCGCCAAGTGTGGCATAGGTATAGGTATAGGCCGAGCCAGACACCGGGATCATCGCCGCCAGTTCGGCGTAGCACATGGCCGCAAAGATACAGACGATCCCGGCGAGCACGAACGACAACACAATGGCCGGTCCGGCATTGATCGCGGCCTGCTGGCCAGTCAGCACGAAGATACCGCCGCCGATCACCCCACCGATACCCAGCAGGGTTAGGGAGGGCACGCCTAGCGACCGGCGCAGCGTATGCTCACCGTCCTCAGAGGCCTGCGCGAGCAGCACCTCGATAGGTTTCTTGGTGAATAGGCTCATGATGTTCCCCGCCCGCCGCCTCAGCGCATCGAAGCGGCCAAGATAGGCATGCCCGCAAGCCCTCGGCAATCCCGAGGCCTCAGGCATCCGGTGCCGCCCTGTCAGAGGTCAGTGTAACGCCCACCGACGCAGCGATAACAACTGCGATTGCCAACCCTTGCGGCGCAGTCAGGCGCTGATGCAGGAACAGCCAACCAGACGCGGCCCCAATCGCCGGCTCCAGGCTCATCAGCACCCCAAAGGCTCGCATGCTCATCCGGCCCATCACGATCATCTCAAGGGTATAAGGCAAGGCCGTCGATAACAGGGCAATACTCAGGCCTGGCAGGACGAGCGCCGGATCGAGCAGCGCCGCACCCGCCTGGATCACGCCGATCGGGATCACAAGCGCCGCGGCCACCAAGCACCCCAAGGCCGTGGCGCGCGCGCCGTGCTCAGCACCGGCAAGACGCCCGACGACGATGTAGCTGGCCCAGCACATCCCTGCCGCGAGGGCGAAAACCACCCCTAAGGGGTCCAAATCCGTCGTACCGCTCAGGGGCGTCAGAAGCAGCAGGCCGCTCGCTGCCAGTCCCACCCAGATCAGGTCCAGACCCTTACGGGAACTGAACGCAGCCAGGGCTAGCGGGCCGGTGAACTCCAACGCCACCGCAACCCCCAGCGGGATACGCGCCAGCGCTTCATAGAGGGAAAGGTTCATCGCCCCCAGCGCCACGCCATAGACCAGCGTCGATCGCAACGACCGCCAGTTCAGCGTCGCCTTCCAGGGCTGCAGGGCAATGGCCAACATCACGGCACCGAACCCCAGCCGCAGCGCTGAAACGCCCGCAGGGCCGGCTATGGGGAAGACACCCTTGGCCACCGCGGCACCCGCCTGGATCGAAACCATGGCGGCTATCAGCATCCCCAACGAGGCGGCCATCGGCGGCGATACAGGGGGACGCAGCTGGGGCGACGGGTTGGCCATGGCGGATCAACTACGCCAATATGCGCTCCAGGGGGAGCCAATGCCAAAAGTCGCTAAACCCACAACCGCCAGCACGATCAATCTTTCATACCAAATATCCCAATAGAAATGCCCCCTTAGCGGCTGAGCAACCGTGGCACAGGCCCTTTCGACATAGAGACTGCCGTAAATGACCGTGTGGCGTGCTGTTTCAAACGTGAAACTTGCTGGACATACGCTTGGTCCAAAGTGTGGCAATGCCAATGACGCCGATTTCGTCCGTAAGCCCTTTGTCTGCTGCCGTGGTATTGCCGCCCGGCGCAAAGATTCTGATGGTCGACGATGACCCAGGTATCCGCGACGTGGTTTCCGACTTTCTTGGGAAACACGGCTATCAGGTCGATACGGCGGGCGACGCGCGCGAAATGGACGCCGCCCTGGCCCGGGGCTATTCCCAGCTGGGCCGCCCCGCTGTCGGTCGGCTTCTCGGTCCTGGTTGGTCTGGTGTTCGGGGCCTACCCCAGCTGGCGTGCAGCGCAGCTTGACCCAATTGAGGCGCTGCGGCGAGAGTAGCCCCCCGGTCAGCGCCGCGTCTCAACCGTGCCTGACCAGACCGGCATTCCACCCAATCAACAGATAGGTTGCTAGCGGCGCACCCAGCCAATAACCGGCCATAAAAGCGATCAGACCAAAGCCGATACTCACAACGAGGTGCCAGTGGACCACGCCCACAGTGGCCATCCTGGACCGTTTGGCGAGTTTCATCGTGCCTGACATTCGCAATCGTCCTCTAAGGCCGTCACTTCAACCGGCACGAGACGGGTCGAACAGGGTTCGCGAAATGCGAGGCTAGCTCAGAGGGGCGATCAACCCATAATTCGAGGCCTAGGCTAAGCCACGCCCGTCAGCGGCACCCGCCCTGTTAGGCTGGTGCCAGCACCGAAATTGCGAAAGCCGGATCATGGCTCTGATGGCTCTGGATCACCCGCCACCCTGCCGCCTGCGCAATGGCGGCAAAGCGCTCAGGCGTGAACTTATAGGCGTTCTCCGTATGGATCGTTTCACTGGCGGCGAAAGGATAGGTGGTGCCCTTGATCCGCACGGTCTGGTCGCGACGGCTAACCAGATGCATTTCGACCCGACCTTCTGCGGCATTCCACAGTGCCTTGTGGTCGAACGCGGCAAGATCGAAGTCCGCCCCTAATTCACGATTGAGACGATGAAGTAGGTTCTTATTAAAGGCGGCGGTGACGCCAGCGGCGTCGTCATAGGCCGCCTCCAGGATGGCTGGGTCTTTCGCCAGATCCAACCCCACGATGAAGCGAGCCTTGGGCCCCAGCATCACCAGGCAGTTGGCCAAGAACGCCGTGGCCATCTCTGGCGTGAAATTGCCAATGGTTGATCCCGGGAAGAACCCGATCCTGCACCGTTCTTGCGCGGCAGGCGGTAGGCTCATCGGCTGGGTGAAATCACCAACCATAGGGGCGATGGTCAGACGCGGATAATCGGCAGCCAGGGCGGCGTTGGCGGCCTCCATCGCGTCGGGGCTGATGTCGATGGGCGAATAGACGGCAATCTGCGGTGCAGCGTCCAGCAGTTGGCGGGTCTTGACCCCTGCCCCACTGCCAAACTCTACCAAGGCTGCGTTATCCGGGATCTCCGCCGCGATCAGCGGACGGACCCGCTCCAGCAAGGCCATTTCCGTGCGCGTGGGATAGTATTCCGGCTGTTCGCAAATTGCCTCGAACAGCCGACTGCCCTCGGCGTCATAGAAATACTTCGGCGACAGCGCCTTGAGCTTGGCCGAAAGCCCGGCTGCCACGTCTCGGGCCAGGTCGTTCTGCTCCGCAACGCCATCCTTAGCCAGCCGCAAGCCAGACTGCATCCAACGCTGATGCGGATGGAAGAAGTTGCGATAGGTCGGTCGGGTATGGCCCGCAGACGTGAACCCTGCCCCACCGCGCAGCACCATCTGACCGACCATGAACTTGCCATTGTACTCGCCCACCGCACCTGGCCCTGGCGAAAAGCGTGGGTAGGATGAATAGCTGCTACGGGTCCATTGCCACACGGCACCTGACGCTTCACGCAGCTGGGGTTCGGCATGTTCCCATTCCGCCTCGCTGGGCAGGCGTGCCCCGGCCCAGGCGGCAAAGGCGTCGGCCTCGTAATAGCTAATGTGGCGCACCGGCGCGGCTGGATCGAGCGACCTTAGTCCTGCAAGGGTCATCTCCAGCCAGTCATCGCCGTTTTTTCGCCAGTAGAACGGCGCGTCCCAGCCTTGCGCCGTCACCACGGCCCAGCCCTCCGATAGCCACCAGCGCGGCTGGCGATACCCATCGGTGGCGATGAAATCCAACCACTCGGCATTGGTCACCAGGGAGTCGGAAAGCTGGAACGGCTCTAGATAGGTCTTATGGCGCGGGCCTTCGTTATCGAAAGCAAAGCCGGATCCGGCGTGGCCGATCTCCACCACACCCCCCTCAAAGGCTAGCATTTTCGCCGCGCTTTCGACCTTCGGTGGCTCGCGGTGGGCCGGATCGTAGGCTGGGGCCAAGGGTGAGACCGAAAAAAGATGCAATATGTCCATTAGGATTAGCTCTTGATGCTGCTCCTCATGCGCCAGCCCTAGGTCGAAAAGGCCATCGAGGGCGGGTGGAAAGTCTTGCAACAGATCGGCCATGGCGGCGTCAACATGCGCCCGATAGGCCATCACGGCCTCAAGCCTTGGCCGGGTGAGCAGGCCGCGTTCCGTCCGGGGCTGCCTGGCACCCATGGCCTCGTAATAGGAATTGAACAGATAGGCGAAGTCCGAGTCGAAGGGGCAATAGCCGGCCAGATGGGGGATCAATAGAAAGGTCTCGAAGAACCAGCTGCCATGGCCCAGGTGCCATTTGGTCGGGCTGGCGTCCGGCATGGACTGCACAACCTGGTCTTCCGCCGACAAAGGGGCGGCCAGGGCCAAGGTCCGCGCGCGCACCGCAGCATATCGCGCCGCCGCCTGGGTTCTCGCATCCCAGTGCGGGGCGTCGTCATAGGGGGCGTTCATGGCAGGCAGTCTCCGCGGAGACGGTGACATAGTCACGACAAGGCCGGAAAGAAAGCAACCTCGCGCGGGCGACAATCACATGTGCGGCAGTGGGCCGCACGCCTGAGCGCCAGCGTGGCCAACCAGCCACGGCTAGTGCGCCAGGGCGCTCCACATCAGGGTGACACCCGACAGGAACAACAGCCCCAGAACCGCACGATCAAAATGATGGTCGCTCAGTCGGCGATAGGCACGCACGCCGATCTGCGAGCCAATAATCGTGCCCGGTGAGGCCAGCAATGCCAGCCAGAGCGCCTCCTTGCTCACCAGACCGCTGGCGGCATGCAGCAGCAGCGCGAACGCCAGCACGGCCGAGTTGAAGCTCTGAAACACCGCGCGGCGATCTTCCTTGGACCAGCCCTGGAGGCTTGCCCATATGATCGGCAGCGGGCCCGACATCCCGGCCAGCCCGCCGAGAATGCCGCCGCCAAACCCTACCGCACCATCGACTGGCCAGCCGCCACCCTTAAAGCCCACCGGCTTGCGTACCAGGAACTGAAAAGCCGAAAAGGCCACCAGCACCCCCCCAATGGCCAGTTTGAATTGGCCTGGATCGATCACACGAAGCAGCCAGGTTCCCACCGGGGCCCCTAGCAGACCGAACACCACAAACGGCCAGACGCGCGCCCAGCGGATCGTGCGCCAGATCGTCGGAAAGGTCATACACTGGGCAAAAACCGAACAGATCAGAACCAGGGTCGTCGCTGTATTGGGGTCGAGCACATGCAGCCAGATCCCCAGCGCCACCATGCCCGTGCCGAACCCGGCCAGACCGGAGATAAACCCGCCCCCAAGCGCGCCGATCAGCACGATGGTGATGGCAAAAGCGCTCACTCGGGAATGAAGACTTCGTTGGCCGTTATGCCGGTTGCAGGCCCGCCGCCGTTGCCGGCCACATCGCTGCCGGTGACGCAGTAAATCTTGCCGCCGATCTCCGCGATGGCAAAGCCATGCCGGCGCGAGGGCATATTCGGGGCGATGTTCCAGCTGTTCACTGCCGGATCATACACCTCATGCACGTTTGAAGTCCCCTGCAAGCCAAATGCATAGGCTTCCCCGCCCAGCACGTGGATCTTGTTGTCGAGCATGGCCACTTCCAAACCGCCCCGCGGCGTTGGCATCATGGCCATAGGGGTCCAGCTATCCTTGGCCACATCGTAGGCCTCATTGATCCCCACACTGGTCGACGCGCCCACGAAGGCCGAGCCGACCCGGCCGCCGATCACATAGATCTTGCCGTTGACCAGGGTCGATTTCATGTGGTTTCGCCCCTGCAGCATCGGATTAGCGGTCGACCATTTGCCAGTCTTGATGTCGAACACCTCATTGGCCGCGCTCTGCTCGCCGCCCCATTGCAGGGTCATGCCCGCATGGGTCTTGTCCCAAGGCGGAATATCGGAACCACCGATGACATAGATCCTATCCCCCGCCTGGCAGGCCGTGAGGGCCCCGCGCGCGGTGGGCATGGGCGGCAGTTGCGTCCAGGTCTTGCTGGGCAGGTCGAACACCCAGGCGGCATGGGTTGGCTGCCAGACGGCCTGGCCATCGGCGGGTTTACGAAAGCCACCGAATACATAGAACCTGTCCCCCACGCCCACACAGGCGGAATGGTGGGTATTGTTTTGATGTCCGGCCAGTTCGGTCCAACTGTCGGTCGCCGGGTCATAGGCCCAGAACAGCCCCTGGGCCACGAACGACGATAGCCCGCCATAGACCAGCAGCTTGCCGCCAACCGCCGCGCCAATCACCTCATTGGCACCCACCGGTATCGGTTTGGCGGTCATCCAGCGACCTGGCCCCGCCGCCTTTGCCACCTTCGCCAAACTGGCATTCAGCAGGGCCGCGCCCAAACTCGCGCCCATACCAATCCCCAGATCGCGCCGGTTCATCACCGCTAAAGCGCTCAGGTCGGCTGTTTGGTGGTGCGCAGGTAGGGCTTGAGCGTGACATAGCCGGGGAACAGGGTCTTGGCGTCCTCGTCGCTCACGGCACCAGAGATGATCACGTCCTCGCTCGGCTGCCAGTCGGCCGGAGTGGCCACCTTGTGCTTGGCGGTCATCTGCATGGAGTCGATCACACGGATAATCTCGTCGAAGTTGCGCCCTGTCGTCATCGGATAGGCGATCATCAACTTGATTAGCTTGTCGGGCCCAATAATGAACACGTTGCGCACCGTGGCGTTGTTGGCGGGAGTGCGGCCGTCCGCTGTGCCCGCCGTATTGGCCGGCAGCATGCCGTAGAGCTTGGAGACCTTCAGATCGGTATCACCGATCATAGGGAAGTTGGGGGCCATGCCTTGCGTCTCGGCGATATCGAGCGCCCATTTGGCGTGGTTTTCGACCGGATCGACCGACAGGCCAATCACCTTCACACCGCGTTTGTCGAAGGCGGGCTTCAGCTTGGCCACAGCGCCCAGTTCGGTGGTGCAGACCGGGGTGAAATCCTTAGGGTGGCTGAACAGAACCACCCAGTGATCGCCAGCCCAGTCATAGAACCGCATCGGGCCATCGGTGGTTTCGGCGGTGAAATCGGGCGCGACTTCGTTGATCTGCAAAGGCATGGCTCAGCTCCGCTAAAAATTGCGCCCGGACTTTCCTCCAACCGGCGCGCGCCGTCTAGCCAACAGTTCAGGCAGTATGCCGCTAGGGCTAACCGACAGAGCGCCGGTGGCATGGACGGTGAAGCGCCGCGCCTGCCCCGCAAACCGTCGATCTGTGCGGGAGAACTCTGCAACCCTTTCGGTGCCGAGAAGGTCAGCCGCACCATTGGGATTCAGGGTCATGATGGCCTATCCGGCGGCCTCGCTCCCGTGGGTCTAGTCCAGAGCAACACGTTCCGCGTGCGCCTGCAGGGCAATGCTGGGGTTGGGGCTGATGCAAGCGTCGAAACGGATGTCTCCAGCCGCATCTTCCCGGACATCACCCACGCAGAAGCAGAAAATCCTCGGCAAAACATAGATAAGATTTAAAAAGTTAGAATATACAGATTTTCTTATTTCAATATTAAATAATTTTTTATTATCGTAATATAATATAGATTATATCTATACCGGCATTTTACATAGATTTTTTCTCTCTGTTACGATTTTTGTACGGACCTGTACATTCTGACGATGCAGCAATGCAACACCCTCCGCAAGACTGAGGTCGCGGAGCCTGGCGCTATTTACAGGTCCAAATTACAGACCCTAAAAGCGAGCCTCATATGACTGACAGCGAAAACTGCCCGATACGTCGGACGCCGTTGCAAACCTGGGATGGAACCAAATATGCCAATCGATCGTCGCCAATTCGCCCGTAAGGCCGCCCTGTTCGCCGGTGCCGCTATCGCGCTCGGCTACGCAGGGACAGTCGCAGCGCAAGAGGCTGCCGCGGGCGTTGCGGAAGTCGAGACCGTCGTGGTTACCGGTTCGCGCCTGGCTACTGCCGGATTCACCGCCCCGACCCCCGTCACCACGGTTGGACAGGCCTTGCTGCAACAACGTGCCCCGGCGTCGATGGCCGAAGCCCTGCAGGAGTTGCCTTCGTTCCGTAACAGCGCCGGCCCAACACAGTCGACCCGCTTGATCGGCGGCGCCGGACAGCAGCCCGCTAACCTGCGCGGCCTTGGCTCGGGCCGTACGCTCGTGCTTGTCGACGGCCGCCGCTATGTCGGTTCGTCCAGTAGCTTCTCCGTCGATCTGGCGCAGATCCCGACCAGCCTCGTTGACCGCGTCGATATCGTCACCGGCGGTGCCTCTGCGGCCTACGGTTCGGACGCTGTCGCCGGTGTGGTCAACTTCATCATGAACGACCGTCTGGTCGGCCTTAAGGGCAGCGTCCAGTACGGCATCACCGGATATGGCAAGGGCACCGAATACGTCGGCAGCCTGGGCTACGGCTTTCAGTCGAGCGACGGTCGCGCGCATTTCATCGTCGGCGGCGACTACACCAAGACCAAGGTCATCGAGAGCTTCTACAGCAATGACTGGTTCCGCGACGAGCCGGGTCAGGTTTCTTACGGTACCAATCGCGCGGCGGGCCTGCCGGCAATCGGCTGGGTCGGTTCGAATGTCGAATCCCTGTTTACGCCGGGTAGCGTGATCATCTCCGGTCCTCTGAAGGGTACTGCCTTCGACTTGAACGGCGCTCCGTACACCGACAACCTTGGCCAGGTGTTTGGTCAGACCCGCCTGGGTTCGACCACAAATTACGGCACGAACACCCAGAGCATTCAGGCCCTGTCGAACCCGTTCGAGCGCCGCAATTTCATGGCGCGCGGCACCTATGAGGTGAACGACAAGCTCACTCTGT
>Ga0114974_10001679_pt1 | contig 17415 bp, 4 predicted proteins | sample S_130206_EF_Meta_FD_87318 | JGI IMG/M metagenome (GOLD analysis project Ga0114974, IMG submission 87318) | Freshwater microbial communities from Lake Simoncouche, Canada to study carbon cycling - S_130206_EF_MetaG | ecosystem: Environmental > Aquatic > Freshwater > Lake | place: Lake... | reverse complement strand
GTTTGGTACAAATATTGCTTTAAATACAGGTTCATATACTATAAGAGTTGGAGATGGAGGTGCCGGCGATACAACTCCGGATGATGCTACAGATGGTATAAATGGGTATGATAGTTCTATAACAATAAATTCTGTCCAATATATTGCAAAAGGAGGTGGAGGTGGAGGTTCTCGTGGTGTATCACAGAGAGGTAGAAATGGTGTTGCCGGAGGAAGTGGTGGCGGAGGTTCTGGAACAAATGACACAGCATATATTGGATATGGTGGGATAAGTAATAAAAATACCTATGATATTTTTCAATCATTTGGTAATAATGGAGGACAAGGGAAACCAGATTTTACAGGTTCCCCTGCCTTTTCATCAGGGGGAGGTGGTGGTGCTGGAAGTGCAGGAAGTATTTTTTCAACAACAACTGGAGGTGGTAATGGAGGGACAGGTAAAGATTTTATATCATATTTTGGAACAACATTAGGAGACAATGGATGGTTTGGTGGTGGTGGAGGAGGTAATACATATTTAGATGCGGGCATTAGGTCGTTTGGAAATGGAGGAAGTGGGTTATTTGGAGGAGGTGGTCGTGGTGGATTTGAATCAACAACTGCTGAATTATCTGCGGAAAATGGATTATCAAATACCGGAGGTGGTGGTGGTGGTAGTATATTCGATGGTGTAGGTATTTTTGGTGGTAAAGGTGGTTCTGGAGTTGTTATTATAAGATATAGGAAGGTTACAACAACAGCATATGTAGGACTAGGAACCACAAATCCTGTAAGTGAATTACATGTATATGATGATACAGTTAATAATACAAAATTAACAATTCAAAATAATTATATAGAACCTGTTGTTGTAACACCCAATATAATTGAGAGTTTAGTATTACCCAACACATTATTTGCTACAAATCCAACAGGCGTAACATCAGGGACAATAAATGATACAGATAGATTTTATATTTTTACTCATACTGGAGGATATAATACAAATACTGCCTATAATAATGTATTAATACCAAATGGTATAACTTTTGATATATTAATGATTGGAGGTGGTGGCGCGGGAGGTGGTATTGGTGGTGCTGGCGGAGGTTCAGGTGCATGTTTAGTAGCAGTTAATCAAACATTAACTGCTGGAACATATACATTTGTTGTTGGTGGCGCTGGTAGCGGTGGGATAACAGGTTCTGGGAATGTTGGATATGATACATTTATAGGAAATGATTTATATAAAGCGAGAGGCGGAGGTGGTGGTGCAGCTGATGCTAAGAATGGTGTAATAGGAGGTTGTTCAGGAGGCGCTGCTGGTGGTATTAATAATGTTGTATATACTTCGCCATCACCTTCTACAGACAATTATTATCAAACACAAACAAGCGGACCTATAGTTAATACAACTTCATTATATAGTATATATGCTAACAAAGGAGGTGATGTAACTGCTGAAACATCTTATAATACTATTAATTATGGTGGTGGCGGAGGTATAGGCGCAGCAGCTGCAAATGCAAATTCAACTACAAAGGCAACGACTGGTGGAGATGGTTTATATCAAGTTACTTTAAATGGAACACTATATAATTTAAGAGCACATTTTACAAATAATGGAACTTTTGGTGTTCAAGATGGAACTACGGGCAACTTTTTTATTGGAGGTGGCGGGGGTGGTGGTGGTTATAATCCTTCTATAACACCAACAAATATTTCAGGTGGTAAAGGTGGTGGAGGTATAGGTAAAAATGGGAATAGTCCTGCTAATGGAACTGATGGAACACCTAATACAGGTTCAGGAGGCGGTGCGGGTTCTACAGGGGCAGGTGGAAATTCATTTGGCGGAAATGGAGGTTCTGGATTGCTAATATTTAGATATAGAAATAGAGCTAAATATAGAGTAACAGAAACATTAGAAAATAATACATATTATAAAACTTTAACATTTGCATATTCTCCAAATTATCCACCAGACCCACCAAATTCAACTTTACTTGCATGGTATAAATTTGATGGCGATGGTTTAGATTATACTCCTTGGGCAACCAAATACAATTTAACAGCGAATGTCGGAACTGCCACATATTCTTCTGGAACCACAGCAGATAGTTTTTTTCAAGGTAGAAGATATATAAATACCGCATCAGGTTCATTAAAAACAAGTTTATCACTATCATCAAGAACATTTAGTGTTGCTGTATGGCAGAGAAGAAAAAACTCAGATAGAGTATTATTTGTTGCACAAGGAACAGTTTTTACAACAAACACAACAGTTTTATTGGGTTGTGAAGGAAACAACACATATATGATTGCATTTCACGCCAACGACCTTGTTTCGCCATCATTCCCAAGTGATATTAATACTTGGGTTCATATTGTATATGTTGTTTTACCTAATAATAATAGAAGAATATATAGAAATGGTGTTCTTATAGCTACAGATGCTATAGGGTCTGCAACAAACGTATCAGGGGATTTGCGTTTTGGTGCTGGTTATTATGGTAATGAAAGTTTAAATATAGATTTTAGCGACCTTCGTATATATAATAATGGGTTATCAAATACCGATGTAGAAAAATTATATTACTCTTATACTACTAGTTCAATTACTGATAATTATGGTATTAATTTTACAAATACTTTAGGATTAACAGTAAATGGAACATCTAAAACAGTAAAAGGATTGTATAATATTTCTACAGGGCATATTAATTCTTCTATACTTCCTTTAGAGGGGCAAACTGATACACCTTTAGCATCTACGGCGATAACAAATGTATCAATTAAATACCCATATGATACCTTTTTACCAATTTTACCAAATGAAATTCAAGTTGACAAAGACAAATATATGATATTTACATATACAGGAGATACAATACCTGGTACAGGACAGACACAATATACTATTGATATACCAACAGGAGGTATAACTTGTGATATATTAATGGTTGGAGGAGGTGGTGGTGGCGGGAATTGGTCTGGAGGTAATTATGAATGTGGTGGTGGTGGCGCTGGTGCATATTTATATAATCAAAATATTATCTTAAATAGTGGAGCATACACATTTAGTGTAGGTAAAGGGGGTGAATTATCTACAAAAGGTAGCAATACTGAAATAAAAAGTGGTGCAACAATTTTATATAGTTGTGAAGGAGGTGGGAATGGTGGTTTTAATGGAGGTAACGCTGGAAACGGTGGTAGTGGCGGAGGTGGGCAATTTGGTTTTACTTTTGGAATAGCAAATGATTCAAGTAGAGGTTTTAATGGCGCTGCAGGAACAACAAATAGTGGAGTAAATGAAGGAGGGGGTGGAGGAGGAGCAGGAGGTGCAGGTCTTTTACGAGATGGTGGTATAGGAAAAATTAATAATATGACAGGGGTTAATGTATATTATGCTGGAGGTGGAGGAGGATGTAGTTATAGAGCTTTAGGTGGAGGTGTCGGAGGACTTGGTGGAGGAGGAACTGGTAGTTCCGGTTCAATAAATGCAACAAATGGTGAAGATAATACAGGTAGTGGTGGCGGTGGAGGTTATTATATTAATTCTAGGCAAGCAGGAAAAGGAGGTTCTGGTATTATTATTATTAAAAATAATACAATAGGAAAATCTATAAGTTCATTTCCTGAAACAACAAATATAACGAAAGGAACTATTGGTACTTCTGATAGAACTATTTCATTTAGATATACATACGATAGTCCTGGATTAACAGGACAGACTCTATATACTTTTACTCCTGTTCAAAATATAATATGTGATATATTAGTTGTTGGAGGTGGCGGTGGTGGTGGAAAAGGTGGGGGGGGTGGTGGTGGTGGCGGAGGAGTTTTATTTGGTGTTAATTTAAAATTAAATGCAGGTTCTAGTGTTTCAGTAAAAGTTGGGAAAGGAGGCATCGGAGCAACAACTAATGATAATGGAGTACGTGGGATAAATGGTAATGATAGTTCTATTACAATAAATTCAATAGAATATATTGCAAAAGGTGGTGGTGGAGGAGGAACAAGAGGAGTTAATGCTGTGGGAACAAGTGGTAATGATGGTGGAAGTGGAGGCGGAGGTTCACACGCAAACTCTGCTCCTCAGGGTTTAGGAGGGGCGAGTAATAAAAATAATTATGCAAATTTTCAATCATTTGGCAATAGTGGAGGATTAGGAAAACTAGGAACATCTGCACCAGAACCTTCTCACGCAGGAGGTGGTGGTGGAGGTGCAGGAAGTATAGGAAGTAATGCGACAGGTTCAGGAACAGGACCAGGAGGAGGCTATGGAGGATTTGGGAAAGAATTTATTGCATATTTTGGTAGAAGTATAGGGCATAATGGATATTTTGCTGGTGGAGGAGGTGGTGCTACATATAATAATGCTGGTAACAGAGGATATGGTAATGGGGGATTAGAATTATATGGAGGAGGTGGTAATGCAGGATTTGATGGAACAATGGCATATTTTGCAGATAATGGAATGCCAAATACGGGAGGAGGTGGTGGTGGTGCTTTTTTTAGTACTTACTCATATAACTCAAATTCAGGTGGTAATGGTGGGAGTGGTTTTGTTATTATAAGATATAGAATTAATACTATGCAAACAGCATCTATTGAATTAAGTCGAACTATAGTGCCTCCTAATGAAATATTAGTATCTGGAGCAACATCGACTACAATAGGACAGTTTGATAGACTTATTTCATTTCCTTATACTAGCGACAGCACAGGGGTTGTAGGACAAACAAGGTATACATTTACAACAACTGAATCATTAATTTGCGATATATTAATTGTTGGCGGTGGCGGAGGTGGTGGTATGAATTCAGGAGGAGGTGGGGGTGCAGGTGGTTTAATTTTTTTACAAAATATAATATTAAATGGTACATATACTATAAATATAGGACGTGGAGGTAATGGCGGAACTCAAATATCAGAAAATACTTTAGCAGAAAATGGACTAAATTCTTCTTTTGATACATATATCGCTATAGGTGGAGGTGCGGGCGTTAATAGTGGAGGTGCTAATGGAAATCCTGGAGGTTCGGGAGGTGGTGCTGCAAATGCTTTGTCAGGCAATAGGGTAGGAGGTGCAGGAACAACAGGACAAGGTTTTAAAGGTGGAGATGGTACTATTCCTGGTGGTAGCGATAGAACTGGAGGTGGTGGAGGTGGTGCAGGTGGTGAAGGTCAAGTAAGTGTTTCAACATCACAAGGAGGTAAAGGAGGAATTGGAAGAGATATGTCACTATTTTTTGGAACAGTATTTGGAGTTAATGGATGGTTTGCAGGTGGTGGAGGGGGAGGAGGAGGTCAAGGAACAGGAGGATTAGGAGGAACAGGTGGTGGAGGAAATGGAGGAATTTCAAATCAAGAAGGTATAAATGGAACTGGTGGTGGTGGTGGTGGTGCACATGGGAATCAATCAACCCTAGGAAAAAAAGGAGGTTCTGGAATTGTTATTATAAGATATAGAAGAAATACAGGATATAAGATTGGTAATTATAATGGTGATTTTAAAATTATATCAACATTAACCGCTAATGATACAGATTATATGAGAATAACAAGAGATGGTGCTTCTATATATAATCCTACTGGGTCTCCTTTATGGTCTACAGTATCAGATAGGCGCATTAAAGAAAACATAGAGAAGGCATCATATGATAAATGTTATGATAATATAAATAAATTAGAATTATACAGATTTAATTATATTAAAGAACTAAATAATATTAATAAAGATAATAAGCAGTTAGGATATATTGCACAAGAAGTTGAAGATGTTTTTCCAAAAGCAGTATCAACTCAACCATTTTACAATAATTCATTAAGTATTTCAGATTTATTATCAATAGATATTTCGCAAATAAATTATTCATTATATGGAGCAGTTAAGAAATTAATAGAGATGTATAATGATATAGAAAAAAAAGTAGATGCATTAGAAAAAATTCTAAATATAGAAAATAAATCAAATATTGATATACAAGAAACATTAGTAACAACAAGTAATTTTAATATAGATATATTTACTTCAAATAATATTAGTTTTTATGCACCATCAGAAACAAATATTATTGTTAATAGTTTAACAACAAGCAATATAATAGATATTTTAAGTGCGAGCGCTGTGTCTATTTATACATCAAATAATATTATCTATGATATATCTACTTCAAATAATATTAGTTTTTATAATCCTACTGAAGCAAATATAGTAATATATATTAGCGAATCAACAACAAGCAATGTAGTAATAGAATAAATATTTGCACATTTTTAATTTTGTAATAATTATGTAATTATATAATATAACATGATTGTTTGGTCGTATAGCAATATTGATATTATTCAAGGTGTTATCGGGTATGGTAATGTGACAGAAGGAATAACAGATTGGCGCATTACTAATACAAGTAATGGTATATTTAATATTTTAAATAGTAGTTCTATTATTAGACCATCTGGAGGAACAAGTGAAATTGGTGAAATACCAGGTTCAACAGATAGATATATGATTTTTACTGCAGGTTCTTCAACTTTTACAGTCCCATCAGAAGGTATAATATGTGATATCTTAGTAGTAGGCGGTGGAGGAGGTGGTGGTAATGATAGAGGTGGTGGCGGTGGAGCGGGTGGTTTAGTATTTCAAACAGGAGTGAAACTTAATGGAACAATAAATGTATCAGTAGGAATAGGTGGGATTGCGAGTGTAAATGACACAACAACTGGTGGTAATGGCGGTGCATCCTCAATAGGTTCTATAATAGCATTAGGAGGAGGAGGAGGAGGAAGTGAACAATCAAACGCAAATAATGGCGGGTCAGGAGGAGGTTCTGCTTATAGTTATATATTATCACATTTTGGAACAGGTGACCAACCAACAAGTGCGTCAGGTGGATATGGTAATAGAGGAGGTGATGCTCGCGATTTAACACAGACAACCGCAAATAGAGGAACTGGTGGCGGAGGAGGCGCAGGAACAAGAGGTTTAGAAGCAACATCTGTTGTTGGAGGTGCAGGTGGTGATGGTTTGGCAGGAGTAGGAAGTATTGATTTTAAAACTCATTTTAATTTACCAACTAATAATACAATCGGTCAATATATTGCTGGTGAAAATAAAGTATATTTTGCAGGAGGAGGAGGAGGAGGTGATTGCGTTGATGGAACAACAGGTTCTTCTATTCATGGTTTAGGGGGTAAAGGAGGAGGTGTTAATGGTAATACAAGTGCGAATATAAGAGGAATAGTATTAGCAAATAGTGGAGGCGGAGGAGGTGGTGGTAATTTTGGATTACCGATAGGTTCAAATGGTAGTTCAGGAATAGTAATTATTAGATATTCAACCGCAAAAATTTCTATTATTGATAATGGTAATGTTGGAATCGGCATTTTGCCCTCTATTAATTCATCACTACTAGAGGTCGCAGGAGATGTTAATATTACAAGTAATTATAGAATAAATAATGTAGATGTTATAAATGCTACATGTAATTATGTATTATCTACAAGTAATATATTGGTATCTCGTATATCAAATGAGATAAATAATGGAAGTAATTATGTAGGTAGTATAAATACAACATTAAATACACGTATTAATGATACAAACAATTATATAGCGTCAACAAGTAATATTTTACTAAATACTATTAATAGTCAATGGAAAACTACAACTTCGGGAATATATTATAATACTTCTACAACAGAACCAATAACTTTACCCAGCGATTTAGGAAAAGAATTGTATATGACATTTACATATACAGGTGACACAATACCAAGTTCAGGACAAACACAATATACTATTAATGTTCCAACAGGAGGTATAGTATGTGATATATTAATAGTAGCAGGTGGTGGAGGTGGTGGTGCGAGACATGCAGGAGGTGGTGGCGCAGGTGCAGTTATTTATCTTACAAATCAAATATTAACATCAGGAACATATACTTTTAATGTTGGTAACGGAGGTGCAGGGTCGCAAGCAATATCTGGTCCTGGTGCTAAAGGAATTGACAGTAGTATTAGATTTAATTCAAATGATATATATTTAGCGAAAGGAGGTGGTGCTGGTGATAATGGTAATATAGGTATTAGTGCTATTACTAATGGGGGTTCTGGTGGTGGTGGTTATTTAACAGTTGGTATCGCTGTTTCAACAAATATTCCAACAGGAATTTATGGTAATTCGGGAGGATTACAAACAACGGGGGGTGCTGAAAGTTATTTTGGAGGTGGCGGAGGAGGTGGTGCTTTAACAGTAGGTGCAAATGCAGTAATAAGTGGTACAACAACAACAGGAGGTAATGGTGGGTCTGGAAGAGAAATATTAATAACAGGAACATCAGTATATTATGGAGGTGGAGGAGGAGGGGGTGTTGCTTCAACTGCAAATATAGCAGGTCAGGGTGGTTTAGGAGGAGGTGGTTCAGGTTCAAAAGGAGCAGTAACAGCAACAAGTGGAACACCTGGAACAGGTAGTGGAGGTGGAGGGTCTGGATTTAGTGGTGGTTCTAATGGAATAGCAGGAAATGGAGGGTCTGGAATTATAATTATAAGATATAATACATTCATACCACTTACTGTGCAAAATTCTATAATTTCATCTCCAGTAATAACACCTAATATAATAGAATTACCAGGAGTAATAACTTGGACAATAGGAATGAATGAATATTTTATATTAAATTATACATTAGACAATACAGGTTTAGGACAAAGTAGATATACAATTAATGTACCATCAGGAGGTTTGACTTGTGATATATTACTAGTAGGAGGTGGAGGAGGTGGTGGAGGAAACGCCGCATCAGGCGGTGGCGGAGATGTTATAGAAATAAATAGTTTAACATTACAATCTGGGGTCTATACAATTAATGTTGGACGAGGAGGTATTGGAGGAGGAAGTGGTGGTACTGTTAATTCTACATTAGGAACTAATGGAATTAATAGTAGTTTTTCAGGTTCAGGAATATTGGTAGAAGCAGGAGGGGGTGGTGGTGGATGGGCATTATGGACTGCTACAAATGCGGGAAATCTTCCAACACTTTCATATTTTACACATCCTATTACAGGAGTTAGTACACCAACATGTGGAGGAGTAGGTGGAACAGGAGGAGATTTTAACAAAAATAACGCAAAAAGTGTCGCTAATTCACCGTCAGGTTCGGGTGGTACATCAGATAATGCTGTTGTTGGTGGTGCTGGAGGTGGGGCTGCACCATCAACATTAGGAAATGGAGGAAATAGTACAACAACTGCTGGAGGAAGTGGTGGAAAAGGTGTAACGTCATCAATTACAGGCACATTGATAGAATATGGAGGAGGAGGGGGGGCAGGAAGTTGGAATTTTTCAGGATTAAATCCAGCAGGAACAGCAACAGGTGGTGGAGGTTATCAAATAACAAATGGAGGTTCATTTATAAATGCTGAAGATGGAAGAGGAGGAGGTGGGAGTTTAAGTAGAAATGGTGGTTCTGGTGTTGTAATAATGAAATTTACATTACAAAACAGTATCATTACACCTACTGTTATAGAATCACCTGGAGTAATAACAGGTTCAATAGATACAGATAAATATATTATATTAACTTATACATCTGACAATACAGGAACAGGACAAACACAATATAACATTAATATTCCAGCAGACAATATATTATGTGATATATTAATGGTAGGTGGAGGAGGTGCTGGAGGTAAAGATATTGGAGGAGGTGGTGGTGGAGGCGCTGTATTATATGGAACAAATATAAGTATTGCAAAAAGAAATTATATTGTAAAAGTTGGAAGAGGTGCAATACCAGGAGAAGTTAGAGGTGTATCTACTGAAGGATTTGGAGCAATAATTTTAGGAGGAGGATGTGCAAGCAATACAGGATGGGACCCCCCTAATGCAAATGGTAATGGTAATACTGGAGGTAGTGGTGCAGGTGGCAAAGGTGTACAATCAGGTTATTCAGTACCATTAGGTGGAAGATTTAGAAATTCAACAAAAGGGCCAATTCTTACAAGTTCAATTATTTATAATGGAAATCTTGGAGGTTCAGGTATGGTTCAAGGTTCTAGTGGGACAAAAGTAGCAGGAGGAGGTGGTGGTGGTGCTGTCGCTAAAGGGTCTGATGCAACAATAGCGACAGGAAGAGGAGGTGATGGTGGAGATGGTGTTGAAATTAATATAATAGGGACTTCATATTGGTGGGGCGCCGGAGGAGGCGGTGATACAGAAGGTATTAATAATACTATTACAGGAGGAAATGGTGGAAAAGGTGGTGGAGGTGCAGGCGGTGGTTCGCAAGCAGGAGTTGTTGGGCAAACAATTAATGGTAATGTTGGAACTAATGGTTATGGTGTTGCTTCAGGGAAGAATGCGGGTATTGGTACAGGTTCTGGAGGTGGAGGAGCAAGATATACTGATACTATAGGTGGCAATGGAGGGTCTGGTATTATTATTATAAGATATAGGAATAGACCATCCATAACAAATGTAGGTATAGGAACAACAAACCCAACTACAGAATTACATGTATATGATGATACAATTAATAATACAACTGTTACAATACAGAATAATTATCTGGACCCTATTACTATAACACCAAATAATAGACATACTGTAACAGAAACAATAGAGAATAATAAATATTACAGGACATTAACATTTACATATAATGTAACATATCCAGTATTAGCAGATGATGCAAATAATCTATTTGCATGGTATAAATTAGATGGTAATATAATAAATAGTACAAGACAACCTCTTGCTGTAACATTAGCAAATGATGCAATTGCCACTTTACCCAATGGTCCAATTACATATGCAATAGATTCTACAAAATTTTCAAATTTACCTAATTATCAATCTGCTGTTTTTAATGGGACACCTTCATCAAATGGAGCATATATTTTAACACCAGATATATCAAAAGATATCCCATTATCATTTGCATTTTGGTTTATGACAACTGGAACAGGATATTATACAATTATGGGATATGGAAATAAATCTCTACAAACACCTAAGATTCAATTTGATTTTTTATTAGATAGTGGTACTTCATATCAATTAAAAGTTTTTACTGCACTAAATAATAATTGGACCACGCAACCTACAGTTACAGGATTATCTCTAAATACCTGGTATTTTTGTGTATATACATTATCAAATACTAGTCCAGTAAATTGTATATTATATATAAATGGAACACAACGTGCGACAGGAAGTGGCAATGCAGGACAGACATTAGCAGCATATAAAGATTTAACAATAGGTTCCAGTGGAGATGCAGGTCGTGGTTTTGTAGGACAAATAGCGGATGTTAGAATATATAATAAGGTTTTATCATTAGCAGAGGTAGGTATATTATATAATGTTAATACTCCGGCATCTATTGTAAGCACAATAAATTTTAGAACTCCTACACCTATATTTGTAAACGGAGGTACCGCAGTTACTGTTCAAGGATTATACAATATAACAGTAGGACCTACAAATTCATCAGTTCTTAAAGCACAAAGTCAAGCGGTTGACCCATACCCTTTAACAGCAACAACAACAATTGCGATTAAATACGAATATAAAGATGCCACATTATCATTACCTAAATTAATAGATGTACCAGATGCAACAACTACAACAATAGGAACAACTGATAGACTTATTATATTTCCATATACTACAGATAATACAGGACAGGGACAAACAGAATATATATTTACACCAACAGAATCTATAGTTTGTGATATATTATTAGTTGGTGGAGGTGGTGCTGGAGGTTGTGCTGGTGCTGCTGGAGGCGGAGGAGATGTATTAGAATTTAATAATATAACTTTAAATGCGGGTAGTTATAGAATACGTGTAGGTAATGGAGGAAAGTTGGTATTAAGTAATGTATATACTGGTAATGTTGGTAAAAATACATCTATAAATATTAATAATAATATTATTACTGCAGCAGGAGGAGGTGGAGGTGGTGCTTATGGGTATTCTGGTGCAACTGGGTGGACAGGTGCTTATGAACCATCTGCTATTCCATCTGCAACATTTCTACATCCAGTTACTTTAATATCTACAACATCACAAGGAGGAGGCGGTGGGGCTGCTGGAAAATATGCTTCTGCTGGTGCAGTTGGAACTGGTATTTCAGGAAATGGAGGTAGAAGTACTACAGGAGATGAAACAGTTGGAGGTGGTGGAGGAGGCGCTGCACCTCCTCCATTAGGAAATGGTCAAGATACTATTCCTGCTTCTTCAATAATAGGGAATGGTGGTAGAGGTATATCATCATATATAACAGGTGAACTTATAGAATATGGAGGTGGAGGAGCTGCAGGAAAATGGAATGGAGCATTAACTGCACAAGGTTTTGCTACAGGCGGTGGTGGATATCAAAGATGGGGAACAGGTACTCTTAATACTGCAAATTCATTTCCTGGGGAAAATGGTAAAGGAGGAGGAGGAACACAAACTTCAAGTGGTGGTTCTGGAATTGTTATTATTAGATATAGAAAAGTTGTATCATCAGCATCGGTTGAATTAATTAGATTATCAAATAATACTGTAAGAGAGTTAGTTATTACAGGTTCAACATCAACTGTTATCGGTAATGAAAGATGTATTACATTTCCTTATTCAGGGTCCGGAACAAATACAAGTTATACTTTTACAACTTCGGAACCATTAAATTGTGATTTATTAATAGTTGGAGGTGGAGGTGGTGGGTCTGCGGGAGGTGGAGGTGGTGGTGGATATCTTTATTATACTAATATTAGTTTACCATCAGGTAATAATTATACTGTTACTGTTGGTAATGGAGGAACAGGTGCTACACTCACTACCAACGGTAATCAAGGTTCTACTTCTTCATTTATTGGTGGTTCAATAAGTTATACGGCATTTGGAGGAGGTGGTGGAGGCGGTAATACACAAATAGCACCTGCGCATACAACAGGACAAGTAGGGTCATATGGAGGTAATGGACATGATAATACTACAATACAAACATATACAACAACACAAGGTAATATTGGAGGAAGAGCATTAGCAAATTCATCTGGATCTGGTGGAGGTGGTGGCGGTGCAAGTAAAAATGGTGAGAATGCAATTGTAGTTCCAAATATTTCATCGCAAGCAACTAATCCAATAACTACTTATTATAAAGGAGGTAAAGGTGGAGATGGAATGTTAAATAATATAACAAATATTCAAACATATTATGCAGGCGGTGGCACAGCAGGTGCAAATACTAATACTGGAACTGATACAAACACGCAGATTGCACCATTAGGAGGTGGTGGAATAGGAGCATTAGCGCCAAACGGTAATGGTACTAATGGAACAAATGGATTAGGAGGAGGAGGTGGAGGTGGTGATTGGGAAAGAAGTGCAGGAACAACAGGGGGGTCAGGAATTGTAATAATGAGATATAGAAAAGTAGCAAATTATAAAATAGGAAATTTTAGTGGTGATTTTAAAATTATAGCGACATCAACTGCAAATAATAATACAGAGTATTTAAGAATAGCAGAGAATGGTTCATCAATATATAATCCTACAGGGTCTCCATTATGGTCTACTGTATCAGACAAAAGAATAAAAGAAAATATAGAACGAGCATCATATGAGACGTGTTATAATAATATAGATAATTTAGAATTATATAGATTTAATTATATAAGTGAATTAAACAACATTAACAAGGATTTAAAGCAGTTAGGGTATATAGCTCAGGAAGTAAATGAAATATTTCCAAAATCAGTATCATCTCAAACACTTTATAATGGTTCTTTAAGTATATCAGATTTGTTATCAATAGATATAACACAAATAAATTATACATTATTTGGGTCTGTTAAGAGATTAATAGAATTGATTAAAAATAAAATAAATAGATTAGAAAAATTAGAGAATATTATAAATAATAGAGAGACTAGTAATTTATTATTAGAAGTAACAACAAGTAATTTAATTGTAGAATAATTTTTAAAAAAACAAAGTATTAATAAGATGTCAATGGAAAATTTAATGCAAAGATGCTTTTACGATATTCAATATAGTAAGATAAGATCGCAACTTATATGCAATAAAGATGACTTATCAAGAAATTGTAAAAGCGGAGATGTAATAGGGGAGTTTTCATTAAACCTGTATGTACCATATCAATTAGAGGTTAGTATTGAAGATAATTTTCAAGGAATGGGATTATCAACAGTTCTTTTAAAGAATTTTGGAGAATTTTTTGGTAGAGCGAATGATGGAAAATATAAAATAGTAGGTATACAAAAAGATGTTGAGATTAAAATTATTCTTGATGAAAATGTGTTGCTTGCAATAGATACAGACGCGAGTGCAAACGAGAAGGGTCAATCTTGGTGGGAAAAGATAGGAATGGTAGAAAATCGACATAGTAGTACGTCAAGTAAAAGATGTATAGATATAACGGGGTATGAAAAAATAATAAGATTAAAGGATTTATTACTAACAATATCTAAAATAGAAGATAAGAATGGTAATTGTTTTAAAAAAAGTGTGTATAATGAAACAAATAAAAGACCTAGAAATACATTTGGTGGGAATAAAGAGGAAATAAAAATGAAGTATACAAAAAACATAAATGGAAAGGATAAAGCAATATATAAAAAGATTGGAGATAGGAAGGAATATATTAAAATTAAAGGAGAATTAAAGTATGCTAAGGATTATAAAGGTAAGAAGGTTAAATAATTTATTATTTTTAGAATTATTTATATAATAATAAAAAATGATAAAAAAATAATAAATTAAAAGAATAAATGGAAATAACAGAGGAAAAAAAAGAGAAGAAGAGTAATGCAGAAAATAATAGGGCATATAGAGAACGAAAGAAAGAAGAGATAAATGCAAGAAGGAGGGAACAAAGAAACATGAATAGAGCAATAAAGAATGTCGCAATAGAGTATGAAGTTAAGAAATTAAAGAAGATAGGTAAATTACCAGCAGTAAAGCAGAAGGAAGAAATAGCAGATATAACAAAGAGTAATTATATATCATATATAAAGAATTTTTACAAGAAGAATAAAGGGGTAGAATTGGGGGAAAATAGTGAGATAATAAAGAAGATAAGAGGAGAAGAATTTAATTCATTAAAGATATCAAGGGAGTTCAAGGGACTAATAAATGAAAATATAGGAACAATAAAAGAAAATCCGACAGATGTAAAGAATATTTATAGTATATTTCGAGGTATTAGAGGGTTTATGGAAATAAGCAAGATATTATATCCATATTTAAAGGATTATGCAGAGCAATATGATGAGAAGAGGAGTGAGGTAGTAGCAGAAGAAGATAATTTAAGAATAAATTTTGAGAAGGAAGAGATAAAGAAGAATATAAATAAGTTAACAGACGATATAGATAAGATAATATATGGATATATGATGATAATGAATGGGAGGATACACGATTTGAGATATACAAAGATAAGTAAGGATAAGGAAGAGATAAAGGATGAGGGAAACAATTATATATACAAAGAGAAATATTATATAAATAATACAAAGAATAAGAAGAAACAGATATTAGAGATAGCAAAAGACTTTCAGGAATTATATGATGAGAATAAGGAAGGATATATATTAGGAGAATTAATGCCTGCATCGACGCTAACACAGAAGATACAACGAATAACATTAAAGATATATGGTAAAATATATACAGCATCTAATATACGGCATTTATATGCCACAAATATAAATAATAAAGGGGCAAGTTATAAAGAAAGGAAAGAAACTGCAACAAAGGCGGGACATAGTATAGAACAGCAGATAAAATACACATATAAGAATCAAGTATAGGTTAGAAATTAATAAATTATTTTTTGTAATTATATTTATAATATAATTATAGGAACTTTATTTAAATGCCAATAAATAAAAAGACTTTGAATAAAGATGTTAAAAGTAAGAAATTGAGTAAAGGTAAAACTGTGAATAAAAAGGTAAATAAAGTGAAGTCTAAGGGGGGTATGTTATCGGGTGATTCACGAAAAAAAACATCCCCTAATATATCATCAATAGCAGATGACCTTCGTATAGAGATATTACAATCTTTTTTTAAATATTCGAAGATACTAGACAGTAAATTAATAGAGGATTATATTAATTTACTGTCTAATATTCCAGTAATAAATAAAAGTTTTAGAAGTTCAATATCAAGTATTACACCATCATTAAATAATGTAACAATTATTAACTTACAAAATATAGAAATTAGCAATGCAGTATTAAGAGTATTAAATATGACAAATATAAAAAAAATAACTACAATTGAATTGAGAAAAATAACATTTGATAATGCGAGAACGCGAAATAAATTTTTAGAGTTTATAAGTAAAAACATTAATGCGACAAATGTAATATTTGATAAGGTAGATGCAGATATTCATAAATTATTAGAAATACTAGAAACATTTAAGAGACTAGAAAATATAGAAATAAGTAGATTTGATGTAACAAATTATGACTATCATATATTTATAAAAGTATTACTATATTCGAATGCTAAATATTTAACATTTAAAAATAATACAATAGATAGGGGGTTTAACACATATTTATTTACAAAAGACAACAATAATGAACCGTATATAGATAATGAAAAATATAATATATATATATCAAAAGAATATAATAATAGATGGGGAATGATTATTAAAAAAGATAATGGTAAATTTGTTAAAAATATTGAAGTTAATATATTAGCAAATGATGTGCAGGGTTATATGGGTTCATATAAAAATTTTATTAATGATTTTAAAAGTATTAAATAGTTGAAGGTTAATAAAATAAGTTAATTTATTTTTTAATTTTTTTTTGTTTATTAGGTTTTCTAACAGGTTTAGTAATTATTTTTCCACCAATTGATGTTCTAACATTTTTATATTTATTTGTTAGTGAATTTTGTTGTACAAATGTCTGTTCATTTTTGAGAGGAGGACTTTCACCAAGGTCAAGAAAGACAGGTTTTTCTTTTGTAAATAAATTTCTTCCCAAAGTTTTTTTTAAACTATTTGTTAACATACCTATTTTGGTCTTCAAATTTATTTTTGGTTTATTAGAAGATTCTTGTTTATAATATTTTTTATTATAATAATCATTAATACTTTCTCTTAAATCATGTGAAGTATACGGTTTATTTGAGTCTCTACGCTTCGGCGGTGATATACTCATACTATATGACCTTTTCATTTCTCCTTTGTATAGCGGTGATATACTATTTACCCTTCTATGCTCTTGCTTTTGTAGAGATATACTTTTAGATTTTTCACGTTGATATAGAGGAGGACTTTGACCGAGTTGAAGTTGAATTTTTGCAGGAGATATAGTATATACCTTTCTATGCTCTTGTTTTTGTGGAGATATACTTTTAGATTTTTCACGTTGATATAGAGGAGGACT
>Ga0114974_10001678_pt1 | contig 17417 bp, 19 predicted proteins | sample S_130206_EF_Meta_FD_87318 | JGI IMG/M metagenome (GOLD analysis project Ga0114974, IMG submission 87318) | Freshwater microbial communities from Lake Simoncouche, Canada to study carbon cycling - S_130206_EF_MetaG | ecosystem: Environmental > Aquatic > Freshwater > Lake | place: Lake... | reverse complement strand
CTTGAAACAAAAAGAAAAAGTTCCTGTTGGCCAGCAATACAAAAAAGATAACCAACAAGGCATGGACGAAGGCGAGCAACAAAAGGGTGCAGACTATCGTGATCCGCCCGAAGCCGACTACGGCGATGACTACCAAGACATGGTTGCCAGAGTAAAAAAGCTGGCTGGCTTGGGTCCGTTAAAAACTGTGTATGATCCCAACAAGCGTGTGTATCGCAACATGCCCACAGCAGTGCAACCTAAAAAATGAGAGCCCAAGAGTTTACGCAAGGTGTGGCGGAAGGCAGAAAGCCATTTCGTGATTTAAAATCTTGGGCCAACTATGCAAAATCACAAGGATTGAAAGTAAGCAAATCATCTAAACCCTTAGAATGGTCATACGATGCTACTGATAAAGAAGGTAATGTCCGTGGTAGATTTGTGGGTTCTAATATCCCACAAAATAGTCGAGGATTCATTCACCAGCAAGATGTCACAGAAGAACAACTGGACGAACTCACCTTCATGGGTTCGCAATGCACCAAAGACTGTTCCGGACACCGTGCTGGATACAATTGGAGTGTTGCTCGAGGCCGTAAGAGCGCAGCCTCTTGGTCAAACTCATTCAACAAAGGCGCTGAATTAGCAGCCACTGGACATTGACCCATACATAAGTGCATGATTGATATCTGCACAGTTGTATTTGACGCCGAACTTGATGTCCTAAAACTACAAGCCCGTAGCATTGAACTTTACTGCCAAGATATTGGCCTGAAGAATATCTTTGTGATGGTGAATGATCACAGCCGAGTAGATCCTGCCTGGTATGGCATATTTGCTAATCGTGTGCGTGTTGTTCCAAGAGATAAATTTGGTTGTGCGTGGAGCGACAACGGTTGGGTTAGCCAACAAGTTTTAAAACTACTAGGTGCGGCCATGAGCGACAATACTTGGTGCATGATAGTAGACGCCAAGACATTGTTTGTGCAACCAGTTGAGCTGGATCAAGTGCTGGTGGACGGTCGTGCTGCCACAGGAAGTATGCCAATCTACCCTGTATTTGAAGCCAGTCTAAACATAACTAATAAATTGTTTGACATTGATTTGCCAGCACAATTAGGGCCTGGTGGTGTGCCATTCTTTGTTGAACCCAGTTTAACGAGAGAGTTAATTACGGAAGTAGAACACCGAACTGGTCAAGACTTTACTGACTACTTTCAACAGCAGGGCATGCTTACAGAGTTCATACTGTATTCCGGTTATGTGTGGTATAGAGATAACACATTTGACAAGAGATATCATGCACAATCACGCATCATGCCTTGCAATCTTTGCCATAGCGAAACAGGCATCTTTGATTCAAAGTTTCACACAATGAATCAGCCCGAAACTCTCACAGTAAGCATACACAGAAATGCATGGTCCAAACTAAGTGTAGAACAACAGCAACAGTATCATTTATTATTGACCAAGCGAGGCATCCTATGAAAGCCTTGTGTTTGGTAGCACACCCTGACGACTGTGTGATATTTGCCTACAGTTATATCCACAATCATCCCGAGCACAAATGGACCATCGGATACTTGACTTACACTACGCAAGATCCACGTGGGCAAGAACTTTCAGCATTTTGGAAACAACGTAGCATTGAATGTGTGTTCTTGGGATTTGAAGATCACTGGCATGACAATGAACAAAAGGTGTTCACACGCTGGCCTGAAGAATCTGCTGACCGGGCCTGTTGGCAGTTGGCTCGTGACTATGATCTAGTGCTCACACATGACGAGTATGGTGAATACGGACACATACATCATGTGCTGGTGCATCGTGCAGTGCAGTGGCATCCTAACCTGGTGACATTTGCGCGACCTGGTAAAGGAACTGTCACGCTGATCGTGCCGCCAGATACATATAGCATAGATGAACTACCACTACATGGCGAAATTGTGCGTGGCTTTCATCCCATAACACATCAAAACGATTACAAGGAAACACTATGAAATTAATGGTAGCAGGCTGCTCGTTTTCGGCCGTGAGTCAAACTTTGCCAGGCACTGCCTGGAGTGAACGCCTAGCTGAAAAACTAGGTGGCTGGGAATTAATTAACCTAGCACGTCAAGGCTGTTCAAATGGTGGCATCCGCATTCAAATAGACGAGATCCGCAGACAGCGTCCAGACTTTGCTGTGATTGGTCCTACCTTCTGGGATAGAATGGAAATACCTGCCAATTCAGTGCCCTACGACTGGACTCAAGCACCCAGTGCCGGAGAGAATCCTCCACTGGAACGACATCTGCAGAATAGAAAATTGGGCAATGGTTACAACAGAGAAGATGGCATACGCAATGTCAACTACGGTCGGGAGCCATCAAACATGATTTGTGAAACAATCTTTACACTGGCTGAAAACTTTGATCATCCCTACAGACAGGGCCGCATTACCAAACAAGCACAGACGGGTGTGCGACACTGGATTGATTCAATCTACGACAATGCATGGAAAAAGCAACAGGACGAGTGGATGATTCGCGAAGGTGTGATCTCCATGTTCCTGGATGACATCCGGTTCTTGGTGTTGCCTAACTTGCTGTGGCCATTTGATCCTGATAACACTAATTTGTGGCGAGAGGCATTTCCTACATTAATCCCTGCTCACTATATTAATTTAGATTCAAAAAACTCGCCGCAGGCTATATGTGGCAACAATCCGTTCAAAGGCAAAGATCCCGGTTATCACTCAAGTGCTGCTGGACAAGAAATCATTGCTGAAAACTTCTATCAGCACTGGCTTGCTTATTTCAAGTGATCAACAACAAACATCTGTAACTGCTGAGTTTTTTCTCGTTCAAACTCATACAGTCTGTTGTGATTGTGGTCCAGCCTAGGCTTTAACTTTTGCAATAGTGCAGACAAGTCTTGCTCACACAGCCATTTCACTTGCTCAAACGCCTTGCTCCATCGCACAATATCATCTGGCTCAGCATCGTATGATTCATCTATGACATCACCAAAAGTTTCAAACCCCCAGTCACGGTAATGTTGCAAAAATCCTTGTATGCCAAGCACCACAAACATTCTGCGAGCCTGCAAGCACTTGGCCATTTTTTCTGCTGCCAGCAACACACAATCTTTGCCCAGTGTTTCACACACCACTGAAAACCAAGTGCGATTGTATATTTCCCACGGCACCAGTCCGCTGACTGAATTGTCCATGTTTTCTTTAACTTCCCAGGAGGGATTGAGATTTGGACTTATGTAAGGATACATTAGTTTTCTATCACCAAACAGATCAGCCACACGTTTGGGAGTTTGATCAATCCAATGCCCCACAAACAAATCTCTGTAGGTTACAATACCGCAATCTAATAAATTTGATTGTTGCAGACTCAGCATTACAAAATCTCTATGTTCGCGTCTAGCTCCCAGCAAGCATTCAAATGCAAAAGGTCGTTCTAAAGGAAAATCCAATCTAGGTGGATTCCAACGCAGTAGATTAAAACTCCACGCTGGTCTATAAATCACTCTAGGGTGGGCAGGTTCATCCAGCCACACTCCGGCAGTGTGTAATAGCCAGTTGGTAATGCCTGTGGTTTCTATCCAAGCAACAAGTTCACGTTTTGAATGCCACTCAATATCTGTAAACAATACCAAATCAAACTGGTCTAAAGGTATCTGGGTAAATTCTAGATTGTATTCGTGTTTGTTGGGCAGGCTGTAAAACACTGGCATCACTGCTATGCTGGTGGGTTGTGCCAGTGCTGTGTCTAAGTCTACAATTTGATTATACCCAAATCCCCATTCAGTTGCCTGATATCCTGGCGAGAATACCTTAAGTGTAGCGTGCAAGTCTTTCACGAATCTTATCCATGTAGTAATCAAACTTAGGAATCTCTTTTCGATCCCAGTCGTATTGTAAACTAAATCTTAGGTCAGGCACAGCATCGCACACAGCAGTATGATACGCAGGATCAAAGTCTCCAATCTTTTCCATGTTGTCATAGTGATATCTGCGTTGGAACTCCATGGTGATGTCTTGACGACTCATGGCCCAGTTGCCAATAAACTCGTATTCAGAGAACCAACGAATCAGTTCGCCATTGCCCCAAGGCGGCACAGTGGGCTCGGGTGGACATGAGTCAATCATGGCATCTAACCATTTCTTTTTGTGTTTGTCTTCCAAAAACTTCACAAGGTCGTTCCAATCTTTTTTCAGCACCGGAACAAATTCACTTATAAAGCAGTGTGGTGTGAGTCGTTCAAAGCCCAGGGCATTCTTGATACTTTCGTAATATCCCCAGCTGTGGCGTTCGTTTTCTAGCACCATAAAGTTCAGCCGGCCATCTTTAAAGGGTTCATAGTCTCGGATCAACAAACAATCACAGTCATGCATGATCATGAGATCGTAATCTAAATAATCTAAAAATGCAAACTTGATAGCTTGTTGGCGCAACCAGTAAGTTCGATAATCACCTTCGAACACCCAGTTGTTGACTTCAGGATACAGTCTGTAAATTTCACTGTCAGGAGCATAGTCAAACTTTGTGGTGTCTACGCCGTATTGTTCAAACACTGCCCAAAGTTCGTCTTTGGGAACAGGACTGGCAATACAAGTTCTATCCACACCAATGAGATGCTTGGTAAATTCTGGTTGCAGGCTCATGATAGCATGCGGCACACGATAACGTGCTAGGTATAAGATTTTTGCGCTGGTCATAATACTAATTATTAGGTTGTTGCTGCTGCGGTTGGTTTTCCGCAGGTGTTAACGCATTGATATGGTCTGCCTTCGGCAATGCTAGAACGGCTCCATGCTTGTTCTATAGACTCAAACCATTCTAAACAATGTTCCAATGGATACTGCAAAGCATTGTTTTCTTGCACCATTGGTGCTAGTTCTCGATTTCCAGGATGGTTCATTGTGTGAGGATAAAATCCCAAAAAACAACAGGGATAAACAGATCCGTCCGCAGCTATATAAATTTCTTTGCTGTGTTTGTGAATACAATTCATTGACAAGTTTGGCACGTCTTTGTGTGAACGAAATGTCTTAGCATCATACCAGGTGACGTGACTTTCTATTAGTGCTTGAATAGACGGAGGTTGGCTGCCGGGTGGCGTTGGACCAATGTAATGAGTAAACTCACCATCTCGCGTGAATACTGGACCAGCGTCTCGACCATCATAGATGTTTTCAAATCCAAAAAATCCCATTTCTCTAGCCAGTTTTCGACATTCTTGTTCTTGATGCCGGTTATGATCAAATGGCACAAATCGCCACACAGCACGACCACCGGCAGCAATTAAAGCCTGTGCATGCTCAATAATTCTGTGCCAATCTGTATCTTGTCTATATAGTTTGTGTGTGTCTGACATGCCATCTATAGCAAATCCCACAGTAACACCCGGCAAGGCAAGCCTGCTCCACCAAGCTGAATTTCTTAAACTGCCATTGGTGTTAATTTGCACTGGTACTCCATGCTCAACAATGTATTCAACTATTTCTACAGCATCATGAGCCGATGCAAAATCTCCAAGATTTCCATTGAAGGCAATGCCTCTAAATCCAAAAGTTTTTGGAACTAATCCATTGACAGGTGCTTCGGGTTGAGTCAGTTGCGCCAGCAGTTCAGGAGTAACAATATGTTTGAAATCTGTCAACGATAACTCACACAATGGGTATCCAGAATTAAATTCTGATCCTCTATAGTTCCGCATGCACATGGGACATCTGGCATTACATCTTGTGGTTAGTTCTATATGTAATCGACGTATTTCTGATAGTTTTAACATTGTGATATTTATAGCTGTATATTTTACTAAATATATCTTATGCAAACCAAATCAGTTCAACTTCAATGCAATGTTTTTTGCAAGTGGGATGGCAATGACACCCGCTATAGATTGTATGTAAATGATGAATTGTTTACTGAAAGATCGTGGATATGGAGCGGAAAAGAATATTATTTAGAAGAAATAATCCCTATTGAAGCTCCGCCGGGATTGTACGAAATTAAATATGAATTGCTTGAACCTACTCACAGCAAGTTAGGAATAAAAAACATGCGAGTAACCGGCGGCAATGCCAAGTTTCACGACAATCAAACAACATTGGAAATACTATCATGAAAATGCGAGAAATCATGGAAAATGCTTCAGTAGGCGGCACTAGTGCTGGTAGTATAGCACCAGTAGAGTCTGCACTAGGCATGCAATCAAGATCAGGCGGATCCATGCTAAGTGGTAAATATGTAACAGGCTCTGATCCTACACCGAACACGCCTAAGGAATACAAAAGGAATAAACATGTTAGCGGACGCTTTAAAAACTCTCCTGGCAACTGAGTATGCTTTTAGCATCAAAGCCCAGCTGTTTCACTGGAACGTGGAAGGTCCGGACTTTGCTCAATTGCATGAGTTTTTTGGAAACTTGTACGAAGAAGTCTATAATGGATCAATAGACCAAACTGCTGAATACATTCGCGCCTTAGGCGACTATTCACCTGGCAGTTTTGAGCGTTTTGCTGAACTGTCAGAAATTAAAGGGCAGACCAAGATACCACGTGCCCGACTCATGATTGAAGAACTGTTGGCCAACAACGACCAACTGTTGGAACTTCTTAACCGATGTTTTGCCGTTGCTGAACAAGAAAATCAACAAGGCATTGCAAATTTTATAGCAGAACGCATTGATGCTCAACAAAAGCATGGCTGGATGCTGAGAAGTTTCTTGAAAGACGAAAGAGCATGAGTTCAGATATTAGATCAATACTAGAACGCCTTGCGGCAGTAGAAGGCAAACTCACACCCACGGGTGTCAAACACGGCCTTAATCCGCAACAAAAATCAGTGCATCAACTGCCAGCATTGTTTAAACCACATGGTATCCGAGCGCTGGGCGCCAAAACAGATCCTCAACACCCCATGCACAAAGAATTAGTTGGTGATTCAGTTGAACCTGCTAAAACTGCGCTAGAAGAAGCCATGCAAGAAGTTGAAGAAGACATGCTGAGCAAGGTCAAGAAAGACCTCACACAGTATCTTGATCAATTGGAAAAGAAAGTTCGAGTCGACCGCGAACTCAAAGACAAAGCCAAAGACGCAATAGAAAAACGCACAGCCGAAGAAGAAATTGAAGAAAACGATTATGAATTAACTGACCCTGGCACAGTGCATGACGTTGAAGCTCAAATCAACACTGCTGCTGCTCAGCCACAACAGCCTGTCAAAGTTATGGAATTGGATGATGGTGCTGTGTTTGAAATACACGGAGATGACACTGTGGGATATGGAATACACCATCGTGGTCGTAGCCTACCCAGCAGATTCCGAACATCTGACGAAGCAGGTATAGCAGTTGATCTGTTCCGCGCTCATAGACAGCGCAATCGGCCTGAACAAGATTTAAGTCAAGACTACATAGAAGAAAGATAAGCACCATGATCATTAGAGATTTGATTATTAAAGAACATAGAGTACTAACTGAAGCTCAAGCGCGAGCACAGCTCATGGAAGATCCAGTTTTTCGTCATGCTCGACAATTTGGACAGTTATTGGTAGAATACAATTTGACCAAAGCTCAGGTTCAACAGCTATTCAAAGATGTGGAACAAGGTGCCACTGCCGCAGGCGGCAATCGAACAGGATTGGGCAAAGCAAAAGATTACACTACTAAAACAATTGGCAATATAATATCTGGCGCAAGAAAATGGGTCAAGGAACGACCCACATATCAAGCTGTTGATGCAGAATACAATAGAGCCATGACTGCACTGGGCAAAGTAGGTGGCAAAAATGGCGAAGCAAACGCCATCACCAAGGCCATCTACAAATATCGTGATGTGGCCAAACAGTATCCAAGAGCCACTGGCCTGGCCAAATGGGCTATTATTACTGCCGCAGGTCTTGCCACAGGTGGTGTGGGCGGAGCAGGGGTTGCTGCTGGACTAGCTGCAATCGACTCTGCCATTAAAGATAAAGAAATTGTTGACATTGTAGGCGATGCTGCGGCAGCTGCCTTGGTCAGTGGTGCAGCACAAGGTGCTAGTGAATTGGGAGGTCAGGCATTAGATGCATATCGTGGCCTGCCTAGTGATGCCGCTGTTGCTGCCAACAATGCAGCCTTGGGTGGTTTTAATGATTCAGGTGTGCCTGGTGGCGCTGCCAGCAACATCAACGGTTTAGATTTGCCCGGCGGTGCTGTTCCTAATATTGTGGGCCCAGGCGTTGAAGGGTTAAGTCCTGAAGAAATTTCTAAATTGGCTGCACAAGCCAAAGCATACGGAATTGATGGTGATGTCACATTAGACCAACTTAACAAAGCTATCATGCAAACAGCCGAGCCTGGCACTGTGCCAGCTGATTACAGTCAGATAGGTGCAGGTGGCGGCGGTAGTACATATACTGTAACTGCTGATGACTTCAAAGGACTTGGAAAAATTGCACAAGACAATGGACTCACTGCACAACAATTATGGGATGCTAATCCCCAGATTACAGATCCAAACAAAATTTTTATTGGTCAAGAAATTAATATACCTGCAGCCAGCGGTGAACCAGTAAAGAATGTATGGCAAGGTTGGGAAGGTCCTACCAAATCAACTGCACCAGCAGTCGAACCAGGTCCCGGTGACGCTGTGCCAGCATTGCCAGCAAATAATGGTCCAACAAATCTTACAAAAGATTTCAATCCAGATAATGTGCCAGCAGGTATGACAATGAAACAAGGCGCCAGTCCGGTATCGAGCCAAGGATTTACCGGGACTTCAGTTGCTGGAATGCCAGTGATACCCGGACAGCCATTGAATCCAACACAAATGGCTGTATCTGATATGGCTTTAAAAATGGGCAATCAGTTATCGCCGGTGGTGCAAGCAGCGTATGATTTGGCTAAAAGCGGTGCTGTTAAAGAATCTGTTTGGTCAAAAGTCGCTGAATCTGTCAAAGTCAAAGTGTTGCCAAACAATCAGTTGATTGACAGCAAGTTTACTGTGTATGCATGGGCATTGAATGAAAGCACCAATCGTGAAATGGGTTGCAGTTTGCAATTGACCAAACTTGGTGTACATACTATATTTGAAAACATTGGTCGTTATCGCCGTGCATATTTGAAAGAATACATTGGCGCACCCACTGCCGACTACGGCCATCCCACAGCACCTGGCGCACCAGCCAGTGCTACTGCTGGTCAAGGCAAACCAAAAGGATGGTTTGGCCGAGGACTTGATACCATTGGCAGAGGTGTTGACGCAGTTGGTGGGTGGGCCAGCAATTTTGGACATAATGTTATTACCAAGGTCACTGCCGACAAACTCAGCAACATGTGGAATCGCGCCGGCGAACCATACGACAGTGATCGATTGTATCAGTTATTGACCACTGACTGGGGTGTGCCGAAAGAAGTTGTAGACAGTGTGTATCAACGCATGAATTTGTCTCCCACACCTGCTCCAGCACCAGGTCCGACACCAGCACCAGGTCCGACACCAGCACCTGCTACTGCTCCAGCAGCTACTACAACACCAACAACAGGCACAACAAAACCTGCGACCAATACATTCCCCGGTGAAGATCCACAAGGACCAGGCTATGTTGGACGTAGAGAAGTTGCTCGCCGTCAAGCCGCACGGGGCGCAACTGCAAGCAAGCCAACCGCTCCAAACTTTGGTCAACAAGGTGGTGGGTACGCCAAATGGAACCAACCGACCACAATGAAATACAGCGGAGTTCCAATGGCCAAACCTTCCGCTCCTGCTGCTGCTCCGGTTGCCAAGGAACCTGTTGTTAAAATGCCTGCTGACAATAGAACAAACACAGCCAAAGCTGGCAACCTTAACATTGCTGCACAAACACCTTATGTTCAAGGTCGTGCTGGGTTTGGTGCAAATCCAACAAAGTTTGCCAGTTTTAAGCCAGAAACTTCGGCCATGGCCAACTTGGGGCAAGGCATAAACAACATGTTCAACCAACCATCAACTGTAACACCTGGTGATGCCGAAGAAATACCAAACGCCCGACCAAATTCTGCAAGATTTGTGAAACAGGATCCTAACCTAGTAACTGCTGAATCATTGTCCTGGAGCAGAAACTTCAATCCAGGCATGACACTGTTCCGCCAAATGAAACGGGAACAATCATAATGCGACTGAATGAAATTACCAATCCGCCAGTTGATGTTGACGAATTGAAACAACAATTAGCTGCAAAACAAGCCCAGTATGAACGACTGGGCGGCGACAGTTATCAATACGCTGATCGCATGATGCCACAAGATTATCAAGCACAACAAGTGCATCGCGAAATTAACTCTCTACAGAGAAGAATTCAAGCCGCAGGTGGCTAACCAAACTCAGCCTTAGGACCGAGTGGGCGGCTGCTGCCCGGGCTAAGGAATTCGCTACTCCACGGCCCAAAGTGAGCAAATTGTCATTGACACGCCACTAATAAAAATGTATACTTGTTTTTTTAGGAGGCTCTATGAGCAAGACATTTAATGGCGAACAAAAAATAAAATTGACTACAATGATCAATGAGGGAATGAGCGTCCTCCACGAGATTGAAACACTCAACGGCGGACTAACTGATACCATCAAGGCTGTGGCCGAAGAGTTGGAAATCAAACCTGCCATTCTCAAGAAAGCTATCAAGCTGGCACACAAGGCCGAATTTGGTAAAGAGAAACAAGATCACGAAACTCTAGAAACTATTTTAGAAACTGTTGGTAAAACTCTATAAATATCTGCGAGTCGCTCACATTACGAGCATGTAGCAAGGCCCACCCGGCCACAAACGGAGACCAATGAGTTATATTGACGCACTTTTTGATCGTGAACACGATCGCATCCATGTAGTAGAACGCCGCAACGGTGAACGAGTCTACCGGGAATACCCTGCCAACTACATCTTCTATTACGACGATCCTAGAGGCAAGTTTCAAAGCATCTATGGCACGCCTGTGAATAGATTTTCATCACGCAACAACAAAGAATTTCGCAAGGAAGTTCGCAGCCAGTCCGGCAAGCAGTTGTATGAGTCAGACATCAATCCTATCTTTAGATGTCTGGAAGAAAACTACAAAGACCAAGATGCTCCAGAACTGCACACAGCATTTTTTGACATTGAAGTTGCGTTTGACAACGAGCGTGGATTTTCACCTGTAGCAGATCCTTTCAATCCGATCACTGCTATATCTGTGTATTTGGATTGGTTAGATCAGATGATTACCTTGACTGTGCCGCCCAAACACTTGAGTTGGGACACAGCACAAGAGCTGGTGGCTGAGTTTGAAAACACCATCTTGTTTGAACATGAAGAAGACATGATCAAGATGTTCTTGGATGTGATTGAAGGTGCAGACGTGCTTACTGGTTGGAACTCAGAAGGCTATGACATTCCTTACACAGTGAATCGTACCACAAGAATACTCAGCAAGGATGACACACGACGTTTTTGTTTGTGGGGACAGTTTCCCAAGCAAAGAATGTTTGAACGCTTTGGCGCAGAGAATCAAACCTACGACTTGGTTGGTCGTGTGCATATGGACTACATGCAGTTGTATCGCAAATACACATACGAAGAACGCCACAGCTACAGTTTGGATGCCATTGGTGAATATGAACTGGGCGAACGCAAAACACAGTTTGAAGGCACACTGGATCAGTTGTACAATCAACACTTTAAAAAGTTCATTGAGTACAACCGCCAAGACACCATGATCATTGCCAAACTAGACAAGAAACTGCGCTTCTTGGATCTAGCTAATGAACTGGCACATGCCAATACTGTGTTGCTACAGACCACAATGGGTGCTGTGGCAGTGACTGAACAGGCCATTATCAATGAAGCACACGAGCGTGGCATGGTTGTGCCCAATCGCAAGCAACGCCTTACTGATGACGACACACAGGCCGCAGGTGCTTATGTGGCGTATCCTAAAAAGGGCTTGCACATGTGGATTGGAAGTGTGGACATCAATTCACTATATCCATCTGCTATTCGTGCCATGAACATGGGTCCAGAGACTGTGGTAGGTCAATTGCGGCAGACCATGACTGATCATCTGATCAAATCCAATATGGCCAAGGGGCAAAGTTTTGCGGCTGCATGGGAAGGTTTGTTTGCCAGCTTAGAATACACAGCCGTAATGGAACAACAGCGTGGCACAGAAATTACCATTGACTGGGAAGGTGGTGAGGAGTCAGTCCACTCGGCTATGGAAATCTGGCACATGATCTTTGATTCCAATCAACCGTGGATCCTTACTGCCAATGGCACTATTCTCACTTACGAGAAGAAGGGTATTATTCCTGGTTTGTTAGAGCGTTGGTATCGTGAACGACAAGAACTACAAGCTAAAAAGAAACAGACTAAGGATCCCAAAGAGATTGCGTTTTGGGACAAGCGTCAGTTGGTTAAGAAGATTAATCTTAACTCCTTATACGGTGCTATTTTAAATCCGGGCTGTAGATTCTTTGACAAACGTATTGGACAGTCAACCACACTGGCAGGCCGATCGATTGCCAAGCACATGGATGCTCACATAAATGAGTGCATTACAGGCGAATACGATCATACTGGCAAAGCCATCATCTACGGTGATACAGACTCGTGCTATTTTTCAGCTTGGCCCATCTTGGAAAAAGAAGTTGCAGAAGGGCGCATGGAATGGTCAAAAGAAACTTGCATCCAACTGTATGACTCAATTGCTGATCAAGTTAACGAGAGTTTTCCAGGCTTTATGGAACAGGCGTTCCATTGTCCCAGAGACATGGGTTCGTTGATCAAGGCTGGTCGTGAACTGGTTGCTGACCGCAGTTTGTTCATTACCAAGAAGCGTTATGCTGTAAACATCATTGACTTGGAAGGCAAGCGACTGGATGTGGATGGCAAGATTGGCAAGACCAAGGCCATGGGCCTGGATTTGAAGCGCAGTGATACCCCCAAAGTAATTCAAGACTTCCTGTTAGAAATTCTAAATAAAGTACTAGCAGGCACACAACGAGATGAAATTATTGAACGCATTAGAGAATTCAAGTATGAGTTTAAAGAGCGGCCGGGCTGGGAAAAAGGATCACCCAAGCGTGTGAACAACTTGACCAAGTATGGCAAAGAAGAAGAACGACTGGGTCGCGCTAACATGCCCGGACATGTGCGAGCCGCGCTGAACTGGAACAACCTGCGTAGAATGAATTCAGACAACTATTCCATGCAAGTTGTAGATGGTATGAAAACTATTGTGTGCAAGTTGAAATCAAACGCTCTTGGATGGACATCAATTGGCTATCCCACAGATGAGATGCACCTGCCGCAGTGGTTTAAAGAACTGCCGTTCGATGACACAGAAATGGAAGCAACTGTTGTGGATCAAAAGATTGACAACTTGCTAGGTGTGTTGGAGTGGGACCTTGCGTCAGCTACCAATACAGAAAATACTTTTACATCATTATTCTCATTCGAATGAAGCTGAGTCAAGTTGTTGCATATCTGAATATGTTAGAAAGTTCTGACATGGATCCTGCTTATGGTAATATTACTGACAAGTTGGACGATATATTACATGCTGTTAAAAATAGAGATTTGCAATATCATTCCACAACTGCAGATCTTGACGAAAAACTTGTAGGAGTCAAAGATTCTATTTCTAAATTTGATCAATCCCTTCAGTCTCTAAAACAACAGTTAAGAAACGATGTTGATCGACTGGCACCTTCATATTATGCAGAAAGTTGGAAGCGGTATGAGCAAGAAATGTGTTTTGAAACAGTAGAACACTTGATCAATCGCAAGTTATCCATTGAGTTTGATGATTACGAACGACTGCGCAATGTAATCAAGAACTATACTGATTGGCGCTTGCCAGGTATGGTGCTTGGTTCTAGACAAGAAACATTTGTAGAAGACATGGTGCCAATGGATCCTTTGTATCTTGTGGATCACACCCAAGAATTGCTTAATGCTGCCATGAAGCCATTTACACAAGAATACCAACGTCGACTGAGACCTTATGTGATCAATGACTGGAAAGACACAGAAATTCTTACAGCAATACCACCCAATCAATTTGGGCTGGTATTTGCTTACAATTATTTTAACTGGAAACCAATTGAGATGATTGAACGGTTTCTTATAGAGATCTATCAAAAACTTCGACCTGGTGGTGCATTGATTTTTACCTACAATGAATGTGACAACTGGTATGGTGTTGGTGCAGTGGAAAATGCTTGGATGTGTTATACCCCAGGCAGTCGCATACAAACAATAGCCAAGAATCTTGGCTATAAAATTATCAATCGATGCACCGGAGCCGGTGATATTGCTTGGTTTGAAATGCGTAAGCCCGGAGAGATTCGCAGTTTACGTGGCGGTCAAGTTTTGGCAAGAGTAATTCGCCGAGAATGATTGCAAATTCTAAATATATCTGTTATAATCAAACACACTTAGGAGTATACAATGAGAGATTATCTATTAGACTTAGTACAACACACACATGATCTTGGCTGCATTGACTTGATCAAGATTGTAGGTGATGACAAATCCACACAAATCGTAGGCCTGGCCGAAGACATGAGTGTGGTAGTGGAAGGTGAATTTAAAAATCCACATCCAGACTTTGTGGGCACATTTGGTATGCCTAACTTGGCCAAGATCAAAATTCTATTGAACTTGCAAGAATACAAAGAAAATGCCAAGCTCAGCTTGAGTCGACGAGCAGGTGGTGAGCCAGATGGTATCAACTTTGAAAACGCCACAGGTGATTTTAAAAACAACTATCGTTTCATGGCCGAAGCTATTGTGACTGAAAAACTCAAGACACCCAAGTTCAAAGGTGTCAACTGGCATATTGAATTTGAACCCACTGTGGCTGCTATCAATCGCTTGCGCATGCAAGCACAGGCCAATGCTGAAGAACCACACTTCCAGGCCAAGACTGAAAACGGCGACTTGAAGTTTTTCTTTGGTGATCATTCCACACACTCTGGCAACTTTGTGTTTCACCCGGGCGTGAATGGTCAGTTGAAACGAGCTTGGTCTTGGCCTGCCCAACAAGTCATGAGCATCCTGGCACTCACAGGTGACAAGACCATTCGTATCAGTGATGATGGTGCAGCCAAGATTACTGTGGATTCAGGCATTGTTGTTTACAACTACATCTTACCAGCACAAAGCAAGTGAGCCAAGACAACCTAACTGCCAAGCAATCGGACTACGCTGTATTCCTTCCGGCCATCAGCGGGTTTTATGCCACGTTCATAGGCAAGCAAAGGAACGAGCACTATGTGGATCCCTTACGATTTCCGCAGGGTCTCACGGATATGGAACAACTTAATTGGCTCAACTCCACTAAGGCTTTATTCCCTTATCGTTGGTCACTTGCGTCTGGAGGACATGCTAACCTCGATCTTTCCAAACAAGACTGGTCAGAAGACATGGTCCGTACCCGCGAACCTGGAACATTTATTCTCGGAGACTCGGGCGGTTTCCAGATTGCTAAAGGCTTGTGGGAAGGCGATTGGAAAGCCAACTCGGGTTGTGCTAAAGCTCAAAAGAAACGAGACGGAGTATTAAAATGGCTAGACAACATTGCTGACTATGGCATGATCCTTGATATTCCAACTTGGGTCATCCACGATAAAAAAGCCAGCAAGGCCTGTCAAATCTCCACACTGCAAGAAGCTGTGGATGCCACTAGATTCAACAACGAATATTTTATGAAACACCGTAAAGGTGTTCGTAATGGTGGTGCCAAGTTCTTGAATGTGTTGCAAGGCGACAATCACACGTCAGCTGACCAATGGTATGAGACCATGAAGGAATACTGCGATCCTGTCAAATACCCAGACACACACTTTGACGGTTGGTCAATGGGCGGACAGAACATGTGTGACGTTCACTTGGTGCTCAAACGTCTAGTGGCCTTGCGTTATGACAACTTGTTGCAAGAGGGCAAACATGATTGGATGCATTTCTTAGGAACATCAAAGTTGGAATGGGCTGTGCTACTCACAGACATTCAACGGGCAATACGTCGATACATTAACCCGCAGTTCACTATCTCATTTGATTGTGCCAGTCCATTCCTTGCCACAGCCAATGGCCAGGTGTATCACGAGATTGATCTTGCCCACAATGAAAAGTGGAGTTATAGGATGAGTCCCATTGTGGACGACAAAAAGTATGCAAAGGATCCAAGACCCTATGGCGCTACAGCAGTTCAACAAGGTTGGGTGTCACACTTTGACGAATCACCAATCAGCCAAATGCTCACACTGGGTGACATCTGTTACTATGCGCCCGGCGACGTAAACAAGATTGGCAAAGAAGGTAAAACTTCGTGGGATAGTTTCTCCTATGCATTGCTAATGGGTCACAATGTTTGGACACATTTGGAAGCAGTTCAACGAGCCAACAGAGCATATGATTCAGGCACTTGGCCCAGCATGATGTGGTACGAAGGTGGTGACCATGCCCGATTCAAAGACATTGTGGATGCTATCTTTGCAGCTGGAACTAGAGAAGAATCCGAAGCCATTATCGAACACTATCGTAGATACTGGATGGACATTGTTGGCACTAGAGGATTTAAAGGCAAGAAGACTGTAAATGCTCGAACTCAATTCAATGCGTTGTTTACTTTTGAAGAACCAGAAGTTGACACGGAACCTGAAGATCAGTTACAATCAGAAGCATTACAACTGCTTGAAAGTGAGCAAATCAAATGAATAGACCCGGACACGAAGATACCAATTTCTTTGTAGGCACAGAAGTTGAAGCCAGCCCTGCTGTTGGACGCCGCACATTGTTTGTGGTAGGGTTACAAACTAACGAAGCAATAGATTGGAAGCGTGGCGAGATTGATGCAAGGTCAAAGCTACCAATCACACACATCTACTTTGGTGCCAATCAAAGTTTTCCAAACCCCACTATGAACGATGCTGGAGTCTGGACTGCCTGGGAACAGATGATTCAACCGTGGCTGGATCGAGGATACTGGTGTACCTTGGATCTTGATTCAAGTGCTGTGGAAGGATTGTGCGAAGGTAGCTTGTGTGAACAGGCACAGTTTGTTCCTATGATATCTGTGAAACTGCCTTACATTAAATTGCTAGGCTACAATACCACAATCAAACTGGACGACAAGGATTTCAAAGCAACCAACCCAGGAGTATGGTGCCACAGCCTGCATGACTTGCTGGATAGAAAAACATTTACTGCTTGGGACCAATACACAAAGGACGAAGTAATCAAATGACACAAATTGAACGTGAACAAATTGAAAGAATCAAACATGAAGCTCAGAGACGAATCTGGGTCACCTTCCAGAAAGAAGGAATCCACTGCTACCCAGCAGCCGCAACAGATCCGGCCCTTAAGACGGGCGATGAGTATGATGTTAGTTTCCTTGGCACTCCTCACCGTCATATCTTCCACTTCCGGGTGTGGATT
>Ga0114974_10001676_pt1 | contig 17430 bp, 9 predicted proteins | sample S_130206_EF_Meta_FD_87318 | JGI IMG/M metagenome (GOLD analysis project Ga0114974, IMG submission 87318) | Freshwater microbial communities from Lake Simoncouche, Canada to study carbon cycling - S_130206_EF_MetaG | ecosystem: Environmental > Aquatic > Freshwater > Lake | place: Lake... | reverse complement strand
TAATCCCGCCATGGGTGGTATTGCGAAGGGTCAAATTGTTAGAGAGATTGATGCGTTAGGAGGATACAGTGGAATTGTATCGGATTTAAGTACTATACAATTTAGAATGCTTAATAAAAGCAAGGGTCCGGCCATGTGGAGCCCAAGGACACAAAACGATCGACACCTGTTTGCTTCGAAGTGGAGAGAGTTATTAGAGCAAACCCCTAATGTAGATTTTTATCAAGACTCCGTGAATGAATTAATTATAAAAGATGGCAAAGCCTGTGGGGTAAAAACCAGCCTGGGTCATTTGATTGAATCTGAAGCTGTAGTAATAACAAGCGGTACTTTCTTAAACGGGATCATGCATATTGGAGAGAAGCAAATTGGCGGGGGTCGGGTAGCCGAAAAAGCAGCGACAGGGATTACTGAGCAATTGGTTTCTTTTGGGATGGAATCAGACAGGCTAAAAACCGGAACGCCTCCAAGGGTAGATGGTAGAAGCTTAGACTATACTAAAATGGAAGAGCAAAAGGGAGACGAGGAGGTGGTGGGCTTTTCTTATTTGGATATTCCAAGAGTAAAGCCAGAAAATCAACGTTCATGTTGGATTACCTATACCGATACCATTGTTCACGATATCTTAAAAACTGGATTTGACAGAAGCCCAATGTATGCTGGTCGTATCGAGGGCGTGGGTCCCAGATACTGTCCAAGTATCGAAGATAAGATTAATAGATTCGCTGATAGAGAGCGTCATCAGCTATTTGTAGAGCCAGAAGGATGGAATACCGTGGAAATATATGTTAATGGATTTAGTACTAGTTTGCCAGAAGAAGTTCAATACGAAGCGCTTCGTAAAGTACCGGGTTTTGCAAATGCTAGAATGTTCCGTCCTGGTTATGCAATAGAATATGATTTCTTCCAACCAACACAGTTAAAATACACGCTGGAAACAAAAGCCATTGAAAACCTATACTTCGCGGGTCAAATAAACGGGACAACGGGTTATGAAGAAGCGGCTTGTCAAGGAATTATGGCGGGTATGAATGCACACTTAAAAATTACACATCAGGCCCCTTTTATATTACGAAGAAGTGACGCCTATATTGGAGTGCTAATAGATGACCTTGTTGGAAAGGGAACCAACGAACCCTACAGAATGTTCACCTCCCGCGCAGAGTTTAGGACCTTGTTAAGACAAGATAATGCTGATCTACGATTAACTGAAATAGGTTATAAAATTGGCTTGGCAAAAGAAGAAAGAATGCGTCGTGTGGAATTAAAAACCAAGGAGGTTTCAGATATTAAAAATATATTAAATACACACGCTATCGAGCCTGCGGAAATAAACGAGTTCTTAACGAGCATTGATTCTGCGGAAATAAACGAAAAACAAAAAGCGTCGAAACTAGTGCTAAGACCGAATATTAGCCTACAACAGATACTTGAAAACGTTGAATCCTTACATGAAAAATTAGCAGGTAAAGAAGTTGAATTTTTAGAACAAGCCGAAATTCAAGTAAAATATGAACGCTATATAGAAAAGGAAAAAGAAATAGTAAACCGCATGGCATCACTCGAAAACCTGGTAATTCCCGATAGCTTTGATTACGATAAAGTAGCCGCACTTTCAATAGAAGCCCTACAAAAATTCAAAAAAATTCGTCCTGTCACCATTGGCCAAGCAAGCCGTATTAGTGGGGTTAATCCTAGTGATATTCAAATACTCATGGTGTATATGGGTAGGTAGTTTCCGGTCAAAACCACTCATCAAAAAAAATATTATCTACTCTTTTTTAAACTAGTATTTTTAGTAGCTTTAGAATATTCTATCATTAAAAATACTGTCGCGCATGAAGAGGATTTTTTTATGGCTCACACTTGTATCAATAAGTGTAGCAACAAAAGCACAGGAGTCTTTTCCAGTAAATGGAGTCAGAGACATTCGTTCGGGTTTGTATGCATTTACAAACGCAACCATTGTGCAAAATTCAACAACCAAAATTGAAAAGGGAACCCTCCTCATTAAACAGGGTAAAATTATTGCAGTGGGTGCAACAGTTGCGGTTCCGGCCGAAGCGGTTGTGGTGGATTGTAATGGTAAATTTATCTATCCATCCTTTGTGGATGCTTTCACCGACTATGGTGTGGCTGCTGCAAAAAGACCAGCTGGTGGATTTAATTATGGTGCTCCAGCACAATTTATTTCTAACAAGCCGGGCGCTTATAACTGGAATCAGGCCATAAGACCAGAAATAAATGCTTATGAAATATTTGCTACCGACGAGACAACAGCAAGTGGTTATAGGGCCAATGGTTTTGGAACCGTGTTCACACATGTAAAAGATGGTATTGCGCGTGGTACTGGAGCTGTAGTAACCTTGGCTACCGCAGACGCACATCAATCATTAATTAAAACAAAGGCTGCGGCGGTTTATTCATTTGAAAAAGGTTCCTCAACACAATCTTATCCAAGTAGTTTAATGGGAAGCATTGCGCTTTTGCGTCAAACTTATTTGGACGCAAAGTGGTATCAAACAAAACCTGTAACAGAAGGAACCAATCTTTCATTAGAAGCGTTTAATGCAACACAATCCATGCCTCAAATTTTTGCGGCAGATGATAAGTGGTCTACACTAAGAGCTAACAGAATTGGTGCTGAATTTGGTGTACAATATATATTAAAAGGTGGTGACAACGGTTATCAAAGAATTGATGAGCTGGCTAAAACAAAGGCTTCTTATATATTAGGTATTGATTTTCCAGTAGCCTTAGATGTTGAAGACGCGAACGACGCAAGATTTGTTTCTTTAGCAGATATGAAACACTGGGAATTAGCACCAACGAATCCTGCAGCTTTTGAAAAAGCGGGCATTAGCTTTAGTATCAGTGCCGCTGACATGAAAGACGGAAAGCAGTTTTTAGCAAATCTTAGAAAAGCAGTTCAATATGGTTTATCAGAAACAAAAGCTTTAGAAGCATTGACAAAAACCCCGGCTCAACAAGTTGGCGTATATGACCAAGTAGGTTCATTAGAGCTAGGCAAGTTGGCTAATTTCTTAATTACAACAGAATCTATTTTTAATAGTAACGCGAAAATTATTGAAAACTGGATTCAAGGAAACAAGTACGAGGTGAATGCTGCAGAGTGGAACAACTTTGCTGGGAAATACAATTTAACAATTAACAATGGGGGTACAAAAACGGCCTATACTGTTGAGATTAAGAAAGACTTATCTGCTAATATTATCGGGACAGATACATTAGCTGCAAAAATTGCAGTGAATGAGTCTTTGGTAAAAATTAGTTTTCCAGAAAAAAAGGGTCGTGGTGCCGAAAGCATTCGATTAAGCGGTGTGTTTACAAGTGGTGTTTGGAATGGATTTGGAACTGACACAAAGGGTGGCAAATTAACTTGGTCTGCAAATCTTGTCGCTCCTGCTGCAGCAGCAGTGGAAGAAAAGAAAGCAACGGAGTCCATAAAATTAATTTCCAAGGTTACTTTTCCATTTGTCGGATTAGGAAACGAAACGATTCCACAACAAGAAACCATTTTGATTAAGAATGCCACCGTGTGGACCAATGAAAAAGAGGGCAACATACAAAATACAGATGTGTTATTAAAAGCCGGTAAAATTGCTAAAATTGGGAAGGGTTTATCTGAGGCTGGCGCAAGAGTGATTGATGGTACAGGTAAATATTTAAGTCCGGGCATTATAGACGAGCACTCACATATAGCTGCTTTGTCAATTAATGAGGGTGCACAGTCTACCACGGCAGAAGTGCGTGTAGGAGATAATATGAATCCCGAAGACATCAATATCTATCGTCAACTAAGCGGAGGCGTTACCTCTTCTCATATCCTTCATGGAAGCGCGAATACCATTGGCGGTCAAACACAATTGATTAAATTAAGATGGGGCACCACAGACGAAGGATTGAAATTTGCAGGTGCAGATCCTTTTATCAAGTTTGCATTGGGCGAGAACGTGAAGCGCACTACATCAGCCAATAACAATCGTTTCCCAGACACAAGAATGGGCGTGGAAGAAGTATTGACAGACGCGTTTGATAAAGCAGTGGATTACCAAAAAGCAATGAAAGCAAATCCAACGACAACAAGAAGAGATTTAGAATTGGATGCGCTTTCTGAAATCATGAACAAAAAACGCTTTATCACTTGTCACTCTTATGTACAAAGCGAGATTACATATGCTATGCGCGCCATTGAAAAATTCAAACAACAGGGCTATGATTTTAATATCAACACCTTCACACATATCTTAGATGGTTATAAGGTAGCAGATAAAATGAAACTGCACGGGGCAAGTGCTGCAACCTTCTCCGACTGGTTTGCTTACAAAACAGAGGTAATTGATGCGATTGCTTACAACGCTGCTATTATGCACAATGTGGGAGTGAATACGGTGATTAATTCTGATGATGCCGAGATGGCGCGTCGCTTGAATCAAGAAGCAGGTAAGATTGTAAAATACGGTGGTGTGTCTGAAGAAGATGCGTTTAAGATGGTTACCCTAAACGCAGCCAAGGCGCTTCATGTAGATAATAAAGTAGGAAGTATAAAAGTGGGTAAAGATGCCGATGTAGTTTTATGGACCGAGAATCCATTAAGCATTTATGCAAAATCTTTATATACCATTGTTGATGGTACCGTTTATTTTGATCGTGAAAAAGACGCCGAGCGCAGCAAACAAATAACTGCAGAAAGAACAAAGCTGATCCAAAAGATGCTAGGGGATAAAAAAGCCGGCATGCCAACAAGACCAGCGATGCCAAGTACGCAAATATTATTAGAGTGTGGCGATCATGAACATAATGAAGGCCTTAACACTATTTACGAAACTCAAAAAAACTAAACCATGCAAAAGAAATTTTTAAGCATTTTTGCGCTTGCTTTGTTAGGTTTAACCGCAAGTGCACAAGACAATGTGTATCCTGCTGCACCACAGAGGGGTATTATAGTCATCACAAACACAACGGTTCATATTGGAAATGGAACAACATTGACCAACGCGTCTGTTGCGTTTGAAAATGGTAAAATCATTGGCGTGGGCAACATGGCTATGCCAGCTGGGGCGAAAGTGATAGACGGAGCTGGTAAACATATTTATCCGGGATTGATCCTCCCAACATCTGATTTAGGACTTAAAGAAATTAGTGCAGGCGTTCGTGGCAGCAATGACCATACAGAAATTGGTGAAAACAACGCCAATATTAGATCCATCGTTGCATACAATACAGATTCAAAAATTATTGGCGTATTGCGCGAGAACGGTATTTTATTAGCAGGAGTGGCACCAGAGGGTGAACTCATCGAAGGTCAAGCGAGTGTGGTACAATTAGACGCTTGGAACTACGAAGATGCTGCCTATAAAATGGACAATGGATTATACATTACTATGCCAAGCTTCATGGTTCGCCGAGGTGGCCGTGCGGCTTTTATGCGTCCGGGTCCTGGAAATGATCCAATAAAGGCGGCGATGGAAAAACTTGAAACCATTAAAACATTTTTTACGGACGCGAAAGCATATTATCAAGAAAAAACACATGCGGCTAATAATTTAAAATTTGAAGCGGTGCGTGGTTTGTTTGATGGTAAACAAAAATTATTTGTACGCGCGAACGAAGTAAAGCAAATGTTATTAGCAATGGACCTTGCTAAATCTTTCGGATTTAAATTGGTTATTGTTGGTGGAACAGAGGCTTATCAGATTGCAGATTTATTAGCTGAAAACAATGTGCCAGTCATCTTAGATCGTCAGCACTCCCTGCCAACCATGGAAGACGATGATGTGGATCAACCCTATAAAACACCGGCGGTATTACAAAAAGCTGGCGTCTTGTTTTGTTTAAATGATACACATGACCAAAGTCGTTTTCGTAATCTTGCTTTCAACGCGGGAACCGCTGCTACCTATGGTTTAACAAAAGAGCAAGCGCTTTCTGCAGTAACCCTAAACGCTGCTAAAATTTTGGGGATTGAAGATAAAGCTGGCACTATTGAAACAGGCAAAGACGCCAACCTTTTAATTGTGAATGGTGATTTATTGGACATGAGATCAAGTGTCATTGCACAGGCTTTTATTCAAGGTCGTAATGTGTCTTTAGACAACAAGGGCAAGCAATTATACGAGCGCTATAAGCACAAGTATCAGTTGAAATAAATTACTGTTCTTGTTAAAAATAAGTTTCCTCCCAGCTCGGTAAATCTGAACTGGGGGGATTTTTTTTTGTTACCTTAGCAACATGTCTAAAAAACTATATTTACTCGACGCATTAGCACTCATCTATAGGGCTTATTATGCTTTAATCCGCACGCCTAGAATAACGAGTACAGGAATTAATACCAACGCTCAATTTGGATTTACAAATACTTTGTTGGAAATAATTAAAAAAGAAAACCCTTCTCATATTGCTGTTTGTTTTGACACACATGCACCCACTGAAAGACACACCGATTTTGCAGATTATAAAGCAAACAGAGAAGAGGCGCCTGAAGATTTATTGAGTTCCTTGCCACATATAAAAGCAATTATTGAGGGGTTTAATATTCCCGTTGTAGAGTGCGATGGTTATGAGGCAGATGATGTGATTGGAACCCTGGCATGGCAGGCAGCGGACTTGGGTTATGAGGTTTATATGGTTACACCTGATAAGGATTATGGTCAATTATTAGTGAAGCCCAATGTTTATATGTGGAAGCCTCCTGCATTTGGAAACGAAAGAGAAATATTGGATGCAGAAAAAATAAAAGCAAAATGGGATATTGCGCGCGTAGATCAGGTGATTGATATGTTGGGTTTAATGGGTGATGCTGCAGATAATATTCCAGGAATACCGGGGGTGGGTGAAAAAACGGCTGCTAAATTATTAAAAGAATATGATACACTAGAGGGTGTGTTGGCAAATGCAGATAAAATAAAGGGGGCGATGGGTGAAAAAGTCCGCGCGGGTATAGACTCTGCTATTATGAGTAAAAAGCTAGCAACTATTATTACCAATGTGCCTGTTCAATTTCATGAAGAAGATTATAAGATATCAGAAAAGAATATACCAGCGCTCACGGAAATATTTAATTTATTAGAATTTAAAACACTAGGTAAAAGAATATTAGGAAGCAGCTTTGAGGTGGTTTCAGAAGCAGCAAAAGAAAAACAAGTGGACCTGTTTGGAAACGAGGTAAAGGCTCCAAAAGAAAAAAGCATTAAGACCAGAACCACAGTATTAAATTCAGAACAAGGGACTCAGGAGGTTTTAGAGCCCAACGATGAATTGAATACTATTTTAAAGGACGATGTAGATGAGGAAGATTTGCCTCAGCTGGTTGTAAATAAAAACATTACCAACACAGAACACAAATACGAATCGGTGGTGGGTGAAGCGGCTATAAAAAAATTAATTTCGTTGCTAGAAAAGGAAACTGAAATTTGTATTGATACAGAAACAACGGGTATTGATGCTAATAATGTAACACTGGTTGGATTAAGTTTTTCAATAAAAGAACACGAGGGTTATTATATTCCTGTGATGAACGAGGGGGATCAAAATAATAATGCTGAAAATATTTTATCATTATTTAAGCCACTATTTGAAAATGTTAATATTACTTGGATAGGGCAAAATCTGAAATATGATTTTTTGGTATTAAAGTGGTATGGTGTTGAGTTGAAGGGCAAAACATTTGATACCATGCTCGCGCACTATGTAATTGAGCCAGAAGGTAGGCGCAGTATGGATTTGCTAAGCGCGCAATTTTTGGGATACGAGCCGGTATCCATTGAAACCCTGATTGGGAAAAAGGGCAAGAGCCAGGGCACCATGAGAGATGTTCCTTTGGAACAAATTACAGAATATGCTGCTGAGGATGCGGATATTACCTTGCAATTAAAAAATTGTTTTTCTCCATTAATAGAAAAAAGAGGGGTGACCAAGGTTTTTAACGAGGTAGAAAATCCACTGGTTCGCGTATTGGTAGATATGGAATACGAGGGTGTAAAAGTAGATGTTAGTTTTTTGAACGACTATAGTAAGGTCTTAGAGGAAGAAGCCAAAAAAGCAGAGGAGCGCGTTTTTGAACAAGCGGGGGTAAGATTTAATTTAGCCTCTCCCAAACAACTTGGTGAGGTTTTGTTTGATATTTTAAAACTAGATTCCAAGGCCAAGAAGACTAAAACAGGACAGTATGCAACCGGCGAGGATGTGCTTTCTAAAATGGCTGCTAAACATAAAATTGTAGATGACATTTTAAATTTTAGAGAGCTCACAAAATTAAAGTCAACTTATGTAGACGCGATTCCCGCTTTAATCAACCCAAAAACAGGAAGAATACACACCAGCTATGCACAAGCGGTTGCAGTTACAGGGCGCCTGAGTAGTACCAATCCGAATTTACAGAATATTCCCATTCGTTCCGAAAGAGGAAGAGAAATAAGAAAGGCCTTTGTTCCAAGAGATCCGAGCAGAGTGCTAGTAAGTGCGGATTATTCACAAATTGAATTAAGAATCGTTGCTGCCATAAGCGGTGATCCTAATATGTGTGAGGCTTTTAAACAGGGAAAAGATATTCATACCGCAACAGCTGCCAAGGTGTATGGTATAAACGAAGTGGGTGTCACTAAAGAAATGCGTTATAAAGCAAAGAGTGTCAATTTTGGAATCATATATGGTCAGGGTGCTTTTGGTTTAGCAGATAATTTAGGTATATCAAGGACCGAAGCAAAGGAAATTATAGACAACTATAAAAAAGAGTTTCCGAATATTCAAAAATATATGGACGAGCAAATTAACAACGCCAAAGAATTAGGTTTTGTTGAAACGCTGATGGGGCGCAGGCGTTGGTTGAGAGATATTAATAGCTCCAACTTTACGGTGCGTGGGTTTGCAGAACGCAATGCAATTAATTCTCCCATTCAAGGCTCCGCTGCTGATATGATTAAACTAGCCATGATACGCGTTCATAATGAAATGAAAAAGAAGCACTGGGAATCAAAAATGATATTACAGGTACATGATGAATTGGTTTTTGATGCGGTAGAAACAGAATTGCCAGCGCTAAAAGAATTAATATTAAGCTGCATGACCGGTGCGATGATATTACCAAATGGTGTGCCGGTAGAAGCTGAAATTGGTGTTGGTAAAAACTGGTTAGAGGCACACTAAACAAACCCGGTGAAATTTATTTCTTTGTTTAGTCTTTTCTTTTATAAACAGGAACTGTGCTACAGGGTTCTCCATACATAATACTCTTAACAACAGGACGAAGTTTGTGTGTAATGGAAACATAGGCACTTTCATTAATGTGCGTTTCTCCGCAACCCTTGATCACCACCCTTTGGTCCAAATAGTCATTGGGGTTTATTAATCCAATTTGATCTAATAAAAACTGGTCTCTTGTTTTAGTTTCATCTCCAAAATAAATGGCATGCGCAAAAGGCTGTAATCCAGATACAATAAGCATATTCGCCCACATGGGAATGATCGCTTCTGCCGAACAATAAATACCAACCACCTTGTTTTGATAAACAGACCAATCAAGAGATGATAAAGAGGCGCGAAAATCTTTTTCTTTTAATATAAGCTCCATGAACAAAAAGGGCTTGATATCAAATAAATGAATTTCATGGTTTCCCAAGAGTGAAGCAAGGTCTAAACTTATTATCCCGCTTTCTGCAACCTTATTAGTAAACGTTTCGGCCATACTACAAAAATACATTGTTTTAGATAAAGAAAAAGCCCCCATATTGGAGGCTTTTCATAAATCATATACTTTGATTAATACAATTTCGCTCTGTTATCTTCGATCTTTGCTGTCTTTTTTAAAGCAAGCACTGAGTTTAAAATATTATTACTTACTCTGCCTTGGTATTGTTCTTTGAATGCGGCCATGTCGCCAGGAGCAGCAATGGCGCCCAAATTAGTTACAGATATTACAAACACGCCTGAGTTTCCTGCAATAGGTGCGCTTACTTTGTTTAATAAAGATTTATTAAATGAGGCGCCCACTAGTTTTGGCTCGTTTCCTAAACCAGTAATATTTGTAGAGGCGTAGCTTAAGCTATCCGCCTGAAGCACTGTGGCGCCAGCAGCAGTAGCAATTGCTTCGAGTGTTGCGCCCTTTAGCTTTGTTTTAATGGTTTCTGCTTTTTTTTGGTCTCTGATAATAACTTCAACGTTTTTAGACTTTGCGGTCTCCACGCTCATTGGGCCAGGCTTGTCTTCGCTAGTAATGGTTGCAACAATATAAGCATCGCCCACTTCAATGGGTTCTGAAACGTCGTTTACCTTTTTTTCAAACACCCATCTTACCACTTCTCTCGTTTCACCAAGTCCTTGTATATTAAAATCATATGCCTTTATGCTCGTTGCGGGAACAGCTTGTTTATTTAACTTAAGCGCATTAGTATTAAAAGACTTTTGGTCTTTGCTGTCAGCTGCAAATTTTGATGCGGTGGTTTGTGCGGTGGTAGTGGTTTCTTTACTTGCTATAATTGGTAGTGTTAAATATGCAATATTATATGCCGGGGTTGGTGTGGTTTGTTTTAATACCTCTATATAGTGATATCCAAACTCGGTTTTAACAACTCCCTTTGAGCCCACCGGATTCTCAAAAGAAAAATCATTAAAAGGCTTCACCATATTTGCTTGTGGAAACATTTCATATATACCGCCGTTGGCTTTACTACCTCCGTCTTCTGAGTATTTTTCAACCATTGTTTCAAATTGCGCGCCGCCTGCAATTGCATTTTTAATACTATCAATTAATATTTTAGCAGCACCGTCTTCTCTTATTACTTGGTTTTGTGCGTTGGTTGTCATAATTAAAATATGTCTAACACTTGCGCTATCTGGTAATAATCTGGTTCCTATTACTTTTGCAATCGTGTAATTAGGACCATCAACATAGGGGCCATATAATCCGCCTATTGTCGTACTTAACACCGCTTCTTTTTCAGGAATTTGTATTCTGTTTTTACTTAGGTATCCATCATAATATCTGGTATCGGGGGTAACCTTGTTTAAATATGCGGCTGCATTCTTACTGGTTTGAAAGCTGTCTTTCAGGGCTAAGATGTTGTTTTTTGTGCTTGCAGAATCCGCGGCAGATGGGGCTGCGCTAAAGGCGACAAAGCTTATATTTCTTTGCGCTTCTTCTATTTGGAAGGATGCGCTATTTTCTTTTAAATACGCAGCAACTTCTTCGTTGCTTACTTTAATAGTAGTGTCGGCAATGGTTGTATAAGGTACATTCACAAAGCGGATATTTGAAATTGCACTATTTTCTGCATATTGTTTTTCTAACAACCATTTTGGTGCTTGTATTCCTCTATACAAAAGTGCTTGGTATTTTCGTAGTATTCTTTTTTCTAAAGCGGGAGTGATCACGCTTCTTTCTAATTGTTCTTTTTGGTCTAGCGCTTCTTTTTTAGTGGATTTTTTTAATTCGGCTAATTGTGTTTTTAAATCATTCACCTTAAACTCACCGGTTGTGGGATCGGTAAATGATTGTCTAAAAGGAGATTCAGGTCCATATATAACATCGTTAACCTCTTTCGCCCCTACACTTAATCCAATTTTTTCAGCTTCTTGTTTTATTAATAAACCAAAAACTTCTGTGTTCCATAAATCATTTATTACCTGGCCCCTTTGTGCTCCTTGCGCCGCATATTGTTGTAATTGACTTTGTACTTTTTGCTCAAATTCAATTTTATTAATAGGTGTTCCGTTAACAACACCCAAGGTGATAACATCACTATTTTTATTATTACGTCCAACGCCATCTTGTAATATAAAGGCAATTAATGCTAAAGCAATTAAGCCTAATAAAATCCAAGTACCTCTTTCTCTAATGTTTTGAATAATTGACATATATAGTATAATTATAGGATGGCAAAAATAAAGGTTTATTTTAACTAAATGTAGATATAGATTGATTTTTACGGCGGTTTTTGTATAAAATAGAAAGAAAAAATACACAATCTGTGGGTGGATAAATTAAAAATTGGGGGATATCTCCCCTTTTAGCGTTAATAAACCTTAATAAGTTTATAACAAGTATAGATGATTTAGAAAGTATAAAGATGAATTGGAAATTTTGGGTGTATTTATACCCGTTGATTAACAGTTAATAAACTGTGTATTATTTATATTCATGCCATTTATATATTACAAGACGTAAAATAAAGAAGCGCTAAAACATATACTATTATTGAATCTAATTTAAAATATGAATTTATCAATTATAAAATAAAATCAATGTTTATAACTAAGATATACACTTATACACAGCCCTAATAGTATTAGGTTCTTTATATAAATGTATTATAGTTTAATACTACGATAGTAATTAACATTGATTATTATTGGCCTATTTAGGAAGCAATATTAAAATACCCTACTTTTATTCCATCCATCTATTAAAGCTAAAAAAAGAACAGATTAACCCGTAATTCAAATGTATTTATTTAAAAACACCCGAAAAATAAGAAATACTAAAAAAAATACTAAAAAGATAAATAAATGAAAATCAATTAATTATAATAAATAAACTAGCTCAAATAAATAATAACTAATCTAATTAGTAAAAAAATACTAAATATTTTAGTTTATTAACAATTTATCCATATCTTTACCTAAATATTCAAAGAAAACATAAAACGATTAACCATGAGTACTGCAAATGCTGAAAAATTAAAAGCCTTAAAATTAACCATCGATAAAATCGATAAGGATTATGGAAAAGGTAGTGTAATGATGATGAATGAAAGAAGCCAAGAGCCACAGGAAGTAATTTCTACAGGATCTATTGGATTAGATACTGCACTAGGTATTGGTGGACTACCAAAGGGTAGAATTATTGAAATATATGGACCAGAATCTTCTGGTAAAACAACAGTGGCAATACATGTTATTGCAGAAGCACAAAAGAAAGGAGGAATGTGCGCAATTATTGATGCGGAACATGCTTTTGATAGTGCATACGCAAAAAGACTTGGCGTGGATGTAGATAGTTTATTAGTTTCTCAACCAGACTATGGTGAGCAAGCTTTAGAAATAGCCGACCGTTTAATTTTATCTGGAGCAATTGATGTTGTTGTGATAGACTCTGTTGCCGCATTGGTTCCTAAGAGTGAATTAGAAGGCGAGATGGGGGATTCTAAAATGGGATTACATGCACGTTTAATGTCTCAAGCGTTAAGAAAACTAACAGCAACAATTAATAAAACAGGAACAATTTGTATTTTTATAAACCAACTACGTGAAAAAATTGGGGTTATGTTTGGTAATCCAGAAGTAACAACAGGTGGTAATGCTTTAAAATTTTATGCATCTGTTCGTTTAGATATTAGAAGAATGGCTCAAATAAAAGACGGCGATGAAGCGATCGGAAATAGAGTAAAAGTAAAAGTGGTAAAAAATAAAGTAGCACCTCCTTTTAGAGCAGCAGAATTTGAAATTATTTTTGGAGAAGGGATTAGTAAAATAGGTGAAATTATTGATATGGGTGTTGAATTAGAAATTATAAATAAAAGCGGAAGCTGGTTTAGTTATGAAGGGAATAAATTGGGCCAAGGACGCGATTCCGTAAAAACCATATTACACGATAATCCAGAAATGGCAAACGAAATAGAGGCAAAAATTAGAGCAAAAATTGCTGCAAAAGTGGAAGAAGCGGCAAGTAAATAATATTTATCTTGTTTTTAAAGGTTAGTAGGTACGAACCGCATCATATATGGTGCGGTTTTTTTATATTTATAAAAAAAAGAATTGATTTGGTTATTAAAAATATTTATAAAAGCAGCGCTATGGTTTTTTTGTAGTGATATTAGTGTAAATAATAAATCACTTTTAAAAACAAAGGGACCATTGTTGGTTATTGCCAATCACCCTAATTCTTTTTTAGACGCAATTATTATTGGAACACAATATAATCGTCGGGTTTATTTTCTTGCAAGAGGAGACGCTTTTATTAAAAGACACCATAGGTTTTTATTAGGACTATTAAATATGATTCCTGTTCATAGACTTCGGGAGGGTAAAGAATTTCTTCACTTAAATGAATTTACGTTTAAAGAATCTGCAAGACTGTTAAAAAAAGGAGAGGCGGTTTTGGTTTTTATAGAGGGCACCTGTGTTAATTCACACGAACTCCAACCCTTTAGAAAAGGAACCACCAGGATTTTAGAAACCACACACAAAGAGGGGGTTCACCCTGTTATTCATATTGCAGGAATTGGATACAATCAATTAAGGGGGATTGGTAAAAAAATAAACATAAGTATACACCGGATGGTATTTAATGAAACAATTATTACCCCAAAAGACAGGGTTTTATTTAATCAGAAAGTGTTTGAAATATTAAAACAAAACATTTTACCATCTAAACTCCCCACTAGTATTTATAAAACACCGTTTTATTATTTTCATCTACCTTATTATAAAATGATTGAAAAATGGGCCGATCACAAAACAAAAGGAACCGTCTTTTTTGACTCAGTATTATTTAGCTTGTTGCTTTTCACCTATCCGATTTTTTTAATCATAGTTTTTTTAATTCTTTTTATTATCAAAATTCCACTAACAATAATATTTCTTACCTTGTTGTGTATTGTTGTCCCTAGTAAATACACGATAAAAACATAATCCACGCTCAATAATAATACTACACAAAATGAAATCAAACATTAGGAAACTAGAAAGAAGAAAAAAAATTGCACTCATTGCGCACGATAATAAAAAAAAGGATTTAATAGAGTGGGCAATTCATAATAAAATTGAACTTTCAAAACACTCTTTAGTGGCCACGGGCACCACAGGAAAACTCATTGAAGAAGCCCTTGACCAGCCTGTTGTTAAATTATTAAGCGGCCCACTTGGAGGAGACCAACAAATTGGTGCCATGATTGCCACGGGTGACATTGATGTGGTTTTTTTCTTTTTTGATCCCATGGAAGCACAACCACACGATAGCGACGTGAAAGCGTTATTAAGATTGGCGGCTGCCTGGAACCTACCCATGGCTTGCGATAGAAGCACCGCCGACTTTTTAATGACCTCTCGTTTCATGCAAGAAGAGTATGAATATGAGCTTCCTAATTATACACACTATCTTTCTCGTCAAATTTAATTTTAAAAAAAGAATATGAAAAAGCAATTTAATATTTTAACTATTTTTTGTTTAAGCTTAACAACACTCAACGCACAAAAACAAGTTTTGGGTTTTAGGTCCAGCGAAAATATTTTAAAAACCGAAAAAACATTTGATGCAAAACTAAGCGCAACTAGAGTAGGAGAAAACATAAAACTACTTTCTTCCGTACCGCACCATGTTGGTTCTGTTGGAGGAAAGATGGTAGCGTCAGAAATTGCAAAAGTTTTTACCGCAGCTGGATGGGATACGAAAATTGAAACGTATCAGGTGATGTTTCCAACGCCCATTACTAGAACCTTAGAAATGACGGGGGCTACCAACTATAAAGCAAAACTAAAAGAGACACCCTTAAAAGAAGACGCAACTAGTAATCAGGCGGATCAATTACCCACCTATAATTGTTGGAGCGCAGATGGTGATGTAACCGCAAACCTTGTTTTTGTAAACTATGGTTTACCAGAAGATTATGAAACCCTTGCGAAATATGGCATCGATGTGAAAGGAAAAATTGTCATTGCAAAATATGGTCGCAGTTGGAGAGGGATTAAACCAAAGGTTGCGCAAGAACACGGAGCCATTGGGTGTTTAATTTATTCAGATCCAATGGATGACGGCTATAGTGCAGGAGACCCCTACCCAATTGGCGCCTTTAAAAACGATCAAACCGTACAAAGAGGATCTATCATGGACATGGTTATTTATCCTGGTGATCCTACCACCCCTAATGGCGCTTCTATAGAGGGTGCTGAAAGGGTGGACCACAACGAAGCAATCAACCTATTAAAAATACCCGTGCTTCCTATTGGTTATGGCGACGCTGCCCCGTTGTTAAAAGATATGGAAGGTCCAGTTGCGCCAAGAAACTGGGGCGGCGGTCTTCCTATTACCTATCATATTGGACCCAGTAAATCAATGGTGCATTTAAAATTATCATTTGATTGGAAAATAAAACCAGCGCTTAATGTGATCGCAACTATTAAAGGCAGCGAATTTCCAGATCAATGGATTATTAGAGGAAACCACCATGATGGTTGGGTAAACGGCGCAGCCGATCCAATTAGCGGAATGGCTTCTGAATTAGAAGAAGCCATTGCTATTGGTGCGTTGGTAAAACAAGGATGGAAACCAAAAAGAACATTGGTGTATTGTGCTTGGGATGCAGAAGAGCCGGGATTAATGGGCTCAACCGAGTGGGTAGAAAATCACGCAGCAGAATTACAAGCAAAAGCGGTTGCCTATATTAACTCTGATGGAAACGGAAGGGGTTTTTTAGGCGCACAGGGTTCTCACGCCTTCGCGCCGTTGATTACAGAAATTAGTAAAACAGTTAAAGACCCAGAAACGGGTGTCTCTCTTTTTGAAAGATCAAAAGCGTCTAGAGCGGCAAATGCAATAGGTGCCAGCGCAAAAAAAGAAGCCTATGAGTCTTCACAATATCCACTAGGCGCCATGGGCTCGGGTTCTGATTATTCATCATTTATACAACACCTAGGTGTACCCTCTTTAAACATTGGGTTTGGGGGCGAAGACGAAGGAGGTGAATACCACTCTATTTACGACTCCTATGATATGTATAAGCGATTTAAAGACCCCAGTTTTGTTTACGGAGTAACACTTGCCCAAACAACAGGAAGAGTTGTGTTGCGCCTCGCAGACGCAGATGCACTTCAATTTGATTTCACAGATTTACACAAAACAGTAAAAGGATATGTGGGTGAGTTAATGAAAAACGTAGATCAAATGCGCGAAACAGCAAAGATTGAAAACACGCTGGTGAACAACAAGGTTTATATTTATGCAGCAGACCCCACTGATAATTTAAAAACAATGCAGGCGGTTGCAGAAGTACCCTATTTAGATTTTTCGCCCTTATTAAATGCGTTGGGAAGCTTAGAAAAAGCAGCAACACATGCCGAAGAAGCTAAAAAAACACCAGACCTTAAAAAACTAGCGGAGATTAATGTAAAATTATTTACAGCCGAACAACAACTCCTCACCAGCGCAGGGTTACCGCGTCGCTCCTGGTATAAACATAGTTTATACGCCCCTGGTTTTTATACCGGCTATGGTGTTAAAACGGTGCCCGGCGTAAGAGAAGCGATTGAACAAAAAAACTGGAAAGAAGCAGCCGAACAAATGGGCGAAGTTGCAAAAGCAATCGAACGACTTGCTGTTTATTTAGAACAATTATAGGATAGGACGTACCTTTGCGCATGCCTTTTCAACTACAATCTATTTATACCCCCTCGGGAGATCAACCTACTGCAATTGCACAG
>Ga0114974_10001675_pt1 | contig 17435 bp, 13 predicted proteins | sample S_130206_EF_Meta_FD_87318 | JGI IMG/M metagenome (GOLD analysis project Ga0114974, IMG submission 87318) | Freshwater microbial communities from Lake Simoncouche, Canada to study carbon cycling - S_130206_EF_MetaG | ecosystem: Environmental > Aquatic > Freshwater > Lake | place: Lake... | reverse complement strand
TCTTCGACAGCGCCACCGGCGAAGTGAGCTACCTCACCCGCGAGGGAAGTGCGCTCGCCTGGCGTGTCATTCCCCGGCCGCCGATGCCGCCTCACCATCCACCCACCGGGCAGCCGGTGGGCCCCTGGACGCAGCCCCCTCTCCTCGCGCCGCCGGTATCCGCGCCGTACCTCCCCGACGGTCGTCCACCGGCGCCCTTGCCCCCAAGCTTGCCGGCCGCACCTCCCCCTCCGCCGCCGATGCCCACCCCGGCTGCGCCAGGCCCGTTCACGCAGGGCCCCGGCGCCGGGCCGCGGGCACCGATCGCCAATCCGCTGGTCGACACCGCCGGCTTTCGCGACAGCGTCCTCGAGGCTGACAGGCTCCGCGCCGAGCGACGGGTCGGCGAAGCGGCATTTCTAGCGATGGCCACGCCGGAGAGTGTGATCCTCGACTGCCGCAGCCGGGAGTCGTTCGCCCGGCTCCATGTCCGTGGCGCCGTCAACCTCCCCTTCCCCGACATCACCGCCAATGAACTGGCCCGGCTGATCCCGTCTCCCGACACCCGCGTGCTGATCTATTGCAACAACAACTTCGCCGCGGCCCCGGCGGCGTTCCCGGAGAAGGTGGCGAGGGCGGCGCTCAATCACCACTCCTTCGCCACGCTCGTGGCCTACGGCTACCGCAACGTCTTCGAGCTCGCTCTCCTGGTCGACGTCGCATCGACGGAGATTCCGCTCGAGGGGGACGATGCCCCATGACCAAACATGCCCCGACATGATTCCGTTCGCGTCATCCGGCTAAACTGCTGACGTTGCCGACCGAGGCTCCCTTCACTCCCTCCGGAACCGCTCCCCATGGCCGACAAGCCGATCCTCTTCCTCCTCCGCGCCGGTTTCCCCGACCCCAAGCATGGCCCCGGCGGCTCTTACTGCCCCGAGTGCACCGCCGTGACGGGAATCCTCTGGTATTACCCCGAGGTGGCGGCGAAGTTCGACATCCGTCAGGTCGACGTCCCGCGCCCGCGGCCGGAGGTCGTGGCGCTTGTCGGCGAGGAAAACCAGTCGTGCCCGGTGCTCGTCCTCCCCGCCGGAGAGACGCCGGCCGGCGTGCCGGTGGCCCATGGCAGAGCGTTCGTCTCCGGGCCGGAGGCGATCATCAAGTATCTGGCCGAACACTACGGCACCGCCCAGTAGCCCTGACTCGCGACGGGCATCAGCGGGGATTGGGCAGAACGACCTTCTCGTCCCAGCAGAATGCCGGCCAGAGCTTGTTTTCGTGGATGAACGCCATAATCGCCGCATCTTTTGCGGCGATTATACCCCCATTCGCCGCACGCGGAAATTGGGACGTGCTGCGTTATCGCGGCTGGCTCGAAAGCTGCACCAGCGCCTCGATGACGCGGGCCCGGGCCGCGGCGTCTTTAAGGATCAGATAGCGGTGCTTGCCTTGGGGATTCGGGGTGAAAGTCGTCGCCCCCTTCTCCGTCACCGTCACCTTCCCCGGTGGCGAGCGGTCGAAGTAGCCCCGACTCCCGAGGACCCCATCGAGGACGCTCGTCAGATCCCAGCTCGGCCGATCCTGCGGCGGCGGCGAGAGGATTTTGTAGGACTCCGCCACGGGATGATGGGAGACATCCCGAAAATCCTCCAAGATGCTCTGGCTGGGGTAGGGCAGCGCGATGCCAATCTCGAAGCCACTCCAGATCATCTCCGTCGGCCACGCCTCGGCGAGCTTCGCCGCGGCGGCCCGATCCTTGACGACGTTGTATTCCTCGTAGGCCGCGTTGCCGTCGATCGGCTGGAAGGCCCCGGCCATGAGTTCGAGGACTTTCACTTTCTTGGCAACGAGGGCCTTGCCATCGAGCGGGCTTGTCGCATCGGCCGGGCTGTCGAGGAGACGGGCGAGATTGGTGGAGAAGCCGACCTGAACGACGACGACCGAGCCATCCTCCGCCGCCGCAAGCGCCTTCCGCAAAACCGCAACGGCCTCGGGGGCATCCTTCGCGTGGCGAAGCGCGTGGGGATAGCGTTCCTTGCCGGCAAAGGCGGGGTCGTCTTGGGTCGCCTCGGCGAGCTTGAGATAGACGCTCTGCTCCTCGACGCCACCGGGGCGGACGACGCCGACCGGAATCTCCGTGCGGCCATAGAAGCGGTTGATGCCATCGACGAATGGGGCAGCGAGGGGGTGGTTGGCCGTGACTGTCACCGCGAGCAGCCGGCACTGCTCGCGCGACTCGAGGGCATGGAGCATGGCGAGCGCCGCGACGTCGTCGCAATCGCCGCAGATGTCGGTGTCGAAGATCACCGGCACCGGTGCCGCGGCCCGGGCGTCGGTTGAGGCCACGAAGGCCAGGGAACTGGCGACAACCACGAAGGCCCTCGCCACGAATCGCCGCACACCGCACGGCCGGCTCGTCACCATCATCTGGAATCCTCCCCTGAAAAAATGCTTTCGATTCCCCCAACGCGCGCCGATCGCCGGCACGGGGGGCGAAGCAAGCTTCAGGCGACGGCGAGCATCCGCTCGAGCGCCACCACGGCCCACTTCGCCGTCTCGTCGTCGACCCGGATCACGTTCACCGCATCCCCCGCCTCGAGGTGCTCGAGGCTCCAGCAGAGGTGGGCCAGATCGATGCGGTACATCGTGGCGCACATGCAGACCACCGGCGAGAGGAAGTGAATCTCCTGCTCGGGGTGAGCGGCCTCCAGTCGCTTGACGAGATGGAGCTCGGTGCCGATCGCCCACTTTGAGCCCGGCGGGGCCTGCTCGACCTGGCGGAGGATGTAGCTCGTCGAGCCGACGAGGTCGGCCTTGTCGACCACCTCCATCGAGCACTCTGGATGGACGAGGATCTTCACGCCGGGGATGTTTTTCCGCAGCCCGTCGACATGCTCGGTGCGGAACATCGCATGGACGCTGCAGTGCCCCTGCCAGAGGATGACGCGCGAGGCCTCGAGCGCCGCGGTGCTGTTGCCGCCGAGCTCCGGCTCGTGCGGATTCCAGACGCACATCTGATCGAGGCCGATCCCCATCGTCCGCGCCGTGTTGCGGCCGAGGTGCTGGTCGGGGAAGAAGAGGACGCGGCGGCCACGGGCGAAGGCCCATTCGAGGACGGCGCGGGCGTTGCTCGAGGTGCAGACGATCCCGCCGTGGCGGCCACAGAAGGCCTTGAGGCTGGCCGCGGAGTTGATGTAGGTGACGGGGGTCAGGTCGGCGGTGTCGATGACGGTGCCGAGATCGGCCCAGGCATCCTCCACCTGCGTGATCGCGGCCATGTCAGCCATCGAACAGCCGGCGGCGAGGTCAGGGAGGACTACCGTCACCCGCCGGCCGCCGCGGGCGGCGACCTTGTCGGGGCGGTTGGCGAGGATGTCGGCCGTCTCGGCCATGAAATGGACGCCGCAGAAGGCAATCGCCTCGCATTCGTCCCGTTCGGCGGCCGATCGGGAGAGCTGGTAGCTATCCCCCTGAAAGTCGGCGTGGGCAATGACGCCGTCCTGCTGGTAGTGGTGGCCGAGGATCACGAGCCGGCGGCCCATTCGTTGCCGGACCCCCTCGATCCGGGCCGCAAGTTCGGCGTCGGAGAGGGGGCGGTAGTCGGTGAATGGGCCCGGGAGGGGCGGGGCGGCGGCGGTGCTGCTCATGGCCCTAAGTATACGCCCGGCGTGCGGAGACTGCCGCCATCGCTATACTTTCCTCTCGACGGTCGCTGTGGCCTGCGGCCCCCCAGGGGCCCCCCGCGGACCGCCAGGAACCAAACGGGAAGGATGGCTCGATCGATGGCGCGGAAAGTGGTGAATCGCAAGGAACTCCGGGCGCAGAACGACGCCGCGGAGGCCCGCGGCAAGGAGAAGACGGAGAAGAAGGAGAAGGTCGCCAAGGAGCCAAAGGCGAAGAAGGAAAAGGTCGCTAAGGAGCCGAAGGTCGCCGCCAAGAAGACCGTCCGCAAGAAGGTCGCCAAGGAAACCCGCCTCAAGGCTTATTGGGGCGTCTTCAATCAGGCGATGAAGCGGCTGGTGCTGTTTGAATACGCCGACAAGAAGTCGGCCGAGAAGAAGGCGGCCGAATTGACCGCCTCCTCCCGGGCGACGCACTTCATCCAGCTGGTGAAGGAAGCGATCTCCGAGTAATTCCTGCCGGGGCGATCCATTTGCTCCGCCAAGCGCCTTCCGAGGGCACGACCGATGATCGGCTCCGTGAAGGATCCAGTGGCCATGCCAGACTGCGCTGCCGGGGGCCCGCGCCCCGGCCCGCGGCGGCCCACGCCGGCGGCCGGCTCCCGCCGTTGGCGGCACCTGCTCGTCCTTCTGATGGTGGCCACGATGCTCGCGCCGGTCGGTGTCACCATCACCGGCTGCTCCTCGAAGCCCACCGCGAAGAAGCGGGGGAAGACCGCCAAACGCCCCGAGACGGGGCTGGCGGAACTTGCCGGCACCGAAGGCTCCCACACGGAGGGCTCCCACACGGAGGGCTCGCAAGCGCCGCCCACTGCGGGCACCGAGCCCGAGGAAGGCGCAGCCGAGAGCGCTACCGAGAGCGCCGCGAAGCCGGCGGCAACTGATCCCGCCCCTGCCCCACCAGGCGCCGACGTCGCTGCCGAGCCAGCGCCGGCACTCGAGCCTGCGGCGGCCGCAGAGCCGATGCCTCCCGAGGCACCCTCGCCGGCGCCTTCCGACGATGCCACGACGGCCGCCTCGCTCGATGCCCTGTCTGCGGCGGGAGCTGAAAGCGCGAATCGGCCAACCTCAAAACTCATCGACGCCGACACGGCGCTGCGGCTCGACGGTGGGCGCGTCGAGGTCTGCTCCCCTCTCGGCTGGACCCGTTCTCCCCGCTCGCAGAGCTATCTCGTCCGCTACCAGCCCGGCCCGAGGAAGTCGTATCCCTCGATCGTCGTCACGGCCGAGCCGGCGCCCGAAGGGCTCGGGGAGATCACCGCTGCCAACCAGTCCGACCTCGTCGCGGCGATCGGCACGAAGCTCGTCGAGACGTTCCCGGCCGGCGGGCCAGTGAAGCTGATCAAGAAGCCGGCCGCGGCCACGTTTGGAAGCCACAAGGGCGTTGCCTGGGCGATGCCGGGGACGGCGAAGGTCAGTGGCCTCTCCGAGCCGGTCGATCGGTTTGCCTACGGCGTCGTTCTCGGCGGGCGGCTCTACACGGTGGAGGCGCGAGCCCCGAAGGGGAAGGTCGACGACGACGCCAAGGCGGCAGCCAAGGCCGTGGCCGCGACGCTCTACAGGCCCGAAGGGGCCCCGGCCGGGCAACCGGAAGGGTCGGCCACCCCTGCTGACGGCGAGCCGGCGGCGGCGGAGTGAGTCGCCCCCCTCACGCGTATGGGCTCTTCCAGTCGCCCCAGGCCTTCAGGTAGCGGGCCAGGCCCGGCGACGAGGCCGACTTCTCCTCAATCCACTTCCGCGTCTCCTCGATGAGGACATGCTCCTCGTCGAGGGAAAGCTCGCCGGCCAGGACGCGCGAGCGGAGAAAAATGAAGTAGGTGTCGAGAACGTCGCCGCGGCAGTAGTCGTGGATGTCGGCGGCCCGCCCGGCGTCCCACAGATCCTGCACCATGGAGCCGGCGACGTCCTGCTTCCCGGGCTTGCCGATCAGGTTTGCCGCCAGCGACAGCCCCCCCTGAAACCTACTCGCGCCGCTGTTGGTGAGCCATTCGTGGAGATCGAAGTGCCCCGCCATGTTGTAGCGGTAGCGCGGCTGGTCGTAGTTGCGCTTGTCTTCGGCATACCAGTCGGGGATCGGGAGCCCGTAGCGGAAGGCGCAGAGCTCGAGCAGCGGGACGTCGAAGCCGCGGCCGTTGAACGTCACCAGACACGGCCGTCCGTACTTCCGCCAGCCCTCCCAGAAGAGACGCGCGATCTCGGGTGGCCGCGACTTCTCCTCGTCGAGGGCGACCAGATCGATGAGCCGGTAATCGGCGGCCACCCGCGCGATGACCAGCGACACCGGGAGCTGAAATGTGTAGGGGATGAAGTCCTTCCCCTGCTCCGCCATCAGCTCCGCGCGCCACCGGGCAATCGCCGCGGCCGGCGAGAGTTTTTCCTCCGGATACCGCAGCCGCGACACGAGAGCGCCGTCGGAGACGCTCTCGATGTCGAAGACAAAGTAAGCGGTGTCGCGCTTCACGGGGGGGGCCGGGGGCAAGTGTCGAATCCTTTCGCGTGCTGGCGCACCTTGAATCCCTGGAACTACTGCCTGGCGAGCGGGTGCTTGAGCGGCAGCCAGGCGCCGCCGGCCTTGCTCGAGGCGACCGACTGCTCGATGAAGTACATCCCCTCCACGCCGTCGTGGATGTTGGGATAGATCGTATTGGTGCGCTCGAACGGCTTGCCGGCGATCGCCAGCTCCATCGCGTCGTAGGTGGCGCGGTAGACGTTGGCGAAGGCCTCGAAGAAACCCTCCGGATGCCCCGACGGGAGCCGACAGGCGGCCTTGGCCGGGTCGCTCGTGTAGGGGGCGTTGGGATCGCGGGTGTAGATCTGGTGGGGATGGCCGTTCTTGCGGATGAAGAGCTGGTTGGGATTTTCCTGGTGCCACTCGAGGCTGGCGAGCGTCCCGTCGATCTCGATCCGCACGTCGTTCTCACGGCCGTGGCTGATCTGCGAGGCAGTGACGGTGCCGAGGGCGCCGTTGCCATAGCGGATCACGGCATGGCCGTAGTCGTCGAGCGGCCGCGGCGGCTCGAAGACTTTGAGATTGCAGCTGATCGAGTCGGGGAGGAGGCCGGTCATGTAGCGGCCGAGGTTGTAGGCGTGGGTGCCGATGTCGCCGAAGCAGCCGGCGGCGCCACTCTTGGTCGGATCGGTCCGCCAGGCGGCCTGCTTCTGCCCCTCGCTCTCGAGCCGGCTCCGCAGCCAGCCCTGGATGTAGGTGGCGCGGATTGCCTGGATGTCGCCGAGTTCGCCGGAGAGGATCATCTGCCGCGCCTGACGGACGAGCGGATAGCCGGTGTAGTTGTGCGTCACGGCGAAGACGACGTTCGATCCCTTGACGATCGCCGCGAGCTCCTCCGCCTCGGCGAGGGTCAGCGTCATCGGCTTGTCGCAGACGACGTGAAAGCCAGCCTCGACCGCCGCCCGGGCAACCGGGAAGTGCATGTGATTGGGGGTGGCGATGGAAACGAAGTCGATCCGTTCGCCAGCGGGAAGCTTCCGCTCGGTGTCGAACATCTCGGCATAGGAGCCGTAGGCTCGGGAAGGGGCGATGTCATAATCGGCAGCGCTCGCCTTGGCCCGGGCCGGATCGCTCGACAGCGCTCCGGCGACGAGGGCGGCCCGGTTGTCGAGCACGGCGGCGGTGACATGCACCCGGCCGATAAACGACCCCTGCCCACCCCCGACGATCGCCATCCGCAACTTCCGCCCCAAGCTCCCGTTGGTCGCCATGCCCTGTTCTCCCCTTCGCGTTGCGTCAGTGTTCCCGGCAGGAGGGCACCGGCCCCCCTCATCCATCGCTACGGCCACCACCGGACCCCGGCTCAGGCCTGCGGGGGGAATCTAACACACCCGCCGCAGCGGCTGGAGGGGGCAGGCCGTTGCCCCCTCCCCCGGCGAGGACCTACGATGAGTTCCGCCCGGGCCGCGGCGGCTGCCGCGCGGGCCGCCGCCGGCGTTCCGGCCGACGAGGAATCCCATGGGTTTTGCAGACCGCCGTTACGCCCAATCGAACCGTTCCTGGCAGGGAGGATCCTCCGGCGCCGGAGAATGGACCGCGGTGACGACGATCGTGGTCGCCAACTGCGCCGTCTGGGTCGCCTGCCTCCTCGCCGAGAACGATTTCCCGCTCAATAGTTGGCTGGCGATGCGCGGCGACCTCCCTCGCCACCCCCTCGAAGCGTGGCGGCTGCTGACCTACGGCTTCGCCCACGACATGAGCTCGCCGTGGCACCTCGCCCTCAACATGCTCACGCTCTGGTTCTTCGGCCCGGAGGTCGAGGCCCGTGTCGGTCGCAACGAATTTTTCCGCTTCTGGCTGACGGCGATCGTCCTCGCCGGCCTCGCCTGGCTGGCGAGCGTGCAATTTGGCCAAGGGGGTCGGGGCGGGTTGCTCGTCGGTGCCAGCGGTGCGGTGATGGCGACCCTCGCCTACTTCGTCTGGCATAATCCCCATCAGGAGCTTCTCCTCTGGGGCATCCTCCCGATCCCCGCCTGGGCCCTCGGCCTCCTCTACTTCTTCTCCGACGTCAACGGCGCCTACCATGGCGCTGGCAACGTCGCCCACTTCGCCCACATCGGTGGGGCGCTCTTCGGCCTCGCCTACGCCTGGCGAGGCTGGAACATCGGCGACCTCCTCGAAGCCCCCGCGCAGCTCCTCCAATCGCGGCAGCGATTCCGGATCTTTCGTCCCGACGACGTTCCCCCCCCGCCCTCCCGCACCCCTCCGCGCCAGGCGTCGCTCGAGGATGACGAGGCCCTCCGCGAGGCGGTCGATCGGATTCTCGAGAAGATCAGCCGCTCCGGCGAGGCGAGCCTGACGCCTCAGGAGCGCGACACCCTCACCCTCGCCAGCCGGCGGCTCAAGGAACGGCTGCGCTGAGCGCGGCCGGCGCGTCGTCATGCCGACAGACCGCCAGCGCCCCCGCCACGGTCCTCATCGACAGGGCGCTGGCCTCGCCGCCGGAAAGGTGGCCGACAAAACACGTACGCTCCCCCTTCGATCGTGGCGCTGGATGTCGTGGCGCTGGATGGCCGCGACGGGCGCCGCTGTCGTGCTCACCGCAACGATCGTCGCCGTCACCGCGCCACGCCCCCGGATCGCCCCTGACGCGGCAGCAGTGCCGGCCGAGGTCGTCCGGTTCCCCGCGCCGTCGGCCGCGGTGCCGGAGGGCTACGCCGGCTTGGTCGAGGAAGCGCAGACACTTGCTGAGTGGATTGTGGCCCGTCATCCCTCTCGGCCGCAGTCGACGGCGCTCGCGGCGACGCTCGCCGCCGAGCGCGGCGACCAGGAGACCGCGGCGACGCTCTGGCGGGCCCATCTCAAGCGGCATCCAGAGACGGCCGAGGGGTGGTATCGCCTCGGGCTGTACGCTGTGAAGGAGGGGCGCGATGCCGAGGCCGCCGAGTGGCTCGAGCGCGCCCGCCGACTCGACCCGTCCCTCCCCGACATCCAAGGGCATCTCGGCCGCTGCCTCCTCAAATCCGACCGGGTCGACGAGGCGGCCGAAGTCCTCGAACCGGCGATCGGCGACGATCGCGGCGGCGCGGTCCGGCTCTTCCACCTTGGCCATGCCCGGCTCCGCCAGGAGAAGATCACCGAGGCCCGTGCGGCGTTCCAGGGGGCGATCGACCGGGCGCCCACCTACACTGGCGCCTGGTACGGGCTGGCCACCGCCTTGGCACGCCTCGGCCTGGCCGACGACGCCGAGCGGGCCCGGGCGGAGTTCCGCCGCCTGAAGGCCGAAGATGCCGAGACCGCGGCCAGGAATCTTTCCCGCGACGAAAGCGCGCGGATGCGGCGCCTCCTGGCCGGCTGGTACGCGGCCGCCGGACGGATCGCCGCGCTCGATGGCGATGCGGAAGAGGCCGAGGGCCTTTTGAGCCGCGGCATCGCGGTCGATCGATCTGCCTCCTCTTCCACCGCCCCCCCGCCCACCGCAGCGGGAGCAGGCCACTGACATGGTTCTTTCTTCCCCGCATCGCCACGCCTCGAGCTTTGGCGTCATCGTCCTCGTGCTGGTCTTGGTCTTGGTCCTGGTCCTCGGCTGCGGTCAGCCGAGACCACCGGCAGCGCCGCCGCCGCCGCCGCCATCCGCCGCCGCGGCGATCCGGTTTGTCGACGCCACGGAAGCCTCTCGAATCGGATTTGTCCACACCGACGGGAGCAGCGGTCGGCGGTATCTCGTCGAGCCGCTGTCGGCCGGCGTCGCCACGTTCGACTACGACGGCGATGGCCGGATCGATCTCTATTTTCCAAACGGGGCACTCCTTCCGGGAGCCGAGCCCGGCGACTCCGAGTCGCTCCCCCGGCATGCCCTCTGCCGGAATCTCGGCGCGGGGGTGTTTGGCGACGTAAGCCTCGCCGCCGGCATCGACTGCCGCGACTACGGCCTCGGCGTCGTCGCCGGGGATGTCGACGAGGACGGCTTTGCCGATCTCTTCCTCACCACGTTCGGGGCCAAGCGACTGTTTCGCAATCTCGGCGACGGCACGTTCGTCGATGCCACGGAAAGCGCCAACGTGGCCGATGGGGAGAAGGTCGGCGCAGGGGCCACCTTCCTCGATGCCGACGGCGATGGCGACCTCGATCTCTACGCCGCCAACTACGTCCGCTTCACGCTCGACAACCACCGCCCCCGCTCGTTCAAGGGCTTTCCCGTCTATGCCGGCCCCCGCGACTATCCTCCCTGGCCCGACACCTTCTTCCGCAATTCAGGCGATGGCCGCTTCGTCGATGCGAGCGTCGACGCCGGGATCGCCGCGGTGGCTGGCCCGGGAATGGGGGTTGTCTGTCTCGATCACGACGACGATGGCGATACCGACATCTACGTCGGCAACGACGCCCTCGAGGGAAACTTCCTCTTCGAGAACGATGGCCGGGGCAACTTTCGCGAGACCGCGCTGGCGGCCGGCGTGGCGGTGAACCGGTTCGGCGCCGAGATCGGCAGCATGGGGACCGAAGCGGGCGACGCCGACGGCGACGGGAGGATCGACCTGTTCGTCACCGACTTCCAGCCCGATCTCCCCGTCCTCTTCCGCAACCTCGGGCGGGGGCAGTTCGAGGACGCCACCGCCGCCACCGCCGCCGGCAGCGGGGCATGGCAATTCGTCACCTGGGGGACAGCGATGGCCGACTTCGACAACGACGGCCGGCGCGACCTGTTCCTCGCCTGCGGCCACCTCAACGACAACGTCGAGGCCTTCGACGACACCACCGCCTACCGCAACCACAACCTCCTCCTCCGCAACGTCGGCGGGAGATTCGTCGATGTCTCGGCCGCCGCCGGCCTCCACGACATCCCGCGCCACGCGGCCCGCGGCGTCGCCTGCGATGACCTCGACGACGACGGCGACCTCGATCTGGTGATCCTCAACTCGCGCGAGGCCCCCACGCTCCTGCGGAATCTCGACCGCGAACGCGGCGGCACGAACCACTGGTGCCAAGTGCGCTTGCGCGGCCGGCAGGGGAACCGTGACGGGGTGGGGGCGAAGGTCATCCTCCACGCCGGTGACGAGACGTTCGTCGACGAGGTCCACGCCGGCCGCGGCTACCAAGGGCATTTCGGCACCCGGCTCCACTTCGGCCTCGGTGCCCATCCGGCCATCGACCGGATCGAGATCCGCTGGATCGGCGGCGGCACCGAAACCTTCAGCGACGTTCCGATCGACCGGCTCACGGAACTCACCGAGGGGAGCGGCCGCGCCGTCGCCGCGCCGGGCTCGTCGCCGAAACCTTGAGACCAGCACGGCTCGAGAACCGCGGCTCGAGAACTACGGCTTGCAACCGGCGGCTCGAGTTCGCGCGGGCCGTCAGCGGGCGGCCGGCACCGTCTCGGTCGCCGACGCGGTCCGCACCGGCTGGGCCTGCAGCCGAAGGCGATCGATGGCCGCGACGAGTTGCTGGTACTTCGTCTCGTCGAGCTCCCCCGAGATCACCCCCTGGGGGCGGCCGAAGGTGTCGATGATGAGGATGTTGGGAACGTCGGGGGCCATCCCGAAGGTCTTGGGCATCGTCCCCTTGAAGTCGAGCCACACCGGCACGTGTGGCGACTCCTTGCGGATCTGCGACCGGACCACCGGATACACCGCCTTGGGAATCTCGGGGAGGCAGGCGACGGCGACGGAATGGACGTTGGGAGTACGAGCCCCGGCCGGCCAGCCGGCGATTCCCGTCACCGGCTGACGCACCCAATCCGGCCCCTCGACCTTGGCGGCATTGGGGTGGAAGTGGACATGGAGCCGCTGGCCGATCTCGTGGGCCGCTTCGGCGCCGTTGCGGTCGGCATAGAGGAGAACGATCACGTCCCCGCGGAGGGCGGCGGTGTCGTGGGACTTACGGTTTTGATCCTCCATGACGAGGTTCACCGCCGGCGCGGCGGGAGCCGCGGCCTGCGGAATGGCGCGGGCCGGCCCGGCCGTCACCGGAGCCGGGGCTGCGGGAGCCCTCGGCGCGGGGGACTGGGCCTCGAGCCGCGGCGTTCCCAGAAACACCAGCCCGAGCAGGCAAGGGAGAGCGACAGGGAGGCGCGGCAGCATCATGGGGCACCGGGAGAGGGATTGGCGAGCGGGGGAGTGGGGGGATAGCAGGCAGGCGCGAGGAGGCACAAGATCGGTTCCCGGAGGTGAAGATCAGGCCGCGGCCCGCCCCGCGGGGCGGTCGGCCCGCGCACCGAAATCGACCACGATGACCTCATCGACGCCCCCTTCCTCCCCTGCCCCGTCCGCGGAGCCGTCGGCGACTGCGGGTGGCTCACGGTGGAGAAGGCGGAGCACCGCAGGGAGGAAGACCAGCGACGTCACCGTGCAGGTCGTGACGCCGAGCGTGAGGAGCCTCCCGAGGCTCTCCAGGCCCCGGTGGCTGGCCACCATCAGGGCACCGAATCCGAGGATCGTCGTCAGGGCGTCGACGAGGACGGAGTTGGCCGTCGACGGACTGATCCGGTAGGGGCCGGGCCGTTCCAGCGAGTCATGGACGATGTGGACGCCGTAGTCGACGGCGATCCCGAGCACGAGCGGAATGCCGATGAGGTTGGCGGGATTGAGGTCGATCCCCAGCAGGCCCATGAGGCCGAACGTCTGCCCCATTCCCATCGCCAGCGGGAGCGCGGCGAGAAGGGCATGGCGGAACGAGCGGAAGTCGAACCACAACACCGCGAGGATCACCAGCAGCGCCGAGATCGCCGCCTGCTCATAGCTTCGTTTCATCTCCAGCGACGCTTCGTAGGCCTGAAGCGGGTTGCCGGTGGCCCGCGGATCGACACCGCGGACATCGGTCACGAAGCGTGCGAGCGACTCGAAGTTCCAGATGTCGCCCCGGCCATAGACTTTGAGGAGGTGCTTGCCGCTCGATCCCACGAACCGCTCGACGAGGCTCGGGGGAAGATCTTCCAGCGCCGGGGGATCGGGATCGGAGACCGCGGCGAGGGCATGGAGCCGGCCGACGAGATCGCCGGCCGAGCGTTGTTGGAAGGTGGCGAGGGCCTGGTAGCTTTCGGCCGGGCCCATCTGCCGCAGCGCATCACGGACCCGCTCGAGATGCCAGGCCGTCCGCAGCGCCCCCGGCCGCTTCGAGGCTTCCGCCTGGGCCCAGGCGAGCGTCTCCCCGAGAGCATCGAGCCGATCAATGGGGATCTCCGGCGGCTGCTCAGGGAGCGTCGCCAGCCGGGTCCGGATCCGCTCGATGATCGGACGCTTCCGCTCCTCATCGGTCGGCACGAGCGAAGCGATCTCGTCGACTCGCTCGACCGTCGGGAGAAGGAGGAACTGTTTCTTCCGTTCGAGGAGAGCCTCGCGGGTGTCGGCCATCGAGAGGGCATACCAGACGCTCTGGTCGCATTCGGCGAGGAGCTTCTTCTCCACCTCCACGCTCTCCAGCCCCTCTGGCTGCATGTTGAGGAGGTTGTGGTCGTAGCGGAGATCATGGAGCCCCGACACGATCGCCAGCGTTGCCGCCAGGCCGGCCAGGGAGACGAAGCGGGGATGACGCACGACCGGCTCGAGCCAGGTGTGCACCGGCACCGGCTCGGGGATGTGACGGCCGAGCGGGCCGCGATCGACCAGCGCGATCACCGCAGGGAGGACGAGGAGTTCGGCCGCCGCACAGAGCATGATGCCGCCACCGGCAATCAGCCCCAACTCGGCAACTCCGACGAAGCTCGTCAGCGCTGCACAGAAGAACGCCACCGCCGTCGTGATGGCGCCAGTGAGAATCCCCGGCCCGACCGCGGCGCTCGTCTCCAGGAGTGCCTCGGCACACTCGAGCCCGCGGCGGCGGGCCTCGAGGTAGCGGCCCACGTAGTAGGTGCCGTAATCGATGCCGACGCCGATCATCGTCACGGTGAACGTGACACTGAGGATGTTGAGGTGGCCGACGGTGGCCGTGGCCCAGGCAAAGGCCCACGCCATCCCGATGACGAGCACGCCGTTGGCCATCAACGCGTGCCGCACGCCGCCAAAGCCGGCGATGATGATGATCACCACGGCGGCCATCGAGAGCCCGCTCGCCCAGACCATCGACTGCGCGCTCGCCCGCATCTCGTCGTCCTCCATCACCGGCAGCCCGGTGAGGCCGATCGACACGCCAGGATGGCGGTCCGCCACGCCGCGGATCAGCCGGCGGAGCTCGTCAGTGGCCTCCGACGCGCCGGCAAAACCGGCGTTCGATTTGGCAAGGCGGAGGAGGACAAATCCCATCCGCCCCTCCTTGGCGAGGAGTTGGTCGCTGGAGAGATCGCGGAGCGTGGAGAGCGACGCGGGCATGCCGGGCCAGGGGGAGACGAAGTCCTCAGGCCCCGCCGACGCCGTCCGAGCGGCCGGCTCGAGCCCGGCCACAAGGCTCTCGGCGTAGCGCTCGAGCGTCGCCACGGGCAGTTCACGCGGCGGCGGGGCGTTGCGCGGTGAGCCGAGCACCATCTGGCTGGCGAGCCCACCGACCATCGAGCCGACCTTGAGTTGAGCCCAGCCGCCATCGAGGATCGGGTGCGACTCCTCGAGGAAGCGATCGATCTGCTCGAGCTCGTCGGGGGTGAGGTAATGGAGCCCCTTGGAGCGGATGCGGGAGAGATCGACGGCGTGGAAGACGGAGCTGAAGAGCCGCTCGTCGCGGGCCACTGCCTCCGACACCTCCTCGAGAACGCGGATCGTCTCGGCCCGAGTCGGCCCCTCGACGACCACCACCGCGTCGTCGTCCTCACCGAACTCGGCGACGTAATCGACCCACAGCTTGTTGTAGTCGCTGCGCGGATCGAGGAGATCGGTACGGTTGACCTTGTACCCGAGGTACTGCGCCGTCCAGACACCGGAAAGCACGGCCGTGACGACGGCAACCGCGACGATCGTCCAGCCGGCGCGGAGGCAAAGATGGGTCCAGGCGACGAGCGCCCGCCCGATCGGCCCGGGATGGGCAGGGGTCAGCACCGCGGCGGTGGCAGGGGCCGAAGCGCGATCGATGGGATCGTCCTGGCGCATGCGGTGGTTGACCTTCCCTGGCGACGTTCCCGGTGGCCGTCCATTGGCTCCGGGGGCGGGCGATAGTAGGGACTCTGCACAGCACGGCCAACCCACAATTCATGCGAAATCTGGCAATTCAGAGCGTCTGGGGAAACTCTCCCGATTGAAAGGGGAATGCTTGGCCGCACCGGCTTCCCAGGCCGAAAACTCTCCCTGCAGGGTGGCCGGGGCGGGTCACCGGCAGGAAGTTTCCGGGGGGAAAGTTTCATGCGTGCGCGAATGTGGGGACTGTCTGCGGCCCTCGGGCTGCTGGCAGCCTGGGGGACGGTCGACACCGTCCTGGCGGTTGAACCCGTGGCTGGCGCTTCGTCGCTGGCGACGATGTTTGGCGACGGCGGATCTTCCGGCCGCGATGCCCGGAAGTCGGCGAGCAAGGCGATGCCTCTGGACCGGATGGCCGAGGCTGACCGGCGGGCGGCGGAGAAGGTCCTCCGCAACCCGACGCTCTACCGCCGCCTCCCCGTCGAGTCATTCACCTGCGATCGGGCCCTTCTCGACTTCTCCCTGACCCATCCGGAGATCGTCGTCGACATCTGGCGGGTGCTGGGGATCAGCAAGGTCGCGCTCGATCTCACGGCGCCTGGCCAGTGGCAGATGAGCGACGGCTGGGGAACGGAGGGCACGCTCCGCCTCCTCCATCACGACCGCACCGCCGAAGGGGGCACGATGGTGCTCCTCGGTCAGGGAGGCTACACGGGCCCACTCTCGCCGCAGCCGCTGTCGGGATCGTGCCTCCTGTTGGTTCGATACCGTCCCACAGGCACCGCCGCCAACGGCACCGCCAAGCATGCGATGCAGGTCGATGCCTTTCTCGACGCCGATGGCGTGGGGCTCGAGATCGTCACCCGCACGCTCCAGCCGCTGATCGTCCGCTCGAGCGCCTCAAACCTCCACGAGATCTGCCAATTCATGGCGTCGCTCTCAAGCGCGGCCGCCGAGAATCCCGAAGGGGTGGCGCGGCTGGCAGGCCGGATGGCGAAGATCACCCCGGCCGACCGGCAGACCTTCGCATCGCTTGCCCGGGACGCGGGGCGCGGGGGCAGCATCGCCCTCGACCCGATCGCCGCCGAGAAACTTCCGGCGAAGCTTGCCTCGCGCTGGCTCCCGGCCCGGCACCTCGAAAGCGAACAGATCCGCTGAGTCCTGCCGACTCCTGCTTCCGCACTCGTCGTCGCCACGGCCGGGATACCGGGGGGCGTCCCGGCCGTGGCCGACGGGAAACGGCCTTTGTCATCGCGTCAGATCAGCACGGGGCGGTGGCGCCGTCTGGGCCACACGCGGACGGGCCTCGGTGGCCACGAGGTATGGCCGCTTGTACTCCGGCATGTAACCGCGGGCCCCGCGCACCGAAATCTGCTGCCCCACCAAGGGCGCTAGATTCACCCCCGGCTGCGGGTTGACGAAGACGAGGACGTTGTTGTTCCCGTCGACGAGCGCCCAACGCGGTGCATCGGGACGGCGCGAGACGACCGTCGCCAGCCTCCCGGTCGTTTCGCTGGTATCCGGTGGGGTCCAACCGGGGCGGCCATCGGCCGAAGCGCCGCCGGGGAGGACACCGGGGCGGATCGGCCGCGACCCGACCCCACCGAGACTCGACCACATGCTCCCCAGTCGGAGTGGCGACGGGTCGGCCGGCGGTCCAGCGGCAAGCGATTGCTGCTTGGCCTGGATCGCCTCGAAACGGGCGATCCGGGCGTCGATGGCATCGGCCCGGAGCCGATCGGGATTGGCGTTCGACCGCGTCGCTGCAAGGCGGAGACGTTCGCGGAGTTGAGGGAGGTTCCAGGTGTCGGGGGGGCCTGCCACCGCGACGGAGAGGGCGAGGTCGATGTCGGCCAGTTCGTCGGCCGTCGAGACGGGGGGCGCAGCCACCGCGACCGGCGGCGGCGGCGCCTCGAAAACTCCGGTGCCGCGTGGCAGCCATCCGGCGATCATCCGCTTCGCCTGCGGCACCGCTCCGAGCGGCTGCGGCGGTGCCGCGGAGCCAGCTGCCACGGGGCCAGGTGCCACGAAACCAGGGGCCACGCTCGGCGCGGGCGCTTCATTCGCCGCCAGCGTAATCGCCTCCCCTGTCGAACGGAGCTGGCCGATCACCTCTCCCACATCGCGGCGGCTGTCCCCGCGGCCCCCGGCCGGCGCCACGCCCGCATCGAGTGCCAGCTGACGGAGTGATGGCGACGCAGCGAGATCGGTGGACCGCACCCAACGGAACTCTCCCGACGGGGGCTCGATCCGTGCCCACAGGCCGGCATGCCGGCCGCGGTCGATGCGCACGCG
>Ga0114974_10001673_pt1 | contig 17438 bp, 23 predicted proteins | sample S_130206_EF_Meta_FD_87318 | JGI IMG/M metagenome (GOLD analysis project Ga0114974, IMG submission 87318) | Freshwater microbial communities from Lake Simoncouche, Canada to study carbon cycling - S_130206_EF_MetaG | ecosystem: Environmental > Aquatic > Freshwater > Lake | place: Lake... | reverse complement strand
CAAATACTGGTTGAGTCACAGAACCAACGACAGAGCAACAGAACATCAATTTCTCTAAACCCCATAAATCATCCCCGTTTTAATAAGCAGCGATTTTTTTTGATGTTTTTTTATTTGGGCGTGCCCTTCGTTTAGGTCATTGCGAGAATCGAAATAATTTAGAGTAAACTCGGTCGGGCTGTGCGCTGCAATCTCTGTTCCACTTTGTTCCACAGAGGATTTCCACTGCCATCCCTCACGCGAAAAAACAGCGTGGGTTTCACAATTCCACAAAAAAAAGTACCTTTAGCATTCAAAATATAATTATGCCAACAACCAATATAAAAATCCTTCACATCGACAGCAACCATCCATTATTATGGAACCAATTACAGGAATTAGGATTTACAAACCACGAAGATTTCATTTCTTCCAAAGCAGAAATTGAAGCCAAAATCCACGAATACCAAGGAATTGTAATCCGAAGTCGGTTCAAAATCGACAAAACATTTCTTGACAAAGCCACCAATTTACAATTCATAGCAAGAGTTGGCGCTGGATTGGAAAGCATTGATTGCGATTATGCTACAAGCAAAAACATTTCACTCATAGCGGCGCCCGAAGGCAATAGCAACGCCGTAGGAGAACACGCACTTGGAATGCTATTGTCCCTTTTTAATAATCTTAACAACGCCTTTTCAGAAATAAAATCGGGACATTGGAACCGAGAAGGCAATCGCGGTCATGAACTTGAAGGAAAAACGGTAGGCATCATTGGATACGGAAATATGGGTAAATCATTTGCCAAAAAACTCCGAGGTTTTGATGTAGATGTTTTGTATTACGACATTCAGGAAAATGTAGGTGATGCCAATGCAAAACAAGTTTCCCTATCAGAATTACAACAAAAAGCAGATGTGGTAAGCCTCCACACGCCTTGGAATCCATCAACCGATAAAATGATTGATGCTAATTTTATAAACTCATTTTCAAAGTCCTTTTGGTTTATCAATACCGCGCGCGGAAATTCGGTAGTAACCGATGATTTAGTAGCAGCTTTAAAATCAGGAAAAGTCCTTGGCGCCGGATTAGACGTTTTAGAATACGAAAAGCTATCGTTCGAAAATCTATTCATCGATTCCGAAAAACCAGCCGCTTTCGATTATTTACTTACCGGCAAAAACGTACTTCTCACACCACACATTGCAGGTTGGACATTTGAAAGTCACCAAAAATTAGCGCAAGTAATTGTCGATAAAATAAAAGCAAAATATTTTGGAAATCCATATTAATATAAAAAAACAAACTGTTAAAGTTTCAATAAATTTTATATATTAGCAATCTAATCTAAAACCCAAAACTATGGAATCGCAAAAAGTAGACTTATTTATGATGATGAATGCAAAGCACTTCGAAAGCTATCATTTGTCAGCAATCAGAGAAAAATTATTACAATTAGACGATGAAAGATGGCCGGCGGTTCAATCATTACAATTAAAAGATCCAACGACAAGCCTTATTATCTCAATTGTTGGTGGCGGAGCTCTAGGAATTGACCGTTTTTATATTGGAGATACCGGAATGGGAATAGGAAAACTACTTACTTGTGGTGGTCTTGGAATATGGACTATCATCGATTGGTTTCTAATTATGGGTGCCACTCGCGAAAAAAACATGGAACAATTTCAAAACGCATTGTATTAGTAAATGTCTAGAAACAAGTTATATACTATAATTTTAATAGCTTGCTCTTCAGGATTTATTTACTTATTTTATAACTTATTGTATTCCGAAAGCGGTCAGTATTCTGTTTGTATGATTAAGAATGTGACTGGATTTCCTTGTCCTTCTTGCGGTACAACTCGTGCGGTACAACTACTCTTCAAAGGAAACTTTATCGATTCTCTTGTGATGAATCCTTTCGGAATAATTGTAAGTAGCACAATGCTATTTTTGCCTTTTTGGATTGTTTTTGATTTACTTTTAAAAAAACAAACCTTCTATACTTTTTACTATAAAATGGAATTCGTTTTAAAACAAAAAAAAATCGCAATTCCACTAATTATTCTAGTGATAACGAACTGGATTTGGAACATTAATAAAGGATTATGACAAAAGAAACGACCTTTGCCTACGCTCCCTCAGAACACGAAAACGAAAAAGCATCCAACAGCTATTTAATGTCTTTAGTAGCTGTAATTGCTGGATTGCCTTTGCCAATTGTTAATTTATTAGCTACACTTTTCTTCTACTTAGCCAATCGGAAAAGCACTTATTTTGTGCGTTGGCATTGCACCCAAGCTTTGCTGTCGCAATTGGTTTTGCTGTTCGCCAACAGTTATAGTTTTTGGTGGACGGTGTCTATTATTTTTACAGACGAAAAAGTTTCCAATCACTATTTTGCTTATTTGTTTACAGTAATTGTTTTCAATGTTTTAGAAATTATTTCAACCATTTATTGCGCTGTTCAAACACGAAAAGGGAAACACGTTGAACTTTGGTTTTTTGGAAATGTGACTAACTTAATCTGTAAATCGTAATGGCAAAAAAAATAATACTTCAAGGAATACTACTTCTAATTGCTTTTTTCGGATTGTTTATAGCACTTTCTCAAGTTGATTTTGTCTCGTTTTTTCATGTAAAAGAAATTCGAAGTTCTTCCGAAAATAAAATTGGAGATTTAATTTGGAATGAAATTGAATCCTCAGGAGAAATAATTACAAATGATTCTATTACCACCACTTTAGACAAATTAATAGCGCCTATTTGTAAAGAAAGCAACATTAAACGAGATTCATTAAAAATACATATTGTTGTAAACGATGATGTAAATGCCTTCGCATTACCCGATAATCATTTGGTTGTTTACACTGGTTTAATAAAGGAATGTAAAAGTCAAGAAGCATTACAAGGCGTTTTGGGTCACGAAATTGCGCATATTGCCAATAATCACGTGATGAAAAAACTCTCCAAAGAAATTGGTTTGACCGTTTTACTTTCGGCCACAACGGGTGGAAAAGGAGGCGCAATTGTAAAGGAGATTCTAAAAACCTTATCATCATCCGCCTACGACAGAACGTTGGAAAAAGAAGCCGATATGGCAAGCGTAGACTATCTTTTGAAAGCCAACATTAACCCGGAACCTTTTGCCGATTTCATGTTTGAATTGGCACAAAAAAAGGAAGAATCGGATAGTTTATACTGGATTTCAACACACCCAGAATCTGAAGAGCGCGCCAAATATATTTTATCGTATTTGAAAGATAAGAAATTTAAAAAGATTGCTACTCTTTCTGAAAAGAACTGGGAAAACTATAAAAAATTAGTCGCAGATAAGGCAAAAACTGATAATTAATTTATAAAATCAAAAAAAGCTGCAATTTTAAAGTTGCAGCTTTTTTGATTATTTTAGGAGGTAAATTCTACGACTATATTTCTCCTTTTTCTGACAGTTTGCGTTCTAATTCCGCTTGAAATTCTTCCATTACAGGTTTCATCGTGCTTTCTGGAATATCGGCAATTCGGATGTACATTAATCCATCAATGGCATTATTAAAAAGTGGATCTACATTAAAAGCAACTACTCGGGCATTTTGTTTGATGTATTTTTTGATAAGAACTGGCAAACGTAAATTTCCCGGTTCCAATTCATCAATAAGTTTGTCAAATTTATTCAAATCCGATTCGGCTTCATTGAAAACAAAATCCTTATCGGCATCTTTCAGTTTTACTTTAAACGCCTTTTTGGGGTGAATATATTGCGCAATATAAGGATCATAGAAATTAGATTTCATAAACTCAATCATCAACGACTTAGAAAAATCAGAAAATTGATTGCTTATACTTACACCGCCAAGCAAAAATTTATGCTCTGGATATCTTAATGTAGTGTGGATAATTCCTTTCCAAAGTAAGAAAAGAGGCATTGGTTTTTGCTGGTATTCTTTGATGATAAATGCGCGCCCCATTTCGATAGATTTGTGCATCATATCGTGTAATTCTGGTTCGAAACGGAAAAGGTCATTCAGATAAAACCCTTCCATTCCATATTTCGGATAAATTTCTGAACCCAATCCCATTCTATAAGCACCCGCAATTTTTTTGGCCTCGTCGTCCCACAAAAACATGTGATGGTAATATTTGTCAAATTTATCAATATCGATAGACTCGTTTGTCCCTTCGCCAACTTCTCTAAAAGTAATTTCTCTTAAACGACCAATTTCATGAAGAATACTTGGAATTTTTGAAGCTTCCGCAAAAAACACTTCGTAGTTTTTACTTTGCAACAACCTACAATCAGCAGTTCGCAGAGCGTTAACCTCTAAAATCATGTTTTCAGGACTTGCCGCAGTAACAATTTTTTTAGGGCTTTTTGGTAATTTTAAATTTGGCTTAGGTAAAAACGGCGTTTCTTTCTCGAATGGATTGGCCAACATGTATGTTTTTCGGCGTAAGAATTCCGAATATTCTTCAATAGTTGTATGTTCGTTTTGTTCGGCTACAGAAATAGGTTTCCCAATTCTAACCTTAATAACTCTGTCTTTTTGAGAAAACAATTCCGAAGGTAATTTTGCAGTGCGAAGCGTGTCGTCGATTTTGGATAAAAAGTAAAACAACCGACTGTTTTTTGCATGAAAATAAATTGGAACAACAGGAACTTGTGCTTTTCGAATCACTTTAATAGCACCTTCTTCCCAAGGTTTGTCTACCATCAATTTCCCATCTTTATAAGTTGAAACTTCCCCTGCTGGAAAAATCCCTAAAGGTTTTCCATCACTCAAATGGCGCAAGGTTTCCTTAATTCCAACTACACTTGACTTGGCGTCTTTGTGATTCTCGAAAGGATTCACCGGCATGATGTATTTTTTTAAAGGCTGAATTCGATGCAAAAGAAAATTGGCAATTATTTTGAAATTAGGTTCTCTTTCAAGCATCAATTTTAATAATAAAACCCCATCAATTCCGCCCAAAGGATGGTTTGAAATGGTAATATAGGCGCCTTCTTTTGGTAAACGTTTTAAATCTTTCTCCGGGATTTCAAATTTTATTTCTAAATCATCTAAAATGGCATTTAAAAAAGCGACGTCATTCAAGTGTTTGTTTCTATCGTACACTTTATTTAAGGTAGATATTTTCAAAACTTTCATAAGTAACCAGCCCGAGAACGTTCCGAAAACTCCGTACTTATCTGCATTTATTGCTTTGGCGACTTCTTTGGCGGTAACTAAACCCATTTATAAATTGTTTTTTAGGAAAAACAAAGATAGAAAAAAAGTCGTTGAACCAACGATTTAGGGTTTCGATTTTCTTTGTATTTTCTGTATTGTACCTTGTACTTTTTTATTACTTTTGGAAATATAAATTTGAAAAATTACAATGAAAATTATTTCCTATAATGTAAATGGAATTCGGGCTGCCATCACCAAAGGTTTTATCGAGTGGTTACAGCAAGCTAATCCTGATGTGATTTGCCTTCAGGAGATAAAAGCCTCCGAAGACCAAGTTCCTGTTGCCGAAATTGAAAAAGCAGGATATCCATACCAATATTATTATCCTGCAACCAAAAAAGGATACAGCGGCGTGGCCATTTTATCAAAAATAAAACCAAATAATGTCGTTTTTGGCACTGGAATTGCTCACATGGACTTTGAGGGCAGAACCCTTCGAGCTGATTTTGATGCCTTTTCAGTAATGAGTTTGTATTTGCCATCAGGCACAAACATTGATAGATTGGATCACAAATTCATGTTTATGGACGATTTTCAAAACTATATCACTACCTTGAAAAAGGAAATTCCAAATTTGGTGATTTGTGGCGATTACAACATTTGCCATAAGGCTATTGACATACATGACCCTATTCGCAACGCAAAAGTATCAGGTTTTTTGCCCGAAGAACGCGCTTGGCTGGATACATTTATGAAAAACGGATTCATTGATAGCTTCCGTCATTTTAATAACCAACCCGATCAATACAGTTGGTGGAGTTACAGAGCCGGTTCCCGTGGCAATAATAAAGGGTGGCGAATTGACTATTGTCTGGTTAGTGAAACCCTAAAAGACAAACTCAAAAGAGCCGTTATTTTGCAAGAAGCAAAACATTCTGACCATTGTCCCGTTTTAGTAGAAATAGAATAATAATAATTGAATAATAACCCTTATTAAATACTTTAAAAATGATTAAAAAAGTTGCATTAGGATTAGTAGTTATCGCTTTATCGACATCATGTGTGTCTAAAAAAGTATTTAACGAATTGGAGTCGAAATTTGCAGATTTGAAAAAAGAAAATCGCAAAACTGCCGATTTAAATGACAGCATTACAAAGGCTAAAAGTAAACTCGATTTAGATTATGCTACTTTGAAAGCAGATTATGACAAGACCAAAGCTGAAAGAGATAAATTAGCAGTTGACTTTGCTGCCGCAGATAAAAATCTGAAAACGTTGCAGGCATCTTACAATGCTTTAGAGAAAAACAGCGACCAATCTTTGAAAGAAAATATGGCTAAAAACAGAGAGTTATTAGCACAATTAGAAGCCAAGGAAAAAGCATTGGCTGCCGAAAAAGAGCGTTTGAATAAATTAAGTGCCGATTTGAAAAAAGGCACCGACAGAGTCAATGAATTAGAAAGCATAATGGCGGCTAAAGAAGCAGCTATGAAAAAACTGAAGGATGCGTTATCAAAATCATTGAAAGCATTTGAAGGAAAAGGACTTACCGTGAACCAAAGAGACGGAAAAGTGTATGTTTCTATGGAAAACAAATTACTGTTTGAATCCGGAAGTTGGGCTGTTGGTTCCGAAGGGAAAAAAGCGGTGGTAGCCGTTGCATCAGTTTTAGCACAAAATCCAGACATTGCCGTATTAATTGAAGGACACACTGACAATGATAAATTTGCAGGCGCAGTAGGACAAATTGAAAACAATTGGGATCTTTCTACAAAAAGAGCTACTGCCATTGTGAACATTTTATCTGAAAATAAAGCGGTAAAAAAAGAAAACCTAACGGCAGCAGGACGAGGAGAATTTGCACCATTAATGAGCAATGACACTCCTGAAGGAAAAGCCAAAAACCGTAGAATCGAAATTATTTTGACCCCAAAATTAGATGAGATTTCTAAAATGCTGAACGATTTGTAACAAACAGTTCAAAATAAAAAATAAAAAGGTTCAGAGTTCTACTTTGAACCTTTTTTACATCACCTAATTATAACAGTAGTACTTTTTCCTTAATTATGAAATACACCACATTACCCAATACCGAAACAAAAGTTAGTAAAATTTGCCTAGGAACCATGACTTTCGGAGAGCAAAATACCGAAGCCGAAGGCCACGCACAAATGGATTATGCACTCGAAAATGGCGTTAATTTTTTTGATGCCGCCGAAATGTATTCGGTTCCTGCACGTCAAGAAACCTATGGAAGTACCGAGAAAATCATTGGAACATGGTTCAAAAAAACGGGAAATAGAGAAAAAATTGTTTTGGCAACAAAAATCGCAGGTCCCAATCCAAACTTCACGTACATGCGCGAAAAGAATGACTTTTCCGCTAAAAGCATCACTTTTGCCTTAGAGCAAAGTTTGCAGCGCTTGCAAACCGAATATGTAGATTTGTACCAATTGCACTGGCCAGAGCGAAAATCAAATATGTTTGGAACCCTAGGATTTAAAGTTCAAGAAGACGCTTGGGAAGATAATTTTCAAGCCGTTTTAGAATGTTTACACGGATTAATCCAACAAGGAAAAATTAGAAATATTGGGGTTTCCAATGAAACGCCGTGGGGATTAATGCGTTTTTTAGAAGAAAGCAAAAAGCACAATTTGCCAAGAATGGCCACCATTCAAAACCCCTATTCATTGGTAAATCGAAGTTTTGAAGTAGGATTGTCCGAAGTTTGCCACCGAGAAAATGTAGGGCTTCTGGCCTATTCTCCAATGGCTTTTGGCGTGTTATCGGGAAAATTCCTCAATGGCGAAGCACATCCCAAGGCAAGAATCAATCTGTTTCCGCAATTTGCACGTTACAATAGTGAAAACACAAGAGAAGCCTCGCGCCGCTACAACGAAATTGCACAGGATTTCGGACTCACATTAACCGAATTGTCCTTGGCATTTATCGAGCAACAATCCTTCGTAACGTGTACTATTATTGGCGCCACGACCTTGCAACAACTCGAAGAAAACATCAATACCATAAGCGTTTCCCTCAATGAAAGTGCATTAGCTGCCATCGATGCGATACAAAGTCTGATCCCAAATCCGGCACCTTAATACAAAAAAATAATTTTTAAGCCATCAAGCCATTTCTTGGTGGTTTTTTTTGCTTTTTTTTGGGCGTGCCCTTCGTTTAGAACGCCATTACTAAGAATGTAGCAACTAGTAAACTCGGTCGGGCTGTGCGCTGCAATCTTTGTTCCATTTTATTCCACAAAGGATTTCCACTGCCATCCCTCACGCGAACGCCTGACGCTTCTGGAACAAATGGTCACGTTGTGCCATACATGAAATTTAAAACACTATATTTGAAGGAAATGGGTTAACAAATAGCGGTTATCTGCCCTATTATGGGTTGATAGCCGCAACTTTGTAGCGAGTATTTACAAGTTATATGCCATTTGCGAAATCAAGAGTCAATCAAAAGTACAGTCTAAGAATTAAAATAAAAATGTTAGAAATTTATTATAGAATCTGGGTTAGTTTATTTATACAAGCTCGAAAAGCACAAAACGGAGATAAAAATTATTCCTTATTTCTATCGATCTGTGGTATCAGTATGACAAATTTTGTAAATATTTTATTAATTATGATATTATTGAGTTTGTCAGGGATTAAAATAAGTATATTCGAAATATTGCCTGAAAATAGAATGTTTAGAAATATTGCAATTTTAATAATCTTTATATTGCCAAATTATTTCTTGTTTGTCCATAATCAAAAGTATATAGCTTTACTTGAGAAATACGAAAGCAGAAATAATAAAAACTTAGGGATAAAATACTTTTTATATAGCACACTTCTAATCTTACTACTAATAATTTCAACTATGATATTTCCAACTTTTTTTAATTTGACTGTTTCAAAATAAAAATGGCATATAACACACGCTACAAGCAATTTGGGTATTTGGCTTAATGTGAAGTTGGTTTTAAAAATAAAAATAGTCTAAAACCTAAAAATAAGACTTACTTTAGTCCCAAACTTTGTGAAATGAGAACGTTAGCAAATAGTTTTTAACCATAAACCAAAACCAATAAACCAAAATCCAAATGAATTATTTACTTAAAAAAGCAAAAGTATCAGTTATCATGAGTTTATTTACTTTGATGTCATTTTCTCAAAATGAAAATTCACAAAAAATAGATTCCATTGAAAAATCTTTTAAATACGAACACGGTGTAATTAAACTAAAAAATGGAGTAGGAAACATTAGTGTTCCTATTGGATTTAAATACTTAAATGCCGTTCAAGCAGAGAAGGTTCTTGTAGAATTGTGGGGAAATCCAAAATCGGAAAATTTATCATTAGGGTTATTACTCCCAGAAAACCAAGGGATAATGGAACAAAAAGGATATGTCTTTAATATTCAATATGATGAAATAGGTTATGTTGAAGATGATGATGCAGATGATATTGATTATGATGAATTGTTAACTCAAATGCGAAAAGACGCCGCAGAAGAAAATGCAGCAAGAAAAAAAGAAGGTTTTGAAGCAATAACTATTGTAGGATGGGCAGCTAAACCTTTTTATGATGAAGACAAGAAAATTTTGCATTGGGCGAAAGAATTAAAATTTGGTAACGAATCATTGAATACATTGAATTACAACGTGAGGATTCTTGGTAGAAAAGGCGTTTTGGTGTTAAATGCAATCGCAACAGAATCTGAATTGCCCCTAGTTCAAAAAGATATCAATAAAGTTCTTGATATTGTGCAATTTAATAAAGGATACAAATATGAAGAATTTGACAGTTCCATTGATGAAGTTGCAGCTTGGACCATTGGCGGATTGGTAGCGGGCAAAGTACTAACAAAAGTAGGGATTGTCGCAATCATTGCTAAATTCGGAAAATTAATTGCCCTTTCTCTTTTAGGTTTTTTTGGAGCCTTTAGAAAGAAAATCGTAAACCTATTTTCTAAAAAGAAAAACACAGAAGAAAACACAGAAGAAAACCTAGTAGAAATTTCGGAAGAAAACATAGAAGAAATTTCAGAAGAAACAGAATAAAAAAAGGAAAATAAGGAGGAATAACAATTGCTAATAGCCGACTGTACTATGGTGCGTTTGGACTGAGAGGAAAATTAGGTTTGTATCATAGCAAATCCGAATAATGGGCTTACTTTAGAACAAAGACCACTTTATTGCCAGAACGTTGGCAGAGATTTTCAAAAACCAAAAATGAGAAAAATTAAAAGTATAATATTGATATTTTGTTCTGTTTTATTTTTTCAATGCAATCAGAAGAAAGACGTCGAAAAAAAATCAAAAGAAGAAATTTTGATAGCTGAACATATTTATAAATTAAGTGGCGATTATACGAAATTAGAACTTTTCAAAGACAGTTCATATGCATTTACAATAAGTCAAAAAAGTTCAGGTTACGAAAAGATTGAAAAATATGATGGTAAGTATTTAATTGACAAAGACACAATTAAATTTTTAGAATATGGTTTTAGGTATTTAGATGGAGATAAAGCGGTATTAAAGAATAACTTTATTGAGTTTCTAAATGGGAAAATGCCTTTAAAACTAAAATTAAAGACGACGACAATTAATATTAAAAATAGTTCAGATTTATTGAACAATCAAGATTTTGCTTTTTTTACTTATAATCCAAATTATTACAATTACTTTTCGGAAAACGTAAAATCATATGATTTAAAGAAAGTTGATTTAAAAACAATTGATGAAGTCCTTAATAAATGTATAAAAGAAAATCCAAAAAGACTAACAAAGCAATTAAGTAAGTATTATAAACAATGTATTGCAGTTAAAAATTCAAAAAATGAAATTGAAGTTTTCGTTTTTTGTAGCTGTAATAAAATTTTTGATAAAGAAGAATTTAAGTATCAAATTAACAAAGTTTATGACGGTGGAGATTGTTATTTTGTTGTAATACTAAATCTAACAAAGAAAAGCTATGGCAAAATAAATATTAACGGAAGAGCATAAAAACCTCTGCCAACAGCTACTAAAATGGATTTGGGCATTGGGCTTACTGGAAGTTCGATCCGCACATGAAAAAAATCATATCTTAAAGTATGGATATAATCCTTAACAGACATTAGCACTAAAATTATTTTAATTTATGGTAAAACTTGCAAAAATAATCATCTCGGTAATAATTGTATCCATTCTTATTGGATGTGAAAAAAAAATTTGAAATCCTACCAAAATCAAAAGTAATTGCAAAATATGTAGTGTTTGAAGACAGTATAAGCTCTAAACTTATAGATAATTTAAATGCTGTAAAAGAATTTGACAATAAAAGAGAAAGAGATAAGTCACCCTTCAAACTTGATGGTAAATTCTATAAATTTGAGAGGGAGTTTAAATTAGATTCCAAAGGGCATCTAACTATTCTAACAGAGCATAATTATTATTCTTTCGATTACGCCGATTACGGAATAAAAAAAACTCTAATAGATAGGAAGACAATTGGACAAACACTTCTTGTAAAATTTTCTCCATCATACAAAGAAGTCATTGACTGTAAAGACACCTTTGAAATCGAAGATATAATTCCTGAAAAGAAACTCATTTTCGTAAAACAAAAAAGAAAAGATAGTCGGTTATTTATCTATGAATACAAATAAAAAATAAATTTCAGCTTTTTAGATTTCACCATAATTCAAAATTAAAAGGATTTTTAGTCCATTTGGCATCTGATTTTTAAGTGGAATTTAAGAGAAACTAATTGTTATCTAGTACAAAAAAAATCCGCCAAACAGCGGATTTTTTCAGCGGATAAGAAATTACACTTTCATGATTTCAGCTTCTTTAACTACTAATAGTTCATCTACTTTTCTAATGAAACTATTGGTCAAATTCTGAACCTCTTCTTCGGCGCTTTTGCAAGTGTCTTCTGAAGTTCCTTCTTTTTCTAATTTTTTAATATCGGTATTGGCGTCTTTTCGAACATTTCGAATCCCAATTTTTGCATCTTCGGCTTCGACTTTTGCCTGTTTTGCCAAATCACGACGGCGCTCTTCTGTCAATGGCGGTACGCTAATAATGATAACGTCACCATTATTCATGGGATTAAACCCAATATTAGCCACCATAATTGCTTTTTCAATTACCTGTAACATGTTTTTTTCAAAAGGCTGTAACGTGATGGTTCTCGCATCGGGAACACTAATTTTCGAAACTTGCGAAAGTGGCGTTGCTGCACCATAATAATCTACAAAAACACTTCCTAACATTGCTGGAGAGGCTTTCCCAGCACGAATATTTAAAAATTCTTTTTCTAAATGCGCAATAGAATTCGACATCGCTTCTTTTGTGCTATCTAATATAAATTCAATTTCCTCGGTCATCTTTTTAGGTTTTTTATTTTGCGCCCTTTTCTTTAGGGTTCTTATATATTAACTACGGTTCCAATATTTTCGCCTTCACAAATTTTCAATAAATTGCCTTCTTTGTTCATATCAAAAACTACGATTGGTAATTTGTTTTCTTGACTTAGCGTAAATGCTGTCGAATCCATTACATTTAATCCTTTTTTAATAACGTCTTCAAACGAAATGGTGTCGAATTTTGTTGCATTACTGTCTTTTTCAGGATCGGAAGAATAGATTCCATCAACTCGAGTTCCTTTCAAAATCACATCAGCGTGAATTTCTACTCCTCTCAAAACGGCAGCAGTATCTGTCGTAAAATAGGGATTTCCTGTTCCTGCTCCAAAAATCACAATTCTTCCTTTTTCAAGGTGGCGAACGGCTCTTCTTTTTATGTAAGGTTCAGCAATTGCTTCAATTTTCAAGGCGGTTTGCAATCGAGTTAACATTCCTTTTTCTTCCAAAGCTCCTTGCAAAGCCATTCCGTTGATAACGGTAGCAAGCATTCCCATGTAATCACCTTGAACGCGATCCATTCCGTTGCTAGCTCCTGCAACTCCTCTAAATATATTTCCACCACCAATAACGATGGCTATTTCAACTCCTTTAGCATGTATTTTTTTGATTTCTTCGGCATATTCTGCCAATCTTGCGGGGTCAATTCCATATTGTTTTTCACCCATTAGCGCTTCGCCACTTAATTTTAGAAGAATTCTTTTGTATTTCATAATTTCGTTGAGTTGTATTTTGCAAATATAGGCATATTCTTTTTTTATGAAATAGAGTTCGTTACTTTTTTGAAATTAGTTGGGAATACGATTTTTTGGCTTCTTCATATCCAATTGAATATATGTCATTCATTTTGGATTTATTAGTTTCAAACGTACTAAAATTACTCAATTCCTTAGGTGAAATAATCCAATCACAGTTGTGAAATTTATGTTGGGTTGAATTTTCTGATAACAAATCAAATGCCCGAGTAGTAACGGCTTTGATACTTGATAAATCTTTGGCTTTAATTATTTGAATTGGACTCACATAAACGCCAATCAAAGTTTCGCATTTACCTTTTAATATATCGGTGGGAAAATGATTCAAAATACCACCATCGCTATATAAATTACCTTCAAATTCATATGGCGACATTACGCCAGGAAAAGCGGCAGAAGCCAAAATAGCATCTACAATTTTGGTTTCGGGACCAAAAAGTTTGAGTTTTCCTTTGACCATATCGGTGGCGGCAATATGGGTGTGAATTTTCAAATCACTCAAAGTAGCCTCTTTAAATACGGTTTCAAAATAGCTCTTAAAGGAATTGGAATCGATAAATCCCGCTTTTTTAAAAGTGAAATGTTTCCAATGAAAAATGTAAATAGATTGAAAAAAATCTAATATTTCTTCTGGAGTTTTTCCAAATGCATACAGTGCGCCAACAATAGCTCCGGCACTCGTTCCTGCAATTTGAGTAGGGCGTATATTTTGCTCTTCCAAAAACTTGATTGCTCCAGCATGCGCCAATCCTTTTGAACCACCGCCCGAAAGTACCAAACCTATTGAACGGGTTTTCAGTTCCATTTTATATTTTATATAAAAGTACGGTTTTGTTTGATTGAAAATGACTATTATCATATTATAAAAAGGAGATATTTCGTAAATTTGTTAAAAATCAATTCTCATGAAAACAGTTATCGCCAAAGCTTTATTAAATAGCTATTCTTATAGTGAATACCGAAAAATAATTTCAGATTTATTGATTCAAGGAAAGTCTTCGGGCGATAATCAATCGGAAGATTTAACGCATTACAGCAGTTTGAATGAAACCAGAATGCACCGTTTGGACAAAACCATTACAATTTCTGAAGAGATCTTATTACAATTAAAATCTTTAAAAAAAGAATGCATTTGGTTGGTAATTGCCGAAGGTTGGTGTGGTGATGCCGCTCAATTACTACCCGTTTTCAATAAAATGGATGAGGTTTCTGATAATATCGAAATGAAAATCGTTTTTCGTGATGAAAATGAAGAGCTGATGAATCTGTTTTTAACCAATGGCACTAAAGCTATCCCAAAACTTATTGTTTTAGATAAAAAAACGTTAACTGTTGAAGGCAATTGGGGTCCACGACCAAAAGGAGCCACAGAATTAATCCAAAACTATAAAGAAAAATTTGGTAAAATTGATGAAACTGCCAAAACGGATTTGCAATTGTGGTATTTGCATGACAAGGGGTTTTCAACACAAAACGAAATAACCGATTTAATGCTTTCTATAGAATCTGAAAATGCAATTAAAATGTAAACAGAGAAAGTCCGATACTCAAACTAGCTGCCGAATCTAAATTTTTTAATGGAATTCCAAAATTAGAAATTTGAATAAATAGTGACAAACCTTCGTCATTTTCTATTCCTAAACTAATTTTTCGGAAGCCTCCTATCAAGCTTCCTCTTCCAATTCCAAAGGATTTTCCGAAGCCTGCTTGAAGGTACACTCTTGATTCTTTTCCAATTTTGGGACACACTCTTAAATTTGCAAATACAGGAACAATTACTAATTTGTCAGTTCCAAGCCAATCAATTTCGGTGTGTATTCCTAAAGCAACCCATTTTTCATGGTGAATTCCAATGCCATATTTCACGCTTAAGCCATCTGGTAGAAACCAATAATCGCTTCTTACACCATTACTATCAATCTCTCCATAGGTTGAGTTTCCTTTCAAGGAAGTGGCAATGTCAAACTGGGAATAATGTTGGCGTTCTTCCGGTTCTTGTTGCGCGTACATTGAAAATGCCACAAAAAACAATACTAAAGCTAAGATTTTTTTCATAATTATTCTTCCAAACTTTTCTCAAAAAGGGTAACATCAATCGCATTGGCAACATCATAATCACCAATTTTTGTTCTTCGCAACGCTGTCAAATGCGAACCAGAATGCAACGCTTTTCCAAAATCATAGGCAAGTGAGCGTATATAAGTTCCTTTGCTACAAACTACTCGGAAGTCAATTTCTGGCAAGGCAATTCTTGTAATTTCAAATTCGTGAATAGTAGTTTTTCGAGAGGCGATTTCTATAGTTTCTCCTGCTCGGGCATGTTCATAAAGGCGAACGCCATCTTTTTTGATTGCAGAATAAATAGGTGGTTTTTGGTCTATTTCACCCAAAAATTGCTTTACAGTTTCGTGAATTACAGCATCGTCAATATGTGAAATTGGAAAAGTTTCATCGATTTCTGTTTCTAAATCATAGGAAGGCGTGGTCGCTCCAATATAAAAAGTGCCAGTATATTCCTTGGCTTGTCCTTGCAATTCGGTAATTCTTTTGGTGAATTTTCCGGTGCAAACCAATAATAATCCTGTGGCCAATGGATCTAAAGTTCCAGCATGACCAATTTTGAATTTTTTTGGAAGCCCAACTTTATTAATTAAGGTGTATTTTAATTTGTTTACGGCCTGAAACGAACTCCAATTTAATGGTTTGTCAATCAATAAAATCTGTCCGTTTTGGAAATCTTCAATTGTAGCCAAACTGTGATTATTTGAAGTAAGAAAAATAAATTACCAGAAAAACACCCATAATTATTCGGTAGTAACCCCAAGGTTTGAAGCCGTACTTTTTGATAATTCCAATGAAGAATTTTATAGCTAAAACCGCCACTATAAAAGCAATAACATTCCCAATTAAAAACAATTTCACATTATCTTTTGACTGTAAAAGCAATTCATATCCTTTCAAATGTGTAGTTTCATAGGTTTTTAAAAACACCGAATACAACGTCACCGCCATCATCGTAGGAACTGCTAAAAAGAAGGAAAACTCCGCTGCTGCTTGTCTTGTTAATCCTTGTTGCATTCCTCCAATAATAGAGGCTGCCGACCGACTTGTTCCTGGCATCATCGCCAAACATTGCCAAAAACCAATGGTAACTGCTTTTTTTATGGTAATATCTTCTTCTACTGCAACAGTTGGATTTTGGAACCTGCTGTCAATAAACAACAAAACAATTCCGCCTACTATCAATACAATTGCAATCGGAATTGGATCACCCAAAACGGCTTCTATTTTATCATCAAATAATTTTCCCAATACCAATGCTGGAATTACCGCACAAGCCAATTTGATGTAAAAATTGAATTTTGAAAAATCGAAAAACTTCTTCCAATACAAAGCAACCACGGCCAAAATAGCCCCAAACTGAATAGAAACTTGAAATAATTTTACGAAATCATCATTTTGAATTCCAAAATAGGAACTCGCAAAAATCATGTGACCAGTAGAAGAGATAGGCAGGTATTCGGTAATTCCTTCAATAATAGCAAGAATAAAGGCTTGGATAACAGTCATTAATTATTTTTTTGGGGATTTAAAAATCGAGTAAATCGTAATTCCAAAACCAATTAAAACCACTGTTGGCGCCAATCGAATTCTTCTGAAATTGAAAACAGCTTCGTTAAAAACTTTTGGATCATCACTTCCACCACCCGACATCAAAATAAATCCAACGGCAATTACGACAATTCCAATCAATAGGATTTTGTAGTTTATTTTATCAAAAAGAAATTCTGATTTTTGTTCGTTATTTTTCATTTGTCATTGCGAGGTACGAAGCAATCCCATCCTCATTATTCGTTAATATAAATCGTCTGTTCGTAAATTCAAAAAGCGTTGTGTTGCAAAATAAGTACTTATCCAAGTGATTAAAATCCCAACAGCAACAACGCCTAACAATACCAAAGTAATCATCAATTGATCGTCTAAAATTCCTAAATTCGGGAAACTCGTGTTCAAATAAATCAAAGTCCCAATAAGCGCCAAAACCGCTAAAGCTGAACCAATCATTCCTAATTTGATGCTTTTCCAAATAAATGGCTTCCTAATAAACGACTTCGTTGCGCCCACCATT
>Ga0114974_10001672_pt1 | contig 17440 bp, 15 predicted proteins | sample S_130206_EF_Meta_FD_87318 | JGI IMG/M metagenome (GOLD analysis project Ga0114974, IMG submission 87318) | Freshwater microbial communities from Lake Simoncouche, Canada to study carbon cycling - S_130206_EF_MetaG | ecosystem: Environmental > Aquatic > Freshwater > Lake | place: Lake... | reverse complement strand
TGGCCGTGCTGGATGCGCGGGCCGGTGTCGGCATCGGTGCCGCCGACGTTTACCTCAACGTGGCAGGCGGGCTGAAGATCACCGAACCGGCCGCTGACCTTGGCGCCGCCGCCGCCTTGGTCTCGTCGCTGGCGGGCGAACCGCTGCCGCGCGACACCGTGTTTTTTGGGGAAATCTCGCTCTCCGGCGATATCCGCCCGGTGCCTCAGGCCGAATCGCGGCTGAAGGAAGCGGCCAAGCTGGGCTTTTCCCGCGCCTTTGTGCCGGCAGGAACCCGCGCGACGGGCGGCCTGAACTGCACCGAAATCGCCAACGTGGCGGAGCTGGTGTCCCTGATTCCGGCGGCCCGCCAGAAACTGCGCGCCGCAGAGTAATCGCGCCCCTATTCTGGACGCTGTTTTGTCCGGCCGTGGGCTGACGTCGCGGTGAACCCGCGCGCCCACGGCCGGACCGTGCTAAACTCGAATCATGGGTTCCGTCACTGCTGTCGATGTCGTCGTCGTCCTGCTTATCCTGTTGTCGGCGGGCTATGCCGCGTGGAAGGGTTTCGTCTCCGAAACCCTGACGATCTTTGACTGGGCCGCCGCCGCCTTTGGCTGCCTCTATTTCGGCCCCTACCTGATCCCGATGATGCGCGGCCTGGTCGCCACGCCCTGGATCGCCAGCCTGCTGGCCTATGCGGTGGTGTTCCTGATCATCTTCATTCCGCTGTCCTTCCTCAGCCACCGTTTCTCCGAGACCGTGAAGAACTCTCCCATCGGGCCGCTGGACCGTGCTTTGGGCATCGCCTTTGGCGTCCTGCGCGGGCTGGTGGCGGTGGGGCTGGTCTATCTCGCCTATACCTATTTCGTGCCGGTGCGCGAGCAGGGGCGCTGGATCCGCAGCGCCCAGACCCTGCCCATGATCCAGGCCACCGGAGATATCATTCTGAAGCTGGTTGCCAGCCATACCCGCGCCAATTTTGCTGTCGGCTCCAGCCGGGTGCGCGAGGATGATGCCATCGGCAACCTGATCCAGGACAATGAAGACGCCAGCCGCGTCCGCCCCACGGAATCTGCCGGTTCCTATGGCGAGCGGGTGCGCCCGTCTGGGGCGGCCAATCCGCCGCAGGGCAGCCCTGCGCGGAATGCCGAGAGGGGCTATGGCGCCACTGATCGCCGCGCGCTAGACAGCCTGCTCCAGAAGGGCGGCGGAAACGGCAGATGACCAAGGAAAATCCGGGGTTTGACGAGGCCCACTGCGGCGACGATGCCCTGCATGAGGAATGCGGCGTGTTTGGCATTTACGGCCATGCCGATGCCGGGGCCCTGGCCGTGCTGGGCCTGCATGCCCTGCAGCATCGCGGCCAGGAAGCCGCAGGCATCGTCACCCACGATAATGGTCAGTTCATCGCCGAGCGCCATCAGGGTCTGGTCGGCGACATTTTCGGCCGCAATTCGCCCGCCGCCGCCAACCTGAAGGGCCGCTTCGCCGTCGGCCATGTCCGCTATTCCACGGCGGGCGGTTCCAATGTCCGCAACATCCAGCCCATCTTCGCCGACCTGGCGGGCGGTGGCCTGGCGGTGGCGCATAATGGCAACCTGACCAATGCCGAAACGCTGCGCACCGAACTGGTGGTGCAGGGTTCGATCTTCCAGTCCACCTCCGACACCGAAACCATCGTCCATCTCGCCGCCCGCTCGTCCAAGTCGCGCATCGTCGACCGGCTGGTCGATGCGCTGGCCCAGGTCGAAGGCGCCTATTCGCTGGTGGCGATGACCTCCAAGAAACTGATCGGTGCGCGCGATCCCTTCGGCGTGCGCCCGCTGGTGCTGGGCGAGCTGGACGGCGCCCCGATCCTGGCGTCGGAAAGCTGCGCCCTGGACATTATCGGCGCGGCCTATGTGCGCGACATCGCGCCCGGCGAGGTGGTGGTGATCAGCGAGGAGGGCATCCAGTCGCTCTTCCCGTTCAAGCCGCAGCAGAGCCGCTTCTGCGTCTTCGAATACATCTATTTCGCCCGTCCCGATTCCGTCGTCGAAGGCCGGAGCGTCTATGAGGCGCGCAAGGCCATCGGCCAGGTGCTGGCGCAGGAAGCGCCGGTGGACGCCGACATGGTGATCCCGGTGCCCGATTCCGGTGTGCCCGCCGCGCTGGGTTTCGCCAATGAAGCGAATATCCCCTTCGAGCTGGGCATCATCCGCAACCATTATGTCGGCCGCACCTTCATCGAGCCATCGGACCATATCCGCCATCTGGGCGTGCGGCTGAAGCACAGCCCCAACCGCGCCAAGATCAAGGGCAAGCGCGTCGTGCTGGTGGACGATTCCATCGTGCGCGGCACCACCAGCCGCAAGATCGTGGAGATGATGCGCGATGCCGGCGCGACCGAGGTGCATTTCCGCGTCGCCTCGCCGCCCACCAGCCATTCCTGTTTTTATGGCGTCGATACACCCGACACCAACGACCTGCTGGCCCATCGCATGGATGTGGAAGAGATGCGCAAATTCGTCGGCGCCGACAGCCTCTCCTTCATCTCGATGAACGGGCTTTACCGCGCCATGGGCGAGGCGGAACGCAAGGCCAGTGCGCCAAGCTTCTGTGACGCCTGCTTCTCTGGCGACTATCCCATCGCGCTCACCGACCTGACCGGCGGTGCCGCCAAGCGGCAGCTTTCGCTGCTCTCCAACGTCGCCTGATGACGCGGCCGCTAGAAAACAAGATCGCGCTGGTGACCGGCGCCTCCCGCGGCATCGGCCGCGCCGTCGCCGTCGCGCTGGGCGCGGCGGGCGCGCATGTCATCATCACCGCCCGCACCGTGGGCGGGCTGGAAGAAACCGATGACGCCATCGTCAAGGCCGGCGGTAGCGCCACGCTGGTGCCGTTCAGCCTCAAGGATGGCGACGGTATCGACCGCCTGGGCGGCCAGATCTTCGAGCGCTGGGGGCGGCTGGATGCGCTGGTCGGCAATGCCGGCATCCTGGGGGCGCTGACGCCGATGGCGCATGTCGAGCCCAAGCTGTTCGCCGAACTGATCGAGGTCAATCTCACGGCCAATTACCGCCTGATCCGTTCGATGGATCCGCTGCTGCGCCAGTCCGATGCCGGGCGCGCGGTTTTCGTCACCAGCGGCGCGGCGCACAAGGCGACGCCGTTCTGGGGCGGCTATGCCGTCACCAAGGCGGCGCTGGAAATGATGGCGCAGACCTATGCGGCGGAATCCGCCGGCGGCAAGGTGCGTGTCAACCTCTTCAATCCCGGCGCCACCCGCACCATCATGCGCAAGAAGGCGATGCCGGGCGAAGACCCCGCGACGCTGAAGACGCCCGACGATGTCGCGCCGCAAATCGTGGCGCTGCTGTCCCCCTCCTGCGATCTCAACGGCCAGACCGTCAGCTATCAGCCGCAACGCTGAAGGCGCGCGGCGCTTCGCCCGCCCGCGCCATCTCCATCATGGTGACATAGGCCTGCTCGAGATGGCGGCAGAAGCGCGGCGCATCGAACAGCGGTGCGGTCAGGCGTTTGCCCGCCAGCTTGGCCTTCAGCGCCGCCAGCCGCGCCGGATCGCGGGCCAGTGCCAGCGCCAGCGCTTCATACGCGTCCGCCGTTTGCGTGATCAGCTCTGGGCATTCCAGCGCCGTCAGCAGGCTGGCCGCGACACGGCCCGCAAACGCATTGCCGCGACGGGTAATGACCGGCACCCCCATCCACAGCGCGTCGCTGGCGGTGGTGTGCATGCCATAGGGCAGCGTATCCAGCATCACATCGGCGCAAGCCAGCCGCCGCAGATGCAGCGTCACATCCACCTTGGGGGCGAAAACCAGCCGTGCGGGATCGATGCCGTGGGCGGTGGCATGGCGGCGCAGCAGATCGCTGGCGCTGTCATCCAGCAGCCACAGCACGCTGCCCGGCACGGCGGCCAGCAGGCGCATCCAGATGCCGAAGGGTTCCGGCCCGATCTTGGTGTGATTGTTGAAGCAGCCAAAGACAAAGCCGTTATCGGGCAGCCCCGCCTCGGCGCGCGCGGGCGGCGGCGCGTGCGCGCGCTGCGGATCGTTGACCTGGTAGCAGTCGGGCAGGTGCACGATCTTTTCGTCCCAGAAGGGTTGCTCGTCATGCGGCAGCACGTGCCTGTCGGCGATGACATAGTCGCAGAAATCCGCCGCCAGCGTGCCGGGATAGCCCAGCCAGCTCACCTGCACCGGGGCGGCGCCATGCGCCAGGATCTCGCTGCGCGACCACTGGGTATAGCCCTTGAGGTCGATGGCGATATCCACGCCCATGTTGCGCATGGTTTCGGCAACCTGCGCGTCGGACAGGGTCTGCACATCGATGAAATGATCGACGCCACGGCGCAATCGCTCCCGCATCGCGCCGCTATTGTCGGCGCCATAGGAGATGGCGATCACTTCGAAGCGGGCGCGATCATGGCGCTCCAGCAGGTCAGCCATCAGGAAGGCCGTGGCGTGGCCGTGAAAGTCTGCCGAGAGATAGGCAAGGCGGATGCGTCCGCTGCCGGCGGCCAGAGCCGGGCGCAGTCGCGACGGCGGCATCCAGGTGCGCCGGAAGCCGGCCGTTCCAGCCTGCAGCAATTTGGGATCGTCAAGCGCCAGCGTCAGGTGGAAGGGTGCGGCCAGCGCCCGGCCCGCCGCCAGCTCCGCCGTCAGGCGCGGCAGGATGCGGGCCAGCATGTCCCAGTCGCAGCGCGGCAGCGCCACCGACAGCAATCCGCCCAGCGCATGCGGATTGTCGGGTTCGAGTTCGATCAGGCGCTGGAAATCGGCGGCGGCTTCCGGATAGCGGCCCAGCATGGACAGCGTCACGCCGCGATTGATGCGGGCCGGGATGTGATTTGGCTCCAGCGCCAGGGCCCGGCGAAAGCTGGCTTCGGCTTCCTCCAGCCGCGCCTGCTTGCGCAACAGGTTGCCGCGATTGGTCCAGGCATTGGCGGCGCCGGGCATCAGCTTCAGGACATGGTCATAGTCGGCCAGCGCCTCGACCTCGCGCGCCAGGTTTTCCAGCGTGACGGCGCGGTTGAAGAGAATCTCGGGCAGGGAGAGGCGCGGGTCGCGCCGCCCCGCCGCCGCCGCCTGACCGATCAGCCGCAAGGCAGTGTCGTAATCCGCCAGTGCGCCATCCGGGTCACCGCTTTCGAACCGGTAGCCGGCCCGCTGCACAAAGACCTGCGGCTCGCCGGGCGCCAGCGCGGCACAGCGATCATAGGCCAACAGTGCTTCGGGGCCCGGCGACAGGCGGCGCAACAGCGTCGCAAGCTGGAACAGCGCGGCGGCATGGCCGGGATTGCAGGCGATAGCGCGGCGATAGGCAGCGATGGCCTCTGGCCCACGACCCAGCATGTCCAGGGCGGTGCCATGCTGCAGATGGGCGTCGGCATCGTCCGGCGCGCGCGCCAGCAACGCGCCCAAGGCGGCTTCTGCCTCGGCGAAGCGGCGGGCGGCAAGATGCTCGGCGGCCTGCGCGCGAAGCTGCTGCGGTGAACTCATGGACGATGCCTGCCCGACAATATCATGCGCCCATGGTCACGATCCGGGCGGCCGACTGGATCATCCCCAGCCTTTATGGGAATGCAACATTCCGCACATGCGAACGTCACAAAACTTTCCTTAATTCCCCGCGACTGCGCCGGACTTTGCCGGGGCAGTCATTTCATCGGGGGAATTTGATGACGCCGCGTTCGATCCTGAAATCCGTTCTGGCTTCCGGCTGCGCCCTTGGCGCGTTCCTGGCGACGGGCGCGCTTGCCGCGCCGATCCAGATCCTGCGGCCCAACACCATCACGACGGCGGGATCGGTTTCCACCAGCCTGGGCGGCCAGACCTTCGTCAACCAGGGCCTGCAGGGCGTCAACCGCCTGTCCGCTACCACCACCAAGGATTTCGCCGGCGACACGTTTGGCGCCTATTCGGGCCTGGACGTCCTGCCCGGTAGCTGGCGCAGGACCGCGACCGGCAGCTACACCGGCGTGCTCTATTCTCTGCCCGACCGTGGCCCCAATTCCGTCGGCGCCGTCACCTTCAGTGACTATGCCGGCCGCGTGAACAGCTTTGACATGAGCTTTACGCCCTATACCGGCACCACCGCCATCGAAGCCAACGCCAATGTGCTGCAGTTGACCCAGAAGGGCGGCTTCTTCCTCAAGGACTTCAACGGCAACGTCACCACCGGCCTTGATCCGCAACTGCCGGGCGCCAATTCCTTCGTCACGCAGGGCGGCTACACGCTGCCGGGCTCCAAGATCGGCGCTGCGGCCGGCAAGATCAGCCTGGATGCCGAAGCACTGCGCTTTCTTAATGACGGCAGCTTCTATGTCGGTGATGAATATGGCGCCAACGTCTATTACTTCGACAAGAGCGGCAACCTGAAGGGCGTGGTGCAGCCGCCGGCGGCACTGGTGCCGCGCACCAATGCCGCCAGCACGGCGGACACCACGCTGTCCTATACCACGCTGGCCGACGCCACGGTGGGCCGCCGCTTGAACCAGGGCATCGAAGGCATGGCGGTGACACCGGACCAGAAGAAGCTGGTGACACTGCTGCAAAGCGCCACTTACCAGGATACCAACGGCACGCAGCAAGCGACCCGCACCAACACGCGCCTGATGATCTATGACATCTCCGGCACCAAGGCCCCGGCCACACCGGTCGGCGACTATGTGCTGCAGCTGCCAATCTACAATTTGGCTGGCACCGGCGGAGCCGCCGACCGCACCGCCGCGCAGTCGGAGATCCTGGCCCTGAACGACACCCAGTTCCTGGTGCTGGCGCGCGACGGCAGCGGCCTGGGCCAGGCGAACACGTCGCCGGTGTTCAAGAGCGTGCTGCTGGTGGACATCGCCGGCGCCACCAACATCGCAGGCACCGCTTTTGAAACCGGCTATACACCGATCTCGCCCGCCGGCAACCTGGTGTCGTCCATCACCCCGGTGCAACAGGTCGAACTCGTCAACCTGCTGAACACCACCCAGCTCGCCAAGTTTGGCATCAACCTGAACAATGGCGTCGCCGGTTCGGCCAATGCCGTCAATCCCACCACCATCACCGAAAAATGGGAAGGCATGGCGCTGGTGCCGGTGCTGGAAGAAAGCGCGCCGCAGGATTATTTCCTGCTGGTCGGCAATGACAACGACTTCCTCTCCTCCACCTGCAACACTGGCGGCGTGGCGTGCGGCCAGCCCATCAACAGCGACGCCATGGTGCTGATGTACCGGCTCACCCTGCCGACCTATGTGGATTCGCAGTATCTCAATTCCATGATCACCAGCGGTCCGACTGTGCTGGCAATGACCCAGATGGCGGCGCACGACCTGTCGGTTTCGAGCGGCCTGGCACAGCATCTGGGCAACATGCGCCACAACGTGTCGGATATCCGTCCGGCGCAGCTGGCGGGCCTCGACCTGTACTTCTGGGGCGGCGCCAACTTCATGACCCGCGATGAATCCAGCATGACCACCTCTGCCAAGATCGGCGGTGCATCGTTCGGCCTCGATGCGGAAGTGGCGCCGGGCTTCCTGCTGGGTGCGGCGCTGGGCTACCAGGCCGGTCATTCCAGCGCCACGGGCGGCTACCATGCCAGCCATTCGGCGGTGCAGGCTTCGCTCTATGGCGCTTTCGAGCTTGCCGGGTTCTCCGCCAATCTCAGCGGCACCTACAGCGCGCAGGATTTCCGCAGTATCGATCGCCCTGGCGCTTATGGCCTGACCGGCCAGGGCAGCACCGACGGCACCGGCTTCGCGCTGGTGGGCGAGGCGGCCTATATGCTCGATGCTGGCAGCATCCGTCTCGGGCCGGTGGCGGGTTTCCGCTGGCTGAATGTCGATCTGGATGGCTATACCGAGGCCAATGCTTCCGGCGGCAATGTCGTGATGCCCGGCATCAGCAGCGATGGCGTTTCCGGCTTCTTCGGCGGCGAATCTTCGCTGGCCCTCACCGACCTGATCAGCGGCATCTTCAAGATCACCTACAACACCGAGGAAACCTACAATTCCGGTCCCGCCACTTTCAGACTGCTCAGCGCTGCCAACGCGATGGGCACGCAGACCGTGGCGCTGCCGGGGCTGGGCCAGGCCTCCATCGAACCGTCACTGACCCTGACCGGCACCGGCCTGATCAAGTGGTGGGCCAGCTATGGCGCGCGCCTGGGTGTTGATGACGGCACTGAGCAGCACTTCAGCCTTGGTGCCCGCGTCGCCCTGTAAGCATAACGCTTTGTCGCAATGGCAGGCCCGCATCGCAAGATGCGGGCTTTGTCACTTCGGAGCGTAGGGGTTCTTGGTGTTGCGCACCATGAAGCGCAGCGGCGTGCCCTTGAGTTCGAAGGTCTCGCGCAACCCGTTCTGCAGGTAGCGCAGATAGGCTTCGGGCAGGTGGTCGAGCTGGTTGCCGAACAGCAGGAAGCTGGGCGGACGCGCCTTGGCCTGGGTCATGTAGCGGATGCGCACGCGGCGGCCTGAAACGGCGGGCGTGGCGTGACGCTGCAGCGCTTCTTCCAGGAAGCGGTTGAGGGTGCTGGTGCCGATGCGCTTGTTCCACGCCGCGTCGGCCGCGATGATGGCCTCCTGCAGCCGTGCGATGCCGTCGCCGGTCTTGGCGGAGACCGCCACCAGCGGCGCCCCGACGACCTGCGGCAGCAGGCGGTCACGCTTCTCGGAAAAGCGCGAGATGGCGCCGGCCTTGTCCGTCACCAGGTCCCACTTGTTCATGGCGAAGACGATGGCGCGGCCTTCGCGTGCGATCAGGTCGGCAATCTGCAGATCCTGCTTCTCGAAGGGCTGGGTGGCGTCGATCATGACGATGACGCAGTCGGCGAAGCGGATGGCCGAAAGGGTGGAGGCGACGCTCATTTCCTCCAGCACTTCGCCCGCCACCCGCGCCTTCTTGCGCAGGCCCGCCGTGTCGTGGAGCAGCACTTCGCGGCCTTCCAGGGCCCAGGGTGCGGTGATGGAGTCGCGCGTCAGCCCCGCTTCCGGGCCGGTGAGCGAGCGTTCCTGGCCCAGCAGCAAGTTGAACAGGCTGGATTTGCCGACATTGGGCCGTCCGACCAGGGCCAGCCGCAAGGGCTTGTCGCGCCAGTCATAGGTTTCGTCTTCTTCCGTGAAGCCGATTTCCTCGTCCGCTTCCGCCGCCAGTTCGTCTTCGGTCGGCGGGGCCGCGCGGGGGATGTGTTCTTCCAGCGCCTCGGACAGTTCGCCCATGCCGATGGCATGCTCGGCAGAGAGCCGGATCGGATCGCCAAAGCCCAGGCTGTAGACATCTTCGAGCGAAGTACGGCCTTCGCATTTGTTGGCGGCGAAGATCACGGGCTTGCCCGAACGGCGCAGGGTCTGGGCGATGATCTCGTCGCCGGCAGTGACGCCATCGCGCGCGTCGATGATGAAGAGCAGGGCATCGGCTTCGGCGATGGCGGCGATGGTCTGCTCGGTCATGCGCTGGGTCAGCGTACCGGGCGCGGCCTCTTCGAAACCGGCGGTGTCGATCAGGCGGAAGGCGAGGCCGTCAAACTCCACATCCATTGCCTGCCAGTCGCGGGTGACACCCGGCGTGTCATGCACGATGGCGGCATGGCGTCCCGCCAGCCGGTTGACCAGCCGCGACTTGCCGACATTGGGGCGTCCGACGATGGCGAGGGTGAACATGGGCGGCCGCTAACGCAGCGCGACGATTTCCGCGTCGCTGGTGTAGATGTAGAGCGTGCCGTCGGCCACCACCGGCGCCACGTTGCTGCCGGCGGGCAGGTCCATGCGGGCCAGGAGCCTGCCGTCATAGGGTGACAGCGCCTGGGCATAGCCGTCATTCGAGACCAGGATGAGCTTGTTCGAGACCAGCACCGGCCCCGACCAGATGATGGGATAGCGCTTCTTCTCGGGATTGCCGTACTGCGGCATCTGGTGAAACCAGCGCACCTTGCCTTCCTTGCGGGTGAGGCAGATCAACTGCGAGGCATTGTCCACGACATAGACATACTCGCCGGCCACCCACGGGGTCTGGATGCCGCCGATTTCCTTGCTCCAGATGCGGTCGCCGGTGGAAAGGTTGAGACCGGCCAGGACGCCCGACTGGCTGATGGCAAAGACCATGTCACGGTCGATCACCGGCCGCCCGGCAATGGCGTCGATCTCGGACAATTGCGTCACCGCGCCGGAGCGCGACAGCACTTCGTTCCAGGCGGGCTGGCCGTTCTGCACGCGATAGGCGTTGAGTTCGCCCGAGGTGAAGGGCGCCACCACGACTTCGCCGGTCACAGCCGCGCTGGTGCTGGAGAGCAGGTTGGCGGGTTCGGTGATCGCCTGGTTCTCCCACAGGGAGCGGCCATCGACCTCGGCCAGGGCGAAGAAACGATTGTCGTTGGTGGAAAGATAGATGCGGCCACCACTGATCGCCGGCGCGTTGACGATGGGAACGCCGAACTCGCGGCGCCACAATTGGCGCCCACTGGCGGCGTCCAGGCAGAACAGCGTGCCGAAGCCGGTGGTGACGTAGAGCTTGCCGTCATTGAAGGCGATGCCGCCGCCCATGCCTGCGGACGGATTGACGGTGTTGGCCTTGCCCAGCAGGCCCCACAGGGTCGGCATGTCGGTGCCGTCCTTGGGCGCCAGGCGCTTGTCCCACAGCGGACGGCCATCGGCGGTGCGTATCACCCAGACATGGGCTTCCGAATCCAGCGCATAGACGCGGCCTGCCGCCACCACCGGGCTGGCGGTGACGACGCTGTTCGCGTCGTTGCCCTTGCCGGCCTGGCGCGCCCAGGCGCGGCGCAGCGGCCCCGGCGCTTCCAGGTGATACAGGGCGTTGGAGGCATAGCCGCCCGGCTGCTGCCAGTCGGGATTGCGGAACGGCGCGGGCAGCAGCACCGGAGTGGCCGCCAAACCCGGATCGGGGCGCAGGGTTTCGTCCAGGCCCGCCAGCGAGACGCGCATGCCGCGCAGGGTGGAGACATTGGTCTTGGAAAACAGATCGCTAAACTCGTCCCAATAGCTGCCGCAACCGGCGAGCAGCAGCGTCGCGGCCAGCAGTGCGGCGCGGGGATAAAGCGTACGTGTCATTGCGCGGCCGCCGGAGCCGGTATGGCGGCAGGCAGCGCCGCTACGTCGGGCGTTGCGGGCACGGTGCCGACATCGGTACCGGCGCCATTGTCGAGGAACGCGGCCATGGCGCGGGCGCGGGCGCGCAGCGCCTGCGGCGAACGTTCGTCTTCCACCAAGGCGCGATAGCCGTCGGCAGCCTGCTTGATGCGGGACGCGCGGAAATCGGAGAAGGCGAGGATCTCGCGCGCCATGGTCTGCCAGACGCTGCCATCCTGGTTGAGCGGGGCGAGCAGGTCTTCCAGTTCCTTGCGCGGGGCGGTGGACGCGATGATCCAGGCGGCGCGCAGGCGCGCGGCCTTGCCGATCTCGCCGCTGTCGGTCTGGCCGACATCCTTGTAGGTGTCGACGGCGGGCTTTAGCTGGCCGGATGCGAACAGCGCACCGGCCTGCGCCATCTTGGCGACCTGCACATAGCCGCCCTTGGAGGTCTTGGCGAGTTCGGCGAAAGCGGTGGCGGCACTGCGCGGATCGGAAATGCGCTGTGCGGCGGCGAAGGCATCGCTCATGCGCATGCGCTCGGCGGCCTGCTGGCGCTGCCAGAGCTGCCAGCCGCCGACGCCGGCCAGCAGCAGCACGGCCAGCGCGATCAGCCACACGCCATAGCGCTTCCAGAACTTCTCGAGGCGTTCGCGGCGAACGTCCTCTTCAACCTCGCGGAAGATGTCACTCAACGTCCATATCCTTCTGACGCCCGGAGCCGGTCTATGACCCTAGGCCGACGGGCCGGTTTCCTTAGCCCGCGCACGCCTTTCGCGCAATGTGCACGGCAGACAGGATAGGGGTTAGTTGACGGCTTTTATTGGGCTTTTTTCATGGGGTAGACATTTTCCACCCCCGGAAAGGCCCGGGACCGGACATCCGCCGCATAGGCCTTCACCGCCGTCTCGATGGCGGGGCCCAGGCTGGCATATTCGCGCACGAACTTGGGCGGATTGGGGCTGAGGCCCAGCATGTCTTCCATCACCAGGACCTGGCCGTCGCAGGTCGCGCTGGCGCCGATGCCGATGGTGGGGATGGCGATGTCCCGCGTGATCTTGGCGGCCAGCGGCTCGGCCATGCCTTCCAGCACGATGGCGAAGGCGCCCGCCTCGGCCAGCGCCTGCGCACCGGCTTCGATCTGCGGCCATTCTTCCTGGGTGCGGCCCACGGTCTTGAAGCCGCCGGCCACGTTGATGCCCTGCGGCGTCAGGCCGATATGGCCCATCACGGGAATGCCGCGCTGGGTGAGGTATTTCACGGTTTGCGCCATGCGGGTGCCGCCTTCCAGTTTCACGGCGGTGCAGCCGGTTTCCTGGATGACGCGGGCGGCGTTGCGAAAGGCGATCTCGGGCGATTCCTCGTAGGAACCGAAGGGCATGTCGACCACGACCAGGGCGCGCTCGGAGCCGCGCATCACGGCCTTGCCGTGAGTGATCATCATATCGAGCGTGACGCCCAGCGTGTTCTCCAGCCCATGCATCACCATGCCCAGGCTGTCACCGACCAGCATGAGATCGACATGGCTGTCGAGCAGGCGGGCGGTGTGCGCGTGATAGCAGGTGAGGCACACCACGGGTTCGCGGCCCTTATGGGCCCGAATCTCCGGAACGGTGACGCGGCGGATCTGGTGATGGACGGACATGGGAAGCCTCCCGTGACGAGCGCGGGGGTTATACCGCGCCCGCACAATTAAATAATGGACCAAGCCCTGCATTTTGAGGGGAGCAGAAAATACTTAAGGGGTTGCTTGACAATTACGGCGGCGCGTTGATACTTAAGTACATGATGAACCATTCGCTGGACCGCGCTTTTACTGCCCTGGGCGATCCCACCCGCCGCGCCATTGTCGAGCGCCTGGCCAGCGGTTCCGCCACGGTGAGCGAGCTGGCGGCGCCCCTGCCCATGTCGCTGCCTGCCGTGATGCTGCACCTGAAGGTGCTGGAAGAGAGCGGGCTGGTCGCCAGCGAAAAGAAGGGCCGCGTCCGCACCTGCCGGATCGAGCCGGCGGCGCTGTCGCTGGCCGAGCAGTGGGTATCGGACCGCCGCCGCCTGTGGGAGGCCCGGCTCGACCGCCTGGGCGCCTTCCTGGATTCTGCCACAGAGGAAACGCCATGACTGTTCGCTGCGTCACCCATGCCAGCTTCACCATCACGCGGCAGTGGAAAGCCTCGCCCGCGCGTGTCTTTGCCGCCTTCGCCGACGAGAACAAGAAGAAGCTCTGGTTCGGCGGCGGCGATGCCTGGGAGCCGCTCGGCCACAGCTTCGACTTCCGCGTCGGCGGCCGGGAGCAGGAATCGGGCCGTTTCAAGCAGAGCGGCGTCGTCTCCAGCTTCGACTGTGTTTATCTCGACATCGTGGAGAATGAACGCATCATCTACAGCTACACCATGCACCTGGATGACCGGAAAATCTCGGTCAGCCAGGCCTGCATCGAGCTGCGGCCCGAAGGCAGCGGCACCAAATTCGTGCTGACGGAATATGGCGATTATCTCGATGGCTATGACGATGCCGGGTCCCGCGAGCATGGCACCAATTTCCTGATGGACACACTCGCCAGGACGCTGGAGGCCTGATGCGGCTTGGCGCGCTCACCTATCTGGTTCGCGATTATGACGAGGCGATTGCCTGGTTCACCGGCAGGTTGGGCTTTGTTCTCACGGCGGACACGGATCTGGGCGCTGGAAAGCGTTGGGTGACGGTGACACCGCCTGATTCTGGAAATGGGGGTGGCGGCATGGCGCTGCTGCTGGCGCAGACTGTCGGCACACAGGCCGAGATGATTGGCAGGCAGGGCGGTGGGCGCGTCTTCCTTTTCCTGCATAGCGCCGATTTTGCGGCAGACCATGCGGCGATGCGGGCGAAGGGCGTTGTCTTCATGGAGGAGCCGCGCACCGAAGCCTATGGCACCGTGGCGGTGTTTGAAGACCTGTATGGCAACAAGTGGGACTTGATCGAAAATGCCAGATGACCTGACGCAGTTGGTGCGCGATTATTTTCGCGCCTATGAAACCGGTGACCGCAGCGTGATCGATCGGACGATGGCGGACGGTTTCACCTTCACCAGCCCGTTCGATGACGCCATCGACCGTGACGCCTATTTCCGCCGCTGCTGGCCCAACAACACCAACCATCGCCGCTTCGGCATCGAAGCCATCGCCCAGAATGGCGACAAGGTGGTGGTTGTGTATTGCGCTAACATGGAGACCGGCAATCCGGTGCACCCCACCGCCACCTTCCGCAATGCCGAGTGCCACGCCTTCGAGAAGGGCCGGCTGAAATCCGTCACCGTCTTCTTTGGTGACCCGCCCGGTGGGCTGACGCGGGCGCAATTTTCCCAGCAGTGCGGCGCCAGGTGAGCGTATAGGCCCTTCGCCCAATCCCTGCTAAGCTGGGAATCTCCAAGGATTTTCCCGCAAAGCCATGCTGTTCCTCGAATTGTCGGCGGTTGTTTTTCTGATCGTCGTCAACGGCCTTCTTGCCCTGTCCGAAATGGCCATCGTCTCCTCGCGCATCAGCCGCCTGAAGACGATGGCGGAGCGCGACGTGGTCGGTTCGCGCCGCGCCCTGGCGCTGGCTGCCGAGCCGGGCCGCTTTCTCTCCGCCGTGCAGATCGGCATCACCCTGGTCGGCATCCTGTCGGGCGCCTTTTCCGGCGCCACGCTGGGTCTGCGGCTGGGTCACTGGCTGACGGCGCAGGGCCTCAGCGTCGACTATGCCGAGCCGGCCGGTGTCGGCATCGTGGTGGTGCTGATCACCTATGCGTCGCTGATTATCGGTGAGCTGGTGCCCAAGCAGATCGCGCTGCGCGATCCCGAAGCCGTGGCGGTGCGCGTCGCCCCCGCCATGACGGTGGTGGCGAAGGTCACGTCGCCGATGGTGTGGCTGCTCGACATGTCGGGGCGGCTGGTGCTGGCGCTGCTGGGCCAGAAGGAAGCCGTTGAAGGAAGTGTCACGGAAGAGGAAATCCGCGCCCTGGTGGCGGAGGCCGAAAGCTCCGGCGTGCTGGAGCCGGGCGAAAAGGAAATGATCGCGGGCGTGATGCGGCTGGGCGACCGCAGCGTCAAGGTGGTGATGACGCCGCGCCACGATGTCGATGCCATCAACCTGCATGACGATGACGCGGCGATCCGCGCCGCGCTGCTGGACAGTTCGCATTCGCGCCTGCCGGTCTATGACCGCGATCTCGACCAGGTGGTGGGCGTGGTGCAGGCCAAGCAGTTGCTCGACGCCTATCTCAAGGGCGGCATACCCGATGTGCGCACCTTCGTGCGCCAGGCGCCAGTGATCCCGGACAGCGCCGATGCCCGCGACGTCATCATCGCCCTGCGCGACTCGCCCATCCATGTCGGGCTGGTGCATGACGAGTATGGCCATTTCCGCGGCATGGTCACCACCGCCGATATTCTCGGTTCCATCGTGGGCGAGTTTGCCGACGAGCATGACGCGCCGGAGCCTGCCTTTGTGCGGCGCGAGGACGGCTCGCTGCTGATCGCGGGCTGGATGCCGCTGGACGAGCTGGCCGAACTCACCGGCCTGAACCTGCCGGACGACAATCATTCCCACACGGCGGCGGGTTTCGTGGTGCAGGGCTTCGGGCGGCTGCCGGAAGTGGGCGAGCATTTCGACGCCCAAGGCTGGCGCTTCGAGGTGATGGACCTGGATGGCCGCCGGGTCGACAAGATCCTGGCCGAGAAATTATCGCGCCGCCGGGCGCGGTAACTTTGCGGGCGTTGTGAGCCGGCGCGATTTCCCCCACACTCGCGAACAATCATAACAGGGGGAAACACATGAAACACTGGATCGCAGCCGCGTTCATCTGCGCGGTCATCATTGGCGCGGCGCAGGCCGCCGAACCGCGCCGCCCGGGCGAGTATCCGTCCACCATCGATTCCATCCCGCAACCGGATGTGAAGAAGGGCGAGCTGATTGGCCCCATCGAGTTCAAGAGCAAGATCATTCCCGGCAACACGGTGCGCCGCTACTGGATCTATGTGCCGGCCGGTTACGACCGCGCCCGCCCGCCCAACCTGCTGGTGTGGCAGGACGCGCAACGCGCGCTGCCGATCAGCCAGCCGCTGCGCATCAACGTGGTGCTGGACAATCTGATCGCCAAGAAGGAAATCCCGGCCACGCTCGGCGTCTTCATCACGCCGGGCCAGCGCGACGCCGACCGCTATCCCGACAATCTGGGCACCGGCAACCCCAACAACCGCGCCAACGAGTATGACGCGCTGAGCGACACCTATGCGCGCATGCTGATCGAGGAATTGCTGCCGGAAGTGGCGAAACGCTATGCCTTCAGCAGCGATCCGGCAAAGCGCGCCATCGGCGGCACCTCGTCGGGGGCGATCTGCGCCTTCACCGTGGCGTGGCACAGGCCGGAAGCCTTCGGCAATGTCATCAGCTTCATCGGCAGCTATACGTCCATCGGCTATCGCCCGGCGACCATGACGACGCCCTTCATTCCCGGTGGCGATACCTATCCCGGCCTGATCCGCAAAAGCCCGATCCGCAAGATGCGGATCTTCCTGCAGGACGGCGCCAACGACCTCAACAACGAGCATGGCAACTGGTTCCTCGCCAACCAGTCCATGCTGTCGGCGCTGAACTGGGCCAATGCCACGGCGGCTGCCAGCACCGATGCCGCGCGCAAGAACGGGCCGCGCTATGATGTGAGGTTCGAATGGGGCGACGGCGCCCATTCCGATGCGCATGGCGGCTGGCTGCTGCCGGGCATCCTGCGCTGGATGTTTGCACCGTAAAAGAAAAAGGCCCGGTCTCGCGACCGGGCCTTTGTCCTTGCGATGGCAGAAAGGCCTAGGCCTCTTCGCTCACTTCTCCCTCGGCGCCGGCCGGGGCCGCGCCTTCCTCGAACAGGTCCTCGGCGGCGATCTTGGCCTCCTCGGCGTCGGTCTTCTCGGCCAGGACGTCCTCGCCGCGCGCCTGGCGCTCGGCTTCGTCCTCGCTGCGGGCGACGTTGATGACGATGTTCACCTTCACTTCCGGGTGCAGAACAACCGGGAGGGTGACAAGGCCGATCGACTTGATCGCCACGCTGATCGAGACCTGATGACGGTCGACCTTGAAGCCGCCCTTTTCCATCACGTCCGCGACATCGCGCGGGGTGACAGAGCCGTAGAGCTGGCCACGATCACCCGCCTGGCGGATGATCGTGAACTTCTGGCCGTCCAGCTTCTTGGCGATCTTCTCGGCTTCGCCCTTGGCCGCGAGATTGCGGGCCTCGAGCTGGGCCTTCTGGCCCAGGAAGTATTCCCGGTTCGCCTTGGTGGCGCGCAGGGCCTTCTTCTTGGGCAGCAGGAAGTTGCGGGCGAAGCCGTCCTTCACCTTCACTTCATCGCCCATCTGGCCGAGCTTTTCGAC
>Ga0114974_10001671_pt1 | contig 17449 bp, 18 predicted proteins | sample S_130206_EF_Meta_FD_87318 | JGI IMG/M metagenome (GOLD analysis project Ga0114974, IMG submission 87318) | Freshwater microbial communities from Lake Simoncouche, Canada to study carbon cycling - S_130206_EF_MetaG | ecosystem: Environmental > Aquatic > Freshwater > Lake | place: Lake... | reverse complement strand
TTTGGCCAAGGATGTGCCAGCGCACAGTGTGACCAGACTGACCATGAGGGCGGCAACGGGAAGCGCAGGAAATTTCAAGTTTTTATATTTCGAAATATGGGCCCATCATAGTGTTGTCGGCACCAACACCCCAGAGACTTAAATTTCTAAGGAGATGGGCTGGCCGTGCGGCGTTCTTGCCGCTGCCGCCTCCCAAGCGTGTTCCAAATCATGAATTTGTTCGGCTGTGCCCAACTGCTTGGCCAGCACCATGGCCTCCAAGGCATTCAGCCAGTGTGTGTAATACGTGGTACCGGTGTCTGCATCGCCAGCAGATTGGGCATTGCGAATTTCACTCGTCAATGTAGCGGCCCACTCTGGCCAGGTGAACAAACCCTTTTCGTGCAACTGAAGCGTCATGGCGAAAGCGTGCGCCTGCCATGGTTCTGCAAAGACGACGCCGTTGGCTTCTTGCGCGGGCAGCGGCATCTCACCGCCGCAATGCAGGGCAATGTCTTCAAGAGTCAGTTGGGTGTTTTGCATGGCGTTGAGTGCGCAGGCATCAATCGGCAGCTTCTAAATAAGATTGCCATGCGTCCACGGTTACCTCCAAGGTGGGGTCGCTATCAGATCCCCACAAGGTGGGCCCTTCAAAGACCACGGTGTAGAGCCATTCAACCCTCACTTGGAAGGGCGGCAATGCGCGAAGCGTGTGCTGATCAGGCATCACATGCCCGCCGTGCAGGCTGACGATGGTGCCCACATGGCCGCGCACATAACGCGGCAAACGGGTGTGCCCTTGCGGACGCATATTGAGCGCGCGCACTTTTTGGCCTACTTTGAACAAGGCGGGCTGATCGATGGGGCGCTCGGTGGGGCTTCCAGCTTTCAAGGCCGCGTCCACGCTGTCACGGGTTAGTACTTTGCTCACGTTTACAGGTGGCGTGATCATATGTCCTGTTTCAAGCTCAGCCGCGGTGACCATGTGGCGTTCGAGCATGAGTTTCTCCAGTGCGCGAACCCATATTTCGTAATAGCTGCTCGACAAATAGATGTCTGGAGGCAATGACTCTCTGGCCGAGCGACTCAAGTCAATATTCCATTGCCCACTGGCGCCCATGGCCACCGTCATGGCCATGGCCCGGCTTTCCCAGTCGGCATGGAACAAGGGCTTGGCTTCTTCAATCAGGACGGGGCCAAAACCTTGTTGGCCGCCCATGTCGTGTACGCCGTTCACAGAAGGGCCGTCCCAATCATGGCGTCCCGACTGACCAAAGCAGCCAGCGCTGTTTGTGACATGTGCTCTGTGCCAGGGGGGCGCTTTGGCAAGACCAAATAGCGAACTTCGGCAGTGGAGTCCCAAACGCGAATGCGGGTGCTTTCGGGCAAGCTAACCCCAAAGTCGGCCAATACCTTACGGGGCTCAATGACGGCGCGGGAACGGTAGGCGGCGCTTTTGTACCAAACGGGCGGTAAGCCTAAAACGGGCCAGGGGTAACAACTGCAGAGAGTGCAAACCACCATGTTGTGCTGCTCTGGGGTGTTTTCCAGGGCCACCATGTGCTCCCCTTGTCGCCCTGTGAAGCCTAAAGAGGCGATGGCGGCGGTGGCATCCTGAAGCAACCAAGCTTTGAAGTCGGGTTCAGCCCAAGCTTTGGCCACTACTTGTGCGCCGTTGTGAGGGCCAACTTCGGTTTCGTAGGTTTCAATGATGCGGTCGATGGCGGCAGGATCAATGTAGCCTTTTTGGGTCAGCAGGGTTTCCAGTGCGCGAACCCTGACGTCCATTTCACTCAGGGTGGAATGGTCGTGATCGTGATGGTGATCGTGGTCATGAGAATGGCCTGACATGGTCGTCTCCCGAGTTGAGCAAGGTCTTTGAGGGCCATCATAGCCCGCATACAATCGGAGGTTGGCCTGAAAACCGGCTTGAAGCCGATTTTTTGGGAATTACTGTTTTTTATTCGTGGAGTTCGTCGATGTTCATTTCATCCGCATTTGCCCAAACCGCCCCAGCCGCTGCTTCATCGGGCGGCGACTTGCAATCTTCTTTGATGAGCATGTTGCCTCTGCTCTTGATGTTTGTGGTGCTGTATTTCGTCATGATTCGCCCCCAAATGAAAAAGCAAAAAGAACACAAAACCATGATAGACGCCCTTGCAAAAGGCGATGAAATTATCACGGCCGGTGGCTTCTTGGGAAAAGTGAGCAAATTAGGTGACGGGTACTTGAGCATTGAAATTGCCAATGGTGTGGAAGTCCAAATGCAACGCTCAGCCGTTATTCAAGTTTTGCCTAAAGGTTCTATCAAGTAAACGCCACATGAGCCAAGTGCCCTGCGCTTGGACATGCCTGTTGCTCTTTTCTCTTCTTTGAAGCGACTGCCATCATGAACCGTTATCCGGTGTGGAAATTTGCGATCATCGTGATCGCTTTGTTGTTGGGCGTGGTCTACACCTTGCCCAACTTTTTTGGTGAAGCGCCGGCGGTGCAAGTGTCGTCTTCTAAGATGAGCTCGAAGGTTGACGCAGCGGCTTTGGCGCGTGTAGAAGATGCCTTGAAGGCAGCCAATGTGCCGTCTTCAGCGGTGGCGCTGGAAGGTACTTCTATCAAAGCGCGCTTCGAAACCACCGAGCAACAACTCAAAGCCAAAGACGCGATTCAAAAAGCCTTGATTCCAGAAGGTGCAGACAATGGCTATGTGGTGGCCTTGAATTTACTCTCGCGCTCACCAGCTTGGTTAACTTCGCTGCACGCCTCACCCATGTACTTGGGCTTGGACTTGCGCGGCGGCGTGCACTTCATGCTGCAAGTGGACATGAAGGCCGCGCTGACGCAAAAGACAGACTCCTTGGCTGGCGACATTCGCACCACACTGCGTGAAAAAGATGTTCGCCACGGAGGCATTACACGCAACGGCCAAAGCATTGAAATCAAAGTACGCGATAAAGCGCAATTGGATGCCGCACGACGCGTGTTGGCGGAGCAGTTTTCCGACTTGCAAGTTGTGGATGCGGCTGACGGCGGCGAATTCAAAATCACAGCCGACATCAAACCTGAAGCCGCACGCCGCGTTCAAGAGCAAGCCCTCAAGCAAAACATCACGACCCTGCACAACCGAATCAATGAGTTGGGCGTGGCCGAACCTGTGATTCAGCAGCAAGGTCTCGATCGCATCGTGGTGCAATTGCCTGGCGTGCAAGACACGGCCAAGGCCAAAGATATTTTGGGTCGCACCGCCACCTTGGAAGTGCGCTTGGTCGACGAGAGCAGCGAGGCGCGTTCTGCAGAGCAAACCAATGGCCTGGTGCCCTTTGGTTCTGAGCGTTATTTAGAGCGCAACGGCCAGCCGGTGATTGTGAAAAAGCAAGTCATTCTGACGGGTGACAACCTGACCGACGCACAACCTGGCTTTGACAGTCAGACACAAGAGCCCGTTGTGAATTTGTCATTGGATGGCAAAGGCGCACGTATTTTCAAAGATGTGACGCGCGAAAACGTGGGCAAGCGCATGGCCATCTTGCTGTTTGAAAAAGGCAAAGGCGAAGTGGTCACAGCGCCGGTCATCCGCTCAGAAATTGGCGGCGGCCGCGTTCAAATTTCGGGCCGCATGACCACCAGCGAAGCCAACGACACATCTTTGTTGTTGCGCGCAGGCTCCTTGGCAGCGCCCATGGAAATCATTGAAGAGCGCACCATTGGCCCCAGCCTGGGTGCCGAAAACATTGCCAAAGGTTTTAACAGCGTCACCTGGGGCTTTTTGGTGATCGCTGCTTTCATGTGTGTTTATTACGCGATATTTGGCATGTTTTCCAGTATCGCCTTGGCCTTCAACTTGTTGTTGCTGGTGGCGGTCTTGTCGATGTTGCAAGCCACACTCACGCTGCCTGGTATGGCTGCCATGGCGCTGGCGCTGGGCATGGCGATTGACTCCAACGTGCTGATCAATGAGCGAGTGCGCGAAGAACTGCGCTTGGGCGCTTCGCCCCAAGCGGCCATCCATACGGGCTATGAGCGAGCCTGGGCCACCATTTTTGACTCCAACATCACCACCTTGATTGCTGGTGTGGCCTTGTTGGCATTTGGTTCTGGCCCCGTCCGCGGCTTTGCCGTTGTGCACTGCTTGGGCATTTTGACCAGCATGTTCTCTGCGGTGTTTTTCTCACGCGGCTTGGTCAATCTTTGGTATGGCCGTCAGAAAAAACTCAAGTCGGTGTCTATCGGCACAGTCTGGCGACCTGACGGTTCGGCATTGCCTGCAACAGCCGACAACAAAGAATAAAGCGGAGCAGCATCATGGAATTTTTCAAAATCCGCAAAGACATCCCGTTCATGAAGAATGCGTTGATCTTCAACGTCATCTCCCTGGCCACTTTTTTGTTGGCAGTCTTCTTTTTGTTCAGCCGCGGTTTGCATTTGTCGGTGGAGTTCACGGGTGGCACTGTGATGGAAGTCAGCTACAGCCAACCCGCCGACCTCACAAAGGTGCGTGGCGTGGTTTCAAGCTTAGGTTACACCGATGTGCAAGTGCAAAACTTTGGCTCTGCGCGCGACGTGATGATTCGTTTGCCTGCACAAAAAGGCGTGAGCTCTGCGCAGCAAAGTGACAAGCTCATGGAAGCATTGAAAGCGCAAAACGCAGAAGCCACCATGCGCCGCACAGAATTTGTCGGCCCGCAGGTGGGTGAGGAGTTAGCAACTGACGGCCTGAAGGCTTTGGCTTTTGTGGTGATCGGCATCATGCTGTATTTGGCGGTGCGCTTTGAATGGAAATTCTCAGTGGCAGCCATCATTGCCAACTTGCACGACGTCATTATTATTTTGGGCTTCTTTGCCTATTTTCAGTGGGAATTCTCCTTGGCCGTATTGGCCGCGGTGCTGGCGGTGCTGGGTTATTCGGTGAATGAATCGGTGGTGATTTTCGACCGAATTCGCGAGAATTTCAGGCGTTATCGCAAGATGAACACGGTGGAGATCATTGACAACGCCATCACGTCCACCATCAGCCGAACCATCATCACGCACGGCTCAACGCAAATCATGGTGCTTTCCATGTTGCTGTTTGGCGGTGAGACTTTGCACTACTTTGCCATGGCGCTGACCATTGGCATTTTGTTTGGCATTTACTCGTCCGTGTTTGTGGCCGCGGCCATTGCCATGTGGTTGGGCATTAAGCGTGAGGACTTGATCAAAGCCGGACCGAAAAAAGACGAAGATCCCGACGATCCCAACTCTGGCGCGGTGGTTTAAAGAAGAGGTCTAACGCTGTCGGTTGAGCTTTTGGTAAAGGCCGCCCGACAACCGCCCCAGTGCCCCACGCATCTCCAATTGGAACAACTCGGCTTGCAGTTGCGCGATCGGCAAACCACTTCGCAATTGCAACTCATCTAGGCCCACGGGGTCTTGGCCCAAATGGTCGATCACCTTCAATGGACTGGCGCTCATTTGAACGTCGATCAATAGGGGCGACAGTGGCATGGTTGGTTTTGAAACAAACGGACCCTCCGTTGCCGAAGATGGCGCCTCTGGTAGGTCTTTCAATTCCTCCAAAATATCTTGTACGCAATCGACCAACTTGGCGCCCTGCTTGATGAGATCATGGCACCCCTTTGACACAGTGGTGTGAATGGAGCCGGGAATCGCAAACACCTCCTTGCCCATGTCCAAAGTTTGGCGCGCAGTGATCAATGACCCAGAGCGCGTGGCGGCTTCTACCACCAAGCAACCCTGTGACAGGCCCGCAATAAGACGATTGCGCTTGGGGAAATTAGAGGTAATGGGTGGCGTGTTCAAGTGATATTCGCTGATCAATAAACCATGTGTCGCAATTTCTATGGCCAAGGCGTGATTTTGATGAGGATAGACGCGGTCTAGACCCGTACCCACCACTGCCACCGTGTGCAAGGGATGGTGGGGGTGCCCACCTTGCAAGGCACCTTGATGGGCAGCAGTGTCAACCCCCAAGGCCAAGCCAGAAATCACAGTGAGTCCCGCTTGAGCAAGGTGAAGGGCAAAATCATGCGCATTCAAACGACCTTGTGGGGTGGGATTGCGGCTGCCAACCACGGCAAGGGCATGTGGGGCGCGGTCAAGTGGTGGGCTGAGCAAATGCAAGTGCTGCGTCTGCCCTAATACATACAGAAGCAAAGGGGGGTCAGGCATGCGTAACAAGGTGCTGGGGTAATCTTCATCTTTCAGTGTGAGAATCCGCTTGTGCAGTACCTTGAGTGCGCTGGGGCCGCCCTGTGCTTGGCGCCAATTCCAGGCGGTCTCTAAAGTCTCTTCTAATTCAGGCGGCACCAGTCGAAGTTGTTGACTGACAGGGCCGCTGACAATCGATTGCAAGGCACTGGCGCTTTGCTCAAAGATGATCTCGGGCCGGCCAAATGCTTGCAGCAGAGAGCGGGCAGTGAGATTGCCCACGCCGGGTGTGAGGCTCAAACGCAGCCAAGCCTTCAGACTTTCTCGGGTCGAAACCATTTTTTTCCTCAATATGAAGCCACAGGCTGAGGGGGCGATTTTGGGTACGATCTAAGTCTTCGGCAAGGCTTCTTCAAATTGGAGAAAATAGAGGTATTGCTGAATACAAAACAACATGGCACTTTTAAACATTCTTTGCTATCCCGACCCCCGCTTGAACAAGTTGGCGAAACCCGTGACGGAGTTTGATGACAAACTGCGCGCGCTGGTGGCCGACATGCTGGAAACCATGTACGAATCGGAGGGTGTGGGCCTGGCGGCGACCCAAGTGGACGTGCATCAACGCGTGGTCGTCATGGACACCTCTGAAGGCCGCAACCAAGCTGTGGTTTTGGTGAACCCTGAAATCACGTGGTTCAGTGAAGAGCGCGTGAAGGGTGAAGAGGGTTGTTTGTCCGTACCCGGAATTTACGATGGTGTTGAGCGTGCCGTGTCTGTCAAAGTGAAAGCCGCAGATGAAAACGGTCAAGTGCGTGAGCTGGCAGCAGAAGGCCTGATGGCGGTTTGTGTACAACATGAACTCGATCACTTGATCGGTAAAGTATTCGTGGAATATTTGTCACCCTTGAAGCGCAATCGCATCAAAACCAAAATGCTCAAGGTGCAAAGAGAAGACGCTTAATTGCTCATCCAGAAAGAAGTTCCATGCGCGTGATATTTGCGGGTACCCCAGAATTTGCGCGCAAAGCATTGGCAGCTTTGCACGCTTCGGGCCATGAGATTGTGGGCGTGTTCACACAGCCCGACCGACCCGCAGGCCGAGGCATGAAATTACAGACTTCCGCGGTAAAACAGTTTGCGCTTGAAAAAGGTTTGCCTGTGGCGCAACCGCACAGTTTGAAACTGGATGGCAAATACCCAGAAGAGGCTGCTGCGGCACAGGCCTTCATTGTGCAAGCCCACGCCGATGTCATGGTGGTGGCCGCTTATGGTTTGATCCTGCCCCAATGGGTTTTGGATGCACCCCGTTTCGGTTGCCTGAACATCCATGCTTCCTTGTTGCCACGCTGGCGAGGTGCTGCGCCCATTCATCGAGCGATTGAAGCGGGTGATTCACAAACGGGTGTCACCATCATGCAGATGGATGCCGGATTGGACACGGGTGACATGTTGCATGTGGAGGCCTTGTTGATTGGGGAACAAGAAACCACAGCCAGCTTGCATGACAAGTTGGCCGACATGGGCGCACGCATGCTGGTTGAGACTTTGACGCAGGCCGAACATTTCAAGCCTGTGAAGCAACCCACTGAAGGGGTAACTTATGCCCACAAGATTGAAAAGACAGAAGCCGCCATTGACTGGAGCCTGAGTGCACAAACATTGTCTCAGCGCGTGCGAGCGTTTGATCCATTTCCTGGCGTGACGGCGCAGATGGCCGGCGACGTGGTGAAGGTCTGGCAGGCGCATGTGATGAGCTGCGCCTCCGTGCAAGGCGCTGCCCCTGCTGCCGGCACGCTTTTGGCCATCAGTGAGAGCGGACTGGAGGTTGCTTGTGGTGAAGGTGTCTTGTGCCTCACACAATTGCAAAAACCTGGCGGCAAGCGCCAATCTTCAGCAGAGTTTGTGCGAAGTTTTAAAGGCGAAGTCGGCGATGTTTTTAAAAGCTGAAAACTACCGCCATCCTGCATTCATGGACGGAGTGCGTGATGCAGCGCCGCAAGCGACAGGTGTGGCTGCTTGGGGATTGATGACCGGCGTGGCCATGATGAATTCTGGCATGAGTGTTATGGAGTCGATCGCCATGACCTTGTTTGTTTACGCGGGCAGCTCTCAATTGGCCGCCATTCCCTTGATTGCAGCAGGTGCGCCTGCGTGGGTCATCTTGGCCACGGGCTTTTGTGTGAACTTGCGCTTCATGGTTTTCAGTTTGCATCTTCGGCCCTACTTGATGCATTTGCCGCGATTCGAAAGATTGATGCACGGGTATCTCACGGCAGACATGAGCTATATTTTGTTTACAAGACGGTTTGCAAAGCCTGGCAGTGATTCAGACGAACAACAGACGCAAACGGCATTTCTCGCGGGTAACACGTGCATTATTTGGGTGAGTTGGATGGCGACCAGTTTGTTTGGCATTTACCTGGCCAACATCATTCCTACCGCTTGGGGTTTAGGTTTCGCCGGCACCTTGTGTCTGGTGAGCATCTTTTGTTCATTGGCAAGCACCAAGATGCGCTTCTTCACCGCCGGTGTAGCGGCTTTGACGGCCATTGCCGCTTATCAGTTGCCCTTGAAATTTAACATTCTGCTGGCCATTGTTGTGGCGGTGATTTTGAGCATGAGCTTGGAGCGATTTCGAAAAACGCCGCAAGGGTATGAGGCATGATTTTTTTCGAAGGCACTGATGTTTGGACCGTCGCAGTGATTGCGGGCCTCACCGTGGTCACTTTCATCACTCGCAGTTTCTTTTTCATTTCAAGTGAAGAGTGGACCTTGCCTGAGTGGGCGCAGCGAGGCTTGCAATATGCACCGATTGCGGCCTTGGCGGCGGTGGTGTTTCCTGAAGTATTGATGCAGCAAGGCCACTTTATGCCAACATGGATGGACGCACGCTGGGTCGGCGCGTTGGTCGGTGGCGCTGTGTACTTTTGGAAGCGCAATGTGCTTTTGACCATTCTGGCGGGCATGATGGCTTATCTGCCGCTGCATTTGTTGTTAGCCTGGTAGGTGATTCGTATCAGGTTTGATGTGTGCGAGTCAGTTTTCGCCAGCTTGCAAGATTAAAATCGAAGCCCTTCAGGCCGCTTTGTTTTGCTGGCCCCATCTTCACCCTTCGTAAAGAAAAATTCAATGAACGTCATTCGCTTTTCAGCTTTGTGTGCACAAGGCAAAGTCAAAGGCCTGCGTGTGTTTATCCGCGCTGATCTGAATGTGCCGCAAAACGACCGTGGCGATATCACGGAAGACACCCGGATCCGTTCCTCTGTGCCTTGTATTCAAATGGCCCTCGATGCCGGCGCGGCGGTCATGGTGACCAGTCATTTAGGTCGACCCACAGAAGGCGAATTCAAAGCGGAAGACTCATTGGCCCCTGTTGCCAAACGTCTTGCAGAATTGCTCGGCCGAGACGTCATGCTCAAAGCCAATTGGATCGAAGGTGTTGACGTGTCTGCCGGCCAAGTCGTCTTGCTGGAAAACTGCCGCGTGAACAAAGGCGAAAAAAAGAACAATCCAGAGTTGGCGAAAAAAATGGCCATGCTTTGCGACATTTATGTGAACGATGCGTTTGGCACCGCGCACCGCGCAGAAGGCACGACTTACGGCATTGCTGAATATGCCAAAGTGGCTTGTGCGGGGCCATTGTTGGCAGCAGAAATTGATGCCATCACCAAAGCCCTGGCGCACCCTGCACGTCCCTTGGCCGCCATTGTGGCGGGCAGCAAGGTGTCCACCAAGCTCACCATTCTGAAGAGCTTGGCCGACAAAGTCGACCAACTGATTGTGGGCGGCGGCATTGCCAACACGTTCATGTTGGCCGCTGGTTTGAAGATTGGCAAAAGCCTGGCCGAACCCGACTTGTTGGCTGAAGCCAAAGCCGTGATCGAGATCATGAAAGCGCGAGGAGCTGAAGTGCCAATCCCGACGGACGTGGTCACCGCCAAATCATTTTCTGCAGATGCCGTTGCGACAGTCAAGAAAGCCACTGAAGTGGCCGATGACGATTTAATTTTGGACATTGGCCCTGAGACCGCTGCCAAATTGGCGGCTCAGTTGAAAGTGGCGGGCACCATTGTGTGGAATGGCCCGGTAGGCGTGTTTGAGTTTGCTGCGTTTGAAAACGGGACACGTGTGATTGCGCTTGCGATCGCAGAATCAAGCGCATTCAGCATTGCCGGCGGCGGAGATACTTTGGCGGCGATTGCCAAGTACGGCATTGAAAGCCAAGTTGGCTACATCTCTACCGGAGGCGGTGCGTTCTTAGAAATGCTGGAAGGCAAGACCTTGCCAGCGATTGAGATATTGACGAAACGCGCGCAAGCAGCTTAAGACTTGGCGGGCAAGTTGCCGCGCACAGGGCTGGTCATTTGACCTTGAAAATCTGTCCAGCATTCGCGCGTGAAGTCATACAGCTTGCAAGCCTTGGCAGTTTTGAAATACCAGTTCCAAGAGAAGGGCTGAACAATGATGCGGCCAGGCAGCATTTCTTCTAGTTTGGCTTGTGCTTTTTTCAAGCGATAAAGCGGAATGCTCATGTCGACATGGTGCGCAGTGTGCTCCATGATGTGGTGCACCATGTTGCCAATCTTCATGGGGAAGGTGAGGTGCACGGTGGTCGACACAAAGGGCTGAGCTTTGGTCCATGCCGATTTGTCGTTGTGCCATGACACACGCACGTGGGTGTGGTGAACATAAACCACAAAACCAATCATGGTGTTCCAGAACAAAAAGGGCACCAGCACACCCATCAACAAAGACAGTGCAATTGACTGTTCGGTTGCCATGGCGGCATAGCTGATCACGCTGACCCACAGTAAGCCAAACGTTGTGACCAAGGCGCTGTCTTTGAAAAAGATGGGGCGGCGTGTGGGCATGTGTGTTTTGTTGGGGAAGAACTCGCGCTTCCACCAAATTTCAATGAGGTAGTAAAGCCCGGGCGCCCAACCGCTGCGGTAAAGGTGCTCCAGCAATCGATCGATGGGACCCAGCGCGGCAAACTCTTCGGCTGTTAAAGGGGTCCAAACAAAATCGACCCCTTTGAGGTTGGTATAGCCATGGTGCACCACGTTGTGGCCGGTGTCCCAGAGGCTGAAAGGTGTGAGTGAATACAAAAATGCGTAGCGGCCAATCCACTTGTTCAGTTCGCGATGGGGTGTGAGACTTTGGTGGCAGGCATCGTGACCAATGATGAAAAGACGACCAATGACAAAACCTGCAGCCAAGCCGCACAAGAGTTTGAGCCAGACCGACTCGAAGGCAACGGTACCGGCCACAAGGCCCATGAACAAGGCTGTATCAAGGACCAAAAGAAGGAAGGCGCGCAACGTAGAACGTTCCGATAAAGGCAAAAGCCACTCGCGAATAATTTTGCGATGGGGCATGACCTGATCTAAAGGAATGGGCTGCAAATTGTCAGAAGTTGAATGTGTCGTCATAAATAAGGCGCAGAAGCTGTGCTTGGGGGCCAATCAAAGATATGCCCTAGTCTAAACCGAGAGGCTTTTCCTGTGAATGACTTGGGTCAATTGGCTTCCCATTGGGGAAAAAGAGCGGCTTCTACTGTGATTCCGTTCCCCAAAAGCTTTTTAGATGACTTTTCGAGCGTTCTCCGTCACGCCCACTTGAAATACCGCCGTCACCGCTGACGCCAATGTCCCTGCAATGACTCATTTCGTGGGAAAATTGAACTTAATCGACTCCGGAGATCAGTCCACATGCCCAGCCGCGCTACCAAAATTGTTGCCACCTTAGGCCCAGCTTCCAGCGACCCCGCATTGCTTGAAGCCATGATTCGCGCTGGCGTGAATGTGGTCAGGTTGAATTTCAGCCACGGCAAAGCGCAGGATCACATTGACAGAGCCCGCTTGGTGCGAGAGGCCGCTACCCGTGCAGGCCGTGAAGTGGCCATCATGGCTGATTTGCAAGGGCCCAAAATTCGCGTTGGTAAATTTGTCGAAGGCAAGGTCATGCTGGTGCCGGGCGAGAAGTTCGTGTTAGACGCCTCGCGCACCGAACTGGGCGATCTGACGGGCGTCGGCCTTGATTACAAAGAGCTGCCTCGCGACGTCAAGTCGGGCGATGTGTTGTTGCTCAATGATGGCTTGATCGTGCTGACCATCGACTCGGTGCAGGGCGAAAAGGTTAACACCACCGTCAAGTTGGGCGGCGAGTTGTCCAACAACAAAGGCATCAACAAGCAAGGCGGGGGTCTGACGGCGCCGGCCCTCACAGCCAAGGACATGGAGGACATCAAAACAGCGATGAGCTTTCAGGCTGACTATTTGGCGGTGAGTTTCCCGAAAAATGCCACCGACATGGAAATGGCCAGACAGTTGGCCAATGTGGCTGCGGCTGAGTTCAATCACAAGCCCGGCTTGATTGCCAAGATTGAGCGCGCAGAGGCCATTCCTCGCTTAGAAGAAATTCTGTTGGCCAGTGACGGCATCATGGTGGCTCGCGGCGACTTGGCCGTTGAGGTCGGCAATGCGGTGGTACCTGCCTTGCAAAAACGCATGATCAAATTGGCGCGCGCGCATGACAAAGTTGTCATCACGGCCACCCAAATGATGGAAAGCATGATTACCAACCCGGTGCCAACACGCGCTGAGGTGAGTGACGTGGCCAATGCGGTATTGGACGGCACGGATGCCGTCATGTTGAGTGCCGAAACTGCGGCCGGCAAGTACCCTTTAGAAACCGTCGAAGAAATGGCCAAAATTTGTTTGGCCGCCGAGGCCGCCGAAGAAGTAGAGCTGGATGCTGATTTCAATGGCCAATCCTTCAGCCACATCGATCAATCGATTGCCATGGGCGCCTTGTTTACCGCCCATCACTTGAACGCCAAAGCCATTGTGGCTCTCACAGATTCTGGCTCAACCGCTTTGTGGATGAGTCGTCATCGCGTGAAAATTCCAATTTATGCGGTGACCACCAAGCTCAGTTCGCAGCGCAAAATGGCCCTTTATCGAAATGTGCGGCCCCTTTTGATGGACACCAGTGCCGACAGAGACACGGCTTTGGTTCAGGCTGAGAATCATTTAAAGAGTCGCGGCATTGTGTCTTCTGGGGACATCTATGCCATCACTTGCGGAGAGCCTATGGGCGCACCCGGCGGCACCAACATGCTTAAAATTTCACGTGCTCAGTAAGCCCTGACTTTCAGTCGGAGCATCCAAAAAACGAGATGACTGATCCAACCGACGGTCCAGCAAAGCCAAGAGGTCCAAAGTGTGTGGCTCATGAAATGTGCGCCCCGGACTTGTTGTGAAATGCCCAAAACAAAGCCCACCAAGATGGCCCAGCCCAGCCACTTGAGGGCTGCACCCGAAGCACTTTGCTTCAGCCCAAAAAATGCAGCCATGAATGCAAAGCCAGTGGACGCATGCCCTGCAGGAAAGCAATGACCGCCGCCGCTATCGGCTTGCCCCATGTTCCAATGCGACACATAGGGCACAACGCCGCCAAAGGCCTGTAAGTCCCAGGGGCAACTGGTTTGGCTGAAGCCTTTGATGAGGGTCACAGCAAGCAGCGCGCACAACACGCAAAAAAAGATGCCGGCTCTTTCGGCGGTGGCCAAAGACCTGAGGGGTCCCCAAGGACGCCAAACCCCCAAAAGCATGGCAATTAAGAAAAGCCAACCCAGCGCACGAGCACCTTGGTGCATGACCTTGACCATCCACCCATGTTCGCGCAGCGGAAATCCAGTGCTCTCCCCCCAAAGCCGGGCCATGGCCATGTCCCCACCCGAAAAATCCCAGACCAGAAAAAGCAACATCAGCCCTAGGCTGATGAGGGCGTTGAGGCGCCAATGTGCTGCGGAATTTGCGCTTGTGAGGGGGGGTGAACTGACGAACATGATTTAAATCATAGTCGGACTGGCCGGGAAACCCGGAATTTTCAAAGACGCTTGTTAAAATCAGGATCAGTTACAAGCGGGTTACATGATTTTCCTTGGAGTATTTTTCATCGGGAATCGCACGCCTTGGCTTGGATCATTCTTTTAACTCTTTGGGACTTTTCACCATGGCACTCGTATCAATGCGCGAGCTGCTGGACCACGCCGCGGCCAATGGCTACGGTATTCCAGCCTTCAACGTCAACAATCTGGAGCAAGTTCAGGCCATCATGGAAGCCGCCAAAGAAACCGGCGCGCCCGTGATCATGCAAGCCTCGGCGGGTGCGCGCAAATATGCGGGCGAAGGCTTCTTGAAGTTGTTGATTCAAGCCGCGGTTGAGTCCTATCCAGAAATTCCCGTGGTGATGCACCAAGACCACGGCCAAAGCCCTGCCATCTGCCAAGGCGCCATCGACTTGGGCTTTAGCTCGGTCATGATGGACGGCAGCTTGGAAGCCGACGGCAAAACCATTGCCAGCTACGAATACAACCTGGAAGTGACGCAAAAAGTGGTCAGCATGGCGCACAAACTGGGCATCACGGTGGAAGGTGAATTGGGCTGCTTGGGTTCTTTGGAAACCATGCAAGGTGACAAGGAAGACGGCCACGGCACAGACGCCGTGATGACCCGCGAGCAACTGCTCACAGACCCCGAACAGGCCGCCGATTTTGTGAAGCGCACGCAGCTGGACGCTTTGGCCATTGCCATTGGCACCAGCCACGGCGCCTACAAATTCACGCGCAAGCCGACGGGCGACATCTTGGCCATCGATCGCATTCAAGCCATTCACAAACGCATTCCCAACACGCACTTGGTGATGCATGGTTCTTCGAGCGTGCCACAAGACTTGTTGGCCATCATCCGCGAATATGGCGGCAACATGAAAGAGACCTACGGCGTGCCTGTCGAAGAAATTCAGAAGGCCATCCAATTCGGCGTGCGCAAGGTCAACATCGACACCGATATTCGCTTGGCCATGACCGCTGCAGTGCGCAAATTCATGGCACAAAATCCCGACAAATTTGATCCCCGCGAATGGCTTAAACCAGCCCGCGAAGCGGCCAAACAAATTTGCAAGCAACGCTACATCGAGTTTGGCTGCGAAGGCCAAGCTTCCAAAATCAAGGGCCATAGCTTGCACGTGGTGGCCGGGCAATACGCCAAAGGTGAGTTGGCGCAAGTTGTGCACTGAAATTGGCTCGATAATGCAGTCACTATGACAACCGTTTCTGCATTGCACACTTCTGCTTTGACTTCACTGACCTTGCTCGCACGTGGCAAGGTGAGAGATAACTATGCAGTGGGCACCGATCGAATTTTGATGGTGGCCTCAGACCGCATCAGCGCCTTTGACGTCATCATGGGTGAACCCATTCCTGGCAAAGGCGTTTTGCTGACGCAAATGGCCCTGTTTTGGTTCGACAAACTCGGCCCCAAAGGTTTGAATCTTTGTCCCATTCACCTAACGGGCGATGCCCCTGAGAGTGTGGTCAGCGCAGCCGAAGTGTCGCAGGTGACGGGGCGCTCTATGTTGGTGAAGCGCTTAAAACCGCTGCCTGTTGAAGCGGTGGTGCGTGGCTACTTGGCTGGCAGTGGCTGGAAAGAATACCAAGAAGGCCAAGCGGTGTGTGGTGTGAAGTTGCCTGCAGGTTTGAAAAATGCCAGCAAGTTGCCCGAGCCCATCTACACCCCAGCCGCTAAGGCTGCGGTGGGCGAGCACGATGAAAACATCACGTTTGAAAAAACCGCAGAGATGATCGGCCTCGATTTGGCCACGCGCATCAAAGACATCAGCATTTCAATTTACAAAGCGGCCAGCGCCATCGCTTTTGAAAAAGGCATCCTCATTGCTGACACCAAATTTGAATTTGGTTTAGATGTTGATGGCACTTTGGTCTTGATGGACGAGGTGCTCACGCCTGATTCCTCGCGTTATTGGCCCGCTGAAAGCTATGTGGAAGGGATGAACCCGCCCAGCTATGACAAGCAGTTTTTGCGTGATTGGCTAGAAAGCACCATGGTCAATGGCAAGCCCTGGGACAAAACACCGCCCGCCCCCCGTTTGCCCCATGAAGTGATCGAAAAGACCGCAGCAAAATACGAAGAAGCGATGCAGCGATTGACGCGCTGAGGACCAACGGTTTCAGTTCAGCATCATGCTCAGTTTGCGTCGATAGCTAGACACCATCAAGGCTTGAGGGTCTTCTTGCACTGCACTTTTTCCCATGAGTTCAATGCCACCGGCTGATTTGCCGGTGTGATCAACACCGGCTTTGGGTTTAGCGGGCGTGAGAAGTTCCAATAAACCCACCATGGTTTTGCGCGGCGCTTCGTCGTTCCATTTTTTGTCGCGCATGATGATCTCTAAGAGTTCGTCCATGGCGCCGGCCCAATCGTCGCTGGCCAAGAGCACGCGTGCTTTGGCAAAGCGAGCGTCAAAATCGCGCTTGTTGGCGGCAATGAGCGCGTCAAACTTCTCAAGCGACCATTGACCCATGGGGTCGGTGGTTACAAAGCTCAAGGCATCGAGCCACTGCTTCAAAGCTTCAAAGCGAAGTTTGAGAGGAATTTGAGACAAGCAGGGCTTGAGCACGGTGCTGGCGGTTTCGAGTTGGCCCATGCTGATCAGCAGTTTGACCAAGTCGAAGCGTGCGTCGTCGTTTTCGGGGTTGGCCTCAAGTGCTTCGAGCAATTTGGTTTGGGCGGTTTCTAAATCGCCCGATTCCATCAGGGCTTCTGCTTCTTGCACGTCAGTCGCGGCCAAGACCTCGTTGTCACCGGGCACATGTTTATCAAGGAATTCGCGCAATTTACCTTCGGGTACGGCACCCATAAAACCGTCCACGGGCTGGCCGTTTTTAAGGAGCACGCAGGTGGGAATGCTTTTGATGCCAAAGGCAGCGGCCAGTTGCTGCTCTTGGTCGGAGTCAATTTTGACCAATTTGAAGCGACCCCCATAGGCTTGTTCCATCTTTTCCAAGAGGGGCCCCAAGGTTTTGCAGGGGCCGCACCAAGGGGCCCAAAAGTCAACCAATACGGGCGTGGTCATAGAGGTCGCAATGACTTCGGCTTCAAATGTTTCTACGGTGACATCAATCATATTTACCAGACCTATGGGCTAAACCTTAAAATTCAAGAATTCAACTGAAATTCAGTTGTGACAATTTTTCATTAACGCTTCATTAAAGCCAAACATGCCAAACACAGCATCCAAAGCCAAAACACGCATTGGCGTGGTCATGGGATCCATTTCTGACTGGGACACGATGCAACACGCAGTGCAGATTCTCCAACAGTTTGGCATCGATCACGAGGCCAAAGTGGTTTCTGCGCACAGAATGCCTGACGAAATGTTCGCTTATGCCGAAACCGCACTAGAACGCGGTTTGTTCGCGATCATTGCGGGCGCAGGCGGCGCTGCCCACCTGCCCGGTATG
>Ga0114974_10001670_pt1 | contig 17452 bp, 15 predicted proteins | sample S_130206_EF_Meta_FD_87318 | JGI IMG/M metagenome (GOLD analysis project Ga0114974, IMG submission 87318) | Freshwater microbial communities from Lake Simoncouche, Canada to study carbon cycling - S_130206_EF_MetaG | ecosystem: Environmental > Aquatic > Freshwater > Lake | place: Lake... | reverse complement strand
GGTGACCAACGCCGCCACCACCCGCAATGCCGTCCGTCTCGCCACCGACCAGAAGGTGCCGGTGAACGGGTTCGGCGGCATGGTGCAGTGGCAGAAGTTCATCGGCACGAAACAGGCGCTCACCGTCGGCACCGACTACCGCTGGGTGGAGGGTGAGAGCCAGGAAGATGCGTACGTGGCGGCGGTGCCGGCGGCATTCGACGGCGTCACGCAGCGCGCCACCTTGGCGGTGCAGCGTTTCTCGGGCGGCTCGCAGCGCAGCCAGGGCGCCTTCATCCAGGACGTGCTCACGCCGGTCGACAAGCTGGTCATCACGCTGAACGCCCGTGTCGACAACTGGCGCAACTACAACGGCCACAACCTCGAGACGACCGTGGCCACGGGGCTGCCGACCTCGAACAACAAGCCGTCGATCGACGACCGCACCGATACGGTGGTCAGCCCGCGTGTGGCGGCGCTCTATCACGTCACCGAGCGGATCACGGCGTGGGGCGCCTACAACTCGGGCTTCCGCGCGCCCACCCTCACCGAGCTCTATCGTCAGTTCTCGGTCGGCGCCATCACGACGCGGCCCAACGCGCAGCTCGGTCCCGAGCGTCTGCTCGGCGGTGAGTTCGGCGTGAACATCGCGCCGGCGAAGAACCTCACCGCGCGTGTCACCTGGTTCGACAACCGCGTAAAGGATCCGGTGTCGAACGTGACGATGACGGCGAGCCAGCCGAACTTCGCGGCTGTGTGCGTCGGCCTCGCCGCCGGCAACTGCGTCCAGAAGCAGAACCTCGGTCGCACCAAGATTCAGGGTGTCCAGACCGACGTCGAGTACATCCTTGGTCGCGACTGGCGCGTCACCGGCGGCTACATCCATAACCAGGCGAAGGTGACGGATGGCGGCGCGGTGAACACGGCGCTGGTCGGCAAGTACCTCGCGCAGGTGCCGAAGAACCGCGGCTCGCTGCAGATTGCCTACAGCAACCCCAAGGTGGCGAACCTCTCGCTCGGCTTCCAGTTCGCGGGCCTGCAATACAACGACGACCAGAACGCGCAGTTCATCCCGGCCACCACGCTCGCCGCCGCCGGTTACGACACCGACATCACCGCGGGCCTGCCCGGCTACACGTCAATCGATCTGGTGGCGTCGCGCGACCTCGGTCCTCGCTTCCAGCTGTTCGTCGGCGCGCAGAACCTCACCAACAACGTGTTCTTCGTGCAGACCAACCCGTCGACGGTCGGTGCGCCGCGCATGATCAACGGCGGCATCCGCGTCCGCTTCTCGAACCGGTAACGCGCAATCCGTCGCTACCAATGGAAAGGGCCCGACTGCCACGCTGGCGGTCGGGCCCTTTGTCGTTGCGCTTCACGAAGGCACGACGATCATGAAGGCGGGTTCGCCGCGCTACCGGGCCGATGTCTCCTGCGGCTTTCCCTGCTGCTTCGGCAGCGTCGCGCTGTCTACCGAGCGCCCCGTTCGCGACAGGGCCTGAATCGAGATGGTGTCGTTGGTAATCTCGACCAGCATGAATGACAGGTCGAGGTCGTAGCCCTTGTCGGTCAGTCGCGATGCCTGCAGGTCGCCCCGACGCAACTGTCCCGCCGCTCCCGAGACAAAGTAGTAGATCCCCTGCTGCGGACGGATCCGTTCGTAGACGTGGTCGTGTCCCGAGAAGACGGCGTTCACACCGTAGCGGACGAAGAGCGGCTCGAGCACCCGGCGCAGGTCGTTCTCCGAGCCATGACGTCCAGCCGACGAGTAGAGCGGGTGGTGGAAGTAGGCCACCTTCCAGGCTTCGGTGGCCGTCTGCAGTGCCTTCCTCAGCCAGTCCACCTGCTTCGGATCCATGTCGTTGCTGTCGAGCGCGAAGAACCGGACGTTCTTCTTCGTGTAGGTGTAGTAGCGCTCGCCGTTCATGTTCCACGGTTTGTAGAAGCGGTTGTTCTGCGCGTCGTGGTTGCCGAGTGACGCGTAGAACGTCACGCCGGCATCGAGCAGTGGCTTGTAGGGGCGCTCGAACTTGGTGACGAAGTCGGCGGGACGCTGGCTGCCGTACATGTTGTCGCCGAGCATGATGGCGAAGTCGTACGGGAAGCGCGTCAGCGCCGCCGCCATGGTCTGCGCCGCCTCGTACTGCGGGCGCTCGCCGGTGCCGTTGTCGCCCATCGCGAGGAACTTCACCGAGTCGGGGTTGTTCGGCAGCGAGATCTGCGGCGGCTGCTGGGCCGCCAGCGACACACCGAGCAGCGTCGCCAGCAGCAGGAATGCGGGGGCAGCACGGCGCATATGGATAGCTTAGGGCTTCGAGCGCCCGGACGCAGTAGCAACATCGGTTACATTAGAGGCAATGATCGAGCGTCGCAAATCACCAATCGAAGGCTGGGGCGTGTTCGCCACCGAGACGATCCCGAAGAACAAGCGGATCATCGACTACGCCGGCGAGAAGATCCCGAACAAGGAAAGTCTCACGCGCGAGGGCAAGTACCTCGACAAGGGACACATCTGGTGCTTCAAGCTCACGAGTCGCACCGCGGTTGACGCCAACGTCGGCGGCAACGTCTCGCGGTTCATCAACCACTCGTGCAAGCCCAACTGTTACGTGCAGATCATCGACGGCATCATCTGGATTCGCGCCGCGAAGACCATCCGCAAGGGCACCGAGTTGAATTACAACTACAACACCGAGGGCGGGGCGAGCATCAAGTGCCGCTGCCGTCCGGGTTGCCCGAATTCCCTGTGAACACGGCGAGCGGCCACACGCCCGTCATCTACCTTCACGGTTTCGCTTCGTCGCCCGACTCGACGAAGGCGCGGTTCTTCGGCGAGCGGCTCAGCGCCCACGGCGTGCCGCTCGTCACTCCCGACTTCAACCAGCCCGACTTCACCACCCTGACCATGTCGCGCATGCTGACGCAGTTGTCGCGTCACATCGACGAGGCGGGCGGACGCGTGTCGTTGATGGGCTCGTCGCTCGGCGGCGCACTGGCGGTACTGGCGGCGGCCCGCTTCCCGTTGCAGATCGAACGGCTGGTGCTGCTCGCGCCGGCGGTGATGCTGGCCAAGCCCGGCTACGCGCTGCTGCCGCCCGAGCGGATTGCCGAGTGGCAGCAGCGCGGCGCGATCGCTTTCTTCCACTACGCCTACGGTGAAGAGCGGCTTCTCGACTACACGTTCTACGCCGATTCGCTGGCGCACGATTCGTACGAGTCGGTCTTCACGCAGCCGGCGCTGATCTTCCAGGGGCTGCACGACACGGTTGTCGACTGTCGCTCGGTGGAGCAGTTCGCGCGCGGTCGCGCCAACGTCACCCTGTCGCTGCTCGACGACGACCATCAGCTTGGCCGAAGCCTTCCCCGGATGTGGGAGTCGGTGGAGAACTTTCTGGGGCTGCCCGGTTGAGCCGGACCGCCCGCGCCTGCCTCGCCCTCCTCCTGCTGCTCACATCGTCTCCACACGCCGTCGTGGCGCGCGGCGGCGTCCAGCCGCGCACGACGCAGCCGCCGGCGCCGATCGGCTCGGACACGATTCGTATCGGCGTGCTGAAGAACGGCAGCTACGAGGTGGTAACGCTGCCGATGGAGGTGTACGTGGGGCGCGTGCTTGCAGGCGAAGCGGCGCCAGGCAGCCTGCCGGCGTCACTGGAATCGCTCGCCGTCGCCATCCGGACCTACACCACCACGAACCGCGGGCGGCACGGCGCCGACGGTTTCGACCTCTGCGACCAGACCCATTGCCAGGTGATGCGCACCGCGAATGTCGCGACCGAGCGCGCGGCGCTGGCCACCGCCGAGCAGCTCCTGCTCTACAAGGGTGCGCCGGCCACGGTGTTCTACAGCGCGTCGTGCGGCGGACGCAGCGAGAAGCCGTCGAACGTCTGGCCAGGCGCCGACGATCCGCCGTACCTGTCCGTGCACGACGATGACGGCTGCGGTGGATTCCCGATGTGGAGCGCTGAGCTCGCCGCTGCCGACCTGCAGCGTGCCTTCACCGCCGGCGGCTTCACGGGCACGCTGCGCGACCTGCGGGTGCTGGCGCGCAACGACTCCGGTCGGGTGGCGAGGCTGGCGCTCGACGGGCTGACGCCGCGCGAGATCAGCGGGCAGGACCTGCGCATGGTGGTCGGGCGGGCGCTGGGGTTCCAGCATATCCAGAGCGCGTCGTTCGACTTGCGTCGCAGCGGCCGCGCGTTCCGTTTCTCGGGACATGGGGCCGGGCACGGCGTCGGGCTGTGCGTCATCGGCTCGATGAAGCTGGCGGCACAGGGCGAGAGCGCGGCACAGATTCTCGCGCGCTACTTCCCGGGCACCACGATCGGCAGCCTCGGTCCGCGTCTCAGTGCCGCGCCGGCGGAGAAGCCGAGCGTGGCCACAGCGCCGCCGCGTGAGACGCGCGTCGTGCCGCCGGCGCCGGCCTCGCCGGGTACCGCAACCGTGAGCGACATCGACGCCATTCGTGCCGCCGATGTGCAGCTCACGCTACCCGAGGGGAGCGTGGAGGAGCGCGGCGTCCTGTCGCAGTTGGTGGTCCGCGAGCGGCAGGCGCTCGTGCAGGCTCTGGGTGTGCCGGCGCCGCGGGTGCGCCTGCGGGTGCACGACAGCACCGAGGCGTACGAACGCGCGGCCCGCCGGCCGTGGTTCACGCTCGGGGCCGTGGTCGACAACGAAGTGCAGCTGGCCCCGCTGTGGCTGCTGCGCGACCGGGGCATGCTCGAGCGCACGCTCCGTCGACAACTGGTGCACCTCATGGTCGACGGCGAGCTGCCGGCGAAGCCAGCCTGGGTCCGTGAGGGCGCGTCGATCTACTTCGCCGATCCGGCGTCGTCCGGCGCCCCGCGCGTCGTCTGTCCGCAGGACAGGGAACTGCAGAGCCCGGTGTCGCTCGGAGCGCTCGGCGACGCCTTCGCCCGCGCGCGTAGCTGCTTCGAGCGGCAGGTTACCGGCAGCCGCGACTGGCGCAAAGTGCGATGAGCGGCGTGGCGGGCACGAACGTGGCGTTCACCACGGGGATGCCGACCTGAGGCCGGCGAACGCTCCAACGACCTGCGTCATGCGCGGCTGATTCCGCTCGCCTTGATCGTGTTGAGCAGCGTCTTGTCGCTGCCCGCTACCTGCTCGATAACGGACGCGATTGTCTGCATCTCTGGGCTGACGCCCCAGAACAGGAACGCGCGGTCCTGGACGTCGCTGAACTACCGGCGCAGCTCGCTGACTTCAGACACGAGGCGGGTTCTCTCGATCGCGCTCTTGATGGCGGCCTGTTCGCGGCCCGAGAGCATGATGCGCTGCACCGATCGGGCGTGGCGGCTTGCAGCGCACGCAGCGGCTCGAGGCCGTTTGCCGGGCATCATCACATCGAGCAGGACCACGTCTGGCGGATCCCCTGCGTGAGGGACGCGATGAGCTCGTCGCCCCTCGAAGGGGAGCGGGTGTCGTATCCGCGCAGCGACAGAAAGGTGCGCAGACAGTTCGCGAAGCCCGAGTCGTCGTCCACGATCGAGATGAACGGTTTCTTCCACAGCTACTCCGGTAGCGGAATGGCGATCACGACGGCACTGCGCAGGCCACGGTCAGTGTCCGCCTCCGGGGTCGGTGCCCAGATGCATCCGCCCGCCCGCTCGATGATGCGGCGGGCAATGGGCAGGCTGAGTCCCAGACCGCCGCGGAACTCGTCGAACGGTTGTGCTACACGCTCGTATGCGCGTTGTACATCCGGTTCTCTGGCAATAACGACGATGGCCGAGGTTGTGTGGTCTGTCTTCACGAGACGTCGATCAGCCACCATGGTGACCGCATCCGGCTGTTCCCGCATCAACGCCCTGAAGAACGCCCCAAACGCCGCCCGCAGTTGCTGACGGTCACCGGTGAGCGTCGCCCCGGCGGCCATCCCGCCGAGCTGAAGCCTGACCTCTCGACCGTATTCGATGTGGACGTTCACGGCCGCATGGTCGAGGTCAGTGAAGAGGTCGAAGGTGTCGTGCGATGCGGGAGCGCGGTTACTGTCGATCTGCGAGATCTCGCTGAGCTCCGCGATCAGCGCGACGAGTCGCGCGCACGAGTTCGCGGCTTCGTCGATCATTTTGCGCTGCCGGTCGCTCAGCGGGTCGCTGTCGCTCTGCAGCATCCGAAGGTAGCCGCCGACGACCGATACGGGGGTGCGGAACTCATGAGCCGCGAGCGAAAGCAGGTGGGCGTAGGCGCTGATGAGTGCGGAGGGGGAGGTGTCACGCTCGTTCGACATGGTCGGCAGACTAGCACGGGGGGCGAGGCGCGCCACGAGCCGTCCGCCGGACCGACTCCAGGACCTATTGGCCGATAGATCGGCAGCAATTCCCTATAATGGTCCCCGCTGTAACCGGGGCCGCTGTCGCGGCGTCCAACTGGGCGAGACCATATGCTGATCAAGAAACCGGCCGACATCCCGTATTCCGAAGTCACCGATCACAAGCTGTATGTGAATCGGCGCGACTTCATCCGGGCGGCCGCCGGCGTGGCTGCGGCCGGCGCTGGCGTGGTGTCCATCTCCGAAACGCTCTTCGCCGCCGGTCAGCCGGCCCCCCACGGGCGCAAGCTCGATGGCGTGAAGAAGAGCCCGCTCAGCCTCGCCCCCGAGCAGGAGAAGGCGAACACCTGGGATCAGATCACCTCCTACAACAACTACTACGAGTTCGGCACCGACAAGGACTCGCCGTCGCTGGTGGCCAACAAGCTCAAGACCGAGCCCTGGAGCGTCCAGGTTGAAGGCGAGTGCGCGAAGAAGGGCAACTACTCGCTCGACGACATCCTGAAGGGGGTCGCGCTCGAGGAACGCATCTATCGGCACCGCTGTGTCGAAGCGTGGTCCATGGTCATTCCGTGGGTCGGCTTTCCGATCTCCGAGCTGATCAAGAAGGCTGAGCCGACCGCGAAGGCGAAGTTCATCGAGTTCACCACGCTGGTCGACTACGCGACGATGCCAGGCGTGCGCCAACCGGTGCTGCGCTGGCCCTACGTCGAGGGGCTTCGCCTGGACGAGGCGATGCACCCGCTGGCCATTCTCGCGGTGGGGCTCTACGGCGAAGTGCTGCCGAAGCAGAACGGCGCGCCGCTCCGCCTGGTGGTGCCATGGAAGTACGGCTTCAAGGGCGCCAAGTCGATCGTGCGCATCCGCTTCACCGATCGCCAGCCGATGAACAGTTGGCAGGAGTCGGCGCCGCAGGAGTACGGGTTCTATTCGAACGTCAACCCGAACGTCGACCACCCACGGTGGAGCCAGGCCAGCGAACGCCGCATCGGTGAGTTCTTCAAGCGGAAGACGCTGATGTTCAACGGCTATGCCGACCAAGTGCAGGGGCTCTACGCCGGCCTCGACCTGAAGCGGAACTACTAATTGCTGAATGCTGAATGCGGAATGCCCGACGCTGAACGTCATTCCGCAATCAGCAATCAGCATTCCGCGCGATGACCACTCAGAACGTTCTTCGCTTCGTCGTGAAGCCGGCGGTATGTGCCGCCGCGCTCGGCCCGTTGGCGTGGCTGACCTGGGCCGGCCTCACCGGCAATCTCAGCGTCAATCCGCTGAGTGACCTGACGAACGAAACCGGCCTGTGGGCCCTGCGCTTTCTCGCCATCTCGCTGGCCATCACGCCGCTGCGCCGCGTCACCGGCTGGAACTGGGTCATCCGCTTCCGCCGCATGCTCGGGCTGTACGCCTTCTTCTACGGCATACTCCACTTCCTCGTCTACACCATCGCCGATCGCTTCGCCGGCCTCGACTTCCCTGACGGGATGGCATCGTGGACCACGGCGCGGAATCTGGCGGCGTCGGTAGGGGAGGACATCTACAAGCGGCCGTTCATCACGATCGGCTTCACGGCGCTGATGCTGATACTGCCGCTGGCGATCACATCGACCGCCGGTTGGATTCGCCGGCTGGGCGGTAAGCGGTGGAATGCGCTGCACCGGTTGGCGTACGTGTCGGGCATCGCCGCGGTGGTGCACTACTACTGGCTGGTGAAGGCCGACGTGCGGAGCCCGCTGCTCTACGCCGCGATCATGGCCGTGCTGCTCGGCGCCCGCGTCTACTGGGCGCGCATGAAGGCGGCGTCGGTCGCGCGGTCCGCACCGGCCGTGCCCCGCCGCGCCTGACGCCGGGGGCCCGCACCTCGCGCTACGGCTCGATGGCGATACGCCCGTCAACCGTCGGGCTGATCTGCTGTCCTGCGATGTACCGCTCCAGGGCGGAGACGATGAGCGGCCCCTGTTCGGCGGCGACGAGCACGCGCAGGCTGCTCTTCATCGCTTCGTAGCTGTCGCCCCCGTTCAGCACGTAGTCCGGGAGCGCCAGCGTGTAGCTCTTCGTCAGATCCACCGGCGTGCCGTTGACGCGCAGGTCGCGGACGCGGTCGCCGGTGCGGTTGGCCAGCACGACGCGGAACCGCACGCCCGACACCGCCGGGAACTGCCCGGTCGTCACCGCCGGCAGCTTGCCCACCCCGATGTTCAGCATCCGCAGCAGCGCCTCCCCGGTCAGTTCGACCGTGCAGATGACATTGCCGAACGGATGGATGGACACGAGGTCGCGCCGCGTCAGCGGACCTGCCGGATAGACGCGGTTTCCGCGGATGCCGCCCGAGTTCACGAGCGCGACGTCGGCATGGGCCTCCTGCCGTATCGCGTCGGCTACGAGATTGGCGAGGTTCGTCTCGCTGCTTCGCACGCGCTGGTTGATCGCGTCGAGCGGTTCGCTGCTCGCCCCGACCGGTCGGTCCATTTCCACGGACAGCTTCGATTCCCAATCGTTGACGATGGCCAGCGTCGCCGGGTCGTCCTTCACCGCGCTGGTGACCGGAATCAGCTCGTAGTACCGATCGAGCGCTCCGCCCGGACGCTTGATGATGTCGATGCGTGCGACGTTGCGCGCGTCCATGCCGGCCTTGGTGATGAGCGTGCGGCCGGTGGTCAGATTGATCGGGTAGTGCTCGTGGCCGCCGACAATCAGGTCGATCTCGGGGACGCGGTCGGCAAGCGCCTGATCGGTCCAGATGCGCAGATGCGTGATGGCGATGATGACGTCGGCACCCTGCTGCTTCATCTCGGGTACGTATCTGGCGGCCGTGTCGAGCGGGTCGAGCAGGGTGAGGCGCGTCTTCAGATCCGGGTTGCTCATCCCTTCATCGAGCAGGCACAGGCCGAGGATGCCCACCTTCAGGCCGTTGATGTCGCGGATGACGAAGGGCGGAGCGCCGCCGATGATCGCGTTCGTCTGGCGGTCGATGACGTTGGCAATGACCCACTGCCACTTCGCCTGCCGCATGCGGGTCACCAGCATGTCGACGCCGAAGTCGAACTCGTGATTGCCGAGCGTGGCGACGTCGAGCCCCATGGCGTTGAAGGCGGCGATCATCTGCTCGCCCTTGAAGACGCTGGAGGCGACCGACGAGGCGAGGAAGTCGCCGCCAATCATCAGCAGCGGCGTCCGCCCGGCTGCCTGCAGCTCCTTCTTGATCGTCGCGACGCGCGACACGCCGCCGAGGCCGTCGACCGGCACGGTGCTGTAGACGTCGTTGATCTGCAGGATGGTGACGGCCGACTGCAGGCGCGGTGAACTCGGCTCCTCGAACTGCGCGGCCGCCGGCGCGGCGACGACGAGGCACACGAGAGCGACGAGCGGGGGCAACCAGCGGCGCGTCATCGCAGGGCTCGCCACTGCGACACCTGCGAGAGGTCGACGTTGCCGCCGCTCAGCACGACGCCGACACGTAGCCCCCGCACCTCCACCAGGCCTTCGAGCACTGCGGCTGCCGCGAGTGCTCCGGTCGGTTCGACCACGAGCTTCAGCCGTTCCCACAGGAAGAACATGGCGCGGAGCAGCGTCGGGTCATCCACCGCCACCATGTCGGCGACGTTGGCCATGACCAGCGGGAAGGTGAGCGAACCGAGCGACGCCGTGCGTGCGCCGTCAGCCACGGTGTCCGGATTTTTCACGGTCTGCAGTGTGCCGCTCTTGAACGTCCGCGTCGCATCGTCGCCTGCCAGCGGCTCGACGCCGATGACGCGGCAGCCTGGGGAGAGCGCCGCTGCCGAGAGCGCCGTGCCCGACAGCAGCCCGCCGCCACCGCAGGGGGTGAGCAGCATGTCGAGCTGACCGACTTCGCGAATCAGCTCGCGCGCCACCGTGCCGGCGCCGGCAATGACGTCGGCGTGGTTGTACGGCGGGATGACGGCCAGCCCGCGTTCCTCGGAGAGACGGCGCCCGATCGCTTCGCGATCTTCACGTTCGCGGTCGTAGAGCAGCACCTCGGCGCCGTACTCGGCCGTGGCGATGCGCTTCACCTCAGGTGAGTCGGACGGCATGACGATGACGCGCGGGATGTCGAGCAGCTTGCCGGCCAGGGCGACCGCCTGGGCATGGTTGCCAGACGAGAAGGCGACGACGCCGCGGCGTCGCTGAGCGGCGTCGAGTCTCGACAGCGCGTTGTAGGCGCCGCGGAACTTGAAGGCGCCGCCGCGCTGCAGCGTTTCGCACTTGAAGAAGACGGTGGCGCCAGTCCGCGCGTCCACCGTGCGTGAGGTGACGACCGGCGTCCGGTGTGCGACACCGTCGATGCGGTGTGAGGCGGCGTCGATGTCGTCGAAGGTCGGCAGAGCGGGCGAAAGGGGTGTGTGCACGATGACCGATTCCAGAAATCTCGTTCGAGAATACCGCTGCGCTCCTGCCGTTTCGAAACAAAGTTGAGGCTGGCGTCTCGTTAAATACAAGAAAGCCGTTCGGGATCGCGTACAGCCTGTGCTACTATCAGTTTCTCGGTGCCGCGGGGTGGAGCAGTCCGGTAGCTCGTTGGGCTCATAACCCAAAGGTCGCAGGTTCAAATCCTGTCCCCGCAACCAACTCTTCGAAAAAGGCCGGTCAATCTGACCGGCCTTTTCTATTTCCTGCCGACACCTGTTCTGGGGCGGTCGCCTTGCCCCCGACTCCATCACACCGACCGCGGCGTCGGGCTCCCGTAGCGGATCGACACCGGCGCGGCCAGTATCCGCTGCACTCGCCGCCGTTCGTCAATGAGCGGCCACCAGTCGTAGAGCAACACCTCGAGCGGTCGCCACATGGCGACCCAGCCCGTAATGACCAGGCCCTCCCGCACAATCTCGCGCGCGTGTCCCAGCGGGAGTGACGACGCGAGTTCGGCGAGTGTGAGGAAGACCACGAGCGCCGTCAGCCCCACGCCCAGGATCAGTTGCCCGCGACGCAGGTGCTCACGCAGCCGGCGCTCGATCTGCTCGCCCTCGTACAGGAAATGGCTGCGCACCGCTTCCACGATGACCGCCGCTGGGAGGCGAGGCTCGGGTTCCTCGGAGATGGTGACGACGACGGCCAGAGGGTGCGCCCGCGGGATTTCCTGCGCGGATGTCAGCAGGTACTGCACGGCATCCGCGTCGAGATCGCGCTCGCGGAACGGCGCCGGATCGCGCGTGTCGAACAGTTGCCGTGAGTGGCGGACTTCGAGGTCGATGCACCAGCGTCCGTCCTCGACCCGGTACCGTGTGGGAGCAGTCATCAGCGGTCAGCTCGAATCGTAGCGGGAATGCGTCCATCCGGCTAGGATCGACTCCTCCGATGACCGCTGCCCAGCGCGCGCTGCGCGCACACCTCGTCACCTTCACCGAACACGAATACCGCTACGAGCTGCACGGCGGCACGCGCGCCTCGTCGCAGGCGCTTGGCGTGGATGAGCATGCCGTGGTGAAGACGCTGGTGATGGCGGACGAGAGCCGTACGCCGTTGATCATCCTGATGCACGGCGACCGCGAGGTATCGACGCGCCAGCTGGCGCGTCAGACAGGCCGCAGCGCGGTGGTGCCGTGCGACCCTGCGGCCGCGCAGCGGCACACCGGTTACCTCGTGGGCGGGACCTCACCCTTTGGCACGCGCAAGACGATGGCGGTGTTCGTGGAGCGGAGCATTCTCGACCTCGAGGCGATCTACATCAACGGCGGCCGGCGCGGCCTGCTGGTGCGGATCGACCCGCGGGAACTGCTGCGGGTGCTCGGGGCGGTGCCGGTGGACGCGGCGCAGTGACAGGAGACCAGACAGCTCGCACTGCTCACACGGTGTCCGCAGTGGAACAGTAAGACTCCAGTGGTTACTCGCTGCGGGGGCTCAGTGGATCGCATTGATCCGGACGACGTGCGCGTCGCCGTGCAAGGGCTACAGGCGGGACGAGCGTTCGCTGCGGACATCTTGAATCGGGTCCCCAACCAAGGAACCACGACGTGAACACCGCCGGCCGTGGCACCGCGATTGACATCGACCGCCGCTCGGAGGACCCTGTCCCCCATGCTCCGCAGGCTGGCCCTCGCCGCGCTCGCCGCCGTCGCCGTACTGTCGCCCGCGCTCGTGGCGCAGACGCCGGGCGTGCTGCACATCCGCGTCACGCTCACCGACACAGCCGGCGTGTCGACGCCGGTGCCACAGCACGCGCTGCTGATCAGCGACAACCCGGCCACGAGTTCGCCGCGGCGCGTCGTGACCGGTCCCGACGGCCGGGTTAACGTGCGGCTGCGGCCTGGTAACTACACGATCGAGTCGGAAGAGCCGGTGGCGTTCGGCGGCGCCGGCTACGAATGGGTGCGTTCGCTCGACGTGGTTGCTGGCGCCGACGTGGTGCTCGAACTGAACGGCGGCAATGCTGACGCGGCGACGGTGTCGGCCAGCGCGGCGGCCGCCGCCTCCACGCTGCCCGAGAGCAACCCGGCGCTGCTGCTGCCGCAGTGGCAGGACAGCATCGTCGCGGTCTGGACGCCGTCCTCGCGCGCCTCCGGCTTCATCGTCGACCGATCAGGGCTCGTGCTGACCAACCAGCGCGCGGTGTCCGGCGCCTCGGTTGTCGAGGTGCAGTTGTCAGCCGACCTGAAGGTGGCCGCCCGCGTGGTCGCCGCCGATGCGGCGCGCGATGTGGCCGTGCTGCAGATCAACCCGAGCGCCGCGTCGACGGTGACGCCGGTCCCGATGCACTGCGCCGACGCCGGAGCCGTGCTCTTCGCGGAACGGCGGAAGGTGATCGCGCTCGGCTCGCCGCTGCGCGGCCCGACAGACCTCTCGACCGGCGAGGTGCTGCCTGGCTCCCCCAGCCTGGTGCTGGCCGACGTGCGGCTCGGGCGCGGCAGCCTCGGCGGACCGGTGTTCGGCGCGGCCGGCACTCTCGTCGGCCTGTCGTCAACCGTGGACGACCAGGACGAGCGCCGCCGCCGCGATGCGCGCATCGTCCCCGTACGCGTCGCGTGCGACCTACTCGAGGCCGCACGGCAGTTGCCGCCTGCCGAGTCACCCTCTGCAACGGGCCTCCCGGTTGAGCCCGCACGTCCCTTCCCGGCCGCCGCGCTCAACGCGGCCCCGTCAGGCGCCGGCAACATCGAGCCCTACACCCTGTCTGCCTCCGACTTCGACGTGGCGTTCATCACGCCGGTCGTGCTGCGCAACGCGCAGCGGCTGGCCGCGTCGGGACGCACCACCTCGCAGAGCCTGCAGATGCAGTCACACCCGGTCGACCTGACCGACTTCGGGGTGTGGACCGACTACTTCGCTGACCTGCCCGCCGTGCTCGTCGTGCGCGTCACCCCGCGCTTCGAAGAAGGATGGTGGACGAAGGTGGCGCGCGGCGCCGCCTACACGCAGGGTGTGGCGCTGCCGCCCATCAGGCGGTTCAAGCCGGGCTTCGCTGGCCTGCGCGTCTCCTGCGGCGAGACGCTGCTCACGCCGATCCATCCATTCACGCTCGACCAGCGCGTGTCGGACACCGACGCCGTACGCGAAGGGCTGTACGTGTTCGACGCGGCTGCGCTCGGTCCGCACTGCAGCACGGCGACGCTGCGTCTGTGGTCGGAGAAGACGCCGGACAAGGCAGACACGAAGACGATCGACCGCCGCATCCTGCAGCGCATCTGGGACGACTTCGCGCCGTACCGGGCACTGCCCACGGACGCTCCGGCTGCCGCCCGCTAGCATTGGCTGATGCGGGACGCCGATGAGTTCGTGGCGGCCTTCACCCATGCGGCGGAGGCGAAGAGGCGTTCCGCGCCAACCCGGACGGGTTCGAGTTCGTCGTCACGGATCTCTCGCTGCAAGGGGTGTCCGGCATCGAGCTCGCGCGCGCCCTAGCGGCTACTTCGAGCCGGTCCAGCGGTTGGCGACCCAACTGCCCGCGCGCCGCAGCGCCGGGATGTACGCGCTCATCTCGAAGTGCGTCGGTGTGTCGAGCGGGTCGAAGATCACCGTGCGGCCGAGCCGCTCGAGGGCGCGGGCATTGCGCTCCGCGGGCTCGAACGGCACGACCTGATCGCGGCGGCTGTGAATGATGTAGGTTGGCACGCGCGCCAGCAGTTCCTGTGGGTCGTTGCCGGTGCTGGCGGCCATCGGAATGGCGGCGGTGAACAGCTCGGGGTGCCTCGACGAGAAGAACCAGGTGCCCCGGCCGCCCATGCTAAATCCGACGACCAGCACGCGCGCGCGGTCGATGGTGTACTCGCGCAGCACCCGGTCGAGCAGTGCCACGACGGCGCGCTCGGAGGTGTCGTCGGTCCAGGCGTTGGTCGGGCAGTCGGGCGCGACAATGATCGCGCCGAGTTCCGCGAGGGCCGGGGCCACTACTGCCCGCGTATAGGCACTGCCGTAGTAGACCATCCGCTCGCCGCCTGGGTGCAGGGCGAGCACCAGCGGGCGCGGCTGGCCGGGGACGTAGCCGTCCGGCAGCCACAGGCCATAGAGCAGGTCGCCGCCGTCGGCGAGCGGCATCTTCAGGTTCCGGAGGTCGGCAGCGCCGGCGACACTGGCGAGCAGGCACAGGCAGAACGCCAGGAGGCGGGTTCGCATGGAGGCGGATTGTAGCGCGGGCGGCGCGGCGCGTCAGGTGAACGACTGGTTGCTGACGATGGCGCCGGGTGCCAGGCGCGCCTCGTGGTGCTCGATGATGGTGCGGCACTGCGAGTCGGCGTCAGCCACGAAGCGCAGCAGGTCGTCGCGCAGCGTGAGCATTGCGGCGTGATCCACGCCGGCCCCTGCGCGCGCCTCCTGCAGGTCGGCCAGCAGGGCGGCACCGCGTTGCCGTTCGGTCTCGAGCGCGGCCTCTGCTTGCACCAGTTCGGCTTGCACGTGCTGCACGGCCGCGGCGGCCTGCGCCAGGGAAGCGGTGGTCTGTTCGGCGTCGCGTTGCCGGTGGGCGTACTGCTGACGCTCGAGCGCCCACTCGGCCCGTTCCTTGACCAGCGTGGCGGCGTCTGACTGGGCCTGCTGGATGACGGCGTCGGCGTGTGCGGCCGCCTCGCGCGCATGGGTCTCGTAGGTCAGACGTTGCGCTGCCCACAGATCGCGCTGGCCACGCAGCGACTCGATCTCGCTGAGGGCATCGGCGAGGGCCGCCGCTGACAGGGCCTCGAGCTCGGGGTTCGTCGTCTCCGGCGGCGCGGCCACCCGCTCCTGCAGCGTCGCCAGCGCCATGACGGTGTCGCCATTCCGGAAGGGGACGGCGCGTGTGCGCACGGCGAGTGGCTGACTGCCACCCCGGAGCACGACATGATCGAAGTCGGCCGTTTCACCCTGACAGATGCGGCGGAGGAACGCAGCGGCGTCGAGCCTGGCGCCGTCGGGAAGAAGCGACGTGAACGGACGGCCCACCACCTGATTCCGCGCGGCGCCGAGCAGCGCCAACCCCGCTTGGTTCATCGCCGTGATGATGCCGTCCGGACTGATGACGCTGGTGACCGCGGGCTGGAACTCGAGGATCGTCCGCAGGCGGTCCTGGCTGTGACGGTTTGTACGGAAGAGCGCCACCACATCGTGGCGCGCGCGCAGTTGCCCGATCGCCGGCAGCAACTGCAGCAGGTAGTCGGCCGTCTTTACCACGCAGTCGCAGACCGCGAAGCGTCCGGCCTGGATGGCGAGCTCTTCGCCGCCAGGCCTGGTCAGCAGCAGAACCGGCGTGTCGAGTGTGGCGGCCTGCAGGTGACCGAGCACCGCCGACACGTCGATCCCGTTCTGCGCCGCATCGAGCACGAGCAGATCGGCCGCGCCAGATTGCAGCGCGGCCACCATGCTGGTGACATCGCTCGCAGTGACTCGTACGTGCGGGGCACGTCGCGCGAAGTGGGCGACGGCGTCCGTCGGGTCACCAAGCCAGAGGAGACCGAGCGGTTCGTGCGTATGTGTGGTGGGCTGCGCCTGCACGAGCCCCTTTTCGGTTCGGCGCGTTCGTTACATGAGTCTCTTTGATCGCAATATTCGAGACAGAGTGTTCGTATCTGGAACACGAGCGTCACGTCGCACGGCGTCCAGTGCCGGTCTTCCGGCAGCGGGTGAGGTCGGCAAGTGACGGCAGGGTCGAGGTTTACCTCTTCCTTTGCCGCCGGCAAGCGCCGAGCGGTACCGACGTTGCTAAGGATGGGTGCGTGCTTTCCCCCCAAGATTCCAAGACCAGGGCCGCCAGCGCGTCCATCCCGCACGACGACCGTCGCACGCACCCGCGCCTGGCGCCACACGAAGTGCCCTGGATTCGCGAGGTGAAGCCCATTACTGGAGACACGGCGCGGTGGCTCAATATTTCACGGACCGGTGTGCTGCTCGAGACAACCGCGCGTCTGCAGCCCGGACGCCGCAGCACCATCGTCATCGTCAACGCCGACGACGAGAAGGAGCGAGCGGACGGGACAGTCATTCGCACCGAGCTGGTGTCGATCGGGCCGAAGGGCGAACTGATCTACCGCACGGCGATGGCGTTCACGCAGGAACTCGACCTGCGGCTGCCGCAGGTGGCGCCGGACGCGGTGCACGAGACGGTGGTGGACGCGTTGGCGCACCCCGAACTCGAAGGGCCGCTGCAGGGACTGTGGGCGACCACCACTGGTGCCTCGCGCGTGTTGGTGTCGCACCTCACGCCCCTGAGTTGCTACGCGCAGCCGACCTCGAACATCGGACTCGACGAGTGGGTGTCGGTCACGGTCTTCTTCTCACCGGTCCGCGCGCTGACGCTCAGCGGCAAGGTGGCCGCGGTCGAGCCGCACGGCTGCCTGCTGCGGTTTGAGAACCTGTCGGCAGATGTCCGCCGCGCGCTGCGAGTGGAGATTCGTGAAGGGAGCACGGTACACGGTCAGCAGCCGGCGCCGCCGGCGTTCTCCGTCGGGTCGCTCACCGACATCTCGGTGGACGGTCCCGGTGTTGTCGAGTGGCATGCGCGGGCTGGCGCGCTGCACGCGAACCAGTGGTGAGCGCAGGAGAATACACGCGGCTCAGTCGCACATTTTTTGTGCGCGGCGGGAGATGACGGCGCTATAGTGACCGTAATTCGGGTTACTTCCCAGGAGGCGCGAGATGCAGGCTCCACGCGTTCGTCGCCACGACGACATCGTCCGCCGGATTCAAGGTGAGTTTCTCGAGATGCCGGGGCTGCGGCTCACGGAGCCACAAGCCCGGCGGCTCTGGGCGCTCGAACCCTCCCTC
>Ga0114974_10001668_pt1 | contig 17454 bp, 17 predicted proteins | sample S_130206_EF_Meta_FD_87318 | JGI IMG/M metagenome (GOLD analysis project Ga0114974, IMG submission 87318) | Freshwater microbial communities from Lake Simoncouche, Canada to study carbon cycling - S_130206_EF_MetaG | ecosystem: Environmental > Aquatic > Freshwater > Lake | place: Lake... | reverse complement strand
CTTCGATTTGTTCAAACTTGCGGATAATAATTCAATACGTATGCCGGTTGGTGAGTAAAAAACAGAAAAAAGAAGTATTATAATAATTTAATTAATGCATTTCATCTATGTTATTTTAATTTTTTGTATTGTATTATTCTTATATCTGCATGTCTATTTTCATCTGAAAACCAGCAACGATTTAGAAATGTATGAAATTGATTACCCCTCCAAAGATAAATTAGAAGAGATCTGTGATTTAAAACAGCCGGTTTTTTTTAATTTTAATAACGAACGGATCCTAGAAACCTGTCAACGGAATACTATATTGGATACTTATGGCGCCTTTGATGTTAAAATTCGAAATATTGTGAATGAGAAGGATACCAACATATATGTTCCGTTAGCTTTTAGTAATGCATTAAAACTAGTTAAGGAAGATCGAGAGACGACTTATTTAGTTGAAAACAACTGCGACTTTTTAGAAGAAACCGGAATTATTAAAAGTTATAAATACAACGATGCGTTTTTAAGACCATATATGGTATCCCATTGTGCCTATGATTTTTTAATGGCAGGCGCTGGTGTGCGGACGCCCTTCCGATATGAATTAAACTATCGGAATTATTTATTGGTTGCCGAAGGTGCGGTAAAAGTTAAAATGGCTCCGCCCAAGAGTTCCAAATATTTATATCCGCAAAATGACTATGAGAATTTGGAATTTAGTTCGCCCTTAAATCCATGGGATATCCAAGCGCAATACAAAGCCGATTTTGATAAGATCAAATGCTTGGATGTCCGGATGACCAAGGGTCAGATCTTATATTTACCGCCTTATTGGTGGTACAGTATTGAATTCGGACAAGAGGCTAGCGTGTGTTCTTTCAAATATAAAACCTATATGAATACGGTATCCATTTTGCCGCAACTCGTTATGAAAGTATTGCAAACACAAAATGTCAAACGCAATAATATGAAAAAAATGAAGATGGCGGAGAAGGAAGAAATACCAAAGGGCGCTGCCCTTTCAAACCCGACCTCAAGCGGAATTGCCACGACCGTTTCTAGAATAGGTTCAAGTGTTGACATTATGCCGACTATCTTGGAGGAGCCCTCTTCTTATTCATCAATTCAGTCCACCGAAATTAATAATCTGCCATTATAAAAATGGCAAACACGCGGAAAAACAGCCGAACCAAGAAAATGAGAAAGCGGACGCTCCGAAAACCCCGGAAGAATATATTTAGGTTTGATGCTGCAAAAATCCATCCGGCGTCAATCATTCTCCCTCCGCATAAGCATTGAAATATAATTAAAATAATTAGTTTATTTTTATTATAAATTTTATCAATTATGAAAAAAATGAATAATTCTAGACTTGTTGGTCGCAAATCGATTTTGGACATTTATAAATGTCCAAAAAGCCTTTTTGGGCTTCGCCCTCTGGAAAAAACACGAAAAAACGAGTTGTGACCATTATGCTCTCGTTTTGATTTTTTGGTCAAATAATTTGTGAGCATAATTTTTTCCACTTTTTACAATTTATTTTAAAATGGTTTAGGCATTTTTTTTGTAATCATATAATATAGTTACAATGGTTACAAAAAAAATGCCAGAAAATGCCGATATGTTTTTATGCGAAAAGTGTGACTTTATATGCTCTAAAAAAAGCAACTACGCTAAACATTTATTAACATCTAAACACAAGATTAATTACGATGAGTTACCTAATGCGTCTGAAAAAATACTAAAAAAATATAAATGTGAATGTGGAAAAGAATATTCACATAGACAGGGATTATATACGCATAAAAAACAATGTAATGAACAACCATTAGATATTGTAGAACCAGTAATCAATGAAAATAATGTAATTGATTTATTGATCAATGAAAACAAAGACTTCAAAAATTTAATTCTCGAAATGATGAAAAGTAATACCGATTTACAAAAACAGATGTTAGAAGTCTGTAAAAATAGTAACACCACAATTAATAATACTAAAACTAAAAACATTCATAATAATAACAAAACCTTTAATATGCAGATATTTTTGAACGAGCATTGTAAGGATGCGATGAATATACAGGATTTCGCTGATTCGTTCCAACTACAAATCTCGGATTTGGAAAAGGTCGGCAGCCTTGGCTACGTGGATGGTATCTCCGACATTATCATTAAAAAACTCAATGAGTTGGATGTGTATAAACGCCCTATTCATTGTAGCGATACCAAGCGCGATACAATGTATGTCCATGCGGACGATGTTTGGAGTAAAGAAACCAGCGACCATGATCAAGTGCGGATGCTCGTTCAACGCATCACCGCTAAAAATATTCGCCTGCTTCCTATCTGGCGCGAAATGTATCCGAATTGTAAGAATAACATGCATCGTTTGAACGAGACTTATCTGAGCTTAACAAGGCAAGCGATGGGTGGGTTTGGTGGCACTATACCCGAGAATGAGAGCAAAATTATTAGGAAGATTGCCAAAACAGTGTTTATTGATAAAAATATGTAATTATGAAATAATGAATAATTCTAGACTTGTTGGTCGCAAATCGATTTTGGACATTTATAAATGTCCAAAACTCAATATCGGGCTTCGCCCTCTGGAAAAAACACGAAAAAACGAGTTGTGACCATTATGCTCTCATTTTGATTTTTGGATGAAATAATTTGTGAGCATAATTTTTTCCATTTTTTATAATTTAATTAGAAAAAGGTTTAGGCATTTTTTTTGTTCTAATAATATAGAATAAAATGGATGCGACAAGTTGCCACAAAAATCAGACATTGTATATGTGTGAATTATGTGATTATAATACTAGCAAGAAAAGCAGTTATGATAAACATTTAGCGACATCTAAACATTTGAATAGAACACAAACGACGGATTTAGAACAAAATAGTTGCCAAACAAATAAATTCTCGTGTAAAAAATGTAATAAAACATACAAGGTTCGCAACAGTTTATGGTATCACGAACAAAAATGTAATGAAATACCCAGCGAAATAAATAACGAAGTAATCAATGAAAATAATGTAGTTGATTTATTAATTAATGAAAATAAAGATTTTAAAAATTTGATATTGGAAATGATGAAAAGCAATACTGATTTACAGAAACAAATGTTGGATATGTGTAAAAATAGTAATAATATGACTATCAATAATAATAAAAATAGCCATAACAAAACCTTCAATATGCAAATCTTCTTGAACGAGCATTGTAAGGATGCAATGAATATTCAGGATTTTGCAGATTCGTTTCAATTACAAATCTCCGATCTCGAAAAGGTCGGCAGCCTTGGTTATGTGGATGGTATCTCTGATATTATCATTAAGAAACTCAATGAGTTGGATGTGTATAAACGCCCTATTCATTGTAGCGATACCAAGCGCGATACAATGTATGTCCACGCTGACGATGTATGGAGCAAAGAAACGAGTGATCATGATCAAGTACGGGCACTGGTACAACGCATCACTGCCAAGAATATTCGCTTATTGCCTATCTGGCGGGAAATGTATCCGAATTGCAAGAACAACATGCATCGTTTAAATGAAACTTATCTCAGCTTAACAAGACAGGCGATGGGCGGTTTTGGTGGCACTATACCCGAGAATGAGACGAAAATTATTAAGAAAATTGCCAAGACAGTATTTATTGATAAAAATATGTAAGTATAATACAAAATTGAAAATAGATTGTTGTTATATTCTATAATAACAATCATTGATGACGGATAAGGATACTAATACGGATACATATACACTGAATGTGTTTAATAGGGACTATACATATTGGGATTGGCAAAGGGATCCGCCCTTTCAAACCCGACCGCAAGCGGTTAGCCCTCCAACAACGGTTCTTGGTTCGGACCTGAGATTAGTGGCTGAACCATCAGATGAATCCCCGCTATTAAAACCCCTTGACCGTCGTGGGGGGGCGGAACCCCCTGCGGAGCCCTCACTTTACAACATTTCTCCCATAAAGAATAAATTATTCCACGGCGACAGAGTAGATGAACACGGCAAATTAATTTCGTCGCCGTATAGAGAGGCTACGGAAATCGGCGGAGTTTTGCTAGTTGCCGAAAAAACTTACGGTCGTGTAAAGGAGAAACTGCTCTATAAATGCATCCCCTATGAAAAAAATCTGCCCTGCTTCTTAATACCTTACGAGGATCGCAGTTTAGGCTTTTCGAAGTTGAAGCAGAATAAATATATCACGTTCAAGCTAAAAGAATGGACCGATAAACATCCGCACGGTATACTAACCAACACGTTTGGCAATGTAAATGATGTAGATGCCTATGCGAATTATCAAATGCACTGCCAGAAATTAAATAATAGCATTAAAACATTGAATACGGCAACTTTGCGGGCTTTGCGCGAGGACAGTATCTTAAATTTACCGATGTTTTATAAAGAAGAATATAAATTAGAAGACCGGCGGGACTATGCAGTCTTTTCAATTGATCCGGCGAACTGTAATGATATTGATGATGCCGTAGGGATTACTCGGTCGCCCATTGGTGAAACCATTTTAAGCATTTATATCGCCAATGTGCCGCTTGTGCTCGAGCATTTAGAGTTATGGACTTATCTCTCCGACCGCATTTCGACGATTTATTTACCTGGTCAAAAAATCCCCATGTTGCCAGCGGCTTTGTCCGAGAATAAATGTAGTCTACTTCAAGGACAAGAGCGGGTTGCCTTTGTCATGGATGTCTATATCTATCAAGGTAAAATTAGCAATGTTATGTGTAAAACGGTTTTCATGCAAGTTTCGAACAATTACGTCTATGAAGACAAAGCGCTATTAGCACGTCCGGATTATCAGGAAATATTCAAAGTGGTAAAATGGTTGAATGAAGATAGTTCTACTTATTTGGGCTATGTCGACCAAGTTAATAACAGCCACGACGTAGTAGAATTTTGTATGATTTTAATGAATTACGAGTGTTCTAAAATACTGAAAGCGAAACGGAAAGGTATTTTCCGGACAGCGACGAAGAAGGAAATTAACTTAGCAAGCGAAGCAGCAATTGAAGCATGTATTGCAGGTGACCTAAAATATATCCTCCAAGGCACGGTGGGCACTTATTGTGCAATTGAAGACTTGAAACCGCACGAGGTTATTGGCGGAGGCGTCAGCAGTTATATTCATATTACCTCACCCATCCGGCGCATTGTTGACTGCGTAAATATGTTAGAAATAATGAGCGATAACTATGTCTTTTCCAAGGAAGCCGACATATTTAAAGAAAAATGGATGGCTAATCTGGCGCAAATCAATGCCAACACAAAAGCGATCCGGCATTTACAGAATGATATGGCATTGTTAAACATCTATGAAAAGAATACGAACAAGGACCAAATCTATTCGGGGGTTGTATGGGGGGTGGGTCCGATGGGGGTTCCGCCCCCCCACGACGGCATGGGGTTTGAAAGGGTGGAACCCTTAGGGGCAGCGCCCTTATTATATAAGTACCGGGTCTATATCTATTACATTAAACTCTTGACGAATGTCTACTCGACGAAAAAGGTCGAGAATTACACGACGATGAATTTCACCATACATTTGTTCTTGGACGAAGTTAATATGACGAAGAAAATTCGGCTGCAGATGTTGTAATGTATAAAAAAATACCGGAGTATGTTTTTATGCTGAATATGGGGTTCGAACCCATGACCTTTGGTAAACTAACCTAGAGCATACATGTCTGCTTTATAAGACCAACGCTAACTGCCAGCTGAGCTAATCCAGCGAAAAAACAAACAACGGAAAGTATTTCAATTAATATTCTATCCTAACGATATTTATTTAAATACTTTTTTGTTTTTATTGTTTTATTCTCTCAACGTCCCGTGCAAATAGTCCAACACATTTATAACACCGTAATTGCACGTTAGCGTTTTATGGTGCATGTCGTGATTTACGGTATTAACCACGTTAAACAGATTGTAGCCAGAGTGCACCAAAATGGTATCAATCATAACAATATATAGCCAAATAAAGATCGTAAGCAAATGACTATTGCATAATAAAGGACCGGTTAAGACCGGAATGATATTCGATATGATGTATTCAACCGGGTGAGCATACAAGGTGGCAATTGCCATCGGCGCCGTATAAGTATGGTGAAACTTATGGACGTGTTTATACATAAAGGGTGTATGAAGAAGCCGGTGAGAATAATAAAACAAGAATTCCGTGACGAAGAAAAAGATTATTATATCGCGACCGATGATAAAAACCGTTGGATATTCCCGTATGCTATTTATATCTTGGGCATAAAAATAATAGAAGAAATTGGCTACGATCGGCGTTACGATTAATTGATTAAAAACTACTAACTTACTGATTTGCGCAATTTTCACACCTTTGGATAACGAATTATTTACAAGTGGTTTTTTCTCTGGTTGAAGTTTATATTGATGTAATCGCGTCGGATATAAATCCGGAATTAAAAATAATAAACCGACCGTCCAATAAACCGCGAAATTAAAAAAGGTGGTGCCCCAGACAAAGAGAAATTTTTCCGACATTTCAGGGAACATTGCTAAGTAATAATTAGATAAATATATATGTTTATGTTTATATTTATGATATAATAAGTGTAAAAAATTGAAATGCTTTTTAAATATAAACAAATAGCATATTCAACGAAAACAGCAAATCAACAAAAGCGATAAGCAACCAGCCAGCAAAATGTCTATCAAAATTACGTCCAACATCATCCAATTAAAATCGGAAACCATCGATCGCCTTGATTCGGTCGTGTCCGATTTGCCGAAATATAAAAAAAACCTCGAGGCTTTAATTCGAAATTTCAGCATCGATAGCGCCTTGCGTCTGATGCATGTCATCGATAAAGACCACGAATTCAAAGCGTCAATGCACAACGGACGGTACAACGAATATTTCGACGAAATCGAAGAGCTCATCTATATTATCACGGGTACGGGGAAGGGGAAGGGGCAATAAAAGGCGAATAAAAATTTAAAAAATAAAAATATTTTTAATTTATTATAAAAAAGTATTTACACCTTTTCACATTTAAAACGCCGATTACTTTACAATTTCACTCTTCAATTGATTTATTTTTTGTTCTAACTCCGTAATTTGGGTTTTTATCTCTTTATTTTTCAAATATTTCTGATATAATTCAACTCGTTCTTTTTTTTTTGTTTGTTTTTCCTTTTCTCTTTCTTTTTCTCTTTCACGAAAATCATGCAAATAATCTTCCGAATATATACTTTTCATTTCTCCTTCCAACACTGGTATATACGAACCTCTCACTATCGCAAGTAATTCATCTAGTTGTTCTTTATGTGTTTCGGATATAGTTGTCTTTAATTCAAAGTATCGGGTTTTTGTATCAACAAGTCTTTTCTCATTTGTTTCTTTTTTCTCTCTTTCATTATCTACGTATTTTTTTTCCCAATATGATAGTTGTTTTAATAACCAATCTTGCCGATTAATATCTTCTTCGCGTTCTTTTGTCATTTGTTCAACTTTAGTACATAATATTCGGTCACAATACGAAAATAATTTATATTTATTTCTTAAATTGTAGAGTTCACTCATTATAAAATCAATAAAACATATATAACTGGTTTCGCCAAAATTGATTATATTATGATAAACCTCTGCATTATAATGTTTTCGATTTAGATTTGTATGAATCGGCATCCTTATATCATCTATCGTCGTTTTCTCTTTGTCTGCATATTTGATTACAAACAAATTATGTCTGAAAGCATATTCTTCCCACGTTTCGTTCTCTAATTTATCCATTTTATATTTGTATGTTAAATAATGTTTATATTAATATTATTCAATTTTATATAATAAATCGGCGTTTTAAATGTGAAAAGGTGTAAAAAGAAATGTATAATGTCATATGTGGGAGAGTAAAATCTCTCGCAACCCTTATTATGATAATAAAAAGAAAATCTTCCATGGCTTAATCAGGTAAAGCAAACGGCTGTTACATAAACAACAGATACCGTTAAATTTCAGGTTCAAATCCTGATGGGGGAGTTTGTGGGTTTTATTATTATATTTTTTTATAAATATTTAAAAATATATGTCTTTTATAAATTAGTTAAAAAATGGAAGATTTACAAAAAGAAAATGAAGTATTAAAACAAAAAAATATAGAATTGGAAGAAAAATTAAAAAAATATACTAATGGTGAAAATCATAAGCGCTATTATGAAAAAAATAAAGAGAAAATTAAAGAGCATGGCTCAAACAATTTAAAAAAATTAAAAGAAGAAAACCCCGAAAAGTTAAAAGAATATAGACGGACTTATTATTTGAAGAAGAAAGAACGTTTAAATAATGAGCAAAATTGATTTAAGTTTATAACATTTATATAATATAAACTTAAATATGATTAAATACGACTATAACTATTTGATTGAATATTGTAAATTACATAACATATCATTAAATAAGAATTATAGTAAAGACAAAATAACCCGTGAAACTATAATTGATGCGAAATGCGTGTATGATAATTGCGGTGAAAATCAACAAAAAAGAAATTTTAGGCAATTATGTAAAACCGGATGTTATTGTGAAAGTCATGCTAAATTGGTACGAGCTGAAAAACGTAAACAAACCTCTTTAAATATATATGGAACTGAACATCCATCACAATCAGAAGAAGTTAAAGATAAAATTAAACAAACTTGTATTGAAACATATGGGCATGCGTGTCCTTTACAATCAGAAGAAGTTAAAAAAAAAGGAAAAGAAACTTGTTTACAAAAATACGGTCATGAATTTTCTCATCAATCATCAGATGTTATAGAAAAAACGAAACAAACTAGTTTGAAAAATTGGGGAGTAACATGTCCTTTTCAGTCAGAAGAAATTAAAGATAAAATGAAAGAAACATGGATTGATAAATATGGTGTTGATAATCCATTTAAATCCGAAGAAATTAAAGATAAAATTAAAATCACAAATATAGAAAAGTATGGATTTGAAAATCCAAAGCAATCAGAAGAAATTAAAGAAAAAGGTAGGAAAACCTCTTTAAATATATATGGAACTGAACATCCATCACAATCAGAAGAAGTTAAAGATAAAATTAAACAAACTTGTTTTGAAACATATGGAGTAGGGTGTCCTTTTCAATCAGAAGAAGTTAAAGAAAAAAGTAAACAAACTTGTTTTGAAACATATGGAACTGAATATGCAACGCAATCAAAAGAAGTTAAAGATAAAATGAAACAAACCAATATAGACCGCCATGGGGTTGAATACCCAATGCAAAGCGAAGAAGTTAAAGAAAAAGGGAGACAAACATCTTTAAAAAATTATGGCACTGAATACCCAATGCAAAATGCTGAACATGCTGAAAAAATATCAAAAAATTCATATTTAATAAAAAATTATATATTAAAATCCGGTAAAGAAATTAAAGTTCAAGGTTATGAACCATTCGCATTAGATGAACTTATACAAACATTCGCCGAAGATGACATCATAACTGGTTGTTCTAATGTTCCGACTATCGCATATGTCGATATTAAAAATAAACATCGTAAACATTTTCCAGATATATTTATCCCATCACAAAATAAATGTATTGAAGTAAAATCTACTTGGACTTTGGGAAAAGGTGAAGATAGTATATTTCTAAAACAAATCGCAGGGAAACAACTAGGTTATAATTATGAAATATGGGTTTATAATCAAAAAGGCGAAAAAGTAAATTGTTACATTTAGGAAAAGAACATTTACGTATAATTACTTAAAATTTAAAATCTTTAGTAATTATAAATGGAAACCCCGAGAAAAACAAAAATAAACATAAGATGCGAACACAATAAATTCAAACATGTATGTAGAGATTGCAACGGATGCGCTATATGTGTTCACGGACGAAGGAAAACAACTTGCAGGGAATGTGGCGGCGGCTCGTTATGTGAACACGATCGAGCACGCACAAAATGTAAAGAATGCGGCGGTGGTTCTAGATGCAAACATGGTAAATTAAATTCAGCTTGCGTTGACTGCGGTGGTGGGTCTATTTGTGAACATAAAAAACACAGGTCATCGTGTCGTGAATGTGGCGGGTCTATTTTTTGCGAGCACGGCCAACGAAAAAGAGAATGTAAAATTTGCGGCGGGTCTGGTATTTGTGTTCATAACAAAAAAAAATCATATTGTGTAGACTGCGGTGGATCGCAAATATGCCTTCACGGAAAAAAAAGGTCACACTGTAGACAATGCGGCGGATCATCATTATGTAAATCCGAATGGTGCGAAACTAGTGGTATGAAAAAATACAACGGCTATTGTTTACCGTGTTGTATCCAAGTTCATCCCGAAATAAAGGTATCAAGAAATTATAAAACAAAAGAAACCGAGGTAGTAGAGAGAATAAAAGAAACTTTCCCAAATTTTACATGGATTGCGGATAAAAGAATACAAGATGGTTGTTCAAAACGAAGACCAGATTTGTTATTGGATATGGGGTCGCATATTATTATCGTAGAAATAGATGAAAATCAACACGCTGATTATGACTGTAGCTGCGAGCATAAACGCTTAATGGAGTTATCACAAGATTTACAACATCGATCGATTGTATTCATTCGCTTTAATCCAGATGATTATACTAATCAAGATGGCGTATTAATAAAATCGTGCTGGAAATTAAACAAGTTAGGCGTAATGCAAATTATGAAAACCAAAGAAAAAGAATGGGAAGACCGCATTAACACTTTGAAACAACAAATTCAATATTGGACCGAGCATCCAACAGAAAAAACTATAGAAATCGTTGAATTATTTTATTGATAAACAAAAAAACTTTATTTATAAGGCAACTTTAAATATAAAATTACCACACATTTTTTGTTTTCCGTTGCAACATTTTCCTATACTTGAAGAAGATAAATTAAGTTCATTTGCAGCTTCTCTCATAGATTTAAATTCTTTTATTTTATTCATATTTTTATCATATTGTATTACTCCTTTTTGCCCATTCATATTTGCCGGGATTGAAATGTTATTTGTAATATCATAAATTCCTGATTCATTATAATACTTAAATATAAATCCACCTGCTGTCTTTGCTTTACTTTTTTCATTGCAACAATTTCTAATCATAGATATATTTATATTTAATTTGTGAGATGCTTCAATTTGTGAATCAAAATGCGCAATAATTTTTCCACTTAAATCAAGTTGAACAATCTTCTTTTTATTATCTATGCATAAACCTGTTTCATGTGCGTGTATTGCATTTTCTTTATGAGTAGTCCATTCTAAATTTTTTAAATTACTATTTAGTTTATTTCCATCAATATGATTTACAACTGGTTTATTTTCGGGATTTGGTATAAATGATAGAGCAACTAAACGATGTAATCTATATGTTTTGTATTTAATCGAAATCATTAAATACTCTCCATTTTCATAACCGCTTGTTATTTGGTTTGATGAATATTTAAATCGTCCATAATTTGATACTTTACAATTTAAGTTATTATCAATATATTCAGGTGGTATATTTTTCCATTCTTCATCACTGTAATCTTCTATATCAGCATAACACCATTTATAACCATATGATTCTTTTCTTTTATTATTACAAACGTCACTTATGTGTCCTGAACCTGTTTTTGATTTTATATATTTTGGATTATTTTTAAATATCCATTCTACTGCTAATTGCATAGAGATATATTTTTCTAATTTTTCATTTGTATTTTTATCTATTCTCCATACTGGTCTTGCTCCAACAAAACGACTTGTTGATTTTCTTCTATGAATGTTTTGTTCCTTACTTGTAGCCCACTCTAAATTATCAATATTATTATTTAATCTATTATGGTCTTTATGATTTACGGTGGGTTTATTTTCTGGATTTGGTATAAATGATTGAGCAACTAATACATGAACTAAAAATTTTTTACTTTTTATTTTTTCATTATTTAAATGAATACTAGAATAACCGCCTTGTATAATCGTTTGTTTTAATATTTTTTTATCATTTTTTATATTTCCATAATTACTTATTTTATATTTTGGAAATTCAGGTATTATTTTATATAGTTCATTCATTTGTATTAATGTATTAATATATAAACATATCTTTATTCAATTTTATAAATGAATATAACAACAAAAAATATAATAGATAATATGAGTAAGTATGATGTTAATATTGACAATGAATTTTATGATAAAGAATTTGAAACAATAATTATAACTTGTAATATTAACAAAATAAATAATTCTTGGAAAAAATCATCACTATATATTTCATCAAATATATTAGAAATAGAAAACAAAAACAAATATATTCAATCAAAAAATGATTTATTTAATATGAAAGTTGAAAAACCACCATTTATAGAATTAATAGATAATAACGAGATTGTATTTATAGATGGTAGAAATAGATTTGCGAATTTAAGAGATATGAATTGTGAATATATGCCCTTTATTATAAATAAATGTGATTACGAAATTATAAGTAAATTATATAGTATATAATAAAAAATCGGATTAGTAAAATATTTATCGAAAATGTTTGAATTTATTTTATTACTACCTACTTTTGTTTCACCGCAACATATCGCCCGAGCTTTTTATCATACTGATCTAATTCATCCCCATAATCGTCGTCGTAATCCTCTTCATCCTCAAAGTCTTCGTAATCGTCATCATTACCGCTATATAATTTTTTGCCTTCATCCGGTTCAGGTGATTTTTCGTCGTCTTCGTCATCTGAGACAACTGCTTCTTCTACTGCGTTTGCTATTTCTTCTTCTTCTTCTTCCATTTCTTCTGCTTCGCTTGCATCGCTATCGTCCCAGTTATCTTTTTCCTTCATTTTAATTGGTTTAAACGAATCCATGTTGTTATAATACAAAACACAACGGAAACAAGTATATTTCAATTTTTTATAATATGATATAAAAAATTAACATTATAAACAGCATTAGGAATGGCAAGTGCAAGTGAAACCGTAAATATAAAACAATGCGACGGCTACATATATGACCGCCAATGTAAAGGCGAAATTCATGAACATGACGTAATATTTCACTATTTATCATCCATCGATGATGACCATATGTTAAATACAAATAACCCACCCGAGCAAGTAATGATATGCGCATATCATTATAATAAAATTATGACCGAAAATTCAGGCGAGCAGCCGATTGAAACCTGGGGTTCGGAATGGATAAAAGCCCGTGAGAATTTATTCTGTAATGCAGGTTATAATAAGGAAGCAATTATAGATGAAGCATTAGCAGAAGCATATGAAGCATATGACTACATATACCAAAACCCAATCAGCGCATCTGTTGACGATAAGCAATCAACTCATTCATTTGTGCATTAGTCTCGTATAATTTATCAATTAAGCGGCGTAGTTCGTCACAATGTTGTCCGATTTTAATAATATATAGTTGTTCGAATGACCCGTTGCCCATACCTTCGACCATATAGACGCGTTCAATATATTCAATCGCCTCTATATGTTTAATAAAATCAGCGTGTTCTTGTTTTAAGGCAGGAATATCCATATTAAATATATAGCATTATAGCTTTATATTTAATAAAAAATTGAAAATTATAATATAATTATACATATTTTTATTACAGAAAATGACAAATTTTGAACCGATATGCGAAGAAATAAACTGCTTAACACTGGCAATTTATGACCAAGAACAACTGTATATAAAATCGACCAAAAAGGTAGTGAAATGCCAGTCCGATTTAAAACATACCTGTAATTATTATGCAGTAACGCAAAAGGAGTTAGATGAGACCGAGCATTTGTATGGAATCCAATGTTTAGCCGAAAAAAACATAGCGGAAAAATATAAAGATTTAGAAGAACTCATTGCCTATCATGAGTGTCAAATAGCAGCAGGCGCAGCAGCAGGCGCAGCAGCAGGCGCAGCAGCAGGCGCAGCAGCAGGCGCAGCAGCACTAAACGAAAATAAAAAAATATTAACTGACCTTTATAATGAATCGTGTAAGGAGGCTCAAAAAACACAAACGTGTTTCTTACATATTGTGGAGTATAGAAATATCATGAAAACCGTAGTTGAAGATATAAACAAAGAAGACCGAGAATTATCAAAAGCAATTGAAGATGAAAAACACAACCTAGCTCTTTATATGAAACTAACCGAAGATCGTAATTATTTGGTAAATAAACTTTATATGTAGAGCGATGTTATAAGTGAGCGATGTTATAAGTGAGCGATGTTATAAGTGAGCGATGTTATAAGTGAGCGATGTTATAAGTAGAGCGATTGGCTTGTCGCAATATATTTCAAAGTCATTTGGGGAATTTTTCTTATTTTTTCTAAGAGCAGCATATTGCCCGTCGCTTCACAAACCCGTTCAAATTCCATTGCCACGGCGTTGACTTTTAACAACGCCTTGACAAACTCGCCAATAAAGAGCCCAGTTTCGGTTTTTACTTGTTGGATAATTTTTTTACACGTCTCTTCATCGTTGCTCTCACACCAAAACAAGACATATGGCAATAAATCATAACAAATGTCGTAGTTGGATCCGGTAATTAAGTACGCATCTTGTTCAGCCTTGTAATATTTATCTAGCAGTTTGCCCATTAGCAAAATGGTTTCGCGTAGTTTTCCAGGGGCGTTCGGATAATGTGCCCGAACTTCATCATTAACCGAGACGGGATAGAAACAACTGAACAGTCCAGCCAAATAACTCGCCTCCAGGTCGGCAAACTGTAAGGTTTGTAGATACAAGTCTGCCATAGCCAGCGGATGCACTTCTTGGAGTTGGGCAGCGATGCGCCCGGATGGGCTAACTTCAATAGTAGTGGTGGTGCTAAAGCCATTTAAATCATTGCCAGCGCTAAAGCCAGCAAAGCCGCAAAAACCGTTATCCAGCAATATCTTTTGTAAAGCGTCCAACGTGTTTTCAATATATTGCGCCGTGTTTTCTTTTTCTTTCCCCACTTTGGACTGTTGTGAGAGAGCCGCATACACTTCTTCTAATTTCACGAGATCTTTCAAGATGAAATTATGTTCAGCTTCCAGCGTATTTAAATCAATGCGCGCCTTCTTTCGAGCACTGTTCGCCAAGCCGGGCAGCCGATCGGCAATCGCTTTATAACTTTCCAAGGCACTTTGCGGTGTTCGGCATAATTCGATTTGCGCTTGTTTCGTCTTCACAATTTCCATTGTTTTCGCTTCTTCTACCGCATAGCCTTGCAATTCACGTCGTAAATCGGTCGACAACAAACTTTGTCCCATAAAGGCTGCCATATCTTTTCCCGCCTCCAGCATAGAGAGTGCCATCGTGAAAGATAGTTTGAATTTAGAGACCAAGGATTGCGGCGGACCTGTCAGCATGTGCCGGTAATCGGTCGCCGTGGGCATTTCAAATAAATTCACACAATGAAATACATGACCAATCGTGTCCAACCCCCGCCGTCCGGCGCGCCCCGCCATTTGCGTGTATTCGTGCGGGAAAAGCAGTCGCATCCCCGAACCATTAAATTTTGTTAGTCCAGCAAAGATGACGGTTTTCGTCGGCATATTCAGACCAACGGCAAATGTTTCGGTGGCAATCAGGAGCCGGATATACCCTTTTTCAAAAAGCAGTTCCACCATTTCCCGCAAGACCGGAATAATACCCGCATGATGAATGGCGATACCTTTTTCCAGCAATTTCACAATATTCAAATACTCGGGTAAATTTAGATATTCTTGGTAGTTTGGCAATTTAGCTTGTAAGATATGCCGGCATTCTTTTTCCACTTGGGTGGGCAGCATACTGTCTTCTTCATACAAACTAAAACTGATTTCGTGCGCAGCTTGTTCAACGTGTTTGCGCGAGAAGACGAAACAAATCGCCGGCAGCATACCTTCTCTCTTCAAATGTTTTAACAAATCTTCTAAAACAAACTGCCGCTTGGTATACACATTGTGTTTAAATAAATAATCATTGATGTCTTTCACTTTGTAGTAATTGTCTTCTCGGAAAGAGCCCTCTGAACTGGCAATTATAATCGGCGTTTTTCGCATATCCTCCAGTTTTTTTTCATAGGGCGTTTTGGCGGCTTTTTTTATGCTGCCTTCGTGCACTGAGAGCCACATATAATGGGTGAGCGGTACAACGCGGGTATAAGTGGGCGCCAAATACATTTGTTTTACTTGTATAAAAGCCTTTTCCGCCTGTTGTCGTTTTTCGGTTTCAATCCAGCCGGCAAAATCCTCCGGACGGTCAATTGTCGCCGAGAGCATAATGAGTTGGACTTGCGGTGGTAACAGCAAAATCGCTTGTTCCCAGACCGATCCGCGCTCGGCGTCATTGATGTAATGAACTTCGTCAAAAACGACTGCCGCCAGTTCGGTTTCAAAATTCATTTCAAAGAGGAGCGGTAATTGCGCGGGTCCTGATGCTGATGCTGACGCTCCTGCCGTGTCAATCGCTTGGACACCTGCTGACGCTTGTGCCTGCCCATTGATAATTTTATTCAATAAAGTATTGCGCAAGATTTCGGTTGTCATAATGAGAACATCGGCTTCGGGATTATCCTTGCAATCGCCCGTGAGAATGCCGAACGAAATTGTCGGAAATTTACGGCGCAAATCATAAAGCTTTTGATTAGATAAAGCCTTGATCGGCGACGCATAGATGACCTTTTTCTGCTGCGCCGTGAAGTATTGGATGGCATACTCGGCTGGTAGTGTTTTACCCGAGCCGGTGTGAGCCGTTATTAAAACATTGTCGCCTTCCGTAATAGCCTTCAAAGCCCATTTTTGAAAATCACTTAATTGTTTGCCGTCATATTCGATTAAGGTATCAGCATCGTAAGGTTTATCGCAAATAACAACCATTTTATTTGATGGGAAATATACATTAAAGAGATGAAATAAGTTTATATCAATTTTATTATTTAAATATAAAGCGTAAAATTATAAATAAAGGTATGCATGCAAGCGTCAGCAGTACAGCAAGCGTCAGCAGTACAGCAAGCGTCAGCAGCCCGGCATGTTATTGTCGCCAAAACGTACCGTCTTATTAGGAAAATCGGAGAGGGCTCTTTTGGCAAAATATTTCTGGCGCGGCACAAAGACACTAACCAAGAAGTGGCGATAAAACTTGTTAAACAAACTGCGTCGGATGATAATGAATTGAACCATAATGAATTGTCCATTTATAACAAAATAAAAAATGTGAAAAATATTCCTTCTCTCTATGCTTCGGGAACAGAGGGACAATTTAATTACCTTGTAATGGAATTATTAGAACAAAACCTCGAACAATTGCTGACAAGCTATGGAAAAAATCTTCTACTACCAGTCGTCATTCATCTCGGACTGCAAATGCTGAATATAATTGAAAATATCCATTTGAAAGGCGTTATACATCGTGACATTAAACCGGAGAATTTTCTGTTAAAAACCAATGCACAAAAT
>Ga0114974_10001667_pt1 | contig 17463 bp, 27 predicted proteins | sample S_130206_EF_Meta_FD_87318 | JGI IMG/M metagenome (GOLD analysis project Ga0114974, IMG submission 87318) | Freshwater microbial communities from Lake Simoncouche, Canada to study carbon cycling - S_130206_EF_MetaG | ecosystem: Environmental > Aquatic > Freshwater > Lake | place: Lake... | reverse complement strand
GTGGCTTCATCATAGGAGATCATGTATATATTTACGCAGCGGGGCCACCGTTTGATCACCGTATACGCACTGGTATATGGTCTTCTACGGTACTTTTATTGTAGATCATTGTGGAAGAAACCCTGAATCCGCACCATTTGAGCAGAGTAGAGAGAATTTTGATATAATAAAAAATTATTAAGAACGGTGGAATGACTGGCTATGCTCAAATGGTCACACAATTCTACACAATTCTACACTTTATTGCACTTTCTACTACTGCGTCATCATCAATACCACAGCAGCGGGGCCTATACGCAGGGTGTATACTCTATCACTGACAGTAAATCACACTTTTCCTTACAAAACCACACTTACTGATATCTTTTTATACTCAAAACCTAGGCGATCTATACAGTAAATCACACTCAGCCATCATATACGTATGCGCACAATCACGCAGCGGGGCCTATATACAGATCCATTTGTTCCACAACGTCTTCTACTATGCAGTATGTACCTGACACCACTGTGCCGTCCTGCAGAGCATACTGTTCTACTTCACAGTTGTCATAGAGCTCTACTCGTTCTATGCGATGTTTAAAGCCCAAATGCGAGTTACGAGCATGTTGGGCGATTCGAGCTCCTGCTCGAGTCTTATAGTAGCGCAGTCTTTCACCTGTGTCTAGGTGTACAATATAGTATACAGTGTGTAGCATATCAAATCCTCTAGGGCTCGCGCAGCGTTCTTATAACAACATTGCTATACAGCCTATAACAATACCCACCCCAAACGCATTCATGCTTATCACAGTGAGTGTTACAGTATAGTACACATCATCATCTAGTATAGTGTATAGCCAATCAGGAACTGTCACATCAAAGTCTTCGTACTCTGCACGTAAGCGTTCTGTTATAGCCATTGGTATGTTTTGCATACAGTTATTTAAATAGAGTTATGCCAAGAGAATATGTAACTTCATACTGTGTACTATACGATCCATATCGCTGTAGTATAGATCCCGAACGAGTTTGGCGGTTAATACAAGGCTGCGGAGGGGGAGCTATGAGCAGTGCAGCAGGAGCCATAGACTTTTATGTGCCAGCAGACTTGATCAGTATAGTACTACTAATGGACGCAGGTTTGAGGATACACTGGAAGAAGTCGTATATATAGAACTTATAATATACGCAGATAATGTTTGAATTCTGCTGAAATTTTTTGCGCTTCGCGCATGTCTTCGACATGCACTGGAATTATCCCTGCTATCCAAAATCACCTATAAATACACTATATGATCACATTCAGCCTAGACCAACTACAACAATTGATAGCTGCTGCTCCTGGGGTTAGTTTGACTTCAGTACAGCAACAGTTACATCTACATTACTCTCCTGAAGAAGTTGTCACACCTAGTATACCTGTTATAGAGTCACCACAAAGCATAGCCAGTATACGCATAGGTGGTGTGCAGTACACTTCATCGAGAGATTGGCCCAGGGCTTGGCTGGCTCAGTTTGAATTGAACATACAGGCGGGGCTAGCTCGAAGACAGACACGTTATAACACTATCATGGCGGATCTAGCACATGTGGTAACCAGCCAGGGCGATGCTTTAACTACGGCCACACTACAGCCTGTTGTTACAGCCACAGGGCAGGACACCACTACCATTATAGAACTGGCTCCACAACGTGGCCTACAGGGTGAACCAGGAGCAGGTGTCATTGACTTGTCAGTGAATGAGTTGGGCAATCTAATAGTTACCTACGAGGATCAAAGCACCACAGATGCAGGACATGTTATACCCGTAATTGTTACAGGCCCTACTACCACAGTTGACTATGGTGTGGGCAGCTCAGTCACAGTGATCAATACAGGGCCCAGTACGTTTCAGCTGTCATTTACTGTGGAGCGCAGTGACCCCCAGAACCCTACACTGACAGGAGTGGGTACCCTTAATGGTGAACGCTTGGCCACTGAGCCCCGGGTGTTTGCACTAGGACTAGCATTCTAATATGAAATCATTAATACAGTATAAGCCACAGTTCAACCCAGCCCTAGGTACTCTGGACTTTGGTACCCTGGGCACATTCAACATCAACCGTCTCTACGGAGTTATCAACGTCACACGCAATAGTATACTGTATGCTCCAGGTGCTATAGGCTATGGAGTCACTGCTGTCAATCGTGGGGTAGTAACCCTGGAAGTGGCCACGGCTAGCCATAGTGCCAGTGATGTGATCAATGTCTATTATGAAATGGATCTAGCACAGGATGTCACAGCACAGGAACTGCAATTTCAAATACTCACAGAGCTTCGGGTGATGAATCAAATACTGGCGCAAGGGCTAAATATCAATAGCAGAGACGTAGACGATCTACGTGCAGAATACACAAAAAATAATATCAGCTAGGAGAGCATGAAATGATTATTCAAGGACAAGTCGGCCCACAATCGGGTAATACATCGCTGGGAGCTGGCACTAATCCTAGCATACGTCAAGGGCAGTTGGGCGATGTCATAGTAAGTGAACTACATGGTCTTTACTATGAACAGACCTATCGTGGCAACCTATTCAGTACTGGACAAACAGCTCCAGTGGCTCTGGCTGCAACACATGCCACTGGTACACTGACAGCTTCTAATACTCCTATCTTGGGACTATGGAATCCTATTAACAATACCACAAACGTTGTACTGTTGAAAGCTAACCTACAGGTATTTGCCAACAGTTTGACTTCGGGTGCTGCTCCTGGTGCTTTTGTTTGGGCAGTCAGTGTCAACAATGCCGCTATCACTACAGGTGGTGCTCCGTGGAACCGCAAGAGTCTAACACAACAGGGTAGCCAAGTACGCACATTCACTGGTGCTACAGCCCTAACAGGACTTACCAACAACTTGGTAGTTATGGAAACAGCAGACTTCACCACAATGGGTGCTGTGACCTATACCACACTGGCTTCTACTACACTACAGCCTAGCGTGGGTGGTATCCAGTTGTTTGAAGGTGGATTAATTGTGCCTCCAGGTGCTGTGATAGCCTTGCTTAATACCACAACAGCCGTAACGTTCTCATTTGCAGGCAAACTGCTATGGGAAGAAGTTCCATTCTAAAATAAACTGTCAGGGTGTGCATGGCGTTAAATAGCTCATGCACATTAGTCACGACACAAACTACATACGAGTAATAGACCACGCTGTGAGTTCGGAACTCTGCGAGAACATCATCGCAGAGTTCAAGCGTGATCACCAACTACATCACCAAGACTCAGATCGTTACATAGAGCTGGAAACATATGATCAAAGACGGCCCGGCAAATGGAACCCTAAACTAGAAGCTCGAGCCCGACGTTGGAACCCCCTAACAGATCAAGTGGCACAAACTGTGTTAGAGCTGACTAACGACTATCGTACACGTTGGGACCCTTTAATGATGACACCCCAAGAATGGATCATGGAGGGCATACGAGTCAAGAGCTATGAGCCCAATGTACACCAATTTAAACTGCATGTTGATCAAGGTAATCGTGATAGTTCTTGTAGATTTATAGCCTGTTTGATATACCTCAACAATAATGAAGCTGGAACAGAGTTTCCTTTAGAACCGTACACAGTTGCAGCTGAACAGGGACGTATGGTATTATTTCCACCCAACTGGCAGTACCCACATAGGGGGCTGATGCCCACTATCAACACTAAGTACATTTTAAGTACATACCTACACTTTAAGGATTAATAATGGCCACCATGGATTTTTTTGCAGTACCCGTTTTAGTAATAGATTTTGAAGGTGAAGAGCTTGAAGCTATTCAACAAGAGATCACAGATAATTTGGGCAAGATAACACCCACAGCAATCGCAGCACCATGGGGCGACAATATCAGCACAACATTTAGTTCTGGTAGAAATCAAGACATCATGAGTTTTATGTTACAAAATATAGCCAAGGGCATTGTTAATGCCACAGTGGGATATCTAGGAGAAATTGGGTATCAAGGGCTAGAATTAAGATTGAACCACAGCTGGTTCAATTGGCACAAGAAGGGTGGCTTTATGTTTGATCACGTTAGTCCAGACGCTAGGGTGTGCGGAGTTTATCATTATCAAACCAATGGAGAAGACGGAGCCCTACGTTTTAACAATCCCAATCATGCATCAGCCATGGGTATGTTTCCGTATGATGGTCAGACCATGCCAGTACAATACATACCGCCAAAGGTAGGACGACTGGTATTATGGCCATCATGGCTCAGCAATCGTGTAGAACCCAACTGCACAGATAACGAACGCATAACACTGAACTTTACACTACATTAATTTCCTTCTGCGAGAGTAAATACTTGATGCGTCAATTACTGGCTATCATAACACTTGTATCATTAACAGGCTGTGCTTCAATTACCAGCTTGATCCCCAGTTTCTGGGACGATAACCAATCAGCTAAAATTGTTGATGTTAGACTAAAGACTGACATGATCAATTGTGAGCAGGCACAGTTACCACAAGCACAACAGTTACAATCAGACCTACGTTGGTTTGAATTGTACAGTGAAAGCAAAGGTGGGCGACAACAAGATGTACAAAGAATTATATCACCCATGCAAGAGTCCGTGGCTGATTGGGTAAAGCGTAGCACAGAAGGACAAGGTTCCAAAGGCTACTGCGAAATCAAAAAGAAACTGTTACAAACACAGGCTAAGTCAGCGGCATCGGCTATATTAGGGAGATTCTAATGTTAGACAATTTACGTAACATTGCAGGATGTGGACGTCCTTGGGCAGCTGAACGTGCAGCCTTTGCTGTACAGATTACTGAACAATATAATGCAGGCGGAATCACTCGCCCAGAGTACGAAGAACTATGTAGAGATCTAGTTCGCATGGATAAGCTAGACGAAGAAGCAGACGATCTAGAATTAAAAACAGCGTTAGTCACTGCCATCTATGCTGTGGCACAATTGAGTTAAAACTATGAAAATATCAGAAATAATTAACGAAAACATATTCACCACAGACTATCACAAGGTCATGCAGGCCGTTGCTGAATTGTACAAAAACCATTACGATATCAATGTATGGGAAAACGGTGAAGCTCATGACGAAGCGGCTAAGGTACTGTTAAAAGTTCATCCATCAGAAGAAGAACTAGACTTTATTATCAAGAACAGTCAGTTACCAGAACGCTTTCTAGATTTAGACTTTCCAATTAACGATGACCTAATGTTCAACGGCAGTTCCGCAACTGACAGCGATCTAGGCGAAACAGATGATATGGGACTGGATGAAAGTGAATTAGATTTGGATGAAGAACCTGCAAGTAGAGATTTATGTATATCAGGTAAACCCGATAGTGCATTAGGTGCTAGTCAGTTAGCATCATGCAAGAGTCAGGGCTATCGCAGCCGTGAAGGTGGTAAGAGTCACAAAGTAGGTTCAGAGAGAGTCAAAGTCCGCGGTAAGAAAATCAAGGGCAAGAAATACGGCGGCCCGTTACCAGACTGGTCATGACACCAAAAAGCTCGGACCTTTTAATCGCCCCACCTAGGATTCCAGATCCTAGATTTAAAAAATCTGTCTTGATGCTCACTCATGATCATAAAGGTGGTAGTTTCGCTCTTTGTGTGAATCGTCCAACAGAGCATACACTACAAGATATCATTTCCGAATTAGGCATTGACACTAACTTAAACTTTCCGTTGTATTGGGGAGGACCTGTTAGTGTAAACACCGTATGGATGCTGCATGATGCAGGATGGTGTTGCGAACATACTGTGCCTGTCAATGACGAATGGGCAATGACTTCAAACGTTGAAATGTTCGTTGACTTGGCTAACGGTAACTTTCCTAAGCACTTTAGATTGATGCTAGGCTATTGCAGTTGGGGTAAGAATCAACTACAAAGTGAGATAGATGGTATGCCGCCCTGGAACCATAACAACAGTTGGCTATTGGCAGAGAACCTAGGGCCAGAATGGCTGTTCGAACAGCCAGTTGAATTGATTTGGGACAATGCTACAACGCTCAGCAGCCATCAGGCTGTGAGCAGTTGGCTATAATCCTTAGATCTTTTCGCCCTTTTTAAATCCACGAAAACGTAAGAATCGAGGAAAGCGCAGGCTATATGTGCCGTCTTGATTTTGTGAAACAGCATCGGCACGTACTTCTACAACCTGCCCAATGACATCATTATTTGACTCCCAATACTCAGCACGATCAGCATCAGTAAAACCGGAGCCAACGTTGACGACAATGCGTTTATTATCGTCGACACCTTCACAGACCAATGCACCAAGTTTTCCAACGTTTCTTCCAGTGCCCTCTTCAACTGCTGTGACTTCCAAAGACACTTCAATAAAAGGCTTTTGCTTAAGCCAGCTAGTTGATCTCTTACACTCATATTTTGCCTCTGGGTCCTTAATCATAATGCCTTCAAATCCAGCATTAACCATTTCTTTGTTATAGTCTTTAAATTCTATTTCATCAGTTAACACATCGAGATTAAATTCCTTTTGTGAAATAACATCAATGTTTCCCATCTGATCAAATAGGTTCTTGAATGAACGCAATAGATTAGAACGTCGACGCTGGGCCATCACACTCTGGCCAGCTTTAAACTCTACCAGTGGCACCATGTCGAACAACATTAAGCGGGCATCTTGTGCCTGTACATTATCCTTGCGATGAACCTGCTTCATCAACTCATTAAATGAATTGCTAACTACTTCACCATCCAAAATATACGAACGACCCAGCTCATCAATGTTGGCTAGGATACCGTCTGTAATATGGCTGAAGTTTTCTAATACTTTACCGTTACGAGTATACTGCACAACAGTTCTAGATTCAAAGTCCACAACAGTGATACAACGAACGCCGTCTAGTTTAGGTTCAACTAGTTTAATACCTGTAATCTTGCTTTCGTGATTAGCACCATCGTGGGCTAGTTGCACATCAAAAACAGGAACGGCATACTGCGGTTTTTTAGATTTCTTTGCAACAGTATTAACTGTTTTTTCACTAAAGCCTGCTCGCATGTCTTTAATAAGAATACGGCGATACCAATCGTTCCACTGTGGCAGAGTAGCCACACCCATTGCCAGATTGATAGCATCACGTGCGGCATGTCCTGTTAGTTTACGTCGATACAGAGCATCTGTCAATTGCAAGAAGTTAGGCCAGGATAGTCCTTGTCCGCCTTCTTCTTCTTTAATAGGAACCTGTTTAACACCAAAGGTATACAATTTGTCCAATGCCATGCGCAGTCCTTCAAAGAACTCATTAAGATCCTCATCCATTGCTTTGGCAAGAATGTCTTCCTTAACAAGTCGTGAGTTATCTGCTTCTAGACTTTGAATTATTACTTCTGGTTGTGTACGCATACGTGGCTCCTAATCGTTTACTATAACAATAGTATAGCATCATTTGGTAAAAAAGTCAAGAACTATTCTTCGATAAACAATTCGGTAAATGTAGTAGTTGTAGCACTTTCTGCTACATTATTTGGATCATACAAGTCTGTACGCTCTGCAGGAATCATAAAACGATCCATCATCTTTTTAACATAACACCAATCTTTACCACGAACTACTCCGTCCGCAGTTGTGATAACATAGTTACGAGTATTAAAGAAATCCATTAAGTCCTGTATGGTTTTACCAAATGCACGTGGCTGTGTTTCAACACACTCAACCTGCACGATTGGGCGATTAGTTGCAATGGTATTAGTTGCACCTTCTAATACATTGAGTTCGTAACCTTCTACGTCAATCTTAATGATGTCTACGTCTGTAAAGTTATAACTGTCTAGTGTAAGTTGTGGAACACTAACACGTTGATAGCCTGTGTTTACTTTGACAGCTTTGCCTGTAACAGTTTGGTAGCCATCGTTACTTACACGATTGTGTCCGTCGTTCTTTTTAATGTGCATCTCAACTGTACCGGGCACTGGACCTAGTGCTACATTGTAAGTGTCAATCTTACCTGATACAGCAAGACTAGCCCACGTGCCGTCTGGCTGCTTCCACCAACCAGTTAACGGATCTTGATGATTGATGTTAAGTGCAATATTATCTAGTGCCACTTGATAGGTACTTGGCACAGGTTCGAAGCCATGCACCTCTTGGGCAAAGGTTGCATACTCCCATGTGTTCATACCAATGTTCATACCAATGTCTAGTATCTTGCGTGGACTAGGACACAGTTCACGAAGATGCAAAAGATTTTGCTTTTGGTAAGGACCTGCTTGTAACCTCTGAGTATAGAAGCTGTCGCTATCCCACACCCACATCTGTCTGCCTATTTTGTTTGTGATTAATATTTTTTGTGTTTGAGCCTGTACGGTCATAGAATTCTCCTTGTGCTAATACTTATGGTCTCCGAATAAAAAGTCTGGCAAAAGTGGCCTTAAATATCCCAAACTTGGAATAGACTTTCTTCGGTTGAATTACAGAACGGTATCATACCATACTTGGCTTCATACGCACCCATAAGTTGATCTTCAAGCTCATCAAACTTATCAGTAAACCAAAAGGCTACTTCAACATCATCCCAGCCTGTTAATCCTTTTTCTAAACGCAGTTCACGATACTTGGCAAAGTTCTCTGTAGTACCTACACCTTTGTTCCACTTGTCAGTGCCGTCTAGTTTAACGCCATGCTTCCAAATGCGATCATAGATGTCTTTGCCTTTACCAATGTAAAAGCCCTGCGGAAAGACTGAGTCACGTAGAATGTAAATGCCTGCTTGTCCTTCTTTAAGTGGACAAGGACGTTGTTCTAGAGTTTCAGTTAAAGGCAGTTTGGCAAAGGTAGCTGTTGCTCCGTATTTTTTATTGCGCAGTCGCCAGCCGTTGTCTGAGTGTGTTCGTTCTTTTGAACTACGATCCTGTTCATAATGTTCGAACACATCACCTACAAAGTTATAAAACTTAGTTCGATTTACCTTTGCCATTTAGATGCCTTTAGTGTTAATGATATGTATATTATACGTTCGAATAGATAGATTGTCAATTTTTTTGGGCTTCAAAAAACTTATCAAATAATGGTTTGTTTTCTGCAATCTTTTCGATCTTCCTCATGGCACTATTTGGAATACGGAATGTGTACGACCCGTATGGCCCTGTTTGTTCCCAATAACCCCATTCGTTGCCTTTAATATAAGGAGGATGAAATCCATTAACAGCATCGGCTGCAATTTGTTTGCGTCCGTTTTCGTAGGCTTCTTTGAATCGATCTTGCAAATAGGGATCACTAAAGTCGTATAGGCCTTCTTTGGTTACAACCTGTCCATTATCGTCATAACGAATTCTATACTGTGTTTGAAGCTTTTCGCGAACATGCGATAGTTCGTAAGGGTTATCTATAATGTCTTCAACTCTTGATGAGCCTACACTATGCGGGCTTGTAGATTCATTCTTTCTAGTCTTAACTTCGATGCCCTCTAATGGCATGTCAACACCTCTTTCATTACTGATGTTGTGTCCGTTCTTAACTAATTCTTTTTCAGCCCATCGTCCTACGTTTCCGTTTTGTTGTTTAATTGGGATTTCAGTTCCAACTGCAATTCCGTTTTTAATTGTTTTAATCATAGTTCCTCCAGCTTTCTTTGCCGATTGTGTATTCTACATCTTGTTGTTTAATAGGAAATTTAAAATCCAACGGAGCAATGTGGAATCGCCATCCTTGTATTTCACTATTCACTACTGTGATAAGATTATCGATCGTGATATCGGTGATCCATTCAGACTCACCTAGCCTGTCACTTTCGATTTCCCATTTGTATTGTTCTTTTAACACACGTTCAAGTCTTTCTATTTGCTTTGACGGGCCTTCCCATACATAATCAAAACAAGCACGATGACTCTTGGCACTGTAAGAACATTGATAGACTCCAAGACGCATCTTTGGATTACTGGTAATGCCTACTTTAACATCACCAGACCCCATCGGGTCTTTGAAAGCGTATAACCATTTGGCCATTACACACTCCAAACATAATCAGAAGTTGGAAGCACAGCTAATCGTCCACAGCTTTGATTATAAAGATTAATAAGACCGTTCATTACAATTGCAGTATCGTTCTTAAGCAGTTGGCCACGCCCAAGATTGTTTATGATTGCATCATTATAACTTTTCTTAATCTCTTCTTGTGCTGTCTCTGGATCACCATATCTAGCAGTGATAATGTTTTCAAGCTCTGTGTCAAACTGTGCATCAATAACATAGTTTCCAGAATTGAATGCTTGATAGAGATAACTCATTGGGCGGAACATCTCCAACACCAACGGTGCTTTAGGCCATACCCTGCGATGAAACTCTAGAGCATGTTGCCAAAACACTCCGTTACTTGCCAATCCATTGCCTAGCAGTAGATCATAACATTCCTCACCAGAATTAATCTGTGTCCAAGAACCTGGAGTTTTTGCTTTTCGGTTAATGACGCAGTTGGTTGTTTGAATGATTCGATTCATTTTTACTGCTTTAGCATCTAGTGTATTAAGCAGAATCATAAACTTGTCATAATGCTCAAGTCCACGCTTGTTTGTACTGTTGATACGAATCATGTTTCGTCCAGCAATCCAACAGCCATATTTGATACGACCTTCTTCGTCATCGGCAAATCCTGCAGATGTTATGGTTGCGGAATCAACTTTATCAACATCAATATACCAAACAGGAAATTGTGTGTAGCCTGCGAGTTTTAAAACTTGCATGGTATGGTGACCGTCCCAGATACAGTAATATACTTTTCCTTGCCAAGTAAATTTGATAGCACAGGGTATAATGACTGCTGAGTGGTCAAAGTCTTTTAGAATTTTTGCAATGTGTCTTGGGGATACATCGCGTTGAAAAACAGAATATAGATAAACTTGATCCCAAGTAATATAATCCATCTTTGGTCCTGCACCTGGAACGTTTGGAGGGCTCCAAACATTTCCAAACAACGGATCATATTTTGAATTTATCCGTGTGGTATAATTTGGTCCTAGCACCGCAACAACCAATTCATGAATGTCGTTTGCAGGGATAATATCATGCATGTGAGCATAATTTTGCGACATAGTTCGCAGGTCGATATAGTCTGATTCAGCATCAAACTTAATGCCAAATTGAGCTAGAGCTTTTTTAATAGCTATTTTTGGATTCCAGCTTGATTGCTGTTTTTGAGCCAATAAGGCTGTTGTGTTATGTTTCATTGTCTTGTCCTTGTTAAACAAATTGTGTGCTCTGCATACTCCAACCGTTTCTGCGCACTGTATAAAGTATAACAGGACCCGTAGGTCCTGTCAAGTGGTATTTTGGATTGGTTAGCCCAAATAATCAGCCCAGCTCGGATGAGCCATGTGAAACCCACGATGTCTACGGCTATCAACCAATTCCCAATAGTCTGGTTTGTAAGGCACACGTACAGGTTTCATTTTGGTATGGTTAGCCTTACGATAGTTACAGGGTTTGCAGGCAGTTGCTAAATTAACCCAAGTGCTTTTACCGCCTTGACTAACTGGCTGTACATGATCCAGGGTGGCAGTTTGATCCGTAACTTCTACACCGCAGAATTGACAAGCATAATGATCACGTAGAAAGACGTTGCGTTTGGTTAAACGAATACTGGCCTTTGGCTTTTGATATTCTTTTAACATGATAACCGCAGGCACACGAGTTTCCCAACGAGCAGAGCGTACAATCCAATCATCATACCAACTCATTACTGATACTTTGTCCAAGACGATATAACGAATGGCTTCTTGCCAATCAACTACGCTTAACGGTAATAGAGTTGCAGGCTGTGCGTCTGCATTTAGAACTAGGGTTGACATTGTGTGGGTCTTAAACAAGTATTTACAATAATCCTATTATAAGCTCAGTTTACGTGAAACACAAGACTCTTTACAATAATTATTAAAGAGTGTACACTTAATAAGTTAATCAACAAAAAGGATCGAAAATGAGTTTAGTACCAATGGTAATTGAGTCAACCAGCAAAGGCGAACGAGCCTACGACATTTACAGTCGCTTGCTTAAAGAACGTGTAGTAATGCTCAATGGAGAAGTAGAAGATCATATGGCCAATTTGGTTGTAGCCCAATTGCTATTTCTAGAAAGCGAAAACCCAGACAAAGATATCAGTCTATTCATTAACAGCCCAGGCGGTGTTGTTACCGCTGGTATGGCAATTTACGATACAATGCAGTTTATCAAATGTGATGTTTCGACTTATGTTATGGGACAGGCTTGCTCAATGGGCAGTCTACTAGCACAAGCAGGTGCTCCGGGTAAACGTTTTATGTTGCCCAATGCTCGTCACATGATACATCAGCCAAGTGGCGGCGCTCGTGGACAGGCAACTGACATTCAAATTCAAGCACGTGAGATTCAAAAGATGAAAGAATCTCTTACAAAGATTTATGCCAAACACAACAGCAAGGGCAAGACATACGATCAACTGATAGCAGACATGGAACGTGATTTCTTTATGTCGGCAGAAGAAGCATGTGAATACGGCCTAGTCGACAAGGTTATCGACAAACGATGAACGGAAGGTTTTTTGCTTTTGGCTGTAGTTATACTGCGTTTGCTTGGCCCACGTGGAGTGACTTTGTTGGATTAAAGTTTCCAGGCAAATATCATAACTACGGCAGAAGCGGAGCAGCCAACAACTTTATATTTCATCATTTTATTGAGATGCATGAGCGGCATAGGTTTAACAAAGATGATCTAATCATCATACAGTGGACCGAGATGATGCGTGAGGCTAGATATCTAAATGGTTGGTGGCATACTAATGGCAGTGTAGGCATAAGTTATCCTAAAGAATACATTAAACAGTATGTAGACCCAAGAGGATTCTTGATACGTGACATGACCATGATTGCAGCAGTCACTCAAATACTAGATAGTATCGGTTGTGAATATCATTACCTAAGTTTAAATCAATTTGCATTTTCAGAAGACATATCCGGATTATACACTCCGTATCTAAACTTGATGAAACCCAGCTATCAAAAAGTGATTGGAGAATTAAAGTCTAGAACGTTGTGTAAACGGATATTGATAAAAGACCCGCATCCGACTCCTGGAGAGCATTACAAATTCTTGTCACAGGTGTTACCGCAGTGGGCTCCTGAAGATGACACAGTGGCAAATGCTTGGGATCAACAATTGGCAGACAGTTGGCACACACATGCAGAGGGCTGGGAATCAACTTGGCCCGGAATTGATAGAGGGTTTTTGGAAACCTATCCCGGATTATAATGGCAAAACTTTATACATTAGGGTCTAGCCTTACTAGACATTTTTGGCCTACCTGGGCAAATATCCTAGGACGTTCTTACGACGAGTTTGAGAATTGGGGACACGCTGGCATTGGCAATCGTGCATTGTTAGAAAGACTGAACGAACTGCTGATACACAAAGATCCAGGACCCGATGATGTTGTAATTGTACAATGGGCTACTCCGCACAGGTTTGACCTGCATAAGAAAGATAGTCCAGAACATCAAGGATGGATACCCAAAGGCGATATCCGTAAATTGTATCTAAGTTCAGATGCTTGGCTCAAACAGTATTGGAACGAATACAGTTATGTAATGCACACAGCAAACTTTATTTCAATGGCTAAACGTCTATTGGAACAACAAGGTTGCAAATGGATATTCCTAAGTGCAGATGATCTAAGAAGCGACATTGCCAAGTTCCCTGAGCTTGATGCATATCTCAAAATATACGACAGCATAGATTGGGCTACTCCGATGTACGATTGGTTTAACAACAGTGGATTGATAAAGAAAGAACTGATCCAAAAAGTAGGATTGGTAACTTCAAAGTCTGTGGTAGACGAACACCCAACACCGATGGCTCATTATCAGTATGTCGACCTTTACTTAAAGGATAAATTGAATATACAGTTAGATAAGGCATGGGCACAACAAGCAGAAACAGTATTAGAAACGGTAACACACTACAAAAACATACGCCAATTGTATATAGATCAAATGAATTGGGATTGCTATAACTGTATAAAAGGACTATAATGACACAACGATTACAAGGAAAAGTAGACAAGGGTTGGGGATATGAACTCATATGGGCAACCAACGACAACTACGCAGGAAAGATTTTGGTATTTGAAAAGGCGGGTGCTAAGTTTAGTATGCACTTTCACAAAGAAAAAGATGAAACATGGTTTGTTAACGCAGGAAGTTTTAAGTTAATTTACTGCGATACTAACACAGCTACCTACGTTGAGAAGATACTCAAAGAAGGTGACACTTGGAGGAACCCTCCAATGATGCCACATCAGCTGATTGCATTAGAACCCGATTCAATGGTGTTTGAAGTTAGTACAGCAGATTCAGTAGAAGACAATTATAGAATTATTCCAGGAGATAGTCAAAGTGCAGCCCCCACAGAACCAATCGCAAACACCTAGAGTCTTTTATAGCGGAGCAGAGAACCTACGATCAAAATGTGTAGTTGGTTTAGATCGTGACGGAGTCTTAAACAGAGACCTCGGAACATATTGTTTCCGTCCAGAGGATCTAGATCCTATACCCGGAAGTATGGATGCTGTAGCAAGCCTTAGACGTAAAGGTTATAAGATAGTAATCATTACAGATCAAGGTGGTATTGAAAAAGGCCTGTTCACACAAGAAGATGTAGACAACACCAACATGCGTCTAATGGAACTGTTAGGACAGGTAGGCTGTTTGTCTATTGATGCTCTATACTATTCAGCCAGCAGTGACAAGCGAGATCCGTTTGCCAAACCCAATACAGGCATGTTCAAACGCTGTGAAAAAGAACACAAAGATATCAAGTTTAAAGAAGGTTACTATGTGGGTGACAAGATTAAAGATCTTAAAGCCGCAGTAAATGCAGGAGCCAAGCCTGTGTTAGTTCGTACGGGCTACGGCGCAGAAACTGAAAAAGAATTGAACAAGTGGACCTATCGTGAACTCAAACGCAGGACTATTATATTTGATGATCTGGCAGCATTTGTCGACACCCTAGCATGAAACGAATTGTAGTCAACGGTACCTTTGATATCCTGCACAGAGGACATATAGAATTACTAAACCATGCAAAAAGTCTAGGGGATTATCTATTAGTCTGTATAGATAGCGATGCACTGGTCAGCTATAAAAAAGGACAAGACAGGCCCGTTAACAATCAATGGGAAAGAATGCTGCTGTTAAAGAATCTCAAAGCAGTTGACGATGTTTGGATTTTCAACAGCGATACAGAACTAGAAGATCAGCTATGTGAATACAAGCCGAACATCATGGTCAAAGGCAGCGACTACAGAAACAAGCCCATAGTAGGTGCTGAGTTCTGTATCGACATCAATTTTTTCGAAAGACTATATGAATACTCAACAACAAAAACAATTCAAGATATTATTGATAGGGGATGATTGCATGGATGTGTACCAATACGGTACAGTCGATCGCATCAGTCCAGAAGCTCCTGTACCTGTGTTCAAATATGATCATCGCCATGAACGGGGTGGCATGGCTCGAAATGTAAAAGCCAACCTAGAAGAACTAGGATGCAGTGTTGCTTACCTTTGCGGAACAACTAGTGTTAAGACAAGGCTAATTGATATTCGCAGCAAACAACAGATAGTTAGAATTGACAATGATAACAGAAGCCAGCCATTGTTATTTCCAGACATCGAACACGATCTTAATGACTTTGATGCTATTGTGATCAGCGACTACGATAAGGGTTATGTCAACTACGATTTGATTCGCATACTGACAGAAGAGTTCATAGGACCTATCTTTGTTGATACAAAGAAAACTGATATGCTACAATTAGAAACCTGTATCATTAAGATCAATGCACAGGAGTACAGTAGGTTAACCAGCTTCCCAAGCGAGTACACTGACATCATTGTTACGCACGGAGACAAGGGTGCAACTTGGAAGGACAAAAAGTTTCCAGCTAAACCTGTAGAAGTTGCAGATGTATGCGGTGCTGGTGATACATTCCTTGCTGCCTTGTGCTTTCAGCACTTGAACACTAGTGGCGATATGGAACAGTCTATACAGTTTGCCATACAGGCAAGCTCGGTAACGGTACAACACCTAGGAGTGTATGCTCCAACCTTAGAGGAAATGGGATGATTGCTTTAACAGGCGCAGGCGGCTTTATCGGCAGCGTGGTATTGGGATATCTAAACAGTCAAGGCATTGACGATATAGTATTGTTTGATGACTTGCCCACAGGCTCACAGTATAAAAATATCGTTGGTAAACAATATATTTCTTTACACTCAACCGAAGAGATATTCCAAGACCCCAAAGACCTCACCTGTGTAATACATATAGGTGCAGACTCAAGCACACTTACTACTGATTGGGCAAGCCTGTATAAAACTAACGTGCTTTCTACTCGACGTTGGAATCAATTCTGCACAGACAATAATATTCCTTTTATCTTTACTTCCAGCGCAGCAGTTTATGGTAACGGTAATGGTCCGTTAAATCATTATGCATTCAGCAAACAGGTTAGTGAAAGTGAAATACAAGGAGTTGTTCTTAGATTGTTTAATGTGTATGGTCCGAATGAATACCACAAAGGGCGAATGGCCAGTACAGTGTATCATTGGTACCAACAGTTAAAAGAAAATAATACCCTTAAGGTATTTGAAAACAGCAATGGTTATCGTAGAGATTTTATTTGGGTTGAAGATGTTGCGCGAGTGATACATCACTTTGTCAACAACTATCATCCAGGCATATATGATGTAGGCACAGGAGAAAGTGTGTCATTTGAAATCATTGCCAATTGTGTAATCAATGAGTTTGGTAGCGGAACTAAAGAGTACATCCCTATGCCAGAGGATTTAAAAGCACAGTATCAATTAGATACACGAGCAGATACCGCAAGTTTATCAGCAGCTGGCTTTGATACTACTCAACTGTTTGAACCATGGCAGGGTATTAAAGAATATGTCAAGTATCTAAAGACTAATCAAACTTACTAAACGTAGCAGTTAGAGCAAAGATCAAATCTTCAATCATACCATCATCGTGAAACGGAGTAGGTGCTAGTCGCAGTCGTTCTGTTCCCACAGCCACAGTAGGTGAATTGATAGGTTGGATATAGATATTGTGTTCGTTTAATAGCTCATCACTGATAGCTTTACATTTCTTAGCTTCGCCAACTAGAATAGGTACAATGTGTGTTGTTGAACATTCCATAACAGGTAGTCCTGCAACAGTTAATCTATGCTTGAGCTTACGAGCACGTTCTTGGTGCTTGTCACGCACTTCATTATGATCTTTAAGATACTTGACGGCCGCAAGTGCGCCTGCACAACTAACTGGACTCATGCTTGTGGTGAATATAAAACCCGCAGCTACTGAACGGATGGCATCGATGACCTCAACATCGGCAGCAATATAGCCACCTTGGACTCCATAGGCTTTCCCTAATGTACCATTGACTATGTCAATACGGGATTGTAGCCCAAGC
>Ga0114974_10001666_pt1 | contig 17465 bp, 20 predicted proteins | sample S_130206_EF_Meta_FD_87318 | JGI IMG/M metagenome (GOLD analysis project Ga0114974, IMG submission 87318) | Freshwater microbial communities from Lake Simoncouche, Canada to study carbon cycling - S_130206_EF_MetaG | ecosystem: Environmental > Aquatic > Freshwater > Lake | place: Lake... | reverse complement strand
TTGGGGAAGTAATGATTTAATATTTTTAATACATCATGTTCATTAGTGTGTCCTGCGTAATAATTAATGTTATCATTTTCAGTTGTCCATTTTTTAAACAAGCTACACAATTCATCAACTTCAATTTCGTGGTCAAAATCAGATGAACTAGTTGTAGAAATAGTATTTTCCCAAAATTGAATAAAGTGACTTACGAATGGTAAGTATTTACTAGTTATATTATAAAAAGTGTCACTAGGTTCATCATACGCGATCCGGTCTTTAAGTAGTTTTTTTAAATTATTAGAGTAAATAATGCTTGGCAAAGAATGTTTAGATATAAATAGCTTCCAAATAAAGTGCATATTTTTCCAAGTGATGGAATATTTTTTATCATTGACTGTGTCATTAACTGGAGATTCAAACGAATAATCGCAAAATTTATTAAATATTTCTATTTGAGTGTTGTTTTTCATATATAACGCATAATTTGCCAAATCTTCTGAAGAGAGAAGATATTGATCAGAATTTCCATATCTTTCAGAATAATGTGCCGCAACGCACAAAAAATCAAGACCATTTTTATTAAATATTTCTCTCAAATGTTCAACGGACATTGTGTCACTAATATTGATTAACCGACAGTTATTGTAGTTATATGTCTCGTTATACTTTGTCACAAAATTGTTAGTAATATTTGCATAACCAGTAACAATATAACACATATGATCTATCTCGTTTAGAATTTTTTTTGTTTTAGGTTTTGTCAAGAATATAAGGTCATTTTGTTTTTTCAAAACACCATCACCAATAATAGATAAAAAGTATTTTACTTGACTTTTAGTTGAAAACATGGAAGGACACAATAAATTAATTATTTTTTGAATAGTATCAGTCTCTGGAACAGATTTAAATATATTTCTCTCTTTGATTTGTTTTATAATGTTAATCTTAGTCTTGTGTTTCCAATCCATAAGTGTTCTATCTTTAGATATAGTAGAGAGAAGTTGGTATTGAATGTCATCCTCGGTCACTAGTTTATATGTTTTTCCATCATAATGATAAAAGGTTCCATTGTTTTGCAAATGATAATACTGATTTTTGCTTAGAAAAACTTGAATAAATGTTTGTTGCTCATTAGTTAAAAATGCTGTGCGTTCTAGTCTTTTTTCATGATTTTTATATTCGCTTTCAAGAGTAGATGGCAAAATATTAGTCAAATGAAAGCAAAGTCGTTGCCGCATATATGAGTTGTTATAATATTTTACAAATAGGTCTTTAACAGTATCAATATAAGTAGATATATCAAATACTTCCACTTTAACATCTAGTTCAACCTCGGGTTCCTGATCCACTTCTTTTATTTCTGGTTCAGACATATTAAATTAGTAAAGAAATAGTTTTTTATATTGTAAAAAATATAATTTATATATAAGAGTAATGACAACAAAAAACAAAACCAGAAAATTCTTGTTAAGATATTTGCCAAGACGTCTAACAAAAAAAGACAGAAAATTAGAGAGTAAAATGTTATTGAAATCTAGAAAACTTTATAAAAAAGGTGTTTATTACACAAGAAAACAAGTAAAATCGTTCAAATCAAAGCCGTCCAAACACTTGGCTCATGCAAGAAAAATATACGGAGTTGAAAAGATAGGAGCAACAGATGAATTAGCAAAGAAAACCGGTTGTTCCAAAGCTGCTTTAGCAAAAATAATAAATAAAGGAGAAGGAGCATATTTTTCATCAGGGTCTAGACCAAATCAAACAGGTCAATCCTGGGGAGTCGCGCGTTTAGCAAGTGCGATAACTTCAGGAAAAGCCGCTGCAGTGGATTACAATATATTAGAAGAAGGTTGCAAACCAGGTAGTAAAGCGTTGAGTCTTGCAAAAAAAGCAAAACAACTTTATGGCCATGGGCAAAAACGTATGCCAAAAGTTAAAATACAAATCTAAAAAGAGAAAAAATATTAAATATTAAAATTAAGTGCGTTTAATTTTAATATTTCACGACATAAGTATTTAAAGATTATAAATAAAATTTAATCATAATGTCAAACTTCGCAATTAAGGGGTCAACTGATAATAATGTATTGACAATTAAAACCGTTCAAATTGCTCCTTTTAGAACCTTAATGACTGCTTTGAAAGATATTCTCTTAGAGACTAACATTTCCTTTCAACCTGACGGCATCCGAATTATTAATATGGACAAGTCGCACACTATTTTGGCACATTTGCATTTAGCGGCACAAAATTTTGAATTTTATGAGTGCAAGAAGGAGAAGATTATTATTGGTGTGAATATGTTTCATTTATTCAAGTTGATTAATTCCATTGACAATGATGATACACTTACTATTTATATTGAGAATGGAGATTATGTTGATGGAATTGTCTCTCATTTGGCCTTAAAGTTTGAGAATGGAGAGATAAAGCAATGCAAGACGCAGAAGCTCCGTCTTATTGAGCCTGACCCTGAGGAGCTTGAGTACCCCGATGTAAAGTTTTCCTCTGTTATTAACTTACCTTCTGCGGATTTCCAAAAGATTATTCGTGATCTTTCTGGAGTTTCTGACAAGTTGGAGATTAAGTCCGTTGGAAGCGAGCTTATCTTCAAGTGCTCTGGTCAATTTGCTTCTGCCGAAATTCATCGTGAGGAGTCTGATGGTAGCATGGGTTTCATCTTGAAGCAGGACTCCTCAAAAGTTATCCAAGGTGAGTTTTCCCTAAAAAATCTCGGTTACTTTATCAAGTGCACAAATTTGTGCTCTCAAATTGAGGTTTATCTTGAGAATGATTTGCCTCTTGTTGTCAAGTATAATGTGGCAAGTTTGGGTGAGATTAAGTTGTGTCTTGCACCTCTTCCATCATCATAAATAATGCAATTTCATATAATACACAACGTATTATATAAAATATCAATGTAATATAGGCGTAGAAAATGTGTTGGAATCAAGCAGTTTCATTAAATACTTTCTTATTTAGTATCTTTATTTTGTGTCTTATTATATACAATAACAATTATACTCAATATAAGGTAAAATCAGTTGGCAACATATGGATGTATTTATTTTTTGCGTCTTTTATTTTCATGCAATTATTTGAGTTTTTTATTTGGCGAAATATTGATAATAAATTTTATAATCATGTTTTTTCTGTTATGGCAGCATTTTTAATAGTTATTCAGCCCGTAGCTAGTCTTATGACATTAACAAACATTCCTTTAAGAAATGTTTTACTAACGGCATATTTAATAGTGTCCATACCATATTTTATTTATAAGTTTAATACTGAAAATATGAAAACCGTTGTAAGCGAAAAAGGGCATTTAAAATGGTTGTTTTTTAACCAAGCTCCATCTATATTTATTGTATGGTTGTTTTTCTTTTTATTTAGTTTAGTTTATGAGAGAAAATGGAGCGGATTTTTATTTGGATTTTTGTCTTTGTGTATTTTTTATTATAATTATGCAAATGACAATACCATGGGGTCAATGTGGTGTTGGGTTGTGAATTCAGTTATGATTTATTATGCTGCTTATTTATTACTATATTTACCATTCTGTGACAAGAAGGGTCTATGTTAAAGAATGTTAATGTGTTCAACAATAAATTTGTTAGCTTGCGATTCCCAGGATAAAGTGGAAGCCCAAGCGTAGTTTCTTTCAATAACTTCTTCTCTCTTTGTTTTATCCTCCATGATGGAAAATAATGCAAATAATGCCTTTTCTTGCCATTCTGGAGTGTTAGTATCACCTTCTATACAAATGCCACGGTCTCCAACAGTATTTTGTAATGCAGCAAGTCCATTTGTTATTGCCAATGTTTTTGATAAGGCGGCTTCAACAGCAGTTAAGCAAAAAGTTTCCATAAAAGTGCAAGGATAAAACCAATATTCCGAAGTCTTCCAAGCATCAGCGAGTTCAGATTTATTAACCCAACCATGATAAAAAATGTTATGATTTGTGAGAGACGCCAATAATCCTTTAATCTTTACCATTAATTCACCTTCAACCGCATTAACCCATTTACCATTCACATCAGTATAAATATGAAGTGATGCTGTGGGATATTTTTCATAAATTTTTGGCCACATTTGAAGCAATTGAAATAACCCTCTATTTGGGAAAGATGAATATATAAATTTATTGGGGATTTTCTGAACAGTTTCAATAATTTGCATGTAAATGTTTGATTTTGGGATTTCTGCGTTATTTACAAGAGATTCGTTATCAAACTTATGAACATCTATTCCATAATAAAAAGGAACAGTAATATCTTTGAATTGTGGAAATATATTCAAAAAATATCCAACGTGCCATTCGCTCAAACAGAATACCTTTTTAAATTTTTCATGAATTGGCAAAACAATACCAGACGGTGTTAAATCGTGTAGTACTAGATATACATTTTTTACTTTACTATGAATAGAAACAGGAATATATTCAGAAAATCGGCTTACAATGGAAGTATGAATGTCAACATTTGCTACAAAAGAAGAGTAATAAGATATAGGTATATATTCAACATCATCAAATATTGATTGCTGAATGCAGTTACAGAAAACGACTACTTTAAAATGTCCTTGTTTTTGAATATGTCTAGACATTTCAATAATATAGGTTTCAGACCCACCAACTCCTTTAATAAGAATATCTAATCCAGACCAAGGTTCAAATCCACCATCTGCTACAAAACATAACAATGGTTTATCATTTAAATTTGTCATTCTTATGTGAGACAAAGAGACATTCATCATATTAAGTTTAATAAAAATATTATGCCATGAAACCATAACATTATACATATTTGCATCAGGGTTATTTTTCTCTAAAAATAATGTAGTGCATTTTTCACCAAGTTTAAAGTCATTAAATTCGTAAGATAATTGAGCAAGAAATTTTGGTAAAAAATGAAAACTTAACGTTGGTTTTAATGAATATTGGCAATGAATTGGATAACCGACTTCAAATGCCTTTTTAAAATATTCAAATGCAACCGGTTTGTTTCCTTCCAAGTGATGATGAATTCCCAAGAAATATAAAGAGTCTGGTCTGGTTTTATCAAGATCATAAGCTTTTAAATAAAGTTCTTCGCATTCTTTCCAGGGTTTATTTAATTTAAAATTTGCAATTCTGGCGGCTTCAAAAATTGCGTCAATTTTCTCTTGAACAAACCCTTCAACTGGGTGATTCATTCTTTTCAAAAAGTAAAAATAAGCTTTATCGTAATCTTGTAATAAATTATATGTTTGTGCGAGATAATAAAACGATCTTGGATTATTTGGATCATCTTCAACCTCTTCATATAATAATTTTAAATCAAGTTTTTTTCTATTCATTGTTCTCTCTTCCATATAATCAAATCTACCATCAAGAATATATGAGCGAGTTACTGGAATAACAACATTCATGTTATTCTTTTCCTGAACAACTTCATGAATTTTATAAATATATTTTAACCTTCTATCCGTTTTTAAAACCCGATTGGAACCATACTCAACGTCATCACTTTTAATATATAATGTAAAAGAGTCTGCAAATTGGTCACCTCTAATTTCATTTAAAAATTCTCGCAAATCGCCTTTAATTAAATAAGTATCATCCAACATCAACGTAAACTTGCAAGTTTCTCCAGCCAATTCAAGCAAACGATTTCTGCTGTCTCTAAAATTAATAAATGGTTCTTGGAATAAATCGCCTTTTTTCTTTCCAACTAAAACGCGGTTAATAATTTCAACAGTTTCATCAGTGCTTCCAGTGTCAAGAATAGTCCAACGATCAATAAGATGCATGTTATAATTCAGCATATCTTCAAATTGTTTACCTCCATTTTTAACCATAATACAGAGATGAATCAAATTATCGTAATAAAGTTTATCGTCGCATTCTTTTATGTAATACTGAAACAGCTTAAAAAATTCTTCATGCCTGCAATAAGGAACACATAAAACCAAATTTGTTCCACTCAATTCATATACGTGAGCGTAAGGTGAGTTTTTAATTAGTTTTTGACTTAGGGTTGTAAGAATAAACGGTTTATGAACGCGAATAATTTCTTCATCAATATCAGAATAATCTTCAGAAAAAATGATATACAAATTAGAGACATTTCCTGAAAAAGTCCATTCCACATTTTGCAAACCAAATTTGACAACATTATTGCGGATATTTTCGGCGTGTTTTTCGGAATTATTCAGAAAATAAACCTTATCATAATGCCTCGCAACTTGAATACCTAAATAACCACCATGTGACTGACTGAAAAAAAGGCACCGGGACGCAAGCGGCGATAAATCTTTAAGCAGTGAAGTTATTCTTTCATAAAATGCCAGCTTATCTCTTATTATTAAGTTATTGTATTCATTGTGAATAATTTTATTGAACTCATTGGAATTTACTTGGTAAATCTCTTTATTCAATTCTACATTCATTTATAAGTAAAAAATAAATATACATTTATATTTATTTTTTTATAAAGATAATTTGTCTCCTTTAATACTCGGGTGTATGCTTTTTAAATAAACAACCATTAGACGTCATACCTTTGACATCTCCAGTAACAATACTTGGGTTTTGATTAGCACAGTTTGACATCCAAATTTTTATAATACAGAAATTCTTTTTTGGTGAAATGGTAATTCCGGTCACATTGGTAACAAATGACAATTGTGAACTAATTGACTCGCCCACAAGAACATAACTAAGATCCTTCCAAACTTCATAAACACACTTATTTGGAATCTTATAAGAGAAACAACCGCCCGCACGATTCTTTGGGTCTTCCCAGATAGGCTTAACGCCATCCTTCATAAGAAACAACATGCAGTTTTTTACTAGAACATCGGGCAAAGTTTCAGTAAGTGCAATTGCTTCCTCTACAGTCCCCATTGTATAAATCTTCTTATAACTTCCAATGCTCCAGTCGGTATCATGAGGCAAGTGTGCCCACATAGTCCACTTATTTGCAAGTTTGTGATGTTCATTACTTTGTGTATCTGTTTCCATTGTGGTTTGCGGAGTTACCATTTATAATATATCTATCAATTTTTTTTTATATCGTTTTACAAATTTCATATTATTCTGGCATACTATCAGATTCTATTTTTGAATCATTAATTATCTTGCTATCTGCAACATTATTAAACGATGGATATTTGGTGCACAACTGTTCAACCTCTCTTACGGTCATATTAGTTGAATCTATATACAAAAAAGGAATTACTTTATAATCCTTTTCATTCAATACAATTTCGTCTTTCTCCGAAAGCGATATCATATTAACATTGTGGTCAATCAACTCCAATACATATTTTCCCTCTAACTCGTCGCATACAATTCCACATTGCTTCTTTAACAAGTAAGAAATAAGCAGTCTATTAATTTTATTTCCAATTACATAATAATTCTCTAGGTCGCTGGACAATTTAATTGGATAAGATTGTTCTTTGCAATTTACAACCAATTTTACACTAAATGAAATAAAAGAAAACTTGCAAACATTATAACAATATGTAAATGGAAAATTGTCAAATCCAAAGTAAAGAATCTTGTTTACTTTTTGTGACAGTGCTTTTGCACCATCGTAATCCGAAAATATTATAAAATCATATAGCAATAGTTGATGAATTTGAACGTTATTCTTGTCTGTTGATGCAATAACTTCATTAAATTTAATTATTTCTATATCTTTTTTCTTTTTTGCATTTTCAATAAATTCGCGAATTTGTGTCATATGTGGATGATAATATGCTTTCTTTACATAAATCTCAATATAGGTATAGATCAATATAAGATAAAATGATAGGTTAAGTAGGGCTATGTGATATTTATTTGGACAAACTGATGAAAAAAACACATGTGCTCCAAGACCATAGATAAGAATATTTATTACTAGCATTGCCGTAGTTAAATAGTATATAAATATTTAAATCGTTTTATTTATATACTTGTGGGGTTACTGAGTAAAGCTTTCATATGCGGGAGACGTTGACCGGTTTGGGAAAAATGTCAAATATGTTTTTTCTGATACAGGTGGAGTTTTATCTTGAGGTTGAGGTTGGGGGTTTTTATCAGGAGTTGCTGCACCTATTGCTGCATTCATTCCAAAAATATATAACAACATTGCTACAACAAATGTCATTAAAATAAATGGAATAAACACAATAATCCATGAAATAACCCCTAAACCACCATCACACAAACCATTCAACAAAAGTGTAACAAGTATTGCAACAACAAATTTCATAAAAGCTGTGTTGTAAAGACCTTTAAACGCGTCAATTAATATTTGAGCAAGAGAAAACACAACATATATTAATGCGGGGGCACACAATTTGAACATATTAACTTATATTATACTAATAAAAAAATGGTTCACCGTCCTTTAAATGTCCAACTTTATTTCCAGGTTCACCATATTCATCCACTGCGTAAATGGGGCCATTCTCTTCATTAGTAGCAAAATATGTAATATCTTCTATTTCAATCTCAAAAACCTCTTCCTCCTCTTCTACGTTGCTTGCATCTTCCTTAGACGCAGCATCAGATTCAGCCTCAGTGTCCATTTCATCTTCCTCTTCCTCTTCCTCCTCCTCCTTCTCTTCCTCTTCCTCTTCCTCTTCCTCTTCCTCTTCCTCTTCCTCTTCATTTTCCTCTTCATCTTCCTCTTCCTCTTCCTCCTCTTCCTCTAATTCTTTCAACTTTTTCTCAGCTTGTTCTACGCCAAAGTTAGCAGAGGTTGTTCTTGAAACAGAACATTTTGCACACGTTTGTTCTGAAATTTTGTTATTATTGTGGCAATAATTGCATTTCCATACATCTTCATCCTCTTTATCCTCTTCATCCTCTTCATCCTCTTCATCCTCTTCATCCTCTTCCTCTTCTTCTTCCTCTTCTTCGCTTGGAGTTGAAAGAGAAAGGCGTTCATTCTTTGAAGTAATCTCATTTTGCAGCAAAATCTTTTCAACTGTGCAATCATTATCAACGCTTTGCGAGTCAGACATTTCTTCAATATTGAGCGAAATGTTTTCCCTTGAAATGTTGAGTCGGATATTATTTTTTTGAAGGTTCTCCAATTCTCTCTTATAATGTTCCATTTCTGCTTTACATTTTTCTAATTCTCTAGTCAAGTGTGAATAATTGTGTTTATAAATTATATCACGAATGCCGTTACTAACAGCAATACTTACCTCATTTAAAATAGGTTGGACATCAATAATTGTAGGCAATTCTGACATTACACTTAGATACTTTATATTAGTAAATTTCGTTTAATATGATTTAAAAAATATTTAATCATTATGTATAACATGGATAATATTACTATAACATGTAAATCTGACACGATTGACATACCTGACATGACCGAGAAGATTCAAATGATATTAAGACAAACTGATTATGATGAAACTGTTGCGAGAGAAAAATTAATAGCCTATGAGGGAAATGAAATAAAAGTAATTAAAACTTATATGGGAATTCCTGATAAAAAGCCTTTGGTAAAAAAGTCAGTTAATCAAGAAATATACCGACAGTTGAGGTCAAAGTTGGATGACTCAATGAAAGCATATAATGTTAAACAAGGTGAAAAATTAACAGAAGAAATAAAACGAAATAATGCTTAAAAAACGCACATGTATGCTTCGTCGGAACCAAGATAAGATGAGCACAATTTTCTCATAGTATCTGTGTCAAGAACCTTTCTAATACCTTCATTTAATGGTTGCAACAATTCAGGAGTCTTAAAATTAACAACCCAACCATGCTCATTTAAACTAAAATATTGTTTTGTTATATTTAATCCATATTTTGGTGCATAATAAAGGGCTTCTGCACTATTTGCAACAACACCATCTGCTGCATTAGTGTTACTTAGATATTGCTTAATAGCCTCTTCCAAGTTACCGTCAAAATAAATTATTTTACATCCATAATTTGTTTCAAATAATTCAGGAACATTACTGCCTTTTACGCCAATTAAACGAGCAACTTGAACTCTGCTTCGCGTTATTTCACTTTCAACATAAGCTTGTGCCAATATATTTGTAATAATGGCTTGCAATAATTGCAGAGCAAATGTTGAAATAATCAAAATAAGTAAAATGATTAAAATACTTGATGTATTTAAAGTAACCGCACTAAGTAATGTACCTTTTGAACCAAATAAAGATGCTGTTGTTAGAGCAATAACCCTAGAAACATCAAGTTTTTGACCTGTTCTTTTTGCCATAATGTAACCAAGTATCAAGGATACCAATATAATTGCAATAAAGAAAGGAATGAAATATATAAAGAAAAATTTTATAACTTCGGTTAAAAAAAGGCGCTTATCTTTAAACAAAATAACGCAACGGTTCATTAGTATTGGACGAGTAATAAAAATTTTTTTTACGCGGTCATAATCACTTGCAATACACCCTATTCCTAAATCATAATCATCATTGTTAACCTTATCAATAAATTCTGTATTATTTTTGGCTTTATAGAAGGTCTCCTCAAAAGTATATCCAACCATTTCATCTTTAACTTTATCCCACGCATCATAAATTAACCCTGTGTACTTACCATTCCCCTTATCAACAATATATGGTGGTTGAATGTTTATTAAAACCTTGTATTTTTTGTTTTTAGAATGTTCTGATGGTTTATTATATTCCTCCAAATGCAAAAGTTGTTCATCATTTATTTTATTGTTATAATAGTTCATATACTATAATAATAAAAAAACTTGCAACATTTATTAAAACAATTACGATGAAGATATACCAAACTTTTCGTTCAATATATTATTCTTAGTTTGTTGTTTCTTTTGTAATCTCTTTTTCAATTGAAAATTGTTTGACGGAATAATCTTGTTATTAATAATAAAATCGTCATTATCTTCGTGAAATTCTGGCAATATTCTTGTTAAAGGTTTATCCACAATTAAAAATAATCTTTCAGATTTCAATAAAGAACGATATTCTTGAATAGACAAATTTCCATAATACTTGTCCAACATATAATGGGGATTTGGTGCGGGCTTAATATTCTTAGAATATTGATAAATCTTAGAATAAATGTGGTTAATTAAATAATATCTCTCAAACTTTGTTGAACTGTCAACATTTTCCTCCATTAAATGAGCAACAGCACATTCTGGGCTGCAAAAACACCCGTAAACTTGATAAGAGTCTTTAATATAATGTTTTGGAATATAAATAGGCGGGTTATCAAAATCATAAGAACACCAAAAACATGCTGATTTTTTATCTGAAACATTGTTAATATGGAGATTGTGTTCTAGTATTTTAAGCTTTCTCCATATTTCTTTTGTTTCGCAGGCATCGTCGTCGTGTACATCGTTATAAGAAATATTTGATATACTTGCAATATTAGTAGTATTAATAGAATTATCCGAGTTTAAAGTTTTCAAAAATGAATCATCTGGTTTATTAATTATTTCATAAGACAAATCATTTGCACCTGCAAATTGAAAAGAATCAATATTTGAACAAGTAAAATTTGCATTATAATCTCCAGATGATTGCAAATCTTTTAAAGAACACTTTAAATGCAAAATAATATTTGGCTTGCTTTCCTTTTGTTCAACAACCGGCAGCGTTTGTTGAATAATCTTACCGCCCTTGGGTTTTCTTCCACGTTTTTTTGGAGGGGGCTTTACTACTACATTTTCATCTTCTGTTCCGGTCGGCAAAAAATTTTCAATACTATCTTCTGCATCTTCTGCATCTTCTGGTGGTGTATCGTATTTAAGTTGATTTGATATTTGAAGTTCAATATTATTTTCAATTTGAACAGTTGGTTTAGTTTCTATTACAGAATTTTTTGCCAGTTCTTGACTAGCTAAAATATCTTTTTTAGATTTACGCCCTCGCTTGGGCTTTACTACATCTACCGCAACTTTGCTCATTTTTATAGTATACTGTATTCTATTATATCCAATTTAAATTGTTTTAATAATTGTTTAACGCATTTTTTCTATTTTATTTAGAATTTTTATCATAACAAAATCTGCACACTGGAATGTAGTTATCAGACCCTATTAGCATTTGTTTTGTTTCTTTTGACAAACGTAGTGAGAATATTCCAGGAATGCCATTTTTGCAAATAGAGCACAAAGATGTTAGTTTAGTAACAGAATCGCACATTGGAATCAGGTCTAACATTTGACCAAATTTATTTCTTTGAAAATCACCATCTAATCCTGCAACACACACCCGTTTCTTTTCCTTCAACATATCAAAAACACATTCATAAAGGTCATCAAAGAATTGTCCTTCATTAATTAGTATTACTTCTGCTGAACGAATCTTCAAATGATTACTAGAGTTTTCATCAAAAGGATTATCAATATTTCTGTTTGCCCAAATATCTCCTAAACGTTGGGTTTGAATGCATGGAATCATTACCTTATCGTGCGTAGAAAGCATAGATTCGTGATATCTAGTGTCTGAACCATGATTTACAACTGCAACTGAAATATTACAAAAGGAACATTGCTTGTATATTTCAAGAAGTTTGGAGGTCTTACCAGAATACATTGGACCTAAATATAAATCAAGTTGACCAGTGGATTGTGTCATTTTTGTTTGGTTGTTCATTAATATAACTCAATTAATAAATTTCAATTCTTTTCTTTAAAAGCCCAAAAATAATAAAACTAAAATATAATAAATAAAATCAAATAAAATATAAAAACTAAAGAGTAGTTTATAGAATGAGCAGTATTCCATGGGTTGAATCTTATAGGCCCAATAACTTTGAGGATGTAGTGTTAGACCCATTAAATAAATTAATTATGAAAAATATTATTGAGACCTCATATTTTCCACATTTGTTGCTATATGGTCCACCTGGAACGGGGAAAACTTCAAGCGTTATGATATTAATAAACGAGTATCACAAAAAACACAATCAAAAATCTTCAGAATTAACAATTACTCTGAATGCATCAAATGATAGAGGAGTTGATATTATACGCAACCAAATAAGTCAATTTGTGAATTCAAAAACACTTTTTAGCAAAGGCATGAAATTTGTTATCTTAGATGAAGTAGATTATATGACAAAAAATGCACAACAAGCTTTGCATTATTTAATCCAGAATTATTCAAGTTCTGTGAGATTTTGTTTAATATGTAATTACATTAGCCGAATTGATGAAGGATTGCAAAATGAATTTCTAAGATTGCGGTTTAATCAATTGCCTAAGAATGATATTATTATTTTTCTTAAAAATATATCTGAAAAAGAAGGGCTAAATATGTCAGAAGGTTCTATAAAGCTTATTCAAAATTTATATGGTTCAGATATGCGTAGTATGATTAATTTTATGCAATCAAATCAAAATGTTGTTGATAGTCATTTTAACATTATAGATGCAACAGTGTGGGAAAAATTGCATAGTTATTTTATTAAACGAGAGAAACTTGTATCATTAGATTCATATATTCAAGACATTAGTATAAATTACAATATTGATAAAAAAAATATAATTAAGGACTATTTAAATTATATTATTCGTAATAAACAACACTTAATTACGTGTGATCTTCTTAATTTTATAGAAAATATTATGCACAATCAGGAATTTAAAAATTCTAATTATATATATTATGCTTTATCTAGGTTAAAGTCATTTGTTCCTAAAGATTCGTAAAGGCTCATCCTTTGGCGGAGTTTTGTCATGAATTCATTTGGTGGTGAACTTTTTGAAGGATCAAAGCAACTTTGCTTTAAATCATAGGCAATATTATTGCTGCTTGAACCCTTGCTACATGTAGATAAGTTTTTTGAAATAGGAATGATATTACTCCTTTCATGGATGATGTGCACTTTACAACCAATCATTTATATTCTAATATTACAAAATAAAATTGACATAAATTTAATTTAAAGAATTTAAAGCCAACCTTGGGAATATTGTTATGGCAACTATGTCCTTAACTATTGATGATGAATGGGAAAACTTTCTGTCACCCGACTACGACTTTGATGAGGTTGATAGCGAAAATGAAGTTAGTTCAAATGTGAATGGAGAAATAGTTTCCGAAATGGGCTTTATTATAGAAGCTCCTAAATCTTCTGAGATTTACATTTCAACAAAGTCAAAAATTGCGTATTTAAATCGCGAAATTAATTTGAGGGATGTATTCTGGAAAGTTCCAGTTATATCTTATGCAACACCGCAAAATGGCGTCATTAAGAAGCAAATGAAGTTTAATTCTCTTACACAAGAAGAACTTGATAGTGTTCAAGAAAACTTGATAAATGAAAATCATTATGAAGAACAGGTTATTACTAGCATTAATAATCCAAATGGTCGTATTAAATTCAAGGATATTAGAAAAATTAGTGTAGGAATTTCTAAGAAAGATATTATGAGTTATCGCTGCAAGAAGAAGAGTGCATTTTATAACTGTTTTGTTATGATTCTTCGGATTAAAATTCAAGATACTTTTAAGGAATTTCACATTAAAGTTTTTAACACTGGCAAATTGGAAATTCCAGGAATTCAAAATGATCACATATTTGAAACTGTTTTGAAGAACATTATTGTTACTTTGCAACCACATGTAACAGAGAAACTTGAGTATTTACAAAAGAGTGATACGGTGTTAATTAATTCAAATTTTAATTGTGGTTATTATATAAATCGCGAGGCATTGTTTGATATTCTCAAATTTAAATATAATATTCAATGTATTTATGACCCTTGTTCATATCCTGGCATTCAATGCAAGTTTTATTATAATGAGGACCTTAAGGAGCAAACAGGAGTTCAACCGGCGGATGCAAAGGACAATGCTAAGGATGAAAATGGAAAAAAGAATAAAAATAAGAAAATTGTAGAAGTGTCTTTTATGATTTTCAGAACTGGAAGTATTCTCATTGTCGGCATGTGCAATGAGGATGTACTCTACATAATTTATGAGTATTTGAAGGTTCTATTGGAAAAGGAGTTTCATAAAATTAACCAAAAAGTGATAACAAGCGAGAACAAGATTGTTAAAGATAAAAAGAAAAAAGTTAGACGAAAGAACATTCAAATTTCCATTCAAACACCAACTGCATAACAGAAGATAGTGTGGCCGCATTAATTTTATTTTGACTGTTTTTTTATATATAGGGCTAGAAAACCACCAACGAGGGATTCAAGTATTGTAATAAACCAGTAATATATATCGCTCAATGACCATTGATAACCAACATCAAAATCTCCATAAATTGTTTTACTTAGAAGAGACCCAATAATAACAGACATTAATAAATGGGGAATATTTGATAGCTTGTTTGGTATGAGTGCACCAAGAAAACCACCAATAATTGTAATTATAACTTGGATATAATTATTTTTATTTTGCGTTAAATTAAACATTTATATATAAACAAAATATATTTTTTGTTATGAATTTTAAGCTAGAATCCATTTAACAAAATTTGCAGTGGGTTCAGTTATTTTTTGTTCACATAAAGGATTGTTCAGTTTATTTTTTATTTGAGTTTCTGCAATATTATATTGTGTTTCAGGTTTCATTTTTGAATACTTAACGACGAATAAATTCATTATCTCAAAATATTTATTAATTGGGACATCCTTTTTCATTAAATTGGCAAAGACTTCTATTAAATTATACCCTGTTTTATTTAATTTTGCTTTTACTATTTCATTTGTAATAAAGTCAATGTGTTTTATCATTTTTTGTTCTTTTTCTAAGACATACCCAAAAATGTTTTTTAAAATAGCTATGTTTAAATTTAACATATCAAGTTTTTCATTGTTATTGTCAGACAATGGTTCAGTTGTTTTGCGAATATCACAATTTAATTCAAAGATTGTTTTTTTATAAACAAACATGGATGCATCGCGAGAACTTAGTTGTAAAAATGAATGTTTATCTTCGGAAATCTGTCCAATAAACTCTACATAAAAATAAAACGCTTTTTGTCCGTGAAAATACGCTACATCTAAATTTCTTGTATAATATAATAAAATGCTAAACACGTGTGTTATGGTTTCCAGACCTCTCTCAATAATAAATTTAGTATATGAGACATTTTTAAAAGCAATATTGTCTGTAATAAAATTCATGTATTCATTAACTAATAAGTAATATTTTTCAATGATATCATTTATGGAGTCAGTTATTATCGTTTTATAATTTTCGGAATTATTTAATGAATAATGTGAATTTGCGACATTTGTTTCCATTTAGTAATATTATATTGAAACATTTAAATTAAAAATAGTTTTTTATTATTAGTATTTAAAGACTTTTAAAATTTCTATTATATAAATATGTCTGCAGAACAAGCTAAAACCGAAGCTTCTAGTTATAGATTGCCCAGTGACATCACTTTAAAGCATGCCGCAAAATTGGGCATCGTTGAAGATAAGCCAATTATGTTGGATTATTGGTCTGCCTCACTTGACAAGAAGGCTCTTGTCGGTGTTAAGGAAACCGGAGAAAAGTTGTTAGTCAAGTCTGAGGATGAGTACACCTCACCTATTGCCAAATTTTACAAGAGTGGAACTGAGTATATTATTATTACTGAGAACTCAATTTACCTTGTGTGCTCTGAGATTCCTACTAGAAAGATCTCGTAAATCAACCTTTGGGAAAGGTTGAGCCAAAAATCCTAACAAATATTAAGAGTTGAATAGAAATTATTAATATTTGTCTAATTTAAGAATGCCTAACGGAAGTTATTGGGTTGGAAGAGGAGGTTTTAACTACAAACGAAGTGGTGGTGGTGGCAATCATCGCGTTTTTTCTTTAGGGGCTATTGCTAATCAGCCACAGAATGTGAATAATAAATATGTACCTGGTGCCGGAGTCGGTGCGTCTAGCATTGCTAACAGGCGTGCAAAGTTGCTCCACTCTACTGTGTGCTCACCTCAATATCCTTGCAGCAATTCTTTCTCTCGTCTTGGATTGCAAGCTAGTGGTGGTTCAAATGATTTTGCTTTAAATTGGTATGTAAAAAATATTTAACAAATTAGTTTTATAATATTTTTATTTTATTTTAAATATAAAATAAAAAATGATTTCAAATAAGTGTCAATAATTTAATGGAAAAATAAAACAATATGACTGAATTTTGGGGATTAGTTTTGTTTGCAACTTTTATTGCATTAGCTGCAGCTTTTGCTGTTGCAATAGTTTATTGCGGGTGTGTTACAGCGTGTCATTATTGGAATAAACGACAGACTTCACCTTTATCAACTGCTGAAAATCAAGTTTAATTTGAGTTAAAGTTTCCGTTAAATGTCGCCGGTCTTACTCCCGCTGGATATCTTGATGCTGGGAAAGACGTGTAAGCTTGACGAGGATTTGACACGAATGATGGTCTCAAGTTACCATATGTTTGCCAATTTAGAGTCTTGTAATAAGCTTGTGAGTTTAAAAAATCAAGACGACCTTGGGCACATTGAGTTTTCTGAGGATACCAAACCCATTGAGTGTTGCCAATTTTTGGT
>Ga0114974_10001665_pt1 | contig 17470 bp, 14 predicted proteins | sample S_130206_EF_Meta_FD_87318 | JGI IMG/M metagenome (GOLD analysis project Ga0114974, IMG submission 87318) | Freshwater microbial communities from Lake Simoncouche, Canada to study carbon cycling - S_130206_EF_MetaG | ecosystem: Environmental > Aquatic > Freshwater > Lake | place: Lake... | reverse complement strand
CTTATCGCTCTAGCATTAGAGCCATGTTCCTAATTTAGGAACATGGCGGTATTTCATTAAAATTATTTTATAAGAAATTATATTAATCTTCTTATAAAATAATTAGGAGCGGCAATGACAGAAAAAAGAGGTATAATTGGGTTTGGCCTATCTGGTATGTTAACATATCTTAAACTTATAAAAAGTGGCGTGAGTCCCTCCAATATTTTAATATTTGATCCAGACTTTATTGGTGGAGATTTAGCAAGATCATATTCTTCCATTGAAAGTAATACAACATGGAAAAGTGTTATCGATATTTTTCCAGAAGCAGAAAGTCTTTTTCCAGAACTTGACAAAGATAAAACGACAAATATTCTATATTTGCCGAAAGTTCTGGATGCCCTATCTTCAAAGACTCTGAACCTTTCAGAACTATACCCAACTTTTGTGAGTAAATTGACTTATAATTGCAATAGATGGACTATTGAAACATTGAATGAAAACCATCTTGTAGATATTGTATATTTATGTCAAGGTGGTCAGCCAAAGACTCAAAATATACCAGGAAAATGGATACCTCTTTCGATAGGATTAGATAAAGATTTATTAAAGAGATATGTGAATCCAGTAAATACTTACACGGTTTTTGGCCTTTCACATAGTGGAACGCTTATTCTTAAAAATCTTTTGGACCTAGACATTCACGTGAATGCTATATATAAAACACCAACGCCTTTTCAATATTCACGCGACGGATTTTATTCAGGTATAAAACAAGAATCCGAAAAAATAGCAGATTCAATCTTAAGGGGTGATTATCCAAAGTTGAAATTAATTAGCTCAACTGATATCGATTCTGTTGCACGTGCGATTAAGAAATCTTCAACCTTTATAAGTGCAACTGGTTTTGAACCAAGAAGGATCGAGATAATTGTAGAAGGTTCGTCAAAAGATTCATTAAAATATTCTTCAGAAACGGCTTTAATCGACGAATGTCCTAATTGCTATGGGTTTGGAATGGCATATCCGAGTTTTTCGATTATTAATGATAAAAAACACAATGACATTTCATTTTCAGCGTTTTATAGGCAAATATCAAGAATCATTTCGCAGAGTTTTAATAATGACAATTAGAAGGCCTTAAAGGGATGAATGCTAATCGTTCTCCGGCTCCAATTTTCTCTGCATTAAATCCCACAATGAATGCACCAAAATCATTTTTTGCGTCATTTTTTACCAGAATCAACATTGTTATTATTATCATAGTAATTCTTCTTATTTCTGTTGGTGTATCCCTATATTTTTATTGGGACGAGATCGTATCTTATTTCAGACCCCCTCCTCCAGCTCCAGCCCCACCTCCACCTACAGCCCCACGTGAAGAGCCACCAGTCAATCACGCGCCACCTCCTCAAGCAAATATTGTTGAAACTGTGCTACCCGAGCGTCGTGAAGTTTTTAATATAAGTGAGAATCGCTATACGTTTTACGACGCAGAGCCTCTATGTAAGGCACTTGGAGCAGAGATTGCAACATATGATCAAGTAAAGCAGGCATTTAATGATGGCGGCGATTGGTGTAACTATGGATGGACTGCTGGACAGATGGCTCTATACCCAACTCAAAATGATACATGGCAGAAGCTTCAAGCTGGACCTGTTGAACAAAGAATGAGCTGTGGAAAGGTTGGAGTCAATGGTGGTCATTTTGACAATCCTGAACTTCGTTTTGGAGTCAATTGCTACGGTGTCAAGCCAGTTCAGAAAAATCACGATGCCAGTGTTGTAAGCAATGGCGATAACTATCCTGAGACACCTGACATGATAGAGTTTGATAAGAAGGTCGCAAAGTTCCGCAGTCTTTCTGATACAATTGGCGTGCTACCTTTTAAGAAAGATAAGTGGAATGATTAATTTCTGGCGCTTAAACCCACAAGTCCTCTTATTTTAGAATGGAGAATTTGGATTCAATTGTTCGTGCTATAATCCAGAAGTTTATAGAACGAGCAGAGCTAGGTAAAAAGAAATATGGGACAGACCTGGATCGCCAGGATCTCAAGCCGCATGATTGGATTCAGCATGCGCAAGAAGAACTTATGGACGGCATTCTCTATCTTGAAAAGCTGAAACAAAATATACCGTCTAGTGCCTAATTTAGGATCATTCATCATAATCATATTGTTCCTTATCATCCCAGTCCTTATCACTATAATTATCTCTAATTGCAGCATACTTCCTATAGGTTTTGCTAGAAGTAAGATTCATCTTTTGCCAGAGATAATATGGCAGAGAACATTTCATTGATGCTCCCGCTCGACTATCGTCGAATACACCTTCTTCTTTAATATAGGAAAACATTTTTTCCCATTCATCTTGATCTATTTTCTCACAAAACCACTCATAGTCATCTTCTATACCATCGTGATCTTGATCTGGATAAATAATATTCTTAGAAGGTTCATGATTTGCAATCCATTCATGTGTCCAACAGAATTCTTCTAGATTTTTTGCCATAATATTTTCATTTATATTATATGATAGAACATATCCATTTGTTTTAAGAAAATTATATATATTTATTGAAATATTCTTAAAATAGTAAACGTCGTATTTTTGACGCCACAGCTTATGAGAGTTTTTATATTTTGCCAACATACTTGCTATAACACAAATATACTTTTCCTTCTAAAGTATATTTATGAAAATTTGTTTAGGCCGATTTTATTCGAGAGGGGGTGGTCTAGGAACGGTAGGAATATTTGATACCTTGCGCAAGCGGGTTTTAAGATCAAAGTTTTCAGATTTCTTATTTTTAATGAATCTCATTATCTGTTCTGTCTCGTCCATCATCGTTCCCTTCTTCTGAAAATATTGATGAAGATATGTTTCTAGAGTTCCTATTGTGAGCCCAGTGTAAGATTTCTCTTGAACAAGAGAAAGTTTTGCGCCACTAATTTGTATTTGCGCATTCTCCATCTTTTTAGCCTTTAGCGTATCAATTATCTTAACCTCATTCTCATCACGTATTTTACGAGATGTTATGCTCTGTTTTGAAAAATTTGACGCCATCGTATCATAATGAACCCAATTACGTATCCACGATGTTAATTGATCATGTTCACCGCTCATTCTAAAGTATATATCTAACGTCAAATACTAAATATTTCCTCACAACTAACTCGGGGCAGATGGACCGAGAACTCCAGGTATCTTCATAAAAACTACCATAAGAGTTGCAGAAGTCATTACTGTAAGAATAATTATTAGAACACAAATTATCATTATATAAGGAAAAATTCTTCCAAGAACATATTGAATTATCGGATCGACAATAAAGACCTGAATCATTTTTCGCGTTTCCTCTTTTTCAAAGGCCTTCTGGCATTTTTCTATAAGTTTTTGAGCCCAATCACTATTGGAAAACTCAAAGTGGTCATGTTTTCTTTGTTGTTTATCTGGCATCCTTTTATATAAAAATATAAGAAACAGAGTCTAAATAGCGCATTCATTTATTATGATAGAAAATGTTTCAAAGAGTATCATTCGATGCAGCATTTAAAATTCTTGAAAATAAAACTTTTTTATTTAAGGCAAATCAGTTTGAGCTATTTGAAGATACAGTCTGGCCCTTTGATGGAGTAAAAATCGGTTCATCAAATACTTCTAATATTTGGTCTATTCCTGAAGCCTGTTCACAAGAGAATATAGTCACCCATATTATTAATAACTGGTATACAGATTGCAAACATGTATTTGTAAAGCCATTAAACATTAATATTCTTCTAAAGACTGCAGTATCAAAGGTTGATACCTCATACCCTATAGTTGAACTATCACCAGATGAAGAAAATCAAGAGTGGATCCTCTTATGGACTGTTACTAAAATAGAATTATCTAAATCTTTTCTAAATATCTATTGGGCTCCAACACATAAAAAGGCTTCTCAATCCCGGATTATTGATGATTTTGAGGTTCAAGATCCCGAAGAGAGTCAATATAAAATTATTGAAGGTTCGCAGGAAATTTCAGAAGGCAATACGGCATGGATTCAGGATATAGGTCAGCTCCCATTATCTGATAGGCCTGCACTCCGACTTGAAGCAGAGCTAGATCAAGCTCAAGAACGTTTTCGTCGGCGTATTCGTGATGCTCGTCTCCGAGCGAAATTATCAAAATATCGCGCCGATAAGCTTGCATCTCAATTTGAGAGAAAATACGGTTTTTACCCGGTTGAAGATGAAGAAGAAGCTCAGACTGAATATGAATCAAATTCCAGCAATGAATTGTCGGTTTAATGGGAACTTGGCGGCAACTTTATTCATCTAACAAAAATATACACTTGCTCTAATACAGAAAGGACTCCAGATGGCTGCCTCAAATACACAGACTGCGGTAACTGCAATAATTGTGATCATAGTGGCTGGTGCATTAATCTATATGGTTGATCCCACATTCTTTGGCTTAGTTAAACTCAACCAGGGTTTCGTAGGCGGCCCCAATATTCCTGTTTCTAATGGTGCTCTTGCTCCCGGTCAAATGAATAACAATGGACAAGATGATCAGAATGATGCTGTTAACAACGAGCACGCCGCACCCTCTCCTTCTGAGAACATGGGTAGCACTGAGGGCCCTGCCGATTTTAACTCGGCCGACGCCCCTGCTGGATGCTATCCTCGTGACCAGCTAAACCCTTCTGAACTCCTTCCCAAGGATAATAACTCGGCTTGGGCTGAGCAGAATCCTATGGGTCCTGGTTCACTTAAGGGCAAGAATTTCCTATCTGCTGGTGCTCTTCTTGGCGTAAATACTGTAGGTCAGAGCCTACGTAATGCCAGCTGGCAGCTAAGATCTGAGCCCGCGAATCCTCAGGTCCCTGTCAGTATTTTCAACCAGAGCACGATCCAGCCTGATGTGAATCGCCGCCCTCTTGAAATCAACTAAATATATTTAAATAAATTCGCTGTTAAATACAAAAATTAATAACTTAAATAGTTCTTAGCTTTTATATTAACTCATAAACATCAGAAGAATGAACGATGCTGGACTTAAAAATGTAACAAACTATATAAAAAATATATTTGGTAGTTCAAGTAACTATCCAGTAGTTGAAGTAAAGAGCAAAATAGATGGTCGCATATATAAAGTTCGTGATCTTCCCGACAAAAATGATGCAGCAGATTTACTTGCAAAGCTTCGGTTACGTATTGAGAAAATGATGGATTTTCTGATTGCATCTTATCCTTCTAAACCGCAGGTCCATAGATTGAAGGCGAATTTTAAGGCTGATCCGAATCGCATCTTGGAGTCGACTCCTGATGCAGAGAATACAAGCTATAGTGTAAACAAGGGAGAATCAGTGCATTTCTGTTTGAGACAGAAAGATGATGATAAACTTGTGAATGAGAATATCATGATGTTTGTCGCCTTACATGAAATGTCCCATATAATTACTCAAGAAATAGGTCATACTTCAGAGTTCTGGAATAACTTCGGCTGGCTTCTACGTGAGGCTGAGGCACAGAAACTATATAAGCATGAGGATTTCAAGGCACACCCAACGACATATTGTGGTGTAAAGATTACAGATGCTCCTAAATACGATCCTACTAAGGACGAAGCATCAGGGACCGATTTCACTATTGGTAAGATATATTGAAAACCAGAGTTTATCTTTGTGGATAAGGTGTAACGCCTAGTGCTTAATATTATCGCTCTAGCTATCACTGTGTAGAAGAGTTATGTTCTTAAATTAAGAACATTACGGTAGGAAATGAGCCGAAGACTAGAAACACTAAAAGAAAGTCTGGACGTTCTAAAAGAAACTCCAGAACTTCTTGCTAGTTTCAAAACTCCTTTCAATAATGATGATTTTGAAATGCCTCTTATAAAAATTTTTTTACAAGAACAAAATGGTGAAATTTCGAAGACGCCAATTACTATAACAGGCCTATTTCCCACATTCACCGTGCAAGATATTCTTAGAAAGTTATGGCTACAGCTTGAAATGAATGAGTGGTTACCTGAATACACATTTTTAGGTATACCTAACGAAGATGCTTCAGAATACGAGGCCGTCAAGGGGTCGTGGTATTTTCCTTTTAGTCAAAATATCCAAGATGTTTTTATATTACCAAACCCAATAACTCATATAAGAAATGGCGCGCCCTTAAAAGAGTTTGCAAGTGACAATGGTGAGAAACAGCCAATGAATTTCAAGATGCGTGATCGAACAACAATCGAGACACTTTTTCTAAAAAATATGGGGAGTATACCTACTCTCCATGCATTTTCTCTAAGTTACTTACAAAGACTTTATTCTGGATCGAAGCCATATTCTTCCAGAATGTGGTATGGCCTCTTCTATCCCTTTTTCCCAACAATAGAAGATTCTGGGCCATTCGAAGCCACTCAAAAGGATATCGAAGGAGCAGAATCTATAAAAAAGTATATTACTCTTAAGATTAAAGAGGCTGAGAAGGCTGAAAATCTTCTTGATAATCCCTATCCAAGTGTTCGTATAACTTCTATTACACATCTTCAATTTGAATTCACGCCAGACGAAAAATTCGACGGCTGTGATATTCTATTCTATGGAACACCTGCAACAGAGAATCTTCCATATTTAAGATTCGTTCCTGTAAATGGCCAAACAATGACGAAACTTTACAGATTAAATGCTCTTTCTATACCCTTTATCAGTAATTGCGATCTTCTAAGAGACTGGACAGATGTAAATCTTCCATATAATGCAAACGAGTTGCTAATTGGAAAATTCGCAATTACAGAAAGAGAGCCAGCATATTATGGAACTGTTCGTGTATTCGAAGATGGAAAGAAAGATATAACTTTGCAGCCACCGAAAAATATTCGTTCACTAGATTTCCCAAAAGATATGAAAAGCGAGCCCCTAGTGTCCTTGTTAAGAAAAGGCCTCGACGGTATTGTAACGGATTTAGATTCTGCAAAATTCGTGCAAGCCTCTGTAAATTTCGGTATTCACAAGGAGGATAAGGGCGAGCGTAAATACAGCAAGGGCCGCAAATATACTACCGAAATTTCAAGACAAGTATTCAAAGAGCGCCTAAGTCATTTCAAGACAGTCTTCCAAGAAATTAGTCAAAGCGAGGAAGAAAAGGGCAGTCAAATAATGATAAGATACAAGGGCGTCGATAATTTCGATTCAGAAGATCGCATAGAAGCATATTGCACCTTTCAGGCGACTAAGAAACTCTTAGACGGCGATGTAATTAACGAGGATCTAGTATCAGATATCGCTCGTGAATTCGGCCTATCAGCAGATGAATCGAGATATCGTGTCGCTAAATGGATCGCAAAGAAGACTGAAATGACGGTCATAGATTCAAAGGAAATCGCCGCGTCTTTCAATCCTGGAACAGACATCGCAGTTTATTTACAACACCCAGATTATATATTCCATGTATATCGCGTGGAGAGCCTAGAATCATTTGAAAGAATAGTCGCTTTCATGAATATTCTTATAGGTGCACCTGAAGAGTATTTTAATACGACCAAGCCAGTTAAACCAGCGGATGACATTGTTATAGAAAAAGAGGAGGCGTCGGCTTCTTCTGTTGGTGATTCTGTTGAATTAACCAGTAGTCCAGCAGCAAATATTTTCGATTTCGACGAACCAGAAGAGACGGTGCAATCAAAGCTTGCATCCAGTCTTCCTCCAACAAAAACTGTCGAGTCAAGACTCAAAGAAATGACGACACCTCTCCAAGAAGTAGAAGAGGATCAACAGAGATCTATAGTCCCATATAAGTTCTTTATTAATCGTCTCAAGCAACTTGACAAGACATTGTTCGAATTCAAGACAACGACGACCGCAAATAAACCATATAGTATTCTATGTCAGGCGAATGTTACTGTGCAGCCTCTAGTAATGAACGAGCAAGAATATAAGAGAATGATTTCTATTTACAGGGATGATATTGATGAGAATAAGATGGTATTTATTGAGTATGGATCTGAAGAACTCGAAGAACAAATTAAACAGGCGAAGGCGGTAGAGAATTCTAAGAATAAATTTACAGTTGTAAGATATGGTTCTTCAGTTGATAATAAGAATTATTATTTATGTGCAAGATATTTTTGTCTAAATGATTACACTGTGATTCTCGAAGAAGAATTCAAGCAAGAGGGCAATTTCCGTGGAATTCAGAAGGCTAAAAATAGATGCCCCTTCTGTAATAAGAAGATAATCCCACATGAACACATTAAACAGAATATCCCTCCTCTAAGAGATGAGGCTGTTCTTGAAAGAAGAGCAAAGCCAAAGTCAGACGGCAAGATTCCTGATATCATTCAGTTTCTTGGAGAAGGAAAGCACCCACAGGGATTTAATCTTCCATGCTGCTATACAAAGGAACCGAAAGGCAAGGAACTGGCTCGTCTAACCGCCTTATCAAAGAAGACTGCTAAAAAACAAGAAGTCGATTCTGAAGAAGATGAAGAAGATCTTGGTATACAGCGCGTAGTAGAATTCGATGCCCTAAGAGCAAAGGTGTCGCAGCTCTATATTAAAGATTCTTCGAAGTTTCCATTGTCATCAGGCACTTTTGGAATATGTGGACCCGCCTTAGACGATTTCTTTGCGCAAGATTCACAGGCCATCGTTGAGCGCGTGGCCATTCAACAGCGCCTGAAACCGAGTGGAGAAGGCTTCTTACGCGTGGGTGTTCAGAATGGCTCTCTTGATTTGAATACGAGTCTTTTCTCTGCCCTTGCGCCAATTCTAAATCAGAGATCCTGGAAGGAAGTTGGCGAATACATAAAAAATAAGATTCAACCTCGCGCCTTTATTAATTTGAATTTTGGCAATCTACTTCTTGAATTTTATGATATGTCTATTAACAAACCTGTTCCTGGCGACAAGGCAATTACGCCGCAAATAATATCTACATGGGCATCTGAATATCTCAAGGCAGATATGGTAGAAAATGAGGTTGAACTCCGTCGTTTCTACATGGCATATAGAAGATTCACAAGATATCTTACAAATCCATCTGAAATAAAACAGCTACGCCATATTTATCACGCCCTTGCAGAACCTGGTTTAATAACTAATAATGGTATTACTCTTATTGTCCTCGAATACAAGGGCAATCCTACGAGTGCCGATGTTGAGATCGAGATTAAGTGTCCATCTCTCGGCTTCGACATCAGTCGTTACGATAAGAATGACATCGTCTTTATAACGAATGATTCAAAGGGATTCTGGGAACCACTGGCCTTTGTGCAGAAACAATACATAGGACCAACAAAGATTGTCAAACAAGAGGCTCTATACAAATTCGGCAGCAATCAACTCGGCACTATAAATTCGAATGCGATCCGCGAAAGAATCAATGAATTCATAAAACAATGCAGCAGTAGTTACAGAGGATATTACACGAGCCAGAGTCACGTAGACAGCCGCCTATTAATACCTATAAGTGTCGCCCTCAAGAATTTAGCGCCAGTTGGCCTATTAAGAGATTCATATAATCACTTAGTTGGCATAACATTGCCTGCTTCACAAGACAAGGCGCTAGCCAAGATAAGTCGCGAAATTATTGTGCCAATTGCAGATGATGGATATATTGCCCATAAGGACAAGGATTTAAGAATATATGTAAGTTGGAATTCAGTAGAACACAATTTAGCAGATGCGAAGGATGTTTATGAAATTTATAGCACACTTGTGAAGAAGAAGTTTGCCGCCTTTTCAAAGCAATATAACTTCATCGATTTCTTAAAAGAGCCTGATAATAAGATTCGTGGTTATCGTATAGGTTCCCTTGGAGAATCAGATTATCCGCCAATTGTTCTTCCATGCAAGGAAACAGATGTATCTGAAATACCCCAGGGCGCCGCAATTACAGAACAAAATAAGATTGATTTTCCATTCAGAGAGGAATCGAAGTATATTCTAACTGAAGAAGTTGCAGAGGAAGATAGCTATAAGAATCCTGAGAACATTGTTCAAAGAGAACAGATCGAGGAATTATATCAAACCTTTCGCCTAACATTCGCAAATTGGCTCGCCACAAATGAATTCAGAGCCGAATTTAGAAATGAAGTGAAGAAGATCATTGACCCTAAGTATTTCTTGCCAGTCTATGAGCAGAGACGTCGTCTTGAAATCCTTGTCGGTCCTATTCTTTCAAAATGGCTATATGTTGACCCAGAACCATTCGAGATTATACCGCAATTAAGAAGAATAAATTGTCTACAACTTTCTGAGAATATATGTGGCGGCTCATGTTCCTGGGTAAAAGAGGACAATACTTGTCGCCTTCACGTTCCAAAGATAGACAAGGATATTGTTCACATCTTTATTCTCAGATTGATTGACGAGCTTATTCGCCTACCTGTCTACGCGAATGAATTACTTACAAACAAGGTGCAGAAAATTCAGATACCAACAAGAGCACTACAGATCGAAGATCAGTATTATTTACCGAACAATAGCCCAGAACTTACAGAGTTATTTCAGCTCATTTGTTCTAAGAAGGGTCTTTCAATGGAAGAGCCAAAATACTATGAAGAGTTCAGTATAAATCCTGACGACATAAAATATTCGGCCGCCTACGAAAATATTGGTAAACTCGCTGAACTTCCAGCAGAATTTGCAGAATATTTAACAGATGAGGCCAAGGGATCTCTACGTCTTCTTGTTGTAGATTCGTCTGACAGCCCTGATAAGACTGAAAAACTTGCTATGGCTCTTCCTGATATTGATATAGCGGAGTTCAATAAGACACGTTCAAAGAACCAATTTACTGAGGCGAACTTAAACTATATTAGTGGCCTTATACGCCTACCTGTAATACAATTCTTAACAAAGCCGTCCAATCCTTCACTAAAGATTCTTTCTGCAAATTATGGTTCCAAGCCCTATAGACAAGGCGTTGTAGTCTTTTTGCCTGATAGTGCAGTCGGTCCTGGATTTGTGGTTATGGCAGATCAGCGAAAACCACAAATTCCTATTGATATTTTAGAAGGTGAACTAAAAATGATTGCTCTAAAGGCGGTTCCTCTTAGATCACTGCCGTCGGCTAGACCGGTTATTCTAGAATCAGACAGTCCTGATTCTGACGAGGAAGAGGAAGAGGGAGAGCAATAGCCTGATTAAGGCCGAGGTCGAGTGCTCTTTTGCGACAATCTAGCATCTCAAGAACCTCGTCCTTCAAAATATTCAGACGCATACGCTGGTAATTCGTATTGTCTGGGTGAAAAATAACAATATATAAATCTCCAATTTCAAGACCATAATATGTCTCTAAGAACCACTTATATACATTTAGCTGGAGAGTATAGTGCCAATAATTGCAATTAGGAAGATGGGAAAGAGGCGCATATCCATTCTCGAATGTATTGTCGGTCTTGATCCCCTTCGAGCGCTTCCAGTCATAGATCACATATTTTCCGTCCGATTTGCGATAATAAATCATATCGATTGATCCAGCCAGCTTGTGTGGCTCAGAATAGACTTCCCACTCACTTCTATAGGGGACAAGATCATGTCCACAATCACGCCAGAAATTCATAAAATACTTCCATTCTTTCGTTAGTAGAACAGAGGGCTCAATCACTTCTTCAGAACCATGTAAGAACTGTTCAATGGCCAAGTGCATCGCTGTGCCTGCGCCAGAAGCCTCCTTGCCAGAATTGGACCACTCGTCCTTTATTTCTTTGGGTGTCTTTCCATAATACTTTGACAACTTCCATTTGGGACTCGCCATCATCTTTGAAATCGTCAAGTCAGGATCAAAATGCGGAAAAAAATCGTGAAGAAAGCCAGTGCAACTGATCCACTTATCGCACTCGCCTTTAATTGTATATCTATGGGTTGGTTCATCGAATTCAATGTCTTTGTCACGAGGATGGGCATTGGCAACAGAGAGCTTTTGCCATGGTTGATAGTGTTTGGGCATGATTATATAACTTCTTTATATACTTGTTATAAGTATAATCTCTTTAAATTCGCTCTTAAACAGGAAAGCCGCCAGCGAGTTCCATTGTAAATCTGCCAATCTTATTTTCGCCATGGATCTTCTCATCTGCACCACGATATCCGCCGAGTTCACTAGAAGGAGATGTTCCTGTATAATATAGGAGAATCTTGCCTTGTTCGCGCACGGCCTCAATAATTCTACGGAATCGCGCGTCCTTTTCTAAGCGAACACGAAGGGCGTCGCGAATAATCTTATTCTTATTTGTTGTGAATTTCGCCTCATCTACAACAGCACCATACTTGCGTAGGGCAGCTGGTCTCTGGGAATCTCGCACCTCAGTAATTTCCTTCTTTATTAGTTCAGAATCCTTATCCTCAGAAAGAGCCTTCGTCCCACCCTGTGTAAGTTCCAAACGCTCACGAATATATTTCTGGTGAATATCACCCTGTGTTCCGTATATTGCAGGGCCAAGTTCTGGCTTGTTTGAGGCAATCTTCAGACGCTGACCAGCCATATAATGCTCTACACTTGGATATATACTGGTCGGCTCATCTACATCAGGAATGGGAAATGGTGATCCAGGACTCAACCACTTCGCAGCACCCTTATCGCCGATCTTGAGCTTATCCTGTAGAGCAGAATCCAAGTAGAATTGGAATACTTCATTCGAAGAATAGGTCTTTGTGAGCATAGAAGGAATACTTGTAATATCAACAGGAACTTCGCGTTCTGTCTCAACCGCGATTGCCGAAGCAGATTCTGCAACAGGCTCATCCTTCTTCTCAAGAGTGACAACCTCATTAATATGCACTTCTTTTTCATCGGCCTCGTTCTCAGCCTTAGCCTCGAGATCCTCTTCAAGGCCATCGCCATCAGCCGTCTTCTTGAAGATGAACCAGCGATTCAAGAAACTAAACTGCTTAATACCGTCATTCATTTCATACTTGTATCCAGCCTTTCTCGCCATGTCATACGTCGCATCAAACAGTGCGGTGCTTGAACTGAGACCGAGTTTTGCCAGCTCATCCTTATCAAGAAGCTCCAAGCCAATACTTTTTAGTTTTTCCACCAATAGATTAAATGGAACCAAGAATTCAGTCTGGCTAGTGCCAATACTGATGAAATCGACGTCGATGGGAATTCCAAAACCATCAGATCCACCAGGAATCTCATCCAAGTTATAGCGCTTAGTAATTGTCCAGAGAACACTGTTATTATCTGTGCCAGATCTATGACCCCCCTCTGGCAAGCCACGTAGCAGCTTGAATACACTGTCGCCGTCAAAGGTCGTTCCAATAAAGTATCCACCAATCTTAAGATTATCTTGAATATTCTTCAAGAGACCATTGAACATCTCCTCGTCCTTAAAGAAGTAGTGAACGGCAAACTGGCAAGTGATAATATCAACGCCATTTGCAAGGCGACCAGCCGCATACTGATTAATATAGGGAGGAGTAGCACCCTGAGGCTTCACCTTTCCAAATACACTGCATAGAATATCCTTTTCTTCTGGAGTCGCGCCAGCAGAACCATTGTGATAATTGCCCTGGCTTTCACCAATAACGAATACACAGGTTGGAACATTGTCACGACCATTTTCAATAAGGCTGCCCATGTAGCGATTATATGCGCCGTTTCGACTATCGCGAATATTCTCTCCAGCCGCATCGATGCCAAGAACAAATGCGGCCTTTCCACGCACCCATCTGTGCAAATCGCCAGCCTTTCCAACAGCAACATCTATAAGTGTTAGGCCAGGCCCCTTCATAAATACCTTTTGGTATAGAACACGCTCCTTTACCCATTTGTTGTGAAAGTCAATCATGCCACGCACCTTCATGAGATCCTCTTTCGGCGCCTTGCGATCATAGTATTTCTTTGAAATAGCAGTTCTGTCAGTAATGAGTTCGAGTGCCTCCTTATCTGTTGGTTGATCTGCACCAGTGCGAATCATTGACTCGGTGATTGGCTCGTGAATACTGTTCCACACTGACTCTGCCACCTTCTCACTATTGAGTGTTCTTGCATACACGGAATCGCCCTTTTTCACCTTCTTGCTCGCCATGGCCTTCAATAGGCGCTCAGTCTTATCATTGCGCACGCGAATAGGAATCCACCGCCAACCAGGGGGCTGCGAAGAATCATAGCGGCACTCGATAATGGCCCTGTCACGAATAGGCTCAACGCTACGTTCTGTGACCGCATAATAATCGCCACTCTCCTTATTTTCAAGAACCTCGCGGTAACACACATTGGCCATAGTATCAGGATAGTCCTTGGGATTGAACAAGATTGGCTTGTAATCATCTGTTCTGCCGCCCTTCATGCCGCCAACATCGACAGGAAGGGGCTGGTTATACAGGATAGTTGCACGAGGATCGTCGTATGCAGGATCAGTGCTGCTACCAATATAGAGTCTCAGGATCTTATATTGCTTGAGATCACCGCTTGTAGGGTGAATACCATTTATAATACGATCCTGTGATGGAAGATCAGGGTCCTTTTCGACAGTAACGAGAAAGTCGATAGTATTATCTTCAGAAGGCTTCCACTTGAACTGATAGTCGAATGTCGCACTCGGTTTTCCAGGAATTGGCGCAGTATTGCTACTAAAGATGAGGCCATCAGTAGGATAAATACGGCTCGTATCACGAATACGTCCTGCATTCAAGAAGATGGTTTTGTCACCATCCTTGCCAAAGAGAAAGGACTTATAGCTTACAAGAAGATGTGAACCAGCACTTTTTTTCAAGCCAAGCCCATTAAAGTTCTCGACCCACTCGACCATTTTTGTGTGGCGACCTCCCTGGAATGGAAGCTTGCTCACGTCTTCAGCGCCTTTTGCCAAATAGATGTCGAATAGAAGTAAGAGATGAATTTGCTTATTTTCATTGTTGCGTGTCACCCATTCACCGTCAACAAGAGACTTAGCACAAGAAGAATTTGTCAATCCAGTCTTATAGACATTCATACTCATATCAATAAGGAATAGCTCACCCTCGTCATTACAGAATCCATGAACACGAAGGCCATCAGCCTTATCGGTAACATTGTAGCCCTGACGAATATTGGGCACCTTATCTTCGATTTCAACTTTCATATTCTTATATTCAAGAGTCTTAGGTGAAACACCGCGAAAGATGGGTGTTCCCACAATAGAAGCATATGATTCGAGAACATTCTGGACCTTGCTTTTGCGAATTAAGAGAGAGTTGCGTTGAATTCCGCGCATAACTTCGCCGATTCCGCGTATAAGTATCTTATAAGCTTCTTCGGGACTCTCGATCTCACTTCGTATGAGTTCGACTTCAATCTCGTAAATTGGAAGTGAATTAAGAATTGAATTATCCTTGAATTTGCGAACCCACTTGAAATCATTCTTGGAATCGCGTGGCGTGCTGCGAACCATGCTTAGATCATAGCGGATACCCTTTCCTTTGAACGTCCAGCGCTTGATAAGACGAAAGGCCTTGTTCTGGCTCGGCCATTGTCCAAGAATATCATTTACACGCGCATCATCTTGCGCCATAGGAGTCTCACGTCTCGATTTAATTCTCAGATTATATTCTTGGATATCGAGATTTGCGTCGGCAACTGAAGAACGATCTTTTATGATTGCTTCGAATGGCTTCCCAGCAAGAATATCGTCCTTGCAGTAATGCTGAATAATACCAAACCCTAAGAGAGTAAATCTTACATGATCTGGTAGGCAGATATTGAGTTTATCTTGTTGCGTGACTTCTTCGAGGCCTCGCCCGCGAAGACGTTCTGCGACTGCGAGAAAGGTTTGAATATCGACTTGGCCTTTGATGCCAAATGTGGCCTCTAGCTCAGTTTCGGGATGTGTAAACCAATTACCGATAAGAGATTGGGCCTTTGCAACCTCTGCAGAGTATAACTCCATGGGCTGCTTCTATCTATTGAGTTATAGACGGTTTCTTAAAGTGTGTTTGCTTGAGTTTAATACTCTCAATTTTATAGTAACCAAATATTATTAGTTAATATAAACTTAAGTTAAGACCATGAGTTAAGACCATGAGTTAAGGGCGTGAATAGCACGAGCCTTTCCAAGCTGTTTCTGGAGTTCTGCCTTAACAACCTTAGTCGACAACTGGTAATCGATTTTACTTGCGATTGCACGTAATTCTTCCATTGTTCCGTCGGCCTCATTGTATTTTACACGCCACCCCTCATTCTCCTTGTTTGCAAGCCAGAGTCCTAGATCCTTCTGCTTCCATGAAGAAGGTGGGACCCAGACTTGATTGGCAAGACAACTCATAAAGTGGATTGGTGTTTCTGATGACCACTCGTCGACAGCATTAGGATAAAACTGGATTAGCTTGGTTCCCTCGTCGAACCAGACAATTTGGATTTCATAGAGTCTGCATAGAGCATTCCAGCCAAGCGTAGAACATGCATCTGGCCCTCCAGTGCTGGCTGCGATAATTGCCTCCGCAGTTCTTCGCACAGGAAATTGGCGTCCCTTAAGAAGAGTTGTAAAGGAACTCTCAAGATCTGTGCAGGTCGATCGTAGAATACCTGGGCGTCCACTCATGGGAACATGGTTATAGAGTGAATCCGTAAGATAAAGAATACAAGAAAGAGGTGTAGCGGGTTCTACACTTTGACTCTGCCATCCATTCTCCTTGACCACAGTGTCGGTTTCGACATATTCCACGGGTTTCTTGAATTTGAAATTATTCTTATTGGTGGAAATCCATGACTTCACCTGTGACAGACTAATAGTGTCTGCCATTCTTCAATTAATTATCACATTTATTCCTTAAGCAGCATTGATTCGACAATAGCATTGCGCTCGTTTTCTAGTATTTTCTGCTGTTGATTGCGAACAATGCATTCTTGTAGTTGATTGAAAATATCGGTATTTAGAGGAACTATATCGAAAAAAATTCCATTGCTATTTTCGGTATATTCTACGTTATTTATTTTAAGAACACGAAACATTCCTTCATAAATACTTTTATCGAGGCCCTTGATATTCTCTAAAAACTTCTTTTTCAGATCATAATCTATTTTAGAGTCGGGTGTAGACATTTCTAGATATAATTCATAATAGGGAATTATTCATTAGACGCGCCATCATCTCGACCCAGATACTTGCCCTTGTAAATGCCAACACTCAGAATAAAAGTGTCGCGAATCTGAAATCGTGATTTGCGGATCTCTACACGAATCATTTCACCAACCTGCAGGTTTTCATATTCTTCATTGCCGATATGAAGATCACGTGGAATAAGAATACGGATCGCATCATTATGAATTAGATAAAGTCCCATCTTATTCTTTTTCTTGATCTCACTGATAATTTCTGTGCCATTGCTGGGATTATATACTTTTCCTTGCGCTTCAACATTAAACATAATATTCCCTGTATAGCGGCCTGTATCGATATGGCCAATACTGCGACTTAGAATTTCAAGACTATTAGGAACTACATAGCCGTGACTGCTGCATTTTCCTTCTAGTAATGTTCGTAGTTGCTCGATAATAATTGAATTGATATCT
>Ga0114974_10001664_pt1 | contig 17474 bp, 22 predicted proteins | sample S_130206_EF_Meta_FD_87318 | JGI IMG/M metagenome (GOLD analysis project Ga0114974, IMG submission 87318) | Freshwater microbial communities from Lake Simoncouche, Canada to study carbon cycling - S_130206_EF_MetaG | ecosystem: Environmental > Aquatic > Freshwater > Lake | place: Lake... | reverse complement strand
CTCATTTATTTGTGGTCTTGTAAGTTTCTTTCTTCTAAGTTCAAATCCTACTAATACAGAAGATGAACTAGAAGAAGGTGAGATCGCCGAGGAGATAACGCGCAGTTTGCTATCTGAAAGCCAAGATTCTGATGAAGGGAATAATACTCTTGGCGATTTACCATCTTATAATGATAGTATCTATAACGTAACTGATTATTCTGAAAATTAAAAAGAAAACCAAGAGGATAGATTAAATGGACTGGATACAAATTCTATATAAGTCAATCCCCGTCTTCTGGTGGATCTCAGTATGGGGAATAACAGAAGTAATAATTGAATGGCTTATAGCCCATAAAAAAGAATGGAGAATAGTTTTTTACTTGGGCATGATCGCTATTATTTTAGGAATTCTTTATTTTGATGATAATGCAGTCAATACATTTTAATCATTCTCTGACATATATGACATATTGTCTTCAACATAGTCATCTAGAAATGAGAAGAAGCCCTTCTTCTTCTTGGGAAGAACTGGATCAGTAAAGAAGGAAGGATCGCCTTTAAGAATACACATCTCCTCGTCACTAATATCATACACTACAACCTTCTTAAGAGGGTGGGAATAAAGAATGGTTCTATCTTTGGGCATGACAGTTGGAAGGATCGGTTCATTCTTCAAGATATTACTGAAATTGATGCTATTCTTGAAGAAATCAACAGGGCTCTTGGGGCTCGCAGAATTTGGGGTGGTTGGGCTAAGAACTGGAAACAGCGAAGCGTTATTAATATCTTCAGATGTCAATGCCTTTGGCGGCATCTTACCGCGCAAGTGAGGCAGGACATAGTTGTTCTTAGTTGTAGTGCTCGCCATCTTTCTATTGTGTGGTATCCATAAAATAAAAAATATTTTCAATTTTTTGTTTTATCTTAGACCAGCGAACATTTAAAACCAGCACTAAAATTGACTTAGTTATTATAATAACGTATTGTTATCAGAATGGTTTTATCTATATATATTCTTAAACTTCAAGAAAATAAGTGGTATATTGGAAAAACTTATAAAAAGGTAAAAGAACGATTTCAAGAGCATTTAGATGGGAAATGTTCTTGGACTTCTAAATATAAACCAATTAAAATACATAAGATAATTGATACATGTGGTCCTGATAAAGGGGCAGAGTATTGGCAAGAAAACGCTTCAACACTTGAATATATGGAGGAATATGGTATTGAAAATGTAAGGGGTGGTAGTTATACAAATGTAGTATTGTATCCTGAACAACTTAGATATTTAGAATTAGTAACAAATCCTGAAAACTTCTTTGAAGGTAAATTAAACTGCTGGATAGATGATGATACTAAAGCATTATATAAAGCATATCAAAAAATAGAACAAGATGAAAAAGACAACTGCTGTTATAAATGTTTCTCTAAAACTCATTTCGCAAAAGATTGTGAGTTAGGTAGAGTTTAAAATGTGCCTGCTTGAAATGACCATGGGTCTAAATTGTGCGAAAGAGCCAAATTCCTAAATTAGGAACTCGGTGGTTGTATCTTGAGTAAGAGTCCCACAGCAATTGCAGAAGCCAGTTATAATATTTGCCGTGCACTTATTGTAGTCAATATCATAATTCCACACTTCCTTCTTATCAATATATGAAACGCTTGTCCGCGTTCTTTTAAGTTTATCCAGGAATTCGTAGTAATTCTCGCAGTATACGTCCTTATATTTCATATTGGTCGGTGTATAGGGAGACTCGCTAAATTTGTTGTTGTTAAGAAGCGTCGAATCTTCAAAGACGATAATTGTCTCAGTTGTCTGCGATTCTACATCAAAGATTCTGTAAACATTCTTCACATACGATTCTGTCCGCATCTTGTATGTGTGATCATTCTTGTCAAAGATGAGAACGACGGTCATATTATCTTGGGGGGTATTTATTTTATACCAACTTAGGCCTATCAATTTTTCATTCCTTCTTAAGCGCTATAAAATTGACCAGATAAATATCCTTTATTATTAGGACGATGCATTTTCTAAAGAGATTCGGCTGTTTCAGCTATAATGCGAGAATTGAACCGTTGCCAGCAAATGCTGGCGTTATCTTTACAAATGGCACACATATCCTAGCAGGCTATCAACCCAATAAGAAGAAACCCTTTATAAGTGGAATTGGAGGAAGAATAAATCATAATGAAACGATCAAGCAAGCTGCAATAAGAGAAATGTTGGAAGAACTATTCGATATTTACAAGCCACCACAACAACTCGTAGAATCTATTATTAAGAATATTAAAGAAAGGCGTAGCATAATTAATGGCACTTATTCAATTATTGTATATAGTTTTGAAGATCTAGATAAAATAATAAAGATTGCAGCAGATTATATAAAAAATAGCCCAATATATAAGAAATTTCCAGAGAATCTTAACGATTTATTGTGGAACAGAGAACCGAAAAAGAGATCAGAAATTTCGCATCTTTGTATTCTTCCCCTTGTTGATCACAATAATAAGACCCCCTTTGTCGATTCAAACTTACTAGAAGATCTCAAACACTTAAGACAAACTAACTAATAATCACTATGAGTTTGCAGGTCTATTGTTGGCTACATGTTTTTAAACATCATAATACGCTGACATATCTTTTTACTTTGGCAAATAGTCTACAAGAAGCCCGTGAAAGGATTATCAGCAAATCGATTACAATTAAAGATACAACTAAAGAGAATGTTTATTCCGCAGAAGGAGTCGAATATTATTATAAGAGTAGTCCATTGGGTGCGGCAGAAGGTGTTCTACACCTCGGTTCGCCCGATTCTATGACAACTGAAGAAGTATGTTATCTTACAAATGAATTACGCACAGCTTTGGCAAAGAATCCTGATTTTATTGGACCAGCTGATTCTGTTGGCTTTGTTACATCGAAATGCTAAATTTAGCATTTCGATCTAATAGCTAGTGCTTCGCACTAGGTGTTACCGCCAAGTTCCATGAATAGGAACTTAGCGTTAATAGCCAGTGCTTCGCACTAGGTGTTACATCGAAATGCTAAAACGCGTCCCAATTCTACATTTTTTATATAAAAAAATATAAGAAATGCAGAAAGCCTTTACATTCAAAGATAAGGACGGTGTTCTAAGAGCAGGTCATTTAGAGGCCACAGATGAAATGTATAGAAGAATTATTATTGACGAAGAAAATGTTCCTCTTCTAATTGTCAAGGGCGCCTCTTATCATCATGCGACTCCATATTATGGAGAGATCCCTGTTCTAGCAGATTCATGGAGCCAATATATACCTCTTACAAACGAGCCAAGACGTATTTGTGTTCTTGGTGATAATACTGGCGCCCAGACACTCGGTCTACTTTTAACATATGGATATAACGAGAAATCCAAGATCTACTATTGCAATCCTTTTAGCCACGGCGACGAAGCCTCTTCAAGAGATGTAGAAAGTATGCAACGGTTATCTACAGAGGTAATTCCTATAACTGGAATGCAAAAGAAGGTCAATGTCTACACGGAATTTGCCCGCAACTTTCTACCGACGCTCAAGCGTGCGATCTTAGACATGGCCTTCTTAGATTTGAATGACAACCCCCAATATATGCTCGAAGAACTAGTTCTTCTTTGGAGAAAGCTCAAGAAGGGAGCCTTTATCATTGTTAATAATTATAAGATGCCTGGCAAAGTTCTACCTCTTTATTCATTCTTAGAGTGTTATACGAAGAAGTATTCGGTCGTTGCAGAATTAGAGACACAACTCATATTAATTAAGACCGAGTTTGAGGCATGTAATATTGGCGAGGAAAACGCTGCTCCCTAAAGGTTCGCAATCCCTAGATCAATAAACATTAAAAATGATTTATTGATGGCGACCCGCAAATTTAGATCTTTGCGGGTCTAGATAACCTTAATATCAACCTCTTCTTTCTTGCAAAGAGCCTTCAAATGAACAATATATTTATCTCGCAATGCGTCAATATCCTTCTTCGTAGGACTCTCGATCTTATTTACAGGAAGAGAAGAACCTATAACACTTACAATTGGATCCTTCAAAGGATACATCATTAGTTTATACCATTTTACGAATGTTTTAGAAGATGGTATAGAAATACACATATCATAGGGTTCAAAGTAATCTTGTATCCATTTTGGAAGTTCTATACAAGAGAACAATTCATTTTCACCTATAGAAAGAACAGGGACTAGCGGAGTTCCTGTCTCTAAGGCCATCTTGAAAATTCCACGACGCTTGTTAAGAATTGCTGTTAGATCATCATATAACATTTCTCTCATACCGCCTGGTGCGACAGATAGAGATTTCCCAGAAACCAATACGTTTTTCATTGCTCCATATTCTGAGGGGACTCCGCCAAATTTCTCAGAAATCTCACTCACAAATGGTAGCGAAAACAATGCGGCAAGAGCAGTTCCTTGGACATTTCTTAGATGTTCAGGCCAGTTTGTCAGGCCAGTTCCTATATGTAGAAATTGGCTATATGCAAAAAGACCATGAGGGTGCCACATATAAATGTATTTTCCAGCTTCTAGTTCTCCACGAACCTTGAAAGATTCTTTGATATTGTCCTCGATCTTTTTGATCTGGCTAGGAAAAAGTGTTAGACAAGATCTTTGAAGAAAGTCAATAAGAGGACTTATTCTTATCATACTGAACCATATCATTATACAGATAGTCGTGAATGAGAAGAAACCAATAAGAATACTTCCCAAGCCAACGCCGATCAATAGACCCATCATCAATGCGACATATGAAAATGGGAAAAAGATATCTAGCATCCTAAGGCGTGTATATAAAATCGGCGCACTAAACTAGGCGCGCACTCATTCCTTCTTATTTTTCGCAGCATCCTTTTTGGTCACGTAACCAGCCGCCTTCTTCTTCTCCCAGTAACTCGAAGGCGATGTAGCAGTCGCCTCACACAAGGGCGCGGGACTTTTGAGAGATTCTTCGAAACGGGCCTTTTCCTCCAATTCCTCTTTAATATATAGTTTACAGGCATTGACATCTTCCTTTGGCACAACAAGACCCTTTGCCTTATACCATTCTCTTACAGAAGCATAAACATATTCTGCATGTGTAAGTGATGGATTATTCTCTCTATAATAAGAATCTTCATCCATAATCTTTTGATCTGGAATAACCGTATTCTTTTTAGCTGGCATTTTTATAAAATATAATGCAAGCTAAAAAAATCAATTTTTAAATCGCCTTAATCCACGGGGCGTATGGACCGCCATTGAAGTTCTTATGCCACTTCTCTGGAAGAACACAGATAGATCCTCGTTCCTTCGCCAAAGATAAGAACATCCCCCACCAACTGAAACTACTATTTGAGCCAATACAGCCTCCACCACACTGACTCATAAGGTATAATGTTGCCATCGCGCTTAGATCAGGGCTAGCTGGCATGATATTAAGTCTAGATTCACAGCATTTATTTATAAGTTCTGTTGCGACGCCCATTGTATCACTGAAAAGTATAACAGTTGTTCCTATTGGTAGAAGTGCCAACGCCTTCTTCCAATATTCTTCGGTCGTGCACTGGTGATGAGGGAGTTTCATATAATCGCCGAGCCTAACGTGGACCCATGCGATTTTTTCTGGATTAAGGTGGCCAGGCAAAGTAAAGGTCTCGAGTTCTTGAACCGTGAGAGCCAATTTAAGATCAGGTTTCGCAAAGTCTTCAAAGTAAGACCAATTCTGAAAGTATCCTTCTATAACAGTATTATCGCAGCCTATTTGAAGTGGGGCAAATTCTGCAAAATTAGTCGCCTCTTCTTTCACGGCCGCATGTTCTTTTACGCTCCATACTATATTAATATGAGGAAAGAGTTTGAATATAAGCATGCAATCGCTGTGAACACTTGGCTGCACTCGCGGTATATAAAAGACTAGCGATCTATTATTCTTCTTTGCATGATATGAAGCCGCCGCTATTTGGAATAGCCTATTACAAAGTCCGTCTGTTAGGCGTGGGGCGATCCAGCTCATTATGTTATATTTACTTTGTTGGTTTAGACGTTTCATAAAAATTGACAAATGGTAACGGCCTTCGTTTTTCAACACGAATGAATGAAGCGATTTATGGTTCTATTCTTATTAGTAGTAGGGGTAATATTTGTCTTGTTCAAGGTCGTTCTACGCAGAAGTGGTCGTTTCCTAAGGGGCATTCCAATCGCGGCGAAAGTCCATTCCAATGTGCTAGAAGAGAGACGTTTGAAGAAACTGGAATTAAAATTCCATGGCAGACGTATCGACCTATAAAGCTCGCTGTTGGTTCATATTATGTTATCTTTGTTGACAACGAGTTTCCATCGATTGTATGCGACTTAAATGAGATTATTCAAGTTAAGTGGGTAACTATTCGTGCAATGAAAAATATGCGTGTAAATGTTGATATTAATACATTTCTACGACAACTCAATGCGAAGTATAATAAGGAATCGTTGTGGCAACTAATTGATAGACGCTGTAATGGCGAGGGATATATGCAGAAGAATCAAGAGTGTTATCAAGTAAGTAATGAAATTATTACCCAATAAAAAAGATGTTCCTAAGGAACTCGGCGTTAATCTTTTTATTTTTAGTATTTAACAACTAGCAAAGATGCATTTTTTAACGAGAATTTGTAATACAGATATTTGCATCCTTATCGAAATAGAAGCCGCTCGCAGTAAATTCGCAACATGATTCCATATCGAGTAGATTGATCATATTATTCTTGATCTTCTTACACAGCCACATGAGTGAAACACGATCTTCCACTGTCATATTTCGAAGACATTCATAATTCCAAATTGTAAAATCGTAATAGTTCTCATTCTCATAGTTTTCATTCATTCCTTGCATTCTCTCATACTCATATTCATCAGGTAGGAATGAATCAAACTTAATTTGATTCTTCTTTTCAAGATCGGCAAGTTGATTAAGGAGAATATTCTTCTTTTCAATCTCGGCAAGCTGTTGCTGCCGCTTCTTCTCCTCAAGATCGGCAATATTCTTGCGAAGCAGTGCCAACTGGGCATCAATATCGTCCATTCTTTCTATGTAATACATATAAGGCCGAAATTAGTTTCAATTTTTTTAAAGCTTGGGAAAAATTGATTTGATCAACCATGGCAAGTTTATCACCATCAATATTAAAAAGACGATAATGCCGCAACTTGAGAATTTCCTCTTATATGAGCACGCACAGAGTATTATTCAAAATAAGGGACAAAAGAGAAATTGCCTGACGAGTCTTCATATTGCAGTTCTTGTTAAGCGTGGAAAGATCATTGAGACGGCGATGAATTCCTTGGGTTCTAGGGCTCGCGGAGCAGGCTACAGTGGCCTTACTATTCACGCAGAGAGGGCAGTTGTCAAGAAGCTTGGAGATATTAGTAAACTGCGTGGATGCACGATGTATGTGTGGCGCGTCGGTTTTGCAGAATTTTATCCGATGTCTTCCGCGCCTTGTTCAGAGTGTATTGTCTTTCTTAATAAGTGTAAGAAACAATATGGTCTGAGGGAGGTATACTTTACTCATACGAATACAATTTCTGTAAAGCCATATTACAACGATCAAAAAATAAAGGCTTGCGATTGTTCTAAGGATTGAGATATTCTTAAAACTTGCCCATATTTTTAATCATTCTTCATCTCAACAAGAGCCTCTGCAGCATTCTCCATCTTTGTCTTAGAAGAACGATTTAGATTCCTGCGAAGAGAACGAACATCGTCGCGAACTGCGCAGATATCGCAGTTATTCTCCTGAAGAATGTCTCGCAGAATCTCGAAATTATCGTTGTTATTCTTATTAATATCGCGTAGAACATCCATATGCTTACTCAATTCACTGCGAACAAGCAGATAGACTAAGAAGATCATGCTACTAACAATAAGCGATGTCTTATTTACAGAGAAGATTACATCACTCATATCTGTATATACAACATTACTTACACTGGCCATCGCAGTAGGACTAACCGTGGGACTAACAATAGGACTGACCGTGTAATTGTTGAACAAACTATACATCTTTAGCTTTATGAATAACTGGAAGCCGTCACCGACCTCAATTTTTATATTTTAAAAATAGGTTCTGATCCTCAAGATTAAAAATGGTCATATAAATAGGGACCATGTATACATAAGTAATATGGAGTGGTCAATTATTGAGCGTGAAGGGTATGGTGCCCAATTTAATAGATTATCGGTATATAACAACCTTATAAAAAAGGAGGCAGTAACTTCTTATGGGGAAAAAAGAATGACTTATGAACTTAATTTTCTTAATTTCATAAAAAACTCAAAGATTTCTTTTCCTATACCAGAAATTATTGAGACTACACATACATCTTACATAATGAAATATTATAAGAATTACAGTCCTCTTTCAAAATTATGGAATTCTTATACGCCGCATCTTAGAGATTCTATATTAAATAATATAGGATCCCATCTTTATTCTTTACATACATCTTCAAAAAATCTTATTTCAAAAAGCGAGTATGAGAAACTATTAGTTACAGAATTAATAGATAAAACAATAGAAAGAATACAGATTATTAAACCCCTTCTTGAAAAATATAAACACGTAAATAAGGTAAATGGCGTCGATATGTTACCATTTGACACTATTATAAACTTTTTTATACAAGAGAAGAATAAATTTATTAATTCAAAGAATGATTTTGAACTATGTCCAATTCATGGTGATTGTCAATTCAATAATATTCTTATAGGTCCTAATATGGAAATTATATTTATTGATCCAAGAGGATATTTCGGTAATTCTGAAATATATGGGCTACGTGAATATGATCAGGCTAAGGTCGACTTTGCTCTTAGTGGCTATGATACATTTGATTCGATGAGTATAGAATCATTAAATATAAAAAATGACACTATTTTTGTCGACGATTTAAGATTGAAAGAACTAGAATCCAACAGATTTACCTCTGTATTAGTTCTTGCAATCTGGCTTGGAAATGCACACTGTTTTATTGAAAATACTTCAAAAGCCTTCTATAGTTATTCTTATGCGATGTGGCTCGCGAGTATGTATATTAATGGCCAAGGAATAAATTGAAATTTTTGATATGTATGGTGTCCTCTTTTTTGAGTGAAGAATAGAATGGACTCATTTTATTTGTTATACAGTATGTTCTGGATGTCACTTGTTTTAATGCCTTGAAGCCATTTAGTGTATTCTCAAAACCTATAATATATTTTTTGTCTGCCCCATACTTCTCAACTGCATATCTATAACATTCTGGATCTGGCTTTGCCTTGCTATAATCTTTGCGACATACCCAATTCTTAATTTTTGCAAGTTCTGGTAACTCTTTGCAAAATTTATCTACAATACTTTTATCTGTGTTTGTAACAATTGCCATAGATACACCAATAGAATCAAGATAATTAATAAACTCTTTTGCACCTTCTATCCAAGTTGCGTTTGATTCCATTATTTCTTGTTTATTATTTCTTAGTTCTGCTATTAATTCGCGTGGTATATTTAACACTTTAAAAATATCATCAATTGATCCATTATTTATTACATCAAAAAAATACTCTTCTTTTATATCCGCCCAAGGTGACAATGTTTTTCTGTATGCCTCATAGTGTAATTTTTCAGAATCAATAAGTGTTCCATCTAGATCAAATAATACTAAAAACTCTTGAGGACAGGATGCAAATTCTGGATATGCGAATTTTTGAAAGCATGTAGCAATACCCTCTTTAATATCTGTTTTGAAAAAAATATTATCTGTATCAAGAAGTTCTGTATCAATCGGTCTATTTGCGCATCCAGGGCCAAAGCTATTTATAGGTGTAATATGGTCGTGAGGCAATCTAAGATAAGATGCTATATTTTTTGTCATCTTATATTTTGTTGTTTTATCGCAGTTATTAAAAAAGTGTCTTGTGCCTGTTATTTTATTTTTTGCTGCATCCAGAACAAAATTGCAGAAATCTGGTATGAAAATAGGTCTGCGTATACTTACATTATCTTCTGTAAATGTATCCACTTGATTCATTACTTTTTTTCCAAGAGTTGTAACCGCAGTTTCATCTAAATACTCATATGAGTTTGTATAAAGAACAGGGACACGAATAATAAGATAATCGCCACCATTTGCTTTTACTCTATATTCTGCGATAAGTTTAGAGATTCCGTAATTTTGAAGAGGATTTGGACATGAAGAAATATTATATGGTGGAGTTTTTCCGTCAAAAACGTAATCCGTTGATATGTGAATAAGATATATTTTATTACGTGCGCATACTTTAGAAATAATATCTGGTATATCTACGTTAACTCTCATAGTTTTTGCCCAATCTTTCTCACATACATCTGTGAAACGTTCTACAATACAATTAATAACTACATCTATATTCATACTCAATAGTTCTTTTTCTAGTAACTCTTCATTAAAGAAATCTATTTTTACACATTTTTCTGTCATACGCGTATTAAAAGATCCAGTATAGTCAATATTATTATCAGAAAGAATTTTGCATAAATCCCTTCCAAGAATACCTGATGCTCCTGCTACAAATACTTTCATCTTAATTAAAGAATTGAATTCTTATTTAGACTCTTGATTTATTTTCTTTATAATATTTGTCGTGCTTTTATCGACAATATTTGGTAAAATATCAATACGTTTAAGATATGGATGTTTCTCATAAATGGCCTTTGAAGTATAATCAGAACCTTTTACCCATGTATATGGATCGACAACCTTTATAATATCTCCTAGAGTCTTTTCTTTTTTAATATCTTCTTCATCGTAAAGAATAATAGAGTCTATGTATGGTATTGTTTTAAAAAGATTAATACGATCCTTGTAATTATTTACAGGCCGAGATTCTCCTTTGAGTTTCTTAATCTGTTCATCATTACTTAGGCATATCATAAGATAATCGCCAAGAGAACTTGCTTGTTTAATATTATGAAGATGGCCGACATGAAGAATATCAAAACAACCAGAAGTTAATACAATATTTTTATCCTTATATTTTTTACAGCGTATCTTTAGTTGTTCAAGTGTATATACTATTTTAGAGTTTTCGTGATAGTCTATACTATTAAGGGATAAAATTAATGTATCAGGTTCGATACTTTTGATATCTGTAGTTTTGATGAAACTACCCTCTTTAAGAATTGAACCTTCGATCGTTACACTGCCTTTAAGAATAATATTATGAACATTTTTCTTTATAAGTTGCATAGATGTTTCAGTAAGATTCCACACATTAAAATCTATATTTTCAATTGTATCTGTAAATCCTTCTTTAAGAAAGAAATGTTTAAATGAATCGATAGATTCGCAAATAGTATTTACAGAGCTTTCATAACCAGTATTTTTTCTGTTATATTGATCGTCAATTCGCAATAGATCATTCTTATCTGTAAATGTTGTATTAGTGTCAAAAATTTCTATTTCTAAGAGATATGATTCTTGTGAAAAAGAACCAATTCCATGAAATTTATATTTAGGAATATAAATACTTTGAAGCGGACCAAGTTCTAGTTGTTCACCATCTATAAGATTAATTTTTGCAGTTCCAGATATACAAAATAGCAGTGTGTCTTTATGAAAGTGTGTATGTAGTGAGGTTTGACTATCTTTTATAATATTTAGATACCACATTCCTATACGATTACTTTCATATACAAGAAATTCGTAGCCCCATGGTTTTATACAGACCTTGTTTTTATATTCACTGCGGGTATGTTTTTCTTCACTTATCCAAAAATTATTTTTAACAAGTTGTAATTCTTTATCAGATACCTTTGTATATATAGTTGACATCTTTTATAATAATATTAGTATTTCTTAAAGCCATAAAAACGCATAAAACCAAGTAAGCACTAGACGTTACCTAAACAAAATAATATATTATCTGAGAGATGTCAAATAAGATACTTGTCCTTCACCATCTTGGCTTGGGCGACCATTTTGTGATGAATGGATTTGTTCATCTTCTTTTAGAAAAAGAGAAGCCCCAAGAACTCCTATTGGTTGTTAAAGAGCATAATATGAAGACTGTTGAAAAGATGTATAACGGTTATCCAGAAGTAAAGTTTTATTCTATCAAGGATCTATATGATTTATACCCTAAAGAGGATAAAAGCAGTAAGATACTTGATTTATTATCGAAGGGATATGGATATCTTGGCTTTGGAGTTCATGGACAGAATCAGCAATATCTTGAACTAGATAAGTCTTGGGCCGCGTGTTTTTATAAACAATATGGAGTCGATCCCAGTTTAAGATGGTCTATGTTCAAATATCCAAAAGATATGAGTAATTCCTTGCAACTTGCAAAGAGAGTTATTTCAGAGATTGGCCCAGATTATATTGTTTTACACGATGATCCTTCCAGGGGATTTAATATAAATTGCGCATATGTTATTAACAAACTAATCGAGGATAAGTGTGATAAGATGCCAATTATATATTTAGGAAAAGACAGATACAAATATAATCTTATAGAAGGCTGTATAAATCCTATCTTAGATATACAGACAGAGACATTGTATGATTATTGCCATTTACTAGCAAATGCGAGGTCATGTCATATGATGGATAGTAGTGTTGCACTACTTCTAGATTTTTTACCAGAAGTCAATATTCATCAGAAAAGATATATGCACGAATATGCGAAGGTTGGTGAAATTCTTTCGACAGAGGGTCTTTTTCAGAAGGAATGGGACTGCATTAAATAAGTAGGGCTTTAAAGATTGCGATGAAATAATATTAAAATGCCAACAATTTCTGTTGTGGTTCCTTGTTATCCACCACACCAGAAAATGATTCCAGATCTTCTTAAAGCACTTGAAACGCAGACTGTAAAACCAGATGAGATCATTATTTCTCTAAGTGAAGTTACAGAAGATGATGTTTCGATATTAAGAAATGAATGGCAAGAATTAACGAGTATTTCATTGCAGATAGTTGGCCAAGAAATAAAGGCCTTGGCTGCAGTAAATAGAAATTATGGGGCAATGCATTCTATTTGTGATTATATACAATTCTTAGATGCAGATGATATTTATCATACGAAGTTAATAGAATTAGTCAAGGCTGCTATTATAAAAGATGAACCTGACGCACTTATTTATCATTTATCTGAAGATGAATTTAATTTGGAAGATGAACCAGTCAAATATAGATCATATTCTTCACAAGAACTTTTTGATAAAATTTTTCCAGATAAAGAGAGAAATACGATTAAAGAACAATATCATAATAGCCCTCAACTCTTATTAGAAACGCAAGTTCACCATGGCCATATATGTATTAAATATTCTGTCTGGGAAGAAATGCCTCAAGAAGATTTAGAAGGTCGCGAAGATTCTATATATATTCGTAGCCTATTATGGAGATGGTGGGAAGGAGGCTGTAAAGGATCTGGAGTTATAGTTCTTCCAGAAGTTTTAACATATTATAAAATGAATATAGAACATAAGTTAAATTATATAAGAGCCAGATTTGCGCAAATTGATTTATTGGAGTCACAAGGTATTTCTTGTGAGGCCAAATATTAATGGGTCTAAACATATAAATATTATATTCTATATAAGAATGCTGATACCTTTTGATCAGATCATCGAAAAGCTATCATCAATTAACATGGATATTACAGGTGCTTTGCATATAGGTGCGCATGAATGTGAAGAGATTCCTTTCTATAATAAGTTAGGATTGAAGGATTCTGATATAGTATGGGTAGATGCAATCAATAAGAAGGTTGAAGAAGCAAAGAATAGAGGTATACCAAATGTTTATAATGCAGTAATTACAGATAAAGATGATTCAGAAGTTGAGTTTAATATTTCTCACAATTTTGATGTACCAAATAATGTAGAGTCATCAAGCGTATTAGACTTTGGGACTCACTCGCAAGAACATCCTCAAGTTGTTTTTGTAGATAAAGTGAAAGTGAAAACTGTGACGGTTGATACATTCTTTGAGAGAAATAATATCGATGGATCCAAGTGTAACTTTTGGAACTTTGATATTCAGGGTGCAGAACTTATGGCTCTAAAGGGTGCTTCAAAGAGTATACAATTTGCGAAAGCAATATATCTTGAAGTGAATGTGAAAGAATTGTATAAGGGCTGTGGTCTAATTGAAGAGGTAGATAATTTCTTGGCACAGTATAATTTTAAGAGAGTTATTACACAGATTACAGTGCATGGATGGGGTGATGCCTTGTATGTAAAAGAATAGAAAGATATAAATAATAAAAAACTCAATATTCTTAAATATTGAGTTTTTAAATTAATCACTGAAAATTATAGAGAATTTGTAAGATCAATAAATGATTCAATATCCTTAAATGGTAAATTTTGACAAGGTTTCATTTCTAAAGATACTTTTCCACTATAATTATATTTATATAGATCGACAAGATACTGTTTTATTATAGGTTCGTATTTTGAATCCCAATTACTAAGGTTTGGAAAACTTATTTGAACATGTCCAATATATGGTATATCATCCTCTTTTAGTTTATATTCCTCATTTTCCATAATAATACTTCCAATATCTAAATTAACCTTCATATGGCTATGGTTAATTTTCTTTACAAAATTAATTGTGTCTTCTATCTTAGTCATCCAATTGCATTTATATGCAGATGCATTATTTTCTAGACAAAAAAGTATATTATAGTTTTTAGAAAGATTAGCTATTTCTATAAAAAAATTATCTATATCTTCGCCATTATAATCTCTTTGCGTAGGAGATCCAAAAACAATAAGTTTAGTATTTTTAGATTCTAAGATCTTTAGTTTTTCTTCTAATATATTTAGAAATCTCTCTTTTTCTTTAAAAATATTAATATTAATATTATATAATATACTTTGTGCACTATATATATCAGTATATTCTGTCATATTCCAGTTATTCTTAGATGGAACAGCTTCCATTTCTGTTATAGATCTACTTTTTAACCAGGTTTTCATAATATTATTACTTTCAAGTTTCCATGCTAATTCAGATACTAACAAATTAGAATTTTTTTTACAAGTGTTAATATATGACTTCATCGATAGTAATACATCTTCTAATGTTCTTTTATTAAAAAAAGATGATTTAATATTATAATTCACAATTAAATCTTCCTCATTTGACAAATGTATATCAGGAAAGAAGAGTTTTTGTATAGTATTTAACTTTAATGTTGGTGTTAAAAGATGTATTAGTCTATATTTAGAAGTTCTTATTATTTCTTGAATATCTTCATATAACCAATCAATATTATACCATTGAAATTTCCAATGCCCTCTTAATTTATCAATATTATTATTATTAATAAGATCCCATAATGCATTTTTTTTCAAACCAGTTCCATATAGAGCAGGTAATCTAAATATAAAACATGATGAAAATTGATTTATGCAAAATTCTTCTAATCTTCTTCTATTAATACCATATGTATGAGAACTATATTTTAATGTATTATAGTATGAATCTGAATCAGAGTTTTCATACTGTTCTACACTACAGTCAAGAACATCAACTGTTGATATAAGAATAAATCTATTACATCTTATTTTAGATAATTTAATCATTAAATCATTAATATGGTCATTATCATCTTGCGGAAACTTATTAGCTTTCCACTTTTCAGCATATACACCACAGCAGTATACAGTATCAAAATAAGAATTGATTATTTGATCACTATTCTTAGAATTAACAAATAGAGTATTAGATTTCATGTTTTTTACTAAATTAATACCGACAAAGCCACTATATCCTATAAGTAAATCCATGATATATTACTATAATCTATCTTTAAACGATATTTTATAGTAGCCCTGATATATATTTTTCAGCAGCAAATATACCAGTTATTTTTCCACCATATATATTTATAATATTATTTGTATGTTTAATACATACTGATCTATCATCATTATTGTTAAGATATTTTGCTTTCCATGAAACATTATAATTTATATAGTTAAAATATGTCTTCCAATTTGTTATATATATATCTAATAATTTTTCTGTGTTTCGTTTGGACTCAAGTATTTGGTCTTCTGTAATTTTATAATTTTTATCATATTTTCCTTTATATAATACTCCATATTCAACAGATGTTATTGTATATAAATTATTTTCTATATCATACGGATATACAGAAAAAAATGGACCATCCATTATTGTTATTGCAAATAACTTAATATCTATTTTATATATAAGTGATACAAAATATTCATATATACAGTCTTCAATAGGGTTTAGTTGATTATATGTACAATTTATTATTACATCATCACTTTCTATATTTAGATACTTACATATAGATTCGATTGAATTATAATTTTCAAAGGGTATATCTTTTATTATATATTTATCTAATATAGTTTTAAAATACTCTTTTGCTTTATTATTATCTATATATAATTCATCTGTTATTAAAAAATCATTTTCAACATTACATAATTCTAAAAAAGAACTTATTTTATCTAATTTATCTAATTTATAGTCAATACTATTATCATTCAATTTATTAATAAACTCTTTAAAATTTAGCTTAGAGTTATTTTTTGATATATAATAATTATTATTATTAATTACTGATGTGCAGAATTTATACTTTTTTAAAAAAAATACATAACCTTCTTTACATTCATCTATAGTTTTTTTTGATCTTGGATAATGAAATCCCAAATGTAGTCTATTTTGATTTTTAGATGAAGATCCTGTAAATAGATCATTTTCTTTATCTACAATTATAATTTCCTTTTTATTATCTAATAAAACTTTTGCAATATGACAACCATACCATCCAGAACCAATTATAATATATTTCATATCTATAATATTAGATTTTCTTATTCTTTATATTAATACGCTATAAATTATAATGTTTCGTTTATATTTTCTAAAAATGCATCTATCACATCATCTATATTAGAATTTATTGAGAAGATTTGAGTATATAAATCAACATCATAATATGGAAGTGTTCCTTCAGTTTCTAATGTATTCATAAAATACATCTCGGCATTTTTATTGAAAAATAATCCATTGCCATATAATATTGCACCATAAGATGTAACTATTTTAGATGCATTATTTAAATATAATATTATATCTCTCATTGGCATTTCTTCTGGATTAATACATATATAGTTCAGTTTAGTTGTTAATATATCCATAGTTTTAGAACAATTAAATGCTGTATATTTAGTAAGTATATTCTTATTATTATTAAAATTTTTTACAATAAAAATTTTTTTACCCTTATATTTATCATCATTATTAGAATCATTGCATTTTTTTATTAATTCATCTATTATATCTGTAGCTAATTTGTTTGCTGGTGAAGTAGACATAGATGTATTTCTAAATGGTCTTGGATTGAAACTTTTGATTGATGTTTGTGGTCTATCATACCATGTTTTGAAAAGTGTTGATGGAATTGTTAATTTTGCATAATTAGAACAT
>Ga0114974_10001662_pt1 | contig 17478 bp, 14 predicted proteins | sample S_130206_EF_Meta_FD_87318 | JGI IMG/M metagenome (GOLD analysis project Ga0114974, IMG submission 87318) | Freshwater microbial communities from Lake Simoncouche, Canada to study carbon cycling - S_130206_EF_MetaG | ecosystem: Environmental > Aquatic > Freshwater > Lake | place: Lake... | reverse complement strand
TGCTGATGCGTAAATGAAGACTCCCGGATTGGCCGCTAAACTTGACGCTAGCGTATTTCTAGTGGCCGTTCAGTCCACCGCCGGCAAGCCGGCGCACTTTAGCGATTGGCAATAAACCGATGAGCCTTATACCTGCCACCATCCTGACCGGCTTTCTCGGTTCTGGAAAGACAACCCTGCTAAAACGTGTTTTGGCCGAAGCGCACGGACAGAAGATCGCCGTGATCGAGAATGAATTCGGCGAAGAGAACATCGACAGCGAGATTCTGGTATCGGACACGACCGAACAGATCATCCAGATGAGCAATGGCTGCATCTGCTGCTCGATTCGTGAAGACCTGCGAACCACCTTGCAGGACCTCGCGGCCAAGAAGCGCCGCGGAGAACTCGACTTCGACCGGGTGGTGATCGAGACGACCGGCGTCGCCGACCCGGGGCCAGTGGCCCAGACATTTTTCATGGATGACGAGATCGCCGAAAGCTATTTGCTCGACTCCATCCTCACACTCGTCGACGCCAAGCATGCCGCCGGCCAGCTTGATGACCGCCAGGAAGCGCGCCGACAGATCGGCTTTGCGGATCAGATTTTTGTCAGCAAGGCCGACCTGGTCAGTGCGCCGGAGCTTGAAGCGCTGATGCATCGAATCCGGCACATGAACCCGCGCGCACCGCAGCGTGCCGTCCATTTCGGCGAAGTCGCGCTGTCCGAGGTATTCGACCTGCGCGGATTCAACCTCAACACCAAATTGGAGATTGACCCTGATTTTCTAAAGGAAGACGACCATGACCATGACCATGACCATGACCACGATGCGCATTGTGACCATCCGTCTCATGCCCATGCAGACGGCCATCATCACCGCCATGACGACGATGTCAAAAGCTTCGTCTTCCGGTCCGAGCGCGCCTTTGACCCGGCCAAACTGGAAGACTTCTTAGGGGCGATCGTCAACATCTACGGTCCGCGCATGCTGCGCTACAAAGGCGTTCTGCATATGCAGGGTACCGAGCGCAAGGTTATTTTTCAGGGCGTTCACCAGTTGATGGGGAGCGATCTCGGGCCGCAGTGGCAGGAGCAAGAGCAGCGGATGAGCAAGATGGTGTTTATCGGGATCGACCTGCCCAGGGACATCTTCCTGCAGGGAATGGAGCAGTGTCTGGTGTAACCCCCTGAGCGGCGCAGACGCTTAGAGGGTCAATTTGGCACGGCGATGGCCCCCTGATTTCAGAGGCCATGGTTTTTCGTCCGAATTAGCCTGTACACTCGCCCGCCGAGGAGCCCCGGCAGCCATGGGTCAGGGAATTCCCAAACTGCCATGCGCGGGGCCTGCACATCCGGCGCATCGCTGCGGTTCGCAGTTCGCATGGCGCTAGGAATGCGCAGTACAAGCCTGCTAGGAGACAAGAAGTGAAAGTCAAGACCGCTAAAGCCCCGCAGCCTGTCAAGAGCAGCGGCAAGTCGAGCAAGCCTGCGCCCAAGGCTTCCGCCGCGAAGACGGTCGCCGCCAAAGCACCGCCCGCCAAGGCCTTGCTGGCGGCCAAGGATCGAAAATCAGTGGCGAAGCCGGTGAGCAAGCCGCCTGCCAAGGCAGCGGCCAAGCCGGCACCCAAACCCGCCAGCGCCAAGACCGTGGCCAAACCGGCAGCGAAACCCGCTAACGTCAAAGCCGAGGTAGCCAAGCCGCTTGCCAAGCCCCTGGTGGCGGCACCGCCGCCTGCCGCTGTGCCCCCTGCGATGACCCAGCGACCGGGAAGGCCTTCTTCGCGACTTGCTTCGCTGACCGTTCCCTCTATGGCGCAGTCGGTGGCATCAACCGCAGCCAAGGCCAGTTTCTCGCAGCTATCGTCGGCGCCGGCCATCGTTCCTCCCTTGCCTTCGGCTGTCGTCAGGGACCCGAAACTTGTCAACAACTGGAAGTCCAAGCGGGCCGAGGACCTCAGCGACGCCGAACTGCTGGCCATGCCCGACTCGGAGTACATGAACGACAAACAGATGACTGCCTTTCGCCTGAAATTGAGCGTGTTGAAAAAGGACATACTCAACAGCGCCGGCGAGACCACCGAGCATCTGCGCGAAGACACGGTGGTGGTTCCGGACCCGGCCGACCGTGCAACGATCGAGGAAGAGCACGCGCTGGAACTGCGAACGCGTGACCGGGAGCGCAAACTGCTCAAGAAAATCGAGCAATCCATCAACCGCATCGACTCGGGCGACTACGGCTACTGCGACGAAACCGGAGAGCCTATCGGCGTAGGACGGTTGCTGGCCCGACCGACCGCGACACTGTCGCTGGAAGCCCAGCAGCGGCGAGAACTGAAGCAGAAGATGTTCGGCGACTAGCAGTCCTTGGCGCAGGCCAAGGCGGGTCAAGGATCGATGTCTTCCGACGACAACAGCCAGGGTCTGCCGGCCGAGGTGGCGAAACAGGGACGCAGTCCGGGGGAAATCGGAGCCCCGGCTGCTGGAGCCGATCCCGCATACAGCGGACGCGCGCTGCAAGAAATGATCGCGCGAAAGAGGCGCAACGATTCCATCCGCAACCGCGAATTTGACCAGTTGCGCAGGCTGAAAAGCCGAAGCGCTGGCACAGCAGACCCGACAGCCCGCCCTTCGCACTTCTCCACCAGCATATCGGCGAGCACCGAAGGCCGCGCCATGACGCTCAGCAAGATCGACGCGATCGAGGCGCAGATGTCTGACCAGTGGTGGCAAGGGGAGGCCACCCGCCCCGCAACGGCGCAAAGCTCGGCCCAGGGCGAGGCCTTTGCGCAGGTGCCAGAGAGTCCGGACTATCCGGCAACCCAACCCGATTGGCTGGCGGCGGACAGAGCACACGCCGACAGCCTCGGCTTCTTGCCCACCGCGCTCATGGCCTCGCTGGAACTGCGGTCTGCGGCCGGAAAAGCGCAGTCATTGCCGCCCGCTGAGCGACCCGCAGGCGACGCTGCGGGCTTCAGCGTGCATTGGGACGATGTCATCAGCAGCCCCGAACTGGAGGAGGCGGCGATCCGCTTTGCCAACGGGGACAGCAGCGGCGCCGAAGCAGGCCTGCTCGATGCGATAAGGCGAGCTCAGGCTCGGCCCGACCAAATCAGGAACTGGGCCTGGGCACTGTTCGACTTGTACCGGGCGACCGGCCGAAAATCCGGATTTGACCACCTGGCAGATGAATGCCTGAGGCGTTTCGGCTGGCCCACTCCGAACTGGGCGCCGATCCCTCCAGCGGCGGATCACGCCGCGGCCGAGGCAATCGATCCACTGGCGCAATCGGTCCCGAGCGGAGAGCTGGTCTGGCGCAGCCCGGCGCATTTCGATGTGGCGTCGCTGGGCGAACTGCGCCGGACGCTCGCCAACGCGCCGCAGCCGTGGAAGCTGGACTGGAGCGCGATGCACAGCCTCGATCCTGCGGCTGTACAAGGCTTGGCGACACAATTTGGCGACTGGTGCGAGACAGCGGCACAACTGTGCTTCGCCGCGGCGGACCGGCTCCAGCATGTTCTACGCGTGTATACGACTGCGGCTGGCGGGTCGGCGGGTACAGCGGCGTGGCAGCTGCGCATGGACGCGCTGCGCCTGATGGGCTTGCGCGACACGTTCGAACTTGTCGCGCTGGAATACTGTGTCAACTTCGAAGTGGCACCCCCTGCATGGCACCCCGCCCGATGCCACTTCACGCAGGAAGCGCCGCCGGCGGTCGACGCACCAGCCCCGGTAAACGCCAGTCCCCCGGCCCAGCGCGGCGCCGCCGAACTGGTAGAGGCGCCGCCCGAAGCGGGCGCGCCCCGTCCCGCCGGGCAGGCAGAATTATGGGGTGCCCTATTGGGCGAGGCCACCGAAGCGATGGCCAGGCTGGACAATGCCCGCATGGGCAACGATCGCCTGGTGATTTCCTGCGCCAAACTGGTCCGGGTCGATTTCCCGGCAGCAGGAGACATACTGCAATGGGTTGGGCAGCGCCACGCCGAAGGATGCCAGCTGCAGTTTCGCGACCTGCATCGCCTGATCGCCGCTTTCTTCCACCTGATCGGTATTGACGAGCAATCGAGCGTGCTGGCGCGAAGCGACTGACCCGATAACGCCACCCGGACCGGCCAGCCACCTTGCAATTGTCTTATTTGCCCTGAGTTGAAGCCACTATGGAATTTTTTCACGGAACCACCATCATCAGCGTACGGCGCAAGACGGCCACAGGCAGTGAAGTGGCTATCGGAGGCGATGGGCAGGTCACGCTGGGCAACATCATCGTCAAAGGAACGGCGCGCAAGGTCCGCAAGCTCTACCACGGCAAAGTGCTGGCCGGTTTTGCCGGAGCGACCGCGGATGCATTCACGCTGTTTGAACGCTTCGAAGCCAAACTGGAGAAACACCAGGGTCAGCTTGCGCGCGCCGCCATCGAGTTGACCAAGGACTGGCGCACCGACCGTGTTCTGCGGCGACTCGAAGCGATGCTGGCAGTCGCCGACAAGGACGCATCGCTGATCATCACCGGCAACGGCGATGTACTCGAACCCGAAAACGGCATCGTGACCATCGGCTCAGGCGGCTCCTACGCGCAGGCCGCGGCCATGGCGCTGCTCGAGAACACCGAGTTATCGGCACAGGACATCGTTCGAAAGTCACTCGAAATTGCCGGCGAGCTCTGCATCTATACCAATATGAGCCACAGCATTGAGACACTGCCATGAAGACTTCGGCAACCCGACACCATAGGGGCCTCCCATGAGCATGTCGTCCCTGACCCCGCAACAAATTGTGCGTGAGCTTGACAAGCACATCGTCGGACAGCAGCAGGCCAAACGCGCCGTTGCCATCGCGCTGCGCAACCGCTGGCGTCGCCAGCAGGTTGAGCCCGGACTGCGAACAGAAATAACACCCAAGAACATACTGATGATCGGCCCCACGGGTGTGGGAAAGACAGAGATCGCTCGCCGCCTGGCGCGCTTGGCGGGAGCGCCCTTCATCAAGGTAGAGGCTACCAAGTTCACCGAAGTAGGCTATGTGGGTAAGGACGTGGACACCATCATCCGCGACCTGGCCGATATCGCCGTAAAGCAGGCCCGTGAAGCTGCCAAGCTACTGGTGCAGGCTCGTGCGCAGGACGCCGCAGAGGAACGCATTCTCGACATACTGCTGCCGCCGGCGCGTGGCGATGCAGGCTCGGCGCGGCTGGCGGAGTCGGCCGAAAGCGCGACCCGCCAGACTTTTCGAAAGAAGCTGCGCGAAGGCCAATTGGCCGAGCGCGAGATAGAAATGGAAGTGGCGCAGGCTGCTGCGCAGCTTGAAGTCGTAGGGCCCGCCGGAATGGAGGAAATGACCGAGCAGCTGCGCGGACTCTTCGGTCAAATGGGATCGCAAAAGCGACAGACGCGCAAATTGCGTATCGACGAGGCGCTGAAACTCGCCGTCGATGAAGAGGCCGCGAAGCTGGTCAATGAAGACGAGATCCGGATTCAGGCGATCCATGCGGCCGAGCAGAACGGCATCGTCTTCATCGATGAAATCGACAAGGTCACTTCGCACGCGGAGGGCAATGGCGGGCAGGTGTCGCGCCAGGGCGTGCAGCGCGATCTGCTGCCGCTGGTCGAAGGTACAACGGTGTCGACCAAGTACGGGATGGTCCGCACCGACCATGTGCTGTTCATCGCTTCCGGGGCCTTTCACCTGAGCAAGCCCAGTGACTTGATACCCGAGTTGCAGGGTCGCTTTCCGATCCGGGTCGAGTTGCAGTCGCTGTCCGTGCAGGACTTCGAGTCGATCCTGACCCAGACCCACGCCTCGCTGGTCAAGCAATACCAGGCGCTGCTGGCCACCGAGGGCGTCACCGTCACCTTTTTGCCCGAAGGCGTCAGCCGGCTTGCCGAGATTGCCTTCGGCGTTAACGAGCGCACCGAGAATATCGGCGCGCGGCGTCTGGCCACGGTGATGGAAAGGCTGCTCGACGAAGTGAGCTTCGACGCCGCCAAACTGCAGGGGCAGACGGTGGTGGTCGATGCGGCGTACGTCGACGGTCGACTGGCAGAATTGAGCCAAGACGAAGACCTGTCCCGTTTTATTCTTTAAGACAGTCCGGGCCGGCGCCCGCCAGTTTTAATCCATCACCTGCATAAATCATTCTAAGTCCTTGCTCTATAAGGACTTTTGATCTTATTTTTACTTCGGACTTGAATCTAAGTCCTTGATTTCATTGAAAAAATAGTTGCGCGCGTCGTTGCGCAATCGGCTTTTGCTGATACAGTGCAAAAAAGTGCAAATAGGTGGTGAATAGTGTGATTTCTTGACTATTTTCCCTTCTGGTTCAACAAGCGAGGATGGTCTGTCGTGTTTCAAGGGGCTTCGTCACTCAGTCTGGATGCCAAAGGCCGTCTTTCGGTGCCAACACGCCACCGGGATCTGCTGGGCAGCGGCGATGGCGGACAGTTGACGATCACGCGGCACCCGCACGGTTGCCTGATGATTTTTCCACGCGCGCAGTGGGAGAAATTTCGCGAGCGCGTTGCCAGCCTGCCGATGTCAGCCCAGTGGTGGAAGCGCGTCTTCCTGGGCAACGCGATGGATGTGGAGATGGACGGTACCGGCCGGGTGCTGGTTTCGCCCGAACTGCGCGAGGCAGCCAACATCACGCGCGACACCATCCTGCTCGGAATGGGCAACCACTTTGAACTTTGGGACAAGGCGATTTACGACAACCTGGCAGCCAAGGCTATGCAGGGTGATATGCCCGATGTGTTCAAGGATTTTTCTTTTTGAAAGCAGCCTGTGCGCAATGGGCTGACCCACACCAGCGTCTTACTGAACGAGGCGGTAGACGCACTGCTGGCCGGATCCGACGCTGCCGCGGCGCACGCGCCCAGAACCTTCGTCGACGGCACCTATGGGCGCGGCGGGCACGCGCGGCTGATTTTGTCCAGGCTGCGGGCGCAGGACCGCTTGATCGCCTTCGACAAGGATCCGGATGCGGTCGCCAGCGCAGCACAGATCGCCGACCCCCGCTTCTGCATCCGCCATCAAGGCTTCGACCATTTGCCCGAACTCGGCAGTGCCGTGGCCAGCGGGATTCTGCTCGACCTGGGGATCAGTTCGCCCCAGATCGACGATCCGCAGCGTGGGTTCAGCTTCCGCTTCGAGGGACCGCTGGACATGCGCATGGACACCACCCGCGGGCAGAGCGTCGCGCAGTGGCTGGCCGACGCGCCGGTCGAGCAGATTGCGCAGGTGGTGCGTGACTATGGCGAGGAACGGTTTGCTGGCGCAATTGCAAAGGCGATTGTTGCTCGCCGACAGGAACGCGGGCCCATTGCAAGCACCACCGAACTGGCCCGGCTCGTGGCGGATACGGTCAAGACCCGCGAGGCCGGCCAGAACCCTGCGACGCGCACGTTTCAGGCTTTTCGGATTTTCATCAACGCCGAGCTTGAAGCGCTGCAAAGCGCTTTAGCCGCCAGCATCGATGTACTGCAACCCGAGGGACTGCTGGTCGTGATCAGCTTTCATTCACTCGAAGACCGGATTGTCAAGCAATTCATCGCCGGGCACGCGAGCGAGCAGTACGACCGGCGCGCGCCATTTGCGCCGCCCAAAAATCTGCGCCTGCGCGATAGGGGACGCGTCAAGCCGTCGGCTGACGAGGTAAGGGCCAACCCGCGCGCGCGCAGCGCGATCATGCGCATCGCGCAGCGGACCGCGCTGTGACGCGGCTTAATCTGACGCTGCTGCTGGCCCTGCTGGTCAGCGCGCTTTATCTGGTCAACATCCAGTACGAGTCGCGCCGGCTTTTCACCGATCTGGACAAGGCGATTTCGGACGCCCACAAGCTCGATCTGGAGGCCGAGCGGCTGCAACTCGAACAGCGCGCGCAGGCGGCTCCATTGCGGGTGGAAAGGCTTGCCAAGGACCAGCTCCAGATGCGCCCTGCAACGCCCGCCATCACCCACTACACAACCTACTCAGAGCCGTCTGCATCGCCGGCGCAGCGCAACACAGCGGGTCGCGCGCCATGAGCCGCTGCACGCATCCCACAACCTTTGACGCGGCCCGATCCAGGCCGTCTACCCAGTGATTCGCAGCGTTCCCTACACGTCGAGCCCGCTGCTAGCCAGCCGAACCCCGGTCTGGCGCAGCAAGCTGGTCGTCGCGGCGGTGGCCATCAGTTTCATCGGCCTGGCCGCACGCGCGGTCCACATCCAAATCATCGAGAACGCCTTTTACCAGCGCCAGGGCGAGGTCCGCTTTGGCCGCACCCTGGCGCTGCCGGCCAACCGCGGGCGCATCATCGACCGCAACGGACTGATTCTGGCCTCGAGCATTCCCGCTCCCAGCATCTGGGCCATTCCTGAGGATGTACCGCGCGACGACGCGCAACTGACCCAACTCGCGCACCTGCTGGAGATGCCGCTAGCCGATCTCAAGCGCAAGCTTGAAGACGAAGACAAAACCTTTGTCTGGCTCAAACGCCAGGTGGACGAGACGGTGGCGCAGCAGATCAGCGCGCTGGCATTGGGTGGCATCCACCAGCGCAAGGAATACAAGCGCCAATACCCCGAAGGCGAGGCGGCAGCCCATGTGGTGGGCTTCACCAATGTGGAAGACGTCGGGCAAGAAGGCATCGAACTCAGCTTCGACAAGGACCTGGCGGGACGCGCCGGTTCGCGCCGCGTGATCAAGAACCGCCTTGGCCAGGTGGTTGAATCGGTCGGCGAGCAAATCCCCCCCCTCGACGGACGTGACCTGCAGTTGAGCATCGACAGCAAAGTGCAGTTCTTCGCTTACCAAAAGTTGCGCGACGCGGTCTTAAAAAACAAGGCAAAGGCGGGCAGCGTCGTCGTACTTGACGCGGTCACCGGCGAAATTCTGGCACTCGCCAACTACCCGAGTTACGTGCCCGACAAGCGGCGCAACCTGTCCGGCGAGCAGTTGCGCAACCGCGCGATGACCGACACCTTTGAGCCCGGATCGACGATGAAACCGATCACGATTGCGATGGCGCTGGAGGCCGGCCGCGTGAAGCCGCAAACTCTGGTAGAGACAAGTCCGGGGCGCTTCAACATCGGCGGGTTCACGATCAGCGATACGCACAACAACGGCACCCTGAGCGTCGAGGGCGTGATCCAGAAATCCAGCAATATCGGTGCGCTGAAAATCGCCCAGAAGATGAGTCCGCAGGAAATGTGGAACACCTATACGGCGCTGGGCTATGGCCAAAAACCCCAGGTTCAATTCCCGGGTGCCGTCACCGGCAGGCTGCGTCCGTGGAAGAACTGGCGGCCGGTCGAGCAAGCAACGATGGCCTACGGCTACGGCCTGTCGGCTTCGCTGTTCCAGATGGCCCAGTCTTATACCTCGTTTGCGCACGACGGCCAGATCATCCCGGTCACGATGCTCAAAAGCGATCAACCGGCTGTAGGAGTCCGGGTTTTCTCGAGCGAGACTGCCGCTTCCGTACGCAAGATGCTGCAGATGGCCGCGGCACCCGGCGGCACCGGGCCACTCGCGCAGACGCTGGGCTATTCCGTGGGCGGCAAGTCCGGAACGGCACACAAGCAAGTCGGCAAAGGATACGCGAGCAACAAATACCGGTCCTGGTTCACCGGAATGGCGCCGATCGATAGGCCCCGTGTGGTGGTCTGCGTGATGATCGACGAACCCAGCAACGGACAGCACTACGGGGGCGCAGTGGCGGCGCCGGTGTTCAGCGAAGTCGTGCAGCAAAGCCTGCGCATCCTCGGCGTGGCACCTGACATGGCGGTTAAGCCGCAAATCGTCGCCGCGGTGGAGGAGAGCTTCTGATGCGCGCGTTGCAGACACCCTTGGAAGCTGCAGGCTGGCTGCGTGGCTTGGTGCGCGGGACGCTGTGCAGCGACAGCCGCAAACTGCGCCACGGCGACGGCTTCATCGCCTGGCCCGGTGCGACGAGCGATGCACGCGCGCACGTACGCGCGGCGCTGGCCCAGGGCGCTGCGGCCTGCCTGGTCGAAGGCGCCGGCGTGAAAGAATTTGCCTTCGACTCCGAACGCGTCGCTTCGTACACCGGACTCAAGGCTGCCAGCGCACTGGTGGCCTGCGACTTCTTCGGGCAGCCGTCGCAAGAACTGGCTGTACTGGCCGTCACCGGGACCAACGGCAAGACATCTACCGTATGGTGGCTGGCGCAGGCGCTGTCGAACACCGCGATGGAGCCGGCGCTGCGCTGCGCGATGGTCGGAACGCTGGGCATCGGGCTGACGCCTTCGGCACACGGGCAGGGCGATGATCCTGCCTCGCTGCAGCATCTCCTGTCCACCGGGCTGACAACGCCCGACCCGGTGCTGCTGCAGGCCAGCCTGCGCGGCTTTGTCGACTCGGGCATGCAGGCCTGCGCCCTAGAGGCATCATCGATCGGACTCGACGAGCACCGGCTCGATGGAACCCGGATTCGCACCGCCATCTTCACCAACTTCACGCAAGACCACCTCGACTACCACGGCAACATGGCCGCCTACTGGCGCGCGAAGCAGCAGCTGTTTCAATGGCCAGGGCTGGGCGCCGCCGTCGTCAACATCGACGACCCGGCGGCGCAACAGGTGCTGCAGGCCCTCGAAGGCAGTCAAGCCGATATCTGGACCGTTTCGTGCCGCTCGCCGGCGCGCCTGCGCGCAAGCCAGATATCCCAGTCGGGCGGCCTGGCATTTTGCGTCACCGAGGGCCAGGAGCAGCACCGCTTGCAGACCCCGCTGGTCGGGCTATTCAATGTATCCAACCTGCTCGGCGTCCTGGCCGCCATGCGCACGCTAGGCGTTGCGCTGGCCGACGCCGTCGCCGCCTGCAGGGACCTGCTTCCGGTGCCGGGACGTATGCAATGCGTCAGCGAAGCCGGCAAGCCGATGGCGGTGGTCGACTACGCCCATACGCCCGACGCACTGGCGCAAGCGCTGGAGGCGCTGCGAGCGCTCAGCGCCGCCCGCGCGGGGCGTCTGTGGTGCGTATTCGGCTGCGGCGGCGACCGCGATCCTTCCAAGCGTGCGCTGATGGGCGCGGCAGCCGCACGCGGCGCGGACCGGATCGTTCTGACCAGCGACAACCCGCGCGGCGAGGACCCGCTAGCGATCATCGACCAGATAGCCATCGGCTTGGCCGACCACCCTGAGGTGATGCGCGAGCCCGACCGCGGTCAGGCCATCGACCGCACGCTGGCGCTGGCCGACGTCCGCGATGTGGTGCTGGTGGCCGGCAAAGGCCACGAGGCCTATCAGGAAACGGCAGGAACGCGCCGGCCATTTTCCGACCTCCAACGCGTACGCTGCGCGCTCGCCATCCGCCACGGCGCACCCACCGGGATGGCTGTATGACGGCGATGACCGACCTGCGCCAGGCGGCCCGATGGCTGCGCGACGGCGTTGCGGTGGGCGACGCGTCGACCGTCTTCCGCCGCGTGCATACCGACACCCGCACTCTGCAGGCCGGCGACCTGTTCGTCGCGCTCAAGGGCGAGCGCTTTGACGCCAACCAGATGCTGGCGCAGGCCAAGGCCTGCGGCGCCGTTGCCGCGCTCTGCCATCCGGGCGCCGGGCTCGAGCGCGTCGGACTGCCGGGAATCGAGGTGCCCGACACGCTCGTTGCCCTGGGCGAACTGGCGACCGGCTGGCGCGCGCAGTTCAGTCTGGCGCTCATAGCGGTGACCGGCAGCAACGGCAAGACCACCGTGACGCAGATGCTCGCTGCCATCCTGCGCGCCTGCCATCCCGCCACCATGCTGGCGACCCAGGGCAATTTCAACAACGCCATCGGCGTTCCGCTGACGCTGTTGCGGCTGCGCAGCAGGCACCGCATCGCGGCGGTGGAACTCGGGATGAACCATCCGGGAGAAATTGCCCGTCTCGCGGCGATGGCTCGGCCGAGCGTGGCCCTGGTCAACAACGCACAGCGCGAGCATCTGGAGTTCATGTCCAGCGTCGATGCGGTGGCGCACGAAAACGGGTCGGTCATCCAGGCGCTTGCCGATGACGGGGTGGCGGTATTTCCACGCGACGACGCCTTCGCAGATCTGTGGACCTCGATGGCGGCACAGCGCCGAACGCTGCGCTTCGCAGTCGGCGAGGGTGCGGCCGACATACGCTGCAATGCGCCCCAATGGCACAGCGGCGCCTGGCACATACAAGCCGCCACGCCACTTGGCGCGCTGGCGTTCCAGCTGCGCATAGCCGGCCTGCACAATGTGCACAACGCGCTGGCGGCGGCAAGCTGCGCCATCGCCGCCGGCGTCGGACTGGAGCCCATCGCGGCGGGCCTTGAAGAATTCGAGCCGGTACAGGGCCGCTCGCGCGCGATCACGCTGCGCGCCGGCGACCACACCTGCACGCTGGTCGACGACAGCTACAACGCCAATCCGGACTCGGTGGCGGCGGCACTGGCCTTGCTGGCGGGGCTGCCGACACCGCGTCTGATGGTGCTTGGCGACATGGGCGAAGTTGGGGAACAGGGAAAGGCTTTCCACACGCAGGCCGGCGAACTGGCCAAACAGCTCGGCATCGAATCGCTATTCACGCTAGGCGAACTCGCCAGCGCTGCGAGCCAGTGCTTTTCCGGCGCGCGCCACTTCGACCATATCGACGCACTCAATGCCGCCGTACTGAACGAACTTCCGCGGCACGCCAGCGTGCTGGTCAAGGGCTCGCGGTTCATGCAAATGGAGCGCGTCGTGCAGGCCATCACGCGCCACGCGCAGCCCCTGGCCGCTGACAAGCAGGAGGTTCCATGCTGCTGAGTCTGGCCCAGTGGTTACAGGCACAGTCGCCGGAATTCGGCTATTTCAGGGTGTTCCAGTACCTGACTTTTCGTGCCGTCATGGCGGCGCTCACCGCGCTGCTGATCGGACTGGCTGCAGGACCCAGCGTGATCAGGCGTCTGGGCGAATTGAAGATCGGCCAGCCCATCCGCAGCTACGCCATGGAGTCGCACCTGAGCAAGAGCGGAACTCCGACCATGGGCGGCGTACTGATACTGCTGTGCATCAGCGTGTCGACGCTGCTGTGGTTCGACCTGTCGAACCGCTTTGTCTGGATCGTTCTGGTGGTGACGATTGGCTTTGGCGCGATCGGCTGGGTCGACGACTGGCGCAAGGTGGTGAAGAAGGACCCCGAGGGAATGCGCTCGCGCGAAAAGTATCTGTGGCAGTCGCTGATCGGTCTGACAGCGGCCCTGTACCTCGTCTTCAGCATCTCCGAAAACTCGAATCTGCGCGTTCTGGAGTTGTTCTCCAAATGGGTGCAGTCAGGCTTTGACCTCGACCTGCCGCCCAAGGCCGGCTTACTGCTGCCCTTCTTCAAAGAGGTCAGTTATCCGCTGGGCGTACTGGGCTTCGTTGTCCTGAGCTATCTGGTCATCGTCGGGTCGAGCAACGCGGTCAACTTCACCGACGGTCTGGATGGTCTGGCGATCATGCCGGTGGTGATGGTCGGTTCCGCACTGGGCGTATTCGCCTACGTCACCGGAAGCGCTGTCTATTCCAAGTATCTGATTTTTCCGCACATACCGGGTTCGGGCGAACTGCTGATTTTTTGCGCCGCCATGGCAGGGGCAGGCTTGGCCTTCCTGTGGTTCAACGCCCATCCGGCGCAGGTGTTCATGGGCGACGTCGGGGCGCTTGCGCTGGGCGCCGCGCTGGGGACCATCGCCGTGATCGTTCGCCAGGAAATCGTCCTGTTCATCATGGGTGGGGTATTTGTCGCCGAGGCGGTATCTGTGATGCTGCAGGTGGGTTATTTCAAATACACCCGAAAAAAGTTTGGCCAGGGTCGCCGACTGCTTCGCATGGCGCCTCTGCACCACCACTTCGAGAAAAGCGGCTGGAAGGAGTCGCAGGTGGTGGTGCGCTTTTGGATCATCACCATGCTGCTATGCCTGGTCGGGCTGTCCACCCTGAAGTTGCGCTAAGAGAGCACACCATGGGGCCCCTGCACAACCAATCTATCCTGATCCTGGGGCTGGGCGCCTCGGGTCTGGCCATGGCGCGATGGTGCGTTCGCCAGGGAGCCCAGGTCACGGTCGCCGACACCCGTCAGGCGCCACCCGAGCTCGCCACCCTTCGCCAGCAACTGCCCGGTGTGGGCTTTGTCTGCGCGGCCCTTGACGCGGCGCTACTGGAGCGCGCCGCGCCCACGCTGCTGCTCAAAAGCCCCGGACTTTCGCCCGAACAGGTACAGGACATCGCCGCCGCTGCGCGCGCCCGTGCAACGCCGGTTCGGGCCGAACTTGACCTGTTCGCCCAGGCGCTGGCCGACCTGCGTACGGCGCACGCCTACCAGCCCAAGCTGCTCGCGGTCACCGGAACCAACGGCAAGACCACGGTCACCGCGCTCACGGCCCAACTGGTTCAGCGCGCCGGCAAGACCGCGATAGCCGCTGGCAACATCGGTCCGACACTGCTCGACAGTCTGGCGCGCTGCCTCGACGGCGACACGCTGCCTGAAGTCTGGGTCGTCGAGCTGTCGAGCTTCCAACTGGCCGACTGCGCAAAGTCCGATGGCGCGCCAGGCGCCTTCGAGCCGATCGCGGGCTGCCTACTCAACATCAGCCAGGACCATCTGGACTGGCACCTCACTATGGACGACTACGCGCTAGCTAAGGCAAAGGTGTTTGGGCAGCAAGGCCTGATGCTGCTCAACCGCGACGATGAGACCGTGATGGCGATGCTGCCGGCACCGGTGCGGGGGCGCGCTGCGCGCCGCTACCTGACTTTTGGTGCCCAAATGCCGCAGAGCGCAGGGGACTTCGGCATCGAGCAGGTCAACGGCATGGCGTGGCTGGTTCGTGCGCTCGAACTCGACCCGACCCACAAGCTGCGCAAGGGCCAAGAGGCCGAGGCCTTGCACATACAGCGACTGATTCCGGCCGACGCGTTGCGCATCAGGGGCCGTCACAACGCCGTCAACGCGCTGGCCGCGCTGGCGCTGGCCGAAGCCGCTGGTTGCGCACTCGCGCCAGTGCTGTTCGGGCTGCGCGAATACCGCGGAGAGCCGCACCGGGTCGCGCCTGTGGCCGTGATCCGGGAGGTTGAATATTTCGACGACAGCAAGGGAACCAATGTAGGCGCCACGGTTGCCGCTCTGACCGGGCTTGGCGCCGAGCGCAAGCTGGTACTGATCGTCGGCGGCGAGGGCAAGGGGCAGGACTTCTCGCCGCTGGCGGTCCCAGTAGCGCAATTTGCACGCGCGGTGGTGCTGATCGGGCGCGATGCACCGACGATAGGCGCGGCGCTGCAATCCAGCGGCGTCGAAATCGTCGACGCCGCCAGCATGCACGAGGCAGTGGCAAAGGCGCACGACCTGGCCCGTCCCGGCGACGCGGTGGTGCTGTCGCCAGCGTGTGCCAGCTTCGACATGTTCGACAGCTATGTGCACCGCGCACAGGTTTTTTGCGAGGCGGTCGCAGCGCTGGCCGACACGCAGCAAAGCCTTTCCGGGGTCAGCGCATGAGCGCGGTCTTGGCACGTATCGGCGGATGGCTGGCGCGCACTTCGCCGCCAGAGCGCCTGCCGGTGCGCCTGGGCCTGAGTCGGACCGGCGCGGTCGACGCCGCACCGATGCGCATGGCCAGCTTCGACCAGGTGCTGGTATGGGTGACTGTGGCGCTGCTGGCATGGGGTCTGGTGATGGTTTACTCGGCTTCGATTGCGATGCCCGAAAATCCAAAATTCACCCGTTACACCCATACCCACTTCCTGCTGCGCCACATGATGTGGCTTGCGATTTCGTTTGTCGCCGCACTGGTCGCGCTGCAGATACCGATTGCCAAATGGGAGCAGATCGCGCCCTGGCTGTTTGTCGTTTCGTTGGCGCTGCTGATCGCCGTGCTCATACCGCAGGTCGGCAAAGGCGTCAACGGCGCGCGGCGATGGCTGGTCATCGGACCGATGACCTTTCAGCCCTCGGAACTGGCGAAATTCGCCGTCCTGCTGTACGCCAGCGACTACATGGTCCGCAAGATGGAGGTGAAAGAGAATTTTTTCCGCGCTGTCATGCCGATGGGGATCGCGGTCGCCGTCGTCGGCCTGCTGCTGTTGGCCGAACCCGATATGGGCGCATTCATGGTGATCGCAGTGATCGCAATGGGAATCTTGTTCCTCGGCGGCGTCAACGCGCGCATGTTCTTCCTGATCGCCGCAATCCTTCTGGTCGCTTTCGCCCTGATGATCGCTCTCTCGGATTGGAGGCGCGAGCGCATCTTCGCCTACCTGGATCCATGGAGCGAAAAACATGCGCTGGGCAAGGGCTACCAGCTATCCCACGCGCTGATCGCCATAGGGCGTGGCGAAATTTTCGGCGTTGGCCTGGGCGGCAGCGTCGAGAAGTTGCACTGGCTTCCAGAGGCGCATACCGACTTTCTGTTGGCGGTGATCGGCGAGGAGTTTGGCCTCGTCGGCGTGCTATCGGTGATCTGCTTGTTCCTGTGGCTGACAAGGCGAATGATCCACATCGGTCGGCAGGCGATCGCGCTGGACCGGGTATTCGCCGGCCTGGTCGCGCAGGGCGTGGGGGTGTGGATGGGATTTCAGGCCTTCATCAACATGGGCGTGAATCTTGGCGCGCTGCCGACCAAAGGCCTGACGCTGCCCTTGATGAGCTTCGGCGGCTCGGCCATTTTGGTGAACATGATCGCCATCGCCGTCGTGCTGCGCATCGACATCGAAAGCCGTCAGCTGATGCAGGGGGGCCGCTCGTGAACCCGGTCGGACAACGCTGCGCGCTGGTGATGGCGGGTGGCACCGGAGGCCATATTTTCCCCGGTCTGGCGCTGGCGCTGGCGCTGCGCGATCGCGGCTGGACCGTGTGCTGGCTGGGTGGCCGGGGCAGCGCCGGAAAACCGAGCATGGAAAGCCAACTCGTTCCCGGGCAGGGATTTTCTTTCGAGGCGCTCGACTTCTCCGGCGTCCGTGGAAAGGACTTGCTGACGCTGGCATTACTGCCACTGCGACTGCTACGCGCCTTCTGGCAAAGCCTGCAGTTGATCCGCAGGATGCAACCCGATGTCGTGGTGGGGCTCGGCGGCTACATCAGTTTTCCAGGCGGCATGATGGGCGTGCTGCTCGGCAAGCCACTGGTGTTGCACGAACAAAATGCCATCGCCGGCAGCGCCAACCGGCTGCTGGCCGGCGTTGCAGACCGGGTATTCACCGCCTTTCCTGACGTGATCGCCAAGGCCCGCTGGGTCGGCAACCCCTTACGCGCAGCCTTTATCGGCCAGCCGGATCCCGAGCAGCGCTTCGCCGGGAGAAGCGGCCCCTTGCGCCTGCTGGTGCTGGGCGGAAGCTTGGGCGCGCGGGCGCTCAACCAGATCGTTCCGCAGGCGCTGGCATTGATGGACCCGGCGCAGCGGCCGCAGGTGCTGCACCAAAGCGGAGCTGCGCAGATAGACGCGCTACGCGCCGGCTATGCGGCGGCGGGCGTACAGGCCGAAACAACCCCTTTCATCGACGAGACGGCAAGCGCCATCGCCGACGCCGACCT
>Ga0114974_10001660_pt1 | contig 17494 bp, 24 predicted proteins | sample S_130206_EF_Meta_FD_87318 | JGI IMG/M metagenome (GOLD analysis project Ga0114974, IMG submission 87318) | Freshwater microbial communities from Lake Simoncouche, Canada to study carbon cycling - S_130206_EF_MetaG | ecosystem: Environmental > Aquatic > Freshwater > Lake | place: Lake... | reverse complement strand
GATCGTGCCACCTGTGTTGTGATCGATGCCATTGGTGAGTTTGACACCATAAGTATATGGGGAGCTGAATATGATACAAAAAATAAAGCAAGGTATAAGAAACTGTGGAGCCAAATGTATCCACGGAGTATCGGGCTCTTTTATAGTGCAATTACTAGCAGACTTGGCCTACACCCGCTAGACGAAGAATACATCGTCATGGGCATGGCCGCATATGGTCAACCAAGGTATGTGGAAGAATGCCGTGCCCAGTTGGAAAATAACTTACACATAGGCATTGACCCTGATTGGTTATGGCTTGCCGCCTCTGAGGATATTGCGGCAAGCGCACAAGTTTTAACAGAAGAACTGATATATAGTGTTATGCGTCGTGCCCAGGAATTTGGCTGGAGCTCAAATCTAGTGTACCAGGGCGGCGTGGCTTTGAATTGTCTTGCAAATAGAAAACTCGGTGAATATTTTGAAAACATTTGGATCATGCCTTGTCCTGGCGATGCTGGTAATAGCCTTGGTGCTGCCGCACTGGCCCACGGAAGACGTCTACGCTGGACCGATGCGTACCTTGGCCACGCAATCCCAGGAGAATATCCTGTTCGCGCCCTCGTTGATCATTTACAAAGTGATAGAATCGTCGGTGTTGCTAGTGGTCGAGCAGAATTTGGACCCCGAGCCCTTGGAAATCGAAGTCTCCTTGCCGACCCCCGAGGACATGATATAAAGGACCAGGTCAATGAGATCAAACGTAGGCAAAAGTTTAGACCGTTTGCGCCGGTTATCCTGGCAGAGCATGTGGATGAATTTTTTCATATGCCCACTGGTTGGCATCACAGTCCTTATATGCAGTCAATCGCAACTTGTCGCAGTCCCGACCTATACCCTGCTATCTGTCATGTGGATAACACTAGCCGAGTACAGACTGTGTCGGCTGACGGCTCAGGCATTAGACTCCTTTTAGAAGCCTGGTACGCCCGCACAGGCTGTCCCATGTTGCTGAACACCAGCTTGAACATACGTGGCGAACCCATGGTAAATGATAGAACAGATGCTGATCGTTTTGAACAACTATACGGCATCAAGGTCTTTAGCTAGTTGTTCCAGTCTTGCGTATTTGAGAGACAAAAATAATTCTTGATTGTGTATGATATCATCGCGACATCGCAAGTACAAATCATGCAGGTCGATGCAGTTCAATCTGTTTAGTTCGGCCCTGATACATTGATATCTCTCGGTGTTGTTTTGTACAGTGTCATAACTGTTGTTGATCACGTGATCAAAGGTGCGATATCCTAGATCACGCAACACTTGTAAAGACCCTGCAGTACCGAATACCACAAAAGGCTGGGCATGCCTAATGGGTTTGAATATTTTTTCAGTGATGAATGCTCCCCCAGAACAATCAGCGTCGAAAAAAGTTTCGAATACCAGATGTACGTAGCTGTTGTCATAATGATCGGCCACCAAAGTCCAGTGCTGATTGTGTTGTTTGCTGTTGAGTTCATCACAGGTGTACGGAGCATTTTTTAAAAACGTCTGCATGGAATCAGACAATCCTTGGAATCTTTCCAGTTCAATGGGATTGTCTTGATATTGATCTCCTATATCAACCATGTTATAGCTCCAATAACTATTTTGATCCAACAACGGACGATGGGTTACCAAATCGGCCATGATGGTGGCCCGCCACCATTTGTGTATTCTGTTCAATGCAGTAAAACGTCGACTTCTAATCCTGGTATGATAACTGCACCCAGGCATGCTGTGATCATTCCAACGCACAGCATTGCGCCAATAAAACAGTTCGTGATCAGCAAAGTACACAAAGTTATCAAGCGATTTGCAGGCGGTGTTGCCACTGACAAAAACATAACAATCTGTAGGCAAACAGTGCCGGGCACACAATTGATCCAGTCGTTGTTTTTCGTGTGCAGGATTGTCACCTTCATGATAATAAAACAAAACTCGCAAATGTCTAATTTTAAGATAGCTACGTATTTCTGCACTCATCAAAGCAAAATAATCAATACTAAAATCAAACCAGCCTATGCCCACTGGATAAAATGCACCTGCTGGCCACGGTTGATCGGTGTAGTGTATTCCAATGGGATAGCAGTGATCCTGTGCATACAACAACAGTCGGCAAGGTGTTATAAAAGGATAAGTGTCGCCGAGCCCTGTGTAACTTTCGTGCGGGTTTTCTTGCATGGGAGCTAGGTTGGGATAAGGACGAGAATCATTTCTGCGATCAAATACAAAGTCAAACACGCAGTTCCTCCAACATGATCGTTAATTCCGTCCACAGTATGTTTGCAAAACCACCATTATAAAAATGATTGAAGTTATGTTGCACAATTGGCAAACAGGCCTGATGTATCTGTTGTCTTTGTTCTACAGACAAGTTGTCCAGATCCTTTAATAATTTAACTACTTTTTCGATTCGCACAACGTCATTTGTTTCAAGATCGTAACTTTCATCAATGATGCCATCAAATGTTTTAAATCCATACTCGCGAAGATATTCCAGACTGCCAGCAGTTGCTACCAACACAAATGGCATTTCTAATGCAATGGCCTTGAATGTTTTTTCTGTGATGTGTGTACGTTGTCCAAAATACACAGTTTCTGTGGGCACATAAATCAAACTGTCTCGAGCTTCGGCAAAGTTGGTCAACCAACACGAAGTCATGTTCTGGGTGTCCTCGCCGGCAAACAGTCTGGGCAATTGGGCCTGTTCAAACACCTGGATGATGTCCTGGTATACATCGGTATATTTTTGTGCTATACTAGTGATATCTATGTTTTCAACTGGACATGTTCTAGGTGCCGATATGTGGTTATTTTGTAGTCCATGTCGGAATATATTATAAAGAAACAACACACGATGATCTCTTTTACCGGCCACAATGCGATTCGGACTCATAAACGTTTGAGTGGGCTTTCTGTCTTGGGCACGAGGAATTAAAAATGTTCGATCATAGCCACGGAACCAATCCAAACAGGCCCAGCCATGATAAAAATAATAATGACTGGTCCAGTTGTAGCGATCGCACAATTGTTGAACCATTTCTCCACGTTCACTTACCACAACGTGTCCTGGAGGATTGTCTGGAATATCAAGATTCCGTCTTACCACATCACGGAACAAAGGGTCGTACAAGTCGGCATCCACTGGTTCTTGATCGTGAAAAAACACATAGTCAGTTTCTATGACATTATCTTGCCCTAGATTAAATAAATGCTCTGGACCAGTGTGGCCCGGAGGATCACAAAAAAACATTCTAGTTCCTGGGCAGTGGCTGTTCATCCAAGGCCAAAACGTATGGTTGTAAATTTCATCTATTCTAATCATGTTTGACGTATTTTATTCTGGAATCCGGCCTAATCTGTTTGCACACGAACAAGCAGCAGATTCTTTGGAGCATGCAAGGAAACTTTCACGGACAAGATATTTTTGGTGGGTAAACTATTTAACTGATTACACTGGGTTTGATTTTTTATGGGAACCAGTGCCTTGGCAAGCACATCAACGCCATGCATGGCCCAGCCAATGGCAAAAAGATTCTGGCACTTATCTAGTGCCCAAGGCTGACTGGACTGAGACCAATTATAGGACCGATCAAAAGGTTTGTCGTTTTTACGATATACCCAGTTGGATCATACCCGCAGGATTTGATGTAGAAAGTTTTGATTGGTCCTGGCACCCAGATCCTGCAGATCCACCTTACATCTATCAATTTGGCACGCAACATCAACGCACAGGAGGCCCACAGTATCCGGTGTCTGGTGCCACTGACATGAAATTTGTGGATCAAATACGTGGCAATGCCAAGACCGGAGTTACACCCATCATAGAGATTGATCACATGGATGGCAATGCCGGACAAGTGCCCGGCACGGTCAAAACAGTGAGATATTTTGACAATTATCAAGATGTGTTGACCCGCATTGCCAACACAGTCGAACATGAATATGTTTGGATTGTTAGCAGTGTGTGTGATTATACTGGATTTGATTTTTCGTGGCATCCAGAATTTTGGCAAAGCACTATGCTACATGTGTTTGCCAGCGATGAGCAAAAATTTGGAGATACATTTTACATGCATGTGCCTAGCTTTCGTCAGCGCATAGGTCAGTTCGAACTGCTGGAATGGTATGATTTAAATTACGTACAAAATAGTGTGCCACGTAGATCCATGCCAGTGATACAACACAACTACGACACACATGTTGACGCAATCAAAAATCTTGAATGGACAGGTCCGTTGGCCTTGTTTACAACCGGCACGTCTCCACCGAGTCTGCCTGCAGTACCACTATGGAGAGAAAAAACTCGTACCATAGTTCCTTTGGATCCCGGAGCCGAGTCTGTGATACTGCCTCGCGGTGCAATATCACATGTGACCACACAACTGTATGATTATCCCTACATAGACAAAACGCAACGACACACTGGATCTTCCTTGCAGGATGTGATTTTTATCAGCAATGGCGAAAGCATGGCCGAGGCCAACTGGCAACATTTAAAAACAGTATGCCCACGTGCCCGACGCAGTGATGGTGTGACCGGGCGCGAAGCCGCTTACAAAGCCGCTGCTGAGTTGTCGGATACTCCGTGGTTCTACGCAGTGTTTGCCAAGACCGAGGTAGTGCCCAGCTTTGCTTTTGATTATGCACCAGATCGTTTACAGCAACCCAAGCACTATATTTTCCACAGTCGTAATCCTTTGAACGGGTTGGAGTATGGTGCCATGAATATCAATCTCTACAATCGTCAATTGGTATTGGACACAGTGCCCGGTCTAGATTTTACACTCAGTGCCGCTCATGAAGTGGTTCCCATCTGTGCCAGCATCAGCAGATTCAACACCGATCCATGGGTAACCTGGCGCAGTGCTTTTAGAGAAGTGCTGAAACTCAAACGCGAAGTGGACCAAGGAGCTGATGTAGAGATACAACATCGATTGCGAGTATGGACCACACAGGCCCAAGGACAAAATGCCGAACACTGCTTGCAAGGTGCGCAGGATGCCTTGGCCTACTATGCCAAGGTCCTTGGTCGCTTGGAAGATCTACAGTTGAGTTTTGATTGGGCTTGGTTGCAAGACTACTACTACGGCCTGTATCACACACAGCCCTGGTTAGAATCGGTCTAAGAACTCTTGTTGTAAGAACCAATCCAAATAAGCAGGTATACCAGACTCAATATCCACAGTGGGCCTCCAGTCAGTGAGCTCGACCATTTTGTTGCTGTCCAAGGTATCTCTGTTGGGATAAAATGCATCGTGTGGTTCAATTAAAATGTCGCTGGGTATCCTGGACTGTATGATTTCGGCTGCTTCGATGATACGCCGGCCATGGTTTCTTGTACAGTTGAACGTTTGATTGGCGGCCTGATCATGCAAGGTGGCAGTGACAAATGCACTGGCCACGTCGGTCACATAACTAAAATCCAACTTGTTGTCGGGTCCATTGACAACCATGCTTCCGGTTTTCAATGCGCTCACGGTCATCTTGCTGATGACTCGAACTACCATGTCTCGGGTGCCATACAAGGCACTGGGTCTTAGTATGCTGTATTCTAGTCCATGTTCGTGGTGCCAGATCTGGCACATGCGTTCACACTGTAGTTTGTAACTGCCATACAGGGTCAAGGGATTACAGACGGCATCTTCTCGAGGCGCACCGGCAAAGCTACCAAAGTCACCATAGACCATGCTGCTACTGGCCAGCACAAAGCGTTCTACTTGATGCTTGGCACATAGGTCCAAGGCAATGGCTGTGGCAGTGATCATGTTGGTTGTGGCATCTATTACATTTCGCTTGACCATTTTGGCATTGGGATATGTGGCCAAATCTATCACGCGATGTGGCTGTTCAGACTCAAATACTCCGGCCATGAATTCAGCATCAGTCACATCCCCTTGATAAAACGTGTGCGGACCCATGTAGTTCAATCGTTGCAAAAGCACTGGTTGATATTCCCAAGTGGCATAATCACCATAACGATGATGACAGTCTACCACGCTGACTCGATGTCCTTGTGAGCTCAATTGTTGTGCCACGTGATGGCCAATAAATCCATGCCCGCCCAATATTAATATGTTCATTGCAATGCCTTTGCTATTTGTTCTACTTCTTCGTCAGTGAGTGTATGCTGATTGGGCACAGTAAAACTGACGTTTTTCAATCTATCGCTGACCGGCATGGCACCGCCGGTGCCATACATTGGCTCGTCATTGATTAATCTAGAGTAATGGACTACACAATCTATGTTGGCTGTTTTGAATTTGTCAATCACAGCCGCTCTGTTTTCGCTTTGTAATACCAATTTATGCAAGGTATGTTGAGCAAGACTCCGATCCGTGGCCGAAGTGTATACTGAATTGTCTATGAGATATCGGGCTATGTGTTGGCGCCGACGTTGCCAGGATTCACTCAATTCAAGACCAGCCAACACACACGCTGCCTCAAAAGTACTGATCATGCTGTTCATGCCAGGGTGGATACTTTCATCATTGTTGTTTGACTTGCCGTGCAATCTCAACCGACGAGCAAGATCTGCTAGGTCAGCATCGTCGGTCAACAGTGCACCACCAGATCCCCAACTGCTTATTGTTTTGCTAGGACTGAAACTCACACAACTGATCTGACCATTGCTGGCACTCCAACTATCACCATTGTGACTTTCAAAACTCTGTGCCGCATCGCAGATCACGGGCAGGTTTAAACTGTTCAAACTGCGCCAGTCACTCATGTTACCAAAAATGTCCACTGCCATAACAGCTTGGCAATCGGCGATCAGTGCAGGATCAATACAGTAATTGCCTGTTACATCCACGGGTATGGCTTGATACCCTGCTCGAGCAATGGCATGAGCTGATGCTGTAAATGTATAATTGCTGACTGCCACACGACTGCCGGCAGGCAGATTTAGAGCAAGCATGGCCACGGTCAATGCATCACTGCAACTGCCAGTGGTAACGCAATAACGGCGTGAAAATCTTTCTGCCAATTGTGCTTCAAGGTGTCGGACCAGATTGCTGTTCTGCGCCAGTCCTGCACTGTGATCCTGTTCTATCAAATCCATTACCCTGGACTTGATTTGATCCCACACACGCTGATTTTGAAAAAGTCTGATGCTGTTAGACATATTTGTAGATCAATTCAAATGCTTCTGCTTCTGGGTTACCACTCTTGTGGCCCCACATGCGATTTAGAGTGTGTATTTTTTCTATGTCCTGTGCGGTCAGATAGCTGTCATAACATTCCAGCAGTTGTTGTTTGAAATCCCAATCAATGCCTACATACATGTTGGCACTGTTTTGTTGGTAGTGATAACAGTAAGGCCAACTGTGCATGCTCCACACTTCTCGAGCTCGACGTTGTACTATGGGCCAGACCAGATGATAGGTGTTGCGATGATCTTGGTGACTGTCTTGTGGGTTGGGTATAATGGCCAAATCACAGGAATCAATCAACTGGGCAAGATCTGACATGGTATTGTTGTCACACACAAGATTGGGACGGCCATTGACATGCAAGGGGGTCGGAAAAACTCTAAGATTCCATCCAGTCTGACTGTAACTGTTTTGTAGTTCTGCCCTGACTATATTGCAATCACGTGCTGTGTTGACTTCAACTGATGGTGCCACAGTGATCACTGATGTGATGTCAGCACCTTGTTTTTTAAAATAATTCAAGGTACCAGCACAGCCAATTTCCAAGTCATCTGGGTGTGCAGAAACAACAACAATTTTCATAATGGTTGTGGTTCCAGGTTGATACGTACAAAATTATCACAGGTTAATTTTTTATACAGAGTCATGCTTGCCCCATTTGAGTTGGAAGAATGTGGCATCTGTATCATTGACTTCACCATACAGTCTTATACGAAATCCCCAGGACATGTTGTCGGGTTCAACAACATATTTGGGATCTGGGCAATGGTCCATGACCCATTGTCCTTGCTCGGTCTGTTGCCATTCCCATATGGGTTGTGCCGCATAGATTTCTGGATCTTCGACATCGCCCATCCGAAAGGTATGAAAGGTCATTCTTTGCATGCCTTATTATAGCAGAAAACTCCAGACCTTGCGATCTAGAGTTTGCCTAATAGCTTGTCGGTTTCAGGTTGTACTAGATTGGCCACAGCTGAAATATCCACCACAAAATCTACATCATAAATTTCATGATCATGCTCTTGAAAATATCTTGTGAGCATGGTTTCAGCTTCTTCCAAACTTAATCCTTGCCTTTGAAGTGTATGCAAATTGATGGTTTTTTGTCGACCACCTTTTAGCTTGATTACAACTTTTTTAATACACTCCAAGGGAACATCAGTTTTGTTTACTGTGGCAATTATGTGTTCCCATTGATCTAAAAAATCATCATTGAGTTGCATCGGCCACCGCAGTCTTGGCTTTGGATGGACGACCACGCTTGGCAGACGTGACTTCTTTGGCTACAACATTGGGAAACATTTTTTCTGCTTCTTTCTTCATTCTAGCAGCTTCAGCCAACATGCCTTTGGCTTCTACTTCCATGTGTTGAGCTTGAGTCAGCATGTTGCCAGCAATGTCACGATCGCTTAACGCAGAATTAGGATCTGCTTGCATCTTGGTGACAGAAGATTTCTCGGCCTGACCACGTTTGAATTCAGCTTCAGCAGCACGCTTGGTTGGTGCATCTACCAAGCCACGGCTGGCATCATTTTGTGCCATTTTCTTGACTGCATCTGCACCCTTGTTCATTTCATTGAGCATGGTGTTGAGTTCATCTAAGCGGATGGTAGCACCCGGTCTTGGAGTAACAATCACATCGGAAGTGCGAACTTTCTTGATCATTTTCTCAAAGTGCAAAGTTTCAAGAATGTTGCGACCATCGGGCAGAAGATTTCTATGCAAGGCGTCGGCTAGTTCGTTGGCCTGTTGACCAATGTCGCTTTCCAGGACCTTCATGATAGTATCATGCCAGTGTGCAGGTAACACATCTGGTTGTATAACCAAACACATGTGATCCTCGCCGGGAACCTGTCTGTACAGGATAGCGATATTACGATCGCCATGTTTTCCGATGTGTCGTATAAAGTTCATGTTACTCTCCTTGAGATGGGGCTTCAGCGGATGGTGCTGAAGAATTATCTTGTGGTGCTGGATTAGCAGCTTCTTGCTCGGCCTGTGCCTGAGCTACCGCCAGGTCAAGAAAAGCGGTAAGTTTGTTGTAAACTCTACCAATGTCACTGAGTTCTGGACCTTTGAAAGCGCCGCGACTGGTTGCTAGATCGATGATCTGACGAATCAAATCTAAATCTGCCAAGTTAATGATCAAGCCTTGATCATTTTGTTCTTGTGCTACTGGGTTTTGGTTTTCCATGTTTTAAATCTCCTTATTGATATTTAAGCCAACTATTTACGGCAATTTTATTTTCTCATAAAAAAACACCTCATTCTGAGGTGTTTTGGCTAAACTGACGGGCTTATTTGTTACGAAACCAGAAGTTGGCCGCGGCTACCAACCAGCAAAGTACCGCATTTAAGTACTGCTCTTGGCCAAAGTAGATCAAGCCACTCATGATCATGGCTCCGATGATAAACCAAGTGATTTCTGTGGCGTTGGCCAAATACCAATGTCTAAAACGTTCAAGCATGTGCTGTTTCCTTTTCATAGTAAGCATACTGACCCCAAGGCGGAACTACAGTGGTGTTACCATGAATAATCCATACCGTGTCGGCATAGTTTTCATCACCCCAGGATCCAAATGGGTAACCGTCTGTGAACACGACCAGGCGCTTGGGCTCGATCTGTTCTTCTTTCAAATAGTCGAAGATAGCATCAAAGTCTGTGCCACCACCACCTTTGACTTCATAATCACAGATGCCATCCAGATTATCACTGTTGTATTGTGCTGGATTATACACTCGGGTATCAAATGTAAAGATATGTATCTTGTAGCTCTGGAACTGATCCATGATACCCTGGGTTTCGCTCAAGAAATCCTTGAGCATGCGCTCGTCAATACTACCCGATGCATCAATGCCAATGGCAATATCAATCAGTTCGTCATTCTTCATGCCGGGCATGACAGCGTCCATGTGCCAACCACGTCGGCTGGCACGCATCCAGGTAAAGTCACTCTTGATGGTACTTTCCAACTGCATGCGAAGTAGTTCACGCCAATTCATCTTGGGTGCAGTCATGTCCTGGATAAGACGCTTGACACCTGCAGGCAAGTTGCCAGCACCATCCGACGCCGCGGCCGCCGATAGCACAGCTTCTTTGATTTCATCGCGGATCTTTTGACGCTCTTCGGCCGACATTTTGGGTTTCTTGCCCCGGCCATCTTTTTCGTCACCGTCATCATCTGAATCTGAATCACCTTCGCCATCCAGGTGATCATCCAGGAGCTTGTCAATGAGATCTGACAGGTTGATCTTTTCAGCATTTTCATACAGATCATCATAGATCTCTTCACTGCTCATGCCTTCGTACTTGGAGTCATACAGGCAAGGTACCGAAGTAATGAACTCGCCCACACGATGTTTTTTCAAGTCGGCGTTGACAGCATAGTCATTGGCCACGTTGAACAACATGGGATCACGATCGCCCCGTCGACCAAAGTGATCATACACACAATGCAAGACCTCGTGTCCAAACAAGAACTCGATCTCTTTGGGTCGGAGCATGTCAATGAATCGGCTATTGTAATAGAAATGACGTCCGTCTGTGGCCGCGGTACTGCACCATTCGTCAGCGTTTACTAACTTAAGACGTGTTGCAAGATTACCAAAGAAACTGGCACGCAGTAACAGGCCCACACGGGCTGTGATCAGCTTTTCACGGACTTCACGATCCAACTTGGGATCCATGGGTCCGCATAGATCTTTGAACTTGTCGGCTTCTTTTTTGTTCTGGCTTGTAGCGGCTGTGCTCATACTGCTCCTATTATCTCATTGTATATACTATTATAACAAAAAAGGATTTATTGGTCAACCGTTGTACTATTTAGGTATTTTAGCACAAACCAAGTCTGTTGGGCTTGGTCATAGAAATCCAAGTGTATTTCCATCTGATGTGTGTAACGACCAGACAAATCTCGACCAATGCTGGAAAGAAACTCATTTTCGTCATCGCTGTATTTTTCACTCCAGGGCACCCAGGCCTTGTGTCTGCGCACTGTGAAACCCAGCTCTCTGCGACACACATAACTGATCAACACACGGGTGCCATGGTCTATACCCAGTTGATACTGTATGGGTTCCCAAAGTTTAGGATCATGGAATATGATCAGGCCAGGTTTAATGGAGATTTTCATTGGCCAAACTTTAGCAGAAACACAGTGTATTTTTTGTCGTCTATCACAGTGTAGGCCAGTTTCAAATCATCGCCTTCGAACATGAGTTTGACTCCGTAGTATTCTTTCACATAGTCATAAAAGGTCAGGAATCCTTGCTCCAGTGGCACTTCTCTGGCCAGGCCATCGTATTCGGCTTTGACTCGGATCAACCTTTGATAATGACCAGTATCACCGCCTATGATGGTGTCTAATCTTGCGGCTGTGTTGGCATAGTATTCAGCCTTACTCATCTTCCCACCATTTGATGGTCCGGGCACGCAGTTTGATCATGGTGAACTCACGACGATCAACCTGCCCTCGGTATATGCCCCAGTGCGGTTTGACCAAGTAAACTCCATTGGCATTTTCCAACCAAACCCTGCGGCTGTTGGACACAAAATCATCGTGTGTCTTGAAACACATACGTCCACCTTCTGCAGGCGAGCAGTTGGGCATGCACCACAAGTGCCACTGTTCCAGGTTGGCCTTTTGTGTGCGTTCATCAAGTTCGTAGTAGTAGTTCATTCAGACCATTTCAATCTAAAAAGTACAGCATCGCGTTCATCTTCAAATCTAAAAGCAAAACCATCGGTGCCCCCAACACCAATGCCATGTCTGGGAAATCGTTGTAAATCTTCCCATCCGTGCAGGTGATACCTACCGCCGGGTGTGCTATCTACCCAGTCTACTATCTTGTTGGGATTGAATCTGGGATTCTCCAACATAATTTTCCAAGTGACTACAACTTCGGTCCAATCTTCCGGAGGCGGCCATGTATTGAATTTTATCATGACACACTACTCAAATCGCATGCGGAAAAATGTTTCCTGTGCAGGATCACGGAATATGAATCTAACCTCAGGATGTGCATGTAAACTGTCATTGTAGCCATCATAAGGATCGGGTCTATATTCCCAGGTAAAATCTTCATGCAAGATCAGGCCAGCATCCAACACCTGCTGTTTGAGATCCAGGGCCTGTTGTGCATTTTTGACCAAGATTTGTATCACTCCCACCTCAACCGGAACAGCACAGCATGTCGTTCATCTCGAAACATGTAGGTGCTCTTGTAGTCTGTATATATGCTTTGGGGGGCAATGTCTTCGCCCAGCTTGTACCAGGTTTGATCAAATTCACCAATGTTTGCCCGGCACCAATCACACACTTCGGGCCAAGGGTGGCTGGTGTAACAGATGTAAGGCCATTCAGCGTCAGGCAGGCGCATGCTGTCTCCACCGGAGTTCAAACATGGTCAGGGCCGGATCGCTGACATAGATCCTGTATTCTTGATATCTACAACTCCAAGCCCAGTCCGTGTTGAGATAACTGAAATCGTGGATGTCTATGTTCATACGCACCTTGCTGGCTACAATTTCTCTGCGGGTGTCTACTTCCTGGCTCCATCCGTAGGTCTCATTGAACCATTTTCTAGCTTTATCAAAGTCCAGCACACCTGTGCCCATGCCCCATTCACGATTTTTATGGAACTCAATCATGTAGTTGAATTCTTCCCAGTAAGCATATCTACGATCCAGTCGTGTAATGGTATAGTTCATTTGAAGTTGAATGCCACGCTGATTCTTTGTTGATCGGATTCATTTTGTTCCACATAGTGTGGCACATGGCTGGGAAATGCTATCAGCATGCCTTCAGTGGGTTCTATGGTAAAACTGGTTTGATTCTTGAGGGTGCTGTGGTTGGCAATCACATAGGCCTGTTGGTTGTCGGATCTTTGCAAAATCAAGTTTCCGCTGTGTTCTGGTACCTGCAGATACAGCACCGTACTGAACACGCTGCCGGGATGAGTGTGCGACAGATTATAACTGTGTTGTTGATTGACGTTGAACCAATAGTTACTGAGCACAGGGCCATGGCCCACACCATACTCCTTGTATATTGGCGCCAAGTATTGTTGTATCTCTACTATTGTTTGATCAAACTCTGCACAATCACCAACGGACATGGCAGCACTTTGCCATCCACCGCGATTGCTGTATTGTATTTTGATAGTGTCGGAATCATGACACCGTTGCACAATATCTGTCAGGCCAGAAGTGTCCAGGTTACCAATGTAGGCATGTGTGCTAAACGTGGTAATTTCTATCATGTCTATCTGTCAAAAGGTGGAAGGCTGTGATGGACACAGCCTGTGATGACCACAGCCTTCCGGGCCTATTTCTAGGCCGAAGCTTGCAAAATATACTTGCCGTAACGGTTGTGGAACTCATCAAAGTTCTTGAGCTTGGTGGGCTGGAACGGTAAGTTGTAGGTGGTAAGTGCAATACGGGCACCCATGACCACCAGCTCAGTCTCAAAGTTCTGCATCATGTACTTGAAGAAATGGTCGGCCATTTCATGGAACTGTTTGTCCGGAACCTTGCGCTCGATGGCACCCTTGAGCTCGTAGCACATGCCAATGACCAAGCTATACATGGCCGACACTTCTTTGACATTGAGATCTTTCTCTTTGCCAGCCAAAATATCTTCGGGCTTGGGCATACGACCTGCGATCTTGCGGTGTGTCATGAACTTTACAGCAAGGCCTTCACCCACGGTACCTGCAATCAAGTTCATGATGGTGTCATCATCGCCGTCTTCATCTTCGAGAATCTGGCTGACGAAGGTCCAGCTACGTGGTGTTGCAAAGGCACGGCTGGCTGATTTGGGATCAAAGTCATACAAGTCCTGCTTGGCAAAACTCAAATAACCCACCACATCCTTGTGGATGTTGTTGTTGACTGCCCATTCCTGATAACTGGGAAAGTCCACACGCATTTCTTGGTGTATGAAACGATTGGCCAATGGAGTAGGCATCCTATAAGTGACACCTTTGTCACTTTCACGATTACCTGCAGCCACCATGACCACATTGTCGGGCAGGAAGTATTTGCCTGATCTGCGATTCAAGATCAACTGATAAGCCGCGGCCTGCACACTGGGTGCCGCCGAATTCATCTCATCCAAGAACAACACCACGATAGGGTACTGGCTGGCAAATTCTTCAGTTGGCAAATCAACTGGTTCAGCCCAGTCCATTTTACCGGTGTCTTTGTTGTAGAATGGAATACCACGGATGTCAGTGGGCTCCATCTGTCCCAGTCGGAGGTCGATCATATAACCGCCAAGTTCTTGGGCAATATCGGCTACCAATTCACTCTTGCCGATACCAGGAGGACCCCATAAAAAGAGTGGGCGTTTTTTGCTGAATGCTTTGAGCAAGCTCTTGCGAGCCTGTACCGATGTTACTGTTCTTGTGTCTGACATGGCTGTGTCCTATAAATTGTGATTAAAATTAACTACTGTACGACTATTATACTACTAAAGGGATTTTTGTGTCAAGCGATCAACAATCTGTTGTTTTAATGCCGCAATATCTTCATAATAGTGTAAGCCATTTACGACTCCTTTTAAATAAAAAGGGTGTTTACTATTTTTTCTTTGCTTTCTTTTTGGCTGCTTTTTTTGTTGCCAGGTCTAATAGAAATTGTACTGTGGTTTCTGTAAATTCTTCCGGGTCAATGGCTATTTTGTATTTCTTTTCTACTGCTACAATAATTTCTGTGTCATCTAACGAATCAGAATTTAGATCATTGATGATACACATATCATTGGAAATAGAGTCGGCTTCAATACCAAACTGATCGGCAAGTATTGTCTTGATTTCTTGTTCCATATGGTTTTCCATAATTTTTCCTTGTTAGTCTACTACATTAGTTTGTAACCCGACTCTTTTTGTGTTGGGTCCGTATATAGATACTACTTCGTTTTCGACTGTGCTACGATTAATTGCAATACTGTGTTGTATCCAAGTGTTCTTACCAAATTTTAGTTTGGGGCGAATTGCTTTTGACATAGTAGAAAAATGTACATTTTCCCCAACGAGACAATATGATCCAACTCCTGAATATCTCTGAAACTGTGCATTTCTTTCAACCACTGTAAAGTGTGCCACAAATGAATATGAAAAAATAGTCACGTAGTCTTTGAGTTCAACTTTGGCCTCTATATTAACAAAGTGATCAATGAACACTCCTCGACCAATAACAGCAGTAGGAGATACACTTGCGTGTTTGCTGATAATCGATACACAGGGTAATTCTAGTTCGTCGATCATATTGATCATGTTGATACGTTTTTGATAGTTACGGATCGATACTGCATCCTGTACCGGAAGACCAGTTACAGCACAAAAGAAATTAAAATTATCTCGATAGTACTTTAATTTTTCTGGATCAGCAAACGATAACTCTGTGTCTATTATCGGAATATCGCATAGGTACTCGGTGTTGCCAAAGTAATCGTTATCAATTACTCCAGCAACTGTCATACCATTGGATTCAGCAATTTCTGCTTGTAGATATAAATTAACATTTGAGCCCAAGAAGATAACTGGGCGAGACAAATCAATTTGCATAGACTTGGTCCTCGGTGCTGGCATAGTTACCATCTTGTTCCAGATCAAATACACGTTTGCGTTCTTGATCAACTAAGACTACCATTTCATCATGAGTAATAATTTTACCTTGATAGCGAACATTGAAGCTACGTTGATTATTGGGAAATATATTATTAACATATGATATCAATCGAGCCATGGTGCGCTTGTCACCATCCAGAATATTGGTTGGACGAGCGTGTAATGTAATCTCCTGATCCATGAACATTGTTTGACCATCTGCCCAATTGCGTGTGTACACGTATTTGTCCTGGAACACCACTTGTTTGATTTCGTTTAATAAACGATTGCTTTCGTCTTGGCCCATACCAACAAATCCATCAAATGAGTGGCTTGGAATCTTTAATCCTGATAGTCCTGTAGCAGTTTCACGGTAAAACGCAGTTTCCATACCATCCAAAGGAACCATATTGTAATGTATTACCAATGTTTGCACTGAGTTAAGTCCAGGTGCCATTATACCATCGCGCCATTTGTGCTTGACATAAAGCTCTTTAATAGTGCTCTTTATATCGCTACTTAAACTTTCGTAAGCGTCGTGAGTGCATAAGAATGTAGTCTGACTACTGGCACTATCACTAATGCTTTGTAGACCAATAATGCGCTGTGCATCATCAAATGCACACTGGTCGCTGTGCCAATCTAGTTCACCGTTAGAGAATAATCCCTGGGCTCGCCCCTTTTCATCTTTCTTGGGCGTAATGTATGACACTTTCTTTTGCAACTCTTTGGGAATGTTAGTGGTTGTATAGCCTAGTCCAAGATAAACATCTCGCCAATGTCTACCATCAACTTTTTTCTTTCCAATGTAATCATGCATGGTTGCACCAGCATCATCACCCCAGAGCTTCATGCTATCAGCAAGTTGCTCATAAGGAATTTTTTCGTTAACAAATACAATGCATTGACCAGCACATAATTTACCGAGCTCAATAATTTCTTCTTGAGAATTCCAGTCAATGTCATAGGCTTCTACTCCTACAGAGGAGCCGTAATTTTCTAAAGTACGAGTTTTCATCGTAGTAATCCTTTTTAGATATAATTTAATGCTTGCGGAAGAACACCGCTTACGGTAGGCGTTCTAGTATATTATACTAGTAAAGACATCGCTATGTCAAGCGTCTAATTGAAATCCGACGTCGGAAGAACCCGGCGTTGCAGAATTATTTAGTTGGGAAATTAATCAGACTAGGATAATCACGCATCAAATCTGCCAAATGATAATATGGATCGTCTGGTAATAAAATTAATTAGTTTTTCAACCAGTGCGGATTGGCCAAGCTCCATTCGACCACCTGGGCAATCCTTTCACTGAGTCGCACACGTGGTTGCCAACCCAGTCCACGCAGATAGTCGCCGCTCATGGCATAGCGTAGATCATGCCCAGGACGCTGGCTGTGGAAATCCACTAGATCATACTTGAGTTCACGTCCTTGTGCCTGGGCTATCATCTGTGCCAAGGCAAGGTTGTCGGTTTCTTCGGGTCCGACCAAGTTGAACTTGGCACACTTGGCTCCGCCGTAGTCACGAGCTAACTTGGTAGTATCTATGCCCACCACAAACATCAGTCCTTCGGCCACGTCGGCAGCATGTATGTAATGGCGGCTACCGGCCTGTGTGCGTTCGGGATTGGCATGTATGGTCACAGTTTCACCATCACGTATGCGTTGTATGCAAAGAGGTATGAATTTTTCTGGATGCTGGCGCTC